>Ga0224510_10002280_pt1 | contig 11674 bp, 8 predicted proteins | sample SF_May12_sed_USG_FD_170161 | JGI IMG/M metagenome (GOLD analysis project Ga0224510, IMG submission 170161) | Sediment microbial communities from San Francisco Bay, California, United States - SF_May12_sed_USGS_4_1 | ecosystem: Environmental > Aquatic > Marine > Sediment | place: USA: California... | reverse complement strand
AAACCCGTCAACCTGCCCCTGCAGCTGTTGCCGAGCACTGTCATACTGAGAAGCGACCTGTTTCAACTGCTCCGCCTTGGCAGCGTCGGACTCGGCGCGAACCGTGGCAAGTTCCTCTGAGCCCACCGCCTGCGCCTCGCCACGGGCCGCATCGAACTTGGCCTTGGCGTTCGCCCGCGCATCACGCATCTTGCGCTCGAAATCCTCAAGCTGCCGCTTGGCGTTCTTCTTGAAGTTCTCGGCGTCGTCGGCAAGCTCGTCCAACTTCTTGCGGCGATCCTCCAGGATGGTCCGCACCGGCCGATAGAGTACGGCATTCATGATCACAATCAGGATCAGAATGTTCACAATCTGGATCGGCATGGTAATGTCAATATCAATCATCGCCCGTCCCCTTTTCATAAAAATTGTCCGGCCCGCAAGCCGGAAATGAATGGTCGTTCATAAATTACCAGAAATTTACTAATCGATATTCCGGGGGCTGTCAACACTTTTAAAAAACGAAGCAAGAGCCCGTCCGGCAAGGCCTAGCAAACCGCGCTCAGCCGTTGACGTACCGCCGGTTCAGGCCTGCGCGGCAACGATTCCGGGTACCGCCGCAATCGCCTCCGGAAGTTTTTCCACCTCCGTACCACCGGCCTGGGCCATATCCGGTCTGCCGCCACCGCCGCCACCGACAATGGCCGCCACCTCCTTGATGATCCGGCCGGCCTGGAACTGCTTGGTGAGATCCTGGCTGACCGTCACCAACAACACCACCTTGCCCTGAAAAACCCCTCCCAGAACGGCGATACCGCTGCCCATCTTGTCGCGGACCCGGTCGCCTACCTCCCGGAGGGTCTTGGGCGAATCCAACGGCACCGCCGCCGCCACCACCTTGACCCCGGCCACGCTCTGTGCCTCCGCCAACATACGATCGAGGTCGCCGAGGGCCTGCGCGGTGGTGAGTCGGCTCACCTCCCGCTCAAGCTCCTTCTGCCGGGCGAGCAGTTTTTCTATCCGGCCCCGCAACTCCCCGCCCGACGCATTGACCAGGCCGGCAAGCTCCGCCAGCTCCTTCTCGTCGGCCTGAAAGCGGGCAAAGGCATCTTCGCCGGTGATCGCCTCGATACGGCGGACGCCCGCGGCGATGCCGGTCTCGGTGACAATCTTCAGTAAGCCGATGGCGCCGGTGGCGGCGACATGGGTGCCGCCGCACAACTCGCGGCTGTATTCGCCGATGGATACCACCCGCACCGATTCGCCGTATTTTTCGCCAAAGAGGGCGGTGGCACCTTCGGCAACGGCCTCGTCGCGACTCTTCTGGGCGGTCGCCACCGTGGTGTTGCGCCTGACCTCGCGGTTGACGATCCGCTCGACCTCCCGCAGCTCCTCGGGGCCGACCGGCGAAAAGTGGGTAAAATCGAAACGTAGCCGGTCGGGCTCGACCAGTGACCCTGACTGCTTGACATGATCCCCCAGCACCGACCGGAGAGCGGCCTGGAGAAGATGGGTGGCGGTATGATTGCCGGCAACCCGCCCCCGGCGCCCTTCGGCGACATTGAGGGTGACCTGCTCACCCACCGCCACCGCGCCCTCGACAACCACCCCTCGATGCACGATCAGGCCGTCGCCGACGGCCATCGTATCCTCAACCACGACCCGGCCGGCCGCGGCAACGATCTCGCCCTGGTCGCCGCGCTGACCGCCGGATTCGGCGTAGAACGGGCTCCGCGGACACACCACAAAGACCTGCGCGCCGGCCGCGGCCCGCTCAAGGGAGGCACCGCTGTCGGCGGCCACCAGACCGCTGACCACACTGCGGTCGGAACAGGTTTCATAGCCGGAAAAAACGCTCTTCTCGCCCTTCTCGACCAACGCCCGCAAACCGGCGGCGAGTTCGGCCAAACCGCCGCCCTTGCGCGCCTGCTTGGCCCGCTGCCGCTGCCCGTCCATGGCCGCGTTGAACCCGGCCTCGTCAACGGTGATCCCCCGCTCCAGGGCGACATCACGCACGATATCCACCGGGAAACCATAGGTATCATACAGTTTGAAGATGAAATCGCCGGCCACCGTCGATGCCGACGCCCCCTCCAGCCGGTCAAGCTCCTCTTCCAGCATCGTCAGGCCGTGATCCAGGGTCTCGAGGAAACGCTCCTCCTCGTTGAGCGCCACCTTGGCCAACAGGTCGCGGCTATCGTTGAGATGCGGATAAGCCCCCCGCATCCGCTCGACCACCTCACCGGCAACCTCGGCGAAGAAGGGCTTGGCAAAGCCCAGGGCGCGGCCGAAGCGGATGGCCCGCCGCATGATCCGGCGCAGCACGTACCCCCGCCCCTCGTTGGAGGGCAGCACGCCGTCCGAAACCAGAAAGGCGGTGGCGCGGCTGTGGTCGGCGATGACCCGCATCGCCATGTCGTCCTTGTCGTCGGCGCCGTATTTCTTGCCGGCCATGGCCGCGATCTTCTTGATCAGCGGGGCGAAGAGATCGGAGTCGTAGTTGCTGTGCACGCCCTGCACCACCGCGGAGATCCGCTCAAGCCCCATGCCGGTGTCGATGCTGGGCTTGGGCAGGGGGGTGAGCTTGCCGGACTCGTCACGGTAAAACTGCATGAACACCAGGTTCCAGAGCTCAAGATAGCGGTCGCAGTCGCAACCGGCCTTGCAGTCGGGCCCGCCGCAGCCGACCTCCGGCCCCTGGTCGATGAGGATTTCAGAACACGGCCCGCAGGGGCCGGTATCACCCATGGCCCAGAAGTTATCCTTCTCCCCCAGCCGGATGATCCGTCCCTTGGGCAGGTCCTCGATCTTTTCCCAGAGCGCGAAGGCCTCGTCATCCTCCTCGAACACCGACACCCAGAGCTTGTCCTTGGGCAGGCCGAGCACCCCGGTCAGAAATTCCCAGGCATACTTGATCGCATCCTCTTTAAAATAGTCGCCGAAGGAGAAGTTGCCGAGCATCTCGAAGAAGGTATGATGGCGGGCGGTCTGGCCGACGTTTTCCAGATCGTTGTGCTTGCCGCCGGCTCGTACGCAGCGCTGGGCGGTGGCGGCGCGGGTGTACGCCCGCTTGTCCTCGCCCATGAAGACCCGCTTGAACTGCACCATCCCGGCGTTGGTAAAGAGCAGGGTAGGATCGTCATGGGGCACCAGCGAGGAGCTGTCGACCACGGTGTGGCCTTTGGCGGCAAAAAAATCCAAGAACTGTTTACGAATATCGTTTCTGCTCATCTCAACTCTTTCCAGCACGAATCCGCCGCAACCGGGCGGGTAGAATATCATAAAAAATTAACGGCGCCGCCGGCAGCGGAGCCGTTAACAGTTAAAAGCCGTTGTGGCGCGCTCAGCCGGCAGCCTTGGCCGAGGCGCCTTCCTTCTTTTCCGCCGCCTTGTCGGCCGCCGTCACCAGCCCATAACCGAGCCGCACCTTGCGGTCGATCTCGGTCACCAGCTCGGGATGCTCCTTCAGGAAGGTCTTGCAGTTCTCACGCCCCTGCCCGATCCGTTCGCCGGCATACGCATACCAGGCGCCGCTCTTCTCGACGATTTCCTGCTCCACGGCCAGATCGAGCATATCGCCGACCTTGGAAATCCCCTCGCCATAGATGATATCAAACTCCGCCTCCTTGAACGGCGGCGCCATCTTGTTTTTCACCACCTTGACCCGGGTACGGTTGCCGATGGCGTCCTGCCCCTCCTTGATGGCGCCGATCCGGCGGATATCAAGACGGAGGGAGCTGTAGAACTTCAGGGCGTTACCGCCGGTGGTGGTTTCGGGATTGCCGAACATGACGCCGATCTTCATCCGGATCTGGTTGATGAAGATCAGGGAGGTGTGGGTCCGGTTCAACACGCCGGTAAGCTTGCGCATGGTCTGCGACATCAGGCGGGCCTGGAGGCCGACATGTGAATCGCCGATATTGCCGTCGATCTCCGCCTTGGGCACCAGGGCCGCCACCGAGTCGATGACGATGATGTCGACCGCGCCGCTGCGGATCAGGATTTCCGCGATCTCCAGCGCCTGCTCGCCGAAATCGGGCTGCGAGACGAGCAGATCGTCGACGTTGACCCCCAGCCGCCCGGCATAGTTGATGTCCAGGGCGTGCTCGGCGTCGATGAAGGCGGCTACCCCGCCCAACCGCTGCGCCTCGGCGATGGCATGCAGGGCCAGGGTCGTCTTGCCGGAGGATTCCGGACCGTAGATCTCGGTCACCCGGCCGCGGGGAAAACCGCCCACGCCGGTGGCGATATCGAGGCTCAGGGCGCCGGTGGGAATAACCGGCACCGTCTCGATCTCGCCACTGCCCCAACGCATGATCGAACCCTTGCCGAACTGTTTCTGGATTTGGCCGATGGCGGTTTCAAGGGTCTTGCTCTTGTCGGTGGCGTTGCTCATAGTTACGGCTCTCCACAATTGTTGTAGGTCAAAGGAATACGCTTACCAAATTTCAAGGAGTTAACACCCAGCGAGAGATCATTCGGCACGCACAAAACAATCTGATTTGCTAACACTCCAACGCTATTTTTGCAAGTGATTTAGCTCGCCGCGCTCACGGGAGCAGGGGCACGGCCAGGATGTGGCGCCGGACCAGATCCAAGGCGGCGCAACATGCCTTGGCCTGCACCTGCCAGCGCACCCCGCTCAGGAGGAGACGAAAGGCGTGGGTGGCGTCCGGGGTCGCCAGCGCGAACCAGACCGTGCCCACCGGCTTCTCCTCGCTCCCTCCGGTGGGGCCGGCGATGCCGGTCACCGCCACCGCCAGATCGGTGCCGGTGGCGGTACGCGCGCCCATGGCCATGGCCCGGGCCGTTTCCTCGCTCACCGCCCCGTACCGAACCAGCGTCTCCCGCGGCACCGCCAGCAACCGCTCCTTCAATTCGTTACTGTACGCCACCACCCCGCCGACAAAATAGTCGGAACTGCCCGCCACCGCGGTCAGCTTGTGGGCGACCAGGCCGCCGGTGCAGGATTCGGCCAGGGACAGGGTCTGCCCCTGCTCGCGCAGCAGCCGACCCACCACCTCTTCGAGCAGCTCGCCGTCGTCGCCGTAATGATAGGGGGAAAGGGCGGCGGCAATCTTCCCATCGAACTCGCGGAACAGCAGATCCGCCTCGGCAACCGAACCGCCGGTGACGGTGAGCGACACATGCACCTCCGGCAGCACCGGATAGTAGCCGATGGCGACCCGCTGGTCCTTCCCTTCGAGGTGGCCGAGCAACCCGTTGATGGCGGTCTCCGGCAACCCCACCACCTTGAAGACCTTCTGATGGACGGTGCGCGGCTCCGCGCCCTGCCAGACCGCCAGCCTGGTGATCACCGCCTCCAGCAGCAACTCCTCCATCTCGTGGGGGACGCCGGGCAGGAAGAAAATCGGCTTACCCTCATGCACCAGAAAATACCCGGCCATGTTGGCATCGCTCTTCAACTCGTGGGCGCCCGCCGGCAACCAGGCGATCTTCTCGATGGACGCCCCGGCCTGGGCCGCCCAATCACTGCACTGCGCCTCGATCCGGCGGAGGATCTCGGGATGGAAGGTGGTGGGCCGATCCAGGGCCTCGGCCACCGCCTCGTTGGTCAGGTCATCGCTGGTGGCGCCCAGGCCGCCGGTAACGATGGCAAAATCGGCCCGCCCGAGCGCGCGGTGCAGGCTCTCGGCAATAAGGGCGACGTTGTCGCCGATGGTGGACATCGCCACCACCTCATGGCCGGCGGCAAAGAGATGGCCGGCGGCAAAGTAACTGGTGGTGTTCAGAATCCGGCCCGAGGTCAACTCGTCGCCGATGGCGATTATTTCTCCCAGCATGGCTCTTCTTGCACAAAAATGATTTGAGCGGAAACGCGACGGCGTCGGCGGTCCCTACATTAGAATAATCCTCAAGCGAGCATGGTCCCGAAAACGTTCTCATCCTCAACCCGGTCGATACGCACCGTCACCACCTGATTGGCGAGTTCGGCGGGCGCCTTGAAAAGGATCGGCACATAGTTTTCGCTGAAGCCGCGCATCCGGCGGTGTTTATTCCGGGCGTTTTCCGCCAGCACCCGGTGCACCGATCCCACCTGCCCGGCGTAAAACTCCACCCGTTTTTTATGATCCAATTGCCGGAGGATGGCAACCCTTTCTTCCTTGACCGGCCCGGCAATCTGGTCGGCCATGGCCGCCGCCACCGTGCCGGGCCGAGGGGAATACGGGAAAACATGCAGATAGGTGACCGGCAGCGAGGCGAGCAGGTCATAGGTGTTTTGAAAGGCGGCCTCGGTCTCGCCCGGGAACCCCACCAGCACATCGATGCCGAAGGCCGCGCCGGGCAGCTTGGCGGCACAGCGCTTGACGATCTCGGCAAACTCGCGCCCGCCGTACCGGCGGTTCATCCGCTTCAAAACCCCGTCATCGCCGCTTTGCAGGGGGATATGAAAATGGGGCATGATGCAGTCGGTCGCGGCCATGAAATCGAGCAACTCGTCGGAGATCTCGGTGGGCTCAAGCGAACTCAAGCGGTAGCGGAGGTCCGGAAAACGGTTGGCGATACTCTTGAGCAGATCGAGCAACTCCAGCCGCGGGGTGAAATCATGGCCGTAGGCGCCGGTATGGATGCCGGTGACCACCAGTTCGCGGTACCCCTCGGCCGCGAAAACCCCCACCTGCGCAAGCACCTTCTCCGGGCTCTGGCTGCGGCAGCGGCCGCGCGCGTACGGGACAATACAATAGGAACAGAACCGGTTGCAGCCGTCCTGCACCCGGAGATAGGCACGGGTCCGATCAGCAAAGCGGCGCACCGGCAGGTCGCAGATCTCCTTGCGGGTGCCGATATCGCCCATGTACATCTCGAGATCGCAATGCTGCTCGGCCACCGCGATATCCACCAGCAGATGCTTGTAACCGTTGCCGACGATACAGATGGGCCGGTCGGCAAGCTCGATGATCTCCTGCGAGGCGATCTGGGCAAAACAGCCGGTCACCACCACCCGCGCCCTGGGATGGTCACGCAGCACCTTGCGGATCAACCGCCGCGACTGCGCCCCGGCCTTGCCGGTCACCGCGCAGGTGTTGATCACGCAGACATCGGCGTTGGCCTGCACCGGCACCAGTTCGAGGCCCAAATCCTCAAAGCCGCTCTGGAAGGACGCGGACTCATACTGATTGACCTTGCAGCCAAGGGTGGCGATGGCCACCGTTCTTTTGATTTTCTTCTTTCCGCTCATTCCGTCACTTCCTGTCCCGAAGGTGTAACCGGTTACCAAAGGACCATGCTGCCAGTGTTGGCGACACTCACTCTTGGTACCCGTTGCCGGCGGGAACGTCAATAAAGATCGCCCCGCAGCCGGCCAGCGCTACCAAACCGTAACACCATGCCACCTAAACGTTACCACCAGACCACTCACAAAAATCTACACCCCTGGCCAATGCGCCTAAACGCAAAGAACTTGACATGGCATGCCTCTTGCTGTGCAGAATAAACAAAACAAAATAATTCCCGCGCCCACGATTCGTCTGGGCGAGAGAATATTGACTTCAATATTAATAGCACCAAAAGAGGAGGTGAGAGAATGGGAAACAAGAAGAAGAGTAGGATCGGTCTCTATATATTGGCCGTCCTGACCGTGGGGGTCCTCGCTTCGCTCTTCCTGGCGCTGGGGCCACCCCAGTTGCTGGCGAAATCGGAGACTCCGCTGTTCTGTGCCGGTTGCCATGTGATGGAGGGCGAATTTGAGGCATGGAGCCACACCGGCGCCCACCGGCGGGAGATGTGCGTTGACTGCCATCTGCCCAACCACAACACGGCGGTCCACTACATTTGGAAAACCATCGACGGGATGAAAGATACCATCGCCTTCTATTCCGGCAATGTCCCGCCCCGGATCACCATCAGCGAGCACGGCAAGGAGGTAGTGCAGAGCAACTGCATCCGCTGCCACGAGTCCACGGTGACCCACATCAACCAGGACCGTCCCTGCTGGGATTGCCATCGCCGCCTTTCCCACCGGCGGAGCGGCGCAATGATGACCCTGTAAAAACGATATGCAGCAACATTGCAAAAAACAAATACCTCAAAAAAGGAAGGAGGAAATCATGAAGAAAAGATTGCTTTGGCCACTGGCCCTGGCCACCGTCGCCATCATGGCTGGGGGCTGCCAGCCACCCGAAAAAACCGAGGCCGTACGCCCGGTGAAGATCGCCGATGGCGAAATGGACCCAGGCGAATGGGGCAAGGCCTATCCGGTGCACTATGACCTGTGGAAAAAGACCGCCGAGCCCACCGAGCCCGGCAAGAGCAAATACAAGCCAGGCTTTGACGCCGACAACGTTACCTACGACAAACTCTCCGAATACCCCTTCATGGCCCTGCTCTTCAACGGCTGGGGCTTCGGCGTCGAATACAACGAGCCCCGCGGCCACGCCTACATGCTCAAAGATCAGGTGGACATCGACCCCTCACGGATTGGCGCGGGCGGCGTCTGTCTGACCTGCAAGACCCCTTACGCCCCCAAGCTTGAGGCGGAGAAGGGTCTGGACTACTACATGAAGCCGTGGGACGAAGTCCGCCACATGATCCCTGAGCAGCACCAAGAGCTGGGCGTCGCCTGTATCGACTGCCACGACAACAAAGACATGTCCCTGAAGCTCTCCCGCGAGTTCACCCTGGGCAAGGCGCTTGACGCGATCAAGGTCGACCGCTCCAAGCTCACCCACCAGGAGATGCGTTCACTGGTCTGCGCCCAGTGCCATGTTACCTACAGCATCAACAAGGATGAGAACAAGAAATCTGTTGGCATCTACTTCCCGTGGCAGGGAAGCTCCTGGGGCGATATCTCGGTTGAGAACATCATCAAGCAGCTCCGCGAAGACAAGACCAACAAGGAATGGAAGCAGAAGGTTACCGGCTACCCGATGCCCTTCATGCGTCATGCCGAGTTCGAGCTTTACTCTCGCAAGAGTGTCCACTGGATGGCCGGTGCATCTTGTGCCGACTGCCATATGCCGTACACCAAGGTGGGATCCGCCAAGGTATCCGACCACCGGGTAATGAGCCCGCTCAAGAACGACATGAAGGCGTGCCAGCAGTGCCACACCGAAACGCCTGAGTGGCTGCGCGAGCAGGTCATCGCGATCCAGGATCGCACCGTATCGATGATGAACCGCGCCGGTTATGCAACCGCAGCGGCTGCCAAACTGATCGAGAAGGTCCATCAGTTGCAGGAAGCCGGCACCGAGGTTGACAAGACTCTCTACGAGGCGGCCAAGGACGCTTACATGGAGGCCTTCTTCCGCACCCTGTACATCGGCGGCGAGAACTCCACCGGTTTCCACAACCCCACCGAGGCAATGCGGATCCTTGGCGACGGCATCGCCTTTGCCGCAAAGGCGGACGGACTCCTCCGCCAAGCCCTCACCAAGGCTGGTCAGGATGTGCCGATGACCATCGACCTGGAGCTTGACAAGTACCTCAACGAGCGCGGCAAGAAGAAGCTCAACCGCCAGCCGGGCGTTGAGGTCAAAGATCCCTTTGGTGTCCAGAGCAAACTGTAATAAACAGTTTACGGTTCACCAATGGGTAACCGCCTAACCACCTCCACCGGGCCCGCCGATCATGGCGGGTCCGGTGCTTTTTTTTGCCCGGACCCTGCCCGCGCGTGGCGGTCCCGGCCTACGAAACCTTCGCGATGGCTTGCGGGCGACAGCGTCCGCAAGGACATGCACTAAAAATAATTACCGTGTGATAACGGGATGATAAATCATCAACAACCGCCGCGCCTGCATATATATAAGGTTGAGATGCAATACAAAATTTTTATTGCGCATTTCAAATATCGGTGGCAAATAGCGAACATCTCTACATCATGACCATCCGGGGAGGAGCAAAAACGATGGAACTCTTGTACCTTAACACCTCTGCGGATGCAGCCTACGAACTGCCCGTTGAGAGAAAATTCGTAGTCGAGGAACGCGAGCTGAACAAAGGCAAGGCGGTCTATACGCTTTACGGGCACGCCCGTGGCGACCTGATCACCAACTTTACCGGCACCGTGCTCTCCTACCGCACCCAGCACACCCTGCAGATCAACCCGACCATCCATCTGCTCGACCTCGATTTCGTCGGCTACCTGGCCCATTCATGCTCCCCCAACGTCTTCGTCGACATGCAGAGCCTTGAGGTCTGGGCGTTGCAGGATATCGCTCCGGGCGCATCCCTGACCATGGATTACGCCGCCACCGAAGACATTCTGTTCAAACAGTTTCCCTGCCTCTGCGGTTCCCCCTCCTGCCGCCACTGGATCACCGGCCGCAAGGAGCAGATCTCCGAAGAGGGTCGACGCTTCCTGCAGGGCTTCACCAGGTGCTAAGCGAAACGGTGACGGAGCCGTCACCTCTCTGGTGGCAACGCCAGGATCTCGGCTTTGACGCCGACGGCGCATTGACCCTGGCCGGTCACTCGCTGGCACGCCTGGCTGAGACTCACACCACCCCCGCCTATTTTTACAGTGCCGACCGGATCAAGGCCAAGCTGCGCATGCTGCAGATGGCGCTGAGTCAGGTCGGCCTGCCCTATCGCATATTCTATGCGATGAAAGCCAACCGTTTCATGCCGCTGCTCGGCCTGATCCGCGCCACCGGCGCGGCCGGCATCGACGCCTGCTCCCCGCAGGAGATGGATATGGCCCTGGCCTGCGGTTTCAGCGAAACCGATATCTCCTACACCGCCACCTCGGTTTCCAACCAGGATCTTGACATCCTCGCCCGCCATCCGGAGGTCTTGATCAACTGCGACTCCCTGAGCACCATCCGCCGCCTGGGCGAGCGTTGCCCCGGCCGCGCCATCGGTCTGCGGGTCAACCCCGGCAAGGGGGTTGGCTACGGCGGTAACCAGCTCTTGCAGTACAGCGGCAGCAAGACCACCAAGTTCGGCATCTACCGCGAACACATGGCCGAGGCCTTGTCCATGGCCGCCAGGTACGACCTCAAGGTCGTGTGCATCCATTTCCATGTCGGCATCGGTTATCTGCCCCCGCAGTTGCCGATGTGGGATGAGGTGGTGAGCGACTGCACCTGGTTTGTCGATCAGGTGCCGACGGTGCAGAGCGTCAACCTGGGCGGCGGCCTCGGCCTGCCCCACGTTGCAAGCGACCGGCCCCTTGACCTCGATCACTGGGCAGGGATCATCCGCCGCCATTTCGGGCCGCGCGGGGTTATGGTCTGCGTGGAACCGGGTGATTTCATCGTCAAGGACAGCGGGGTGCTGGTGTTGCAGGTCAACAGCGTGGAGCGCAAGCAGCAGATCGATTTCATCGGCGTCAACGGCGGCTTCAACCTGGCGGTGGAGCCGTTCTTTTACAAGATGCCCTGTGAGCCGGTCCCATGCCGGATTTCCGCGGCGGCGAAAACCGCCTATGCGCCCGCCAACCTCAAGCCGGTGACCATCGCCGGCAATATCAACGAGGCGCTCGACATCTGGGCCGAACAGGTGCCGTTGCCGCCACTCAATGAAGGGGACTATCTCGCCTTTATCAACGCCGGCGGCTACGCCTCGGCGATGAGCTCCAACCACTGCATGCGCGGCCAGTTCTACGAACGGCTGCTCTATCCGGCATCGGCAGCGCCAGCGCAACCGTAATCAGACGATCTCGCCGCCGCCGATCACCTCGTCGGCATCATAAAATACCGCAAACTGCCCAGGGGTCATTGCCCGTTGCCGGGTG
>Ga0224510_10002279_pt1 | contig 11676 bp, 11 predicted proteins | sample SF_May12_sed_USG_FD_170161 | JGI IMG/M metagenome (GOLD analysis project Ga0224510, IMG submission 170161) | Sediment microbial communities from San Francisco Bay, California, United States - SF_May12_sed_USGS_4_1 | ecosystem: Environmental > Aquatic > Marine > Sediment | place: USA: California... | reverse complement strand
CGTGGCGGAGAACCTTGAAAAGCGTCAGCAGGGGGAACAGATCCGTGTGCTGGATCCAGCCAATCTTCCTCAGAAGCCGGAGAAGCCGAATCGATTGCTGATTATGTTCTTGGGCCTGATAGGCGGCGGCGGCCTTGGTGTCGGTCTGGCGCTAGGAATCGATCAATTGAATCCGACGTTCAGGCGGCGGGAAGAAATCGAGGTCTTGTCTGACGTCCAAGTGTTGGCGACCATACCTGAGTTCTTAACCTTACACTCTCATATCAGCATGATGCCGAAGACTGCTCCACGGTTACCCGGTGAGAGCCTCCGTGTACCCGCGGCGAAGAAATCAACAAACGGCGGCATGAATGGGCTCACATCGGAAAACCTGAACTTGGTTGCTAAGTGGCAGCCTCGGTCAATTGCTGCCGAACAATATCGAATGGCCGCAACCAAGCTGGCCCTCTCCAGCGAGGGACGCGATTCCACGGTTATCGAAATAACCAGTGCGCTCATGGGCGAGGGGAAGACGACCACCCTGGTGAATCTGGGCTATACGATTGCCCGAGATCTTGGGAAAAAGACCCTGCTGATCGATTGTGATTTTCAGCGGCCCGCCCTTCATCATTATGCCAGGGTTCCCCCTCGTGCGGGGTTAACTGAGCTGCTGGATGGTCGCGCGTCACTTGATGAGTGTTTGTCAGTGATCGATGAATCTCCATGCTCGCTCATATCGGCCGGCGCGATGGACGGGGAAACGAACGAGCTGTGGAGGATTCAACAGCTGAAGGCGCAGTTGCCCGTATTGCGTGAGCAATTTCAATATCTCTTCCTCAACACACCGCCCGTGTTATCCAGCGCGAGTGTGGCTGTTTTGGCGAGTCTGGCTGATGAAATTGTGTGGGTGATCCGCGCACGATATTCGCCCAAGCATCTCGTAAAAAAGGCGTTTGCGATGCTGGGATCGACGATGCAGCAGCAGGTGATCCTCAACTGGGTCGATCCGAAGAGCATGTCGCAGCATATGTACGGATATGCCATGCCCTATGGATCGGATCGTTCGGTCGAGAGAGTAAGGTAGTCGGGCATACGGATCGCGAGTGCAGCTCATACCAATTTGCTGCCACCCTTTAAGAGCGTTCCCCTCCTAACTCTTCAGATCAATTACGGCTGTTGGTCAACGGTTCACTCATGGCGGATGGCATCACACTAAGGAAGGATTCTATGGAGCACATTACGCAACAAGGAGTTGCATATTCGGACCTTGGTACTGAGCCTGACTGTAAATTGACCACTCATGTGCCGACTCCGACCAACGAACCGGAGGTGAGTGCGGCACCTCCGAACGGATATCTCTGCATCGCATCCGATGTCAAAATCGGGAGGAATGTGAAGTTTTCAAAGTTTGTCAACCTCTACGGATGTGAAGTTGGTGACGACACCAAAATAGGAGCGTTTGTCGAGATTCAGAAGAACGCCAGAATCGGAAAACGATGCAAAATCTCGAGCCATACCTTCATCTGCGAGGGCGTGACGATCGAGGACGAGGTGTTTATCGGACACAACGTGACCTTCGTCAACGATTCGTTCCCCCGTGCAGCAACTGCGAATGGCGCGTTACAGACCGAGGCCGATTGGAAAGTCGAAACCACATTGGTAAAGCGAGGAGCATCGATTGGGTCTGGTGCAACAATTCTTGCCAATGTGGTGATCGGAGAACACGCACTCGTCGGGGCCGGAGCGGTCGTCACAAAAGATGTTCCGGCACACGCGATCGTCGCAGGCAACCCTGGCAGGGTGGTGCGATATGTCCCTGAGGGACCCTGACGGCCAACGGTTTCACCTTGTGAGGGGAGTTTCAGGTTCCACGTTATGAGTTGAATGTGCCACCTGCTACTCGCAACTCGAAACCAGACACGCGAAACATGACACCATCACAGTCGAAGCGTCCATGAATAACCTTGCGAAGAGATCAAGGGGAAAGCAATGAGTAACGAGAAGATCCCGTTTCTGGATCTCGTCACGGTTCATCGGGAGTTGCAAGACGAATTGGTCGAAGTCCTGACGACCGCGCTGAGGAGCGATGGATTTATCGGTGGGCCCATGGTCCAAGGGTTCGAAGAGGACTTTGCCCGGTTCTGTGAGGCTCAATTCTGCGTTGGGGTCGGCAGCGGCACTGATGCCCTTCGATTTGCCTTAATTGCTGCTGGTGTGAAGGCTGGTGACATCGTGGTAACTGTTCCCAATACCTTCATCGCCACGACGGAAGCCATTTCCCAGGCTGGCGCTCAACTGCATTTCGTCGATATCGATCCCAAAACCTATACGATGGATCCTGGCAAATTGCGTGAATACCTAGAGCACAAGTGCAGGTGGAATACAAAGACGCGACAAGTCATTGACAATGCTACCGATAAGCCGGTCACGGCCGTGGTTCCCGTCCATCTGTATGGGCAGATGGCCGAGATGGACGCCATCCTTGATCTGGCCACCCAGTACAATTTCAAAGTGATTGAAGACGCCTGTCAGGCACAAGGGGCGGAATATTTCTCTGCAAAGGACAATCGCTGGCACAAGGCCGGCTCGATGGGGCACGCCGCCGCCTTCAGCTTTTATCCCGGCAAGAATCTGGGTGCCTGCGGCGAAGCCGGCGCAATCACAACCAATGATGAGCAACTGGCCCAGACTTGCCGGCTCTTGCGTGACCATGGGCAATCGAAGAAGTACTTTCACGATATCGAAGGCTATAACGGTCGTCTTGATGCGATCCAGGCCGGATTTCTGCGCGTAAAACTCCGTCATTTGACGAAATGGAATGAACAGCGCCGACAGGTGGCGGAACGTTATGATAAATTGTTTGCCGGAGCAGAAGGGCTCGTCACCTTACCTCATCAGCCAAGTTGGGCACGGTCGGTCTATCACCTCTACGTGGTGCAGGTCGAGGACCGTGCTCGGCTTCAGCAGCAGCTGAACGACGTGGGTATCGGGACGGCGACCCACTATCCGATAGCGCTACACCTGACCAAGGCCTACGAAGGGCTCGGTTTCAAGCTCGGGGACTTTCCAGTCGCCGAGAAGGCAGCAGCCCATATCTTATCGCTTCCGATGTTCCCTGGAATTACCTCTAGTCAGCAAGAGCGGATCGCACATCAAGTTCAAAAAATTATCTGCAGATAGTTGGGAGAGTGGTTCGCCAAGTCTGGAGATGACATGGACATGCATTCTTCGTCGCCAAAGAAGATTTGGATAGACCTAGATAACACTCCTCATGTGCCCTTCTTTCGCCCAATTATTGATCAATTGGAGAGAAGGGGTTACCAGGTAGTGCTGACCGCACGAAACACGTATCAAGTATGTGAGCTTCTTCAACTTCATGGGCTTACATTTAGAGCAACTGTGATTGGGAGACATTGGGGCAAGAGCCGGATCCTGAAAATAGTAGGAACTCTTATTAGAGCAGTACAACTTCTTGTGTTGATCCAGTTAAACAAGCCAGATTTGGCGGTTGCACATGGATCTCGGGCCCAGATTATTTGTTCATATCTTACGAGGATTCCATGCGTTCAAATGTTCGATTATGAATTTACCAGTTCTGCCGGAGGGGTGAAACCTGATTGGGTTTTTGTTCCAGATCTCATTCCTGAATCGGTTCTTAGGGCTCTAGGTCTAACTCAGTTTCTCAGGTATCCAGGTCTGAAGGAAAACGTGTATGTCGACCAGCTTAAACCAGATCCGTCGCTTAGAATGCAATTAGGAGTAGGTGAGACAGATCTTGTTGTTTCCGTGCGGCCACCGGCAACCGAGGCACACTATCACAATCAACAAGCAGAAATACTGTTCAACGGAGTGCTGGATTTCCTTACTAAACAACCTAATGTACGTATAATTCTGGTCCCGCGAAGTGCACGCCAAACGAATAGTCTGAGAGTGGAGTGGAGTAAGTGGATAGACAATAAAAAAATCATTATTCCAGTGCCCGTCGTGGATGGGCTCAACCTGATCTGGTTGTCGGACCTTGTGATCAGCGGTGGGGGAACCATGAACCGAGAAGCGGCGGCGTTAGGTGTGCCTGTCTATAGCATCTTTCGTGGGCGTATTGGAGCGGTTGATCGATATCTTGCTGATAAAGGCAGGCTCACGCTTTTGGGGAATGTTGAAGATGTGCTCGCTAAAATAAAAATTGAGAAAAGGACAAACTGTCTTGTCGAGTCACACGGAAATTCTAATGTCACTTTAGATTGTATTGTAAACGCCCTTGTTTCAATCGTGGAACATCAAAGCGTACAAACCACCCATTGATCTTGGATGCTATGCAAGCTGAATTACACAACATTTCTTCGGAAGTCGATGAGCCTAATATATCAGAACTATGTGCTCTTGCCACGCGCGGATTGGTGTCAATGTTCGATCCGGTACACGGCCTTTTTTGCCATAGGCTGGTTCGTGCTAGGCAAGGTCTTATTCGGGTTGGGCTCTCTGAACGGTATACCATTATGACTCTCCTCGGCCTACGTAAATATGAACAGGCTGGAGGAAAATCTCTCTTTGATACAGAGGCAATGTACCGTGCATTCATTGTGAACACAAGGTGGATTAAGTCAATTGGGGATTTTGGGCTGCTGATGTGGCTTACTGCGACGTTTGATCCGCAACAGCTTGCCATACGGTTTCCACCAAGAAGCCTGAATGACGCTCTGGATCGCTATTCAGACGCCAGAAGAGGCGCTACGATGGAGCTATCTTGGTTTCTGGCGGGACTGGCTCACGCTGGGCTGGCATGTCCCAGTCTCATTCCACAGTTGAGAGATACGGTCGAATCAGTCTACCACCGTCTAGAGCAGAATCAGGGTGACTCAGGGTTGTTTGGCCACCTGAGTGCAAATGGGTCTGTAGCAGGAGTCATTCGAGGACGGATCGGTAGTTTTGCAGATCAAATCTATCCTGTGTATGCTCTTTCGAAGCTCGCGCAAAGTTTCGATGTGAGAGAGCCGCTGCAGAAGGCCAGGAAGTGTGCCTCTGCGCTTTGTGAAACGCAAGGGTCGCTGGGACAATGGTGGTGGCTCTATGAATCTCGGACGGGAAAAGTGATGAGTCGGTATCCCGCGTATTCGGTTCATCAACATGGGATGGCCCCTATGGGGCTGTTGGCTCTGCAGGAGGTGTCGGGGCAGAGCTTCAAGGAGCATATAGACAAAGGATTAGCCTGGATTTATGGCAAGAATGAATTGCAGACAGACTTGCGCGATCATTCACAAAACGTGATCTGGCGATGTATTCGCCACAAGAAGGGAAGACAAAAGTTTGTGATCATGTTTCGGAACAGCATTGGGCTTCCCAGTGAGAATTCCTCGATCCAAGACTTGGAAATTTTGTTCGAAGACTGGCCATACGAGTTGGGATGGCTGCTCTATGCATTTGCAGAAGGGTGTGCGAACAGAAGCGAACCCTGTTTATGAGTGGCAGATCGGCTCTGACGGAACCTCAAATATGAAGAGGTTTATCTCGACATCTATGAGACTGTCGGGATGACCCCCAGTGGGGAGGCACGCCACCTCACCTTTTAACTGGGTGGGAGGTCCCCGCCCGGAGTGGCGAGCGAATCTACACCAGGCTAGACCACGTCTCGAGCTGGACGGACGCACACTCGAGGACGTGTACTATGACCACGTGCCTACGCGGCACACTGCCGCGTAGGTTCAACATGCCAGAACCCACATAGGAATTGGCAGAGAGTGTTTCAACAAGTGGAGCCACCACTATTCATTAAACTGCGTGTCAATTTGTCTGGGAGTATGGGAGGACATTTATGATTATGCGGTGGGTCAGGCTCTTTATAAGTTGTGCAGTCCATTTCCTCGATTATCTGATTAGGCTCATAAAGAGAAGTGACTACCCTGGAACGTGGGTTGTAATCAATTACCATGCTTTGACTCAGAAGAATCTTGGTCAATTCTCACGACAGCTCGATGTCCTTTTGACGCTTGCTAAACCGATCTCCATTTCGAGCGGGAATTCACTTGGACGAGGGGGGCGGTATGTTTCAGTTACATTTGACGACGCTTTCAGGAGTTTCAAGCAGTGGGCGCTTCCAGAACTTGTGAGAAGACAAGTACCCGCTCTCGTATTTGCTCCTACGGGCTATCTTGGCCGGAGATCTGCATGGTTCGATTATGGCGGAGACAATCCGGTTGGCGAGGAGGTCATGTCAAAGGATGAACTCAAGGAAGTAGCTGCTTCCGATTTTGTGGAAATTGGGTCTCATAGTGTAAGTCATGCAAATTTAGTGGAGCTCAGCTTAGCTGAGGCTCGATTGGAGTTGGAGAAGTCAAGAAAAGATCTTCAGGTGATACTTGGTAAAGAGATTCACTCATTTAGCTTTCCATACGGTAGTTTTACTGATAGAGAAGTGAAGCTTGCCCAAGAAGCAGGGTACTCATATCTCTTTTCGATAGTTCCCCAGGTGCTTTTGAACAAGACGGAGCGTGGATTGATAGGCCGAGTTAATGTCCAACCTACAGATTGGTCAATTGAGTTCAGGCTAAAAGTGCTTGGTGCGTACCGATGGCTCCCGTTGGCAGCAGCGTGGAAACGGAAGCTCAAGAAGCGAATTGCTGTCCATGCGTAAGAGCGAAAGAGCGACACAACGTATGTTCAGTTTGGGTTATAAGGTCAGAATTGATTGTGTCACGAAAGAGGAATGGTCATCCCTTCTCGATCGTTTTGAAGACGCCAACATTTACCAAACGTGGAGCTATGGGGCAATTCGATGGGGCGAACGCAATCTCAGTCATCTTCTTTTGATGCGAGATGACGAAGTAGTCGGGATGGCTCAACTGAGAATCGTTAAAATTCCGATGCTCCCTTATGGCATTGCATATTTACGTTGGGGGCCTCTGTGGCTGATGCGAGAGCGAAAAGCAAATGATTCTAATGATTCTATCGTCACCGCCCTTGCAGATGCTTTGCTCTTTGAATATGTCTACAGACGTAGGCTACTTCTTCGCATTGTTCCAAGTGCTTTCGTGGGATCTCAGCGATGTCAGGAACTGCAGGCGGCATTTTGTGAATCTGGAACTCTGCCGATTAGTTTGGGAAGCGGTGACCATACTTTCTTGCTAGATTTGTCTCCGCCATTGGAAATTCTCCGTAAACGACTTGATCAAAAGTGGCGTAACCGTCTCAACCGGGCAGAGCGCGAGGGGCTCACGCTTCACCTGGGAGAAGGATTCGAAGATTACCAAGTGTTTCTGGAAATTTATAAGGAGATGTGGGGGAGAAAAAGGTTTGAGACCAGTGTTAATGTCCAGGAATTCGCGTCAATTTGCAGGGATTTGCCAAAAAGTTCCAAGCTCAAGATTCTGATTTGTCGACACCAGGGTATGCCAGCCGGCGCAGTAGTTTGCTCCGCAATGGGGAGAGGCGGAATATATTTGCTAGGTGCAACAAATGAGCTTGGTCGAAAGGCTCAAGCCGCCTATCTCTTGCAATGGGCAATGATCAAGTGGCTCAAGGAAAATGGATTTGCTGAATATGATCTTGGGGGTATCGACGTAGACCGAAACCCCGGTGTTTTCCACTTTAAGAGTGGTATGTCAGGGCAGCAGATGACCTTTATGGCTCTGCCGGATATCTGCGAAAATCATTTAAGCCTTTGCATCGTACGATTACTCGATGGAGTTCGTAATGCTACATCAGGACTGCGTGCCGCACTTTGATGAGAAGTGGTAAGGCCTTGGGGTGTATCGAAAAAGAGTAATTGGGAGGTTGCAACTCGATGCAGTCAACCATTGATGTGTCTGTTGTGATTCTAAGTTGGAATGATAGGCCTCATCTGGAGATATGCCTTGATAGTCTAACTCAGGAACTGCCAGGCGTTAATCTTGAAGTGATTGTGGTGGATAATGCTTCGAACGATGGCTCGGATGATTTAGTGCGAGAAAAATATCCTACATTTAATCTCATTCAACATCAAACAAATGTTGGATTTGCAAGGGGGAATAATGTTGGTATTCACGAAAGTTCTGGAAAATATTTATGTTTAATTAACTCGGATATCAAGCTGTTGGATGGGTGCCTCCGTAGAGTTCTGTCTTTTATGGAAGAAAATCCAGATATTGGGATCGCTGGCCCCAGGATTTTAAATGCTGATGGCACTCATCAAAGCTCTTGCCGTCGGTTTCCTACTTTGTGGAATAATTTCTGCTCGGCAGTAGGTTTGGCGACTGTGTTTACGGAGAGCAGAGGATTCAGTGGCGAGCATATGTTCTATTTCCATGGAGATAGAATTATTGATGTTGATGTGCTGGTTGGGTGCTTTTGGTTCGTGCGTCGAGAAGCACTCAGCCAATTTGGGTTGCTGGATGAAGCGTTTTTTATGTATGCGGAAGACATTGATTGGTGCCGGAGGTGCTGGCAGGCGGGGTGGAGGGTCGTCTTTTTCCCGGGAGCATGTGCTGTTCATTACCGTGGAGGAAGTAGTATCAAACAAGATCCTGTATGGGTTGCACTAACACAGCAACAATCTATCCTGCATTACTGGAAAAAACATCATAGTCGTGCAGGACTACTAGGCATAACTTGTCTTATGTTTGTTCACAAGCTTGTTCGTCTGGTTGGTACTGCTAGTACATTGTGGGTTAAACCAGCACAGCGGATACAGAATAGGTTACGAATGCGAGTTCTTGCTATCTGTTTGAAAGCCTTATTTATTTCTCAAAAAGTGAAAAGTGCTTGAGCTTCTGGATCAATTTTAAGTTCATCTGCAGGGCCTGCTAGGTCAGCTACCTCCGGATTCGCGCAAAGAGTTATTCGCCCAACTGGTGGGCCTCCTGGAAGATGTCGAAATTTACAGATGGTCGTCTCGTCGGACACGGACTCGCGACTTAAGTCAATGCCCACGAATAGCCGCATGGCGCGTAAGTCATAGAGGCCCTCTTGAACGGCCGGATCGGACAAGTTGGAGCACTCTTGCAAACAATGGATGCGCAACATGCGGTCGACGCGCACAAGCGGACGCCCAGCTGCCTCGGGCTTAGGATTGAGCAGCTCGATTGCGGTGGTCAGCTCAGCCCGCGCCAAGACGGGCTTCGTCTCCTCCAAGAAACCGCCCTGGCGGGTGGGCGTGCGATGCTGTTGAAACATGACTTCGGCAAACGTCTGTTGCTCCATGGGCGCGCCTCTGAGTGATTGCTGCGCGATACGTAGTGCATCGCGAGCAGAGAATAAATCATACCTTCCCTAGGGTAATTATGTATTTCCAAGACTCCTTCATGCGCCTGATGGAATTTCAGAGGCGGCACGGTTTCCGGTCGGCCATGCGCCGCTTGTTTACCACTACCTATCGCTTTTGCAGGCTTAATCGAAATGTACTATTCTATTGCGACATCAGTGCCGTTCCTTTGTGTGGGGGAGGCGGTCAATCGGGTGTGACGATCGAGCGAAAAAAATCAAAATGTGATATTAGCGTAAGAGATTTGACTCAGGTGGAAGATTCATGGAACCCTCCGATTATGCGACGCTTGATGGAGGAACGATTCCACCGAGGAGCATCATTATGGGTGGCAAAGTTGGAAGGTGAATTTGCAGGATACGGGTGGACAATATACGCAGAGACTATGGAGTCCCATTATGTTCCCTTAGGCTGTAACGACGTCCACCTGTTTGATTTTCATGTTTTTCAAGAATATCGTGGGAAGGGCATCAACCCTGCGCTGGTTAAATATATTCTGAGGACGTTAGCCGAGGAAGGGAAATCTCGAGCTCTCATCGAAGTGGGGGAATGGAATCAAGCTCAGTTAAAATCATTGCGCAAGACGCCTTTTCGGTCTTTTGGGGTGGCAAGCAAGTACCGAATATTCGGTAGAAACTTCGTAATTTGGGACGTTGTCCCACCCACGCCAGAGGGGGGGCTTTGAAACCATTTATTTTTTGATGAACGTAGTTACAAGGGGCGGTTTCAAGTTCCAAGTGCAACGGGTGAATGATGGCGCAGGTGCGCATACACTTCCAGCGGCGTGGCAAAGCCGAGACATTTCCGTGGTCGTGTGTTGAGCCGATAGGCGATGGCGTTCAACTCCCGTTGGGTGTAGCCCGACAAGTCGGTCCCCTTGGGCAAGTACTGGCGCAGCAGGCCATTGGTATTCTCGTTGGTCCCACGTTGCCAGGGGCTGTGGGGATCGGCAAAGAAGACCTGGATCGCGAGACGGTGCGCCAACCGCTCATGTTCCGCCATCTCTTTGCCCCGATCGTAGGTCAGTGTTTTCCGCAGCGGGGCATGGACATGTCGGAGCTTCTTGGTGAACCCCTGGTACGCACTGACGGCATCTGTGCCGGTCATTCTGGCCAGCAGCACCAGCCGCGTGGTCCGTTCCACCAGGGTGCCCACAGCCGAGCTATTGCGAGCGCCTTTCAGCAAGTCGCCTTCCCAGTGGCCCGGCACGGTCCGGGTGGCCACGTCGGTAGGCCGTTCCGTGATCGGAGTCATGTTGGGAATCTGGCCCCGGCGGTCTCGGCCTCGCGCTCGCGAGCGACGGGTCTTGCGAGCCTGCCGCAGGGCGGCCAGCAATTCCGTCCGCAAGACTCCACGCGGCAGCACATACAAGGCTGTGTAGATGGTTTCGGTCGAGAGGTGTTTCCCCATGTCATCAGGATACGCGCGTCGAAGACGGCCAGCAATCTGTTCGGGCGAGCAGCCTCGGGTCAACTGTGTGGTGACGTATTGCCACAACCACGGGTCGAGGAGTTTCCGAGGGCGCCGTGGGTGATGGGCTCGGGCCGTCGCGTGGTCCTGCGCCGTGCAAGCGCGATAGGGACGGCCTCGGATCGTGTTTCGGACCACCTCGCGACTCAGGGTGGTGGGGGCACGGCCCAAGATCCCTGCCATCGTTCGAAGCGAATGGCCGGATGCCAAGCCCAAGCTCAGGGTTTCACGTTCGTCGGCACTCAGATGTCGATACGATTTCGTATGCATGGCAACACCGTAGCCCATCTGGGCTGGTAGTGTTGCACTTGGAGTTAGAACTCAAGAGGATTTAACATCGCAACAAGTTACTTCGAATTGCACCCTCAGTCATTGAGTCGCAAGTTATACAGTCTTACTGAAACAGAATGCCCCCATGCAGAGCTGAAAAACCACTCGTCCTTTTTGGGTGGACGTGCAAGCCTTTCTGTTAAGGTGCTGTTAGCGCTAATAGTCATGTCATGCGACACTGCGTACATGGAAATCACCGATGCCGAATATCTCCACATCGCGCTGTGGTTGCCGACGCAGCGATGCAACGTGACGCTTGACAATCTATAGATGCTCAACGCAATCCTGTACGTTGCCGAGCAGGGGCGCAAATGGCGCGGTCTCCCCAAGCGATTCGGCAGCTGGCACACCATCTATACCCGCATGAGTCGTTGGTCGAAGAGTGGGGTGCTGGATCGCGTCTTTGCACACCTACAGCACACACAGATCCTCCGCGTGAAAATCGAAGCCGTCGCCTTGGACAGTACCATCATCAAGGTCCATCCAGATGGCACGGGGGCGTTAAAAAAACGGCCCGCAAGCCATTGCTACGAGCTTAGACTGAAGTCCGTTGAAATTTGACGAGTGACTCCACCGTGGGATACTCCACGGTTCATAACGGGAGGGAGTCACCGATGAAGAGAGACACGAGACAACGCAAGAGAGCCTTCGCGGGCTTGCGGGCG
>Ga0224510_10002274_pt1 | contig 11689 bp, 10 predicted proteins | sample SF_May12_sed_USG_FD_170161 | JGI IMG/M metagenome (GOLD analysis project Ga0224510, IMG submission 170161) | Sediment microbial communities from San Francisco Bay, California, United States - SF_May12_sed_USGS_4_1 | ecosystem: Environmental > Aquatic > Marine > Sediment | place: USA: California... | reverse complement strand
GATGACCCGGGCCGTGCCGCGCGGGCCGCTGCCCGGTGCCCACGGGATCTCGGCGAACGTCGTCATGTCCGGCATGAGGTACTGGTCGCTCTCGGCGATCCGGGTGAACCCCTCGATCGACGAGCCGTCGAACCACGTCCCGTGGCGGACCGAGCTCTCCATCTGGTGGATCGGGATCGTGACCGACTTCACGTGTCCGATGATGTCGGTGAACTGGAGCTGGACGGACCGGACGCCGGCCTCCCGGACTGCCTCGATCTTCTCGATCCCGTCGACCGCCTCACGTGCGATGGTCACGCTTTGCCTCCTGGTTTGGCTCGGATTGGTTGGGCTCGTTGTCCGTGGCGGTTATTGTGCGAAGCGCACCACAATGACAACGTCAAGCTGCTGACCACCGAAGGTTAGCACTCCTCGTGGAGCGCTTGCCGGCGCCGTGAGAGCCACTACTTAGTCACGTTGCACAAGTCTCATGGCAAGCGACACGGCGAATCGGAGCTCAGGATCATCGAGGCGCCAACCGGTCAGGCCCTCGATGCGATGTACGCGATAGGCGACGGTGTTGCGATGGACGCCGAGCGCAGCGGCGGCCTCGGCCGAGCTGGCGTGGTCGAGGACGGCCCGCAGCGTCGTCAGGTGCTCGACGCGCACGTCGGGCCGGCTCGCGAGCAACGGTGCGAGCAGGGCCTGGGCGTGGCGGTGGCCGTCCGGGAGATGGTGCAGACCGCCCAACAACCGATAGGCACCGAGCCGGCCGGCCCGGGCGAGCCGCGGGGGCTCCGGGAGCGCCTCGACGGCCTCCAGGGTCGCCCGCGCCTCCGCCTCGGCGGCCGGCCGGCCGTCGGGCGCATCGAAAGTGCGCGACACGGCCACCGTTCGGTCGAGGAGCGCCGCGGCGTGGCCGGCGAGCTCGGCGGCCTCCGGGTCGGTGTCGTCCCCGGCGAGCACCAGCCGGAGTTCGAGGCTGTCGGCATCGCCACGAAGCGCCAGGCGGCGCGCCGGTGCCAGTTGACGCAGGTCGCGACGGATCGCCTCCCGACGGGCGCGCGCGACGCCGGCCGGCTCGCCCGGATCGTCGGTGGCAGGGCGTTGACGGGCGAGGGCGACGACCCACGGCGGCCCTCCGGCCGGGAGCGCATCGGCCCGGCGGCCGGCATCGCGCGCCTGGCGAACGTCCGCGTCGCGTCCGAGCTCGAGTGCCATGAGGGCCGCGATGCGGCTCGCAACGGTCCGGTCCAGCTCCCCAGCCGGACGCTCACCGAGGAAGGCGATGTGGCCTGAGGTCCCGTCCTGCGCCGGGAGTGGCACCCGAAGCGCCGCGGCGCGCAACCGTCCGCCGCGCGGTCGGGCCTGGTAGGCGGCCGCTGCGGAGGCGGCATCGGCAAGACCCGCCGGGGCATGGACCACGAGCGGCTCACCGCGCCCGTCCTCGAGGGCGACCGCCCGCCCGAGGAACGACGCGATCGTGGCCACCATCCCTGGAGGCCCGCCACCGGCCAGCGCCACGCGCTCGAGGTCGGCCTCCAGACCGGCCGCCTGTCGGTCCAGTTCCGCACGGCGGTTGACGAGGTAGCCGATGATCGCCCGCTCCAGTTCGACGACATCGAGGCGTGGGGCCCGGACCGTGACCGGACCGCCGGCCGCAGCGACCGCCTGGGCCAGCGTGTCGAGCGGGTCTGGCCGCGGGGGGGCCTCGCCCTCGATGAGCAGGATCGCGCTGACCTGCGCGCCGCGGCAGAGTTCGACGATCGCGGCGGCCTGGGCCGCATCCGGGGCGACGAGCGAGAGTGCCGACGCCGGGACGAGCGCGAGATCGCCGGCCTCGAGGGCATCGAAGGCGGGCACCCGGGCCTTCATCACCCGGACCCAGCCGATCTCGGGGCCGGCGATCGCACCCGGCCCGGCATCGCCGTTCGTGGCGGCATCGCCGTGCGTGGGAGCGTCGCCGGCCGGCGGCGGCCACACGATGCGCGCCGCCGGAAGCAGGTCGGCAAGGAGATCGGAAAGGGTCGCCATCGTCAGCTCGTCCTCACCCGCACGAGATCGTCGAGCACGGCGCCGAACTCCCGATCGTGATCGACGTAGCGATCCGAACGGCCGACGAGCGCGAGTTCACCGTCCGCCGAGAGCCGCGACCAGATCCGGCGGCGGGGCAGATGGAACGAGATGAGCAGGCCGAGGATGAGGGCCGCGAACGCCGTCCACACGATCCCCTGCCCGGGATCGCGCTTGGCGATGAGCAGGGTGAAGTCGGTGAACCCGGCGACCTCGACCGAGAAGTCGATGCCCGGAACCGTCTGGACCTCGCCGCGGGCGATCGCCATCGGCAGCAGGTTCTCGGTGATCGGGCGACCGCTGCCGTCGGTGCCGATCACCTTGTACGGCAGCACGAGGACGATCCCTCGCCCGTCGGTGGCGCGTTGGAGGAGGAGCTGGAGCCCCAGGTCGCGACCCGGGACGGACATCGTCCCGAACGGGAACCCGGCAGCCTGGTCGGTGAGCGGGACCGGGTCGTCCCAGAGCACGGCCCCCGCCCGATCGCGCAGGACCAGGCGTGGCGCGGGCCCGAACCCGTTCTGGTGGAACGTGTAGCCGGCGACCGCGAGCGGATCGTTGACGCGGATGATCTTGCGCTCGAGCAGCTCCCCGTCGCGATAGACGGCGAGATCGGTCGTGAAGTCGGTGGGCTGGCCGGTCTCGAAGCCGGGTGCTTCGAACCCGAAGTTGCGCACGACGAGCAGGCCGGGCGTCCCGATCGGCTGGACGGTGAGGGTCGCCCCGTCGGTCACGACCAGCCCCTGCTCGTCCCCGAACCGCGAGGTCACGGCGCCCGCGATGAGGAACAGGATGAGCCCGAGGTGGGTCAGCAGCGTGGCCATCTTCACCCAGCGGTTCCGGTCGCCGTAGATGTACGTCGCGCCGCCGGCCGCAGTAGCGGCGGGGGTGATCGCGCCGCCGCCGGCCGCAGCGCCGCGCTCCTGGCGGACGCGGAACCCATGCCGGCGCAGGACCGTGGCCACCGCGTCGGCCTCCAGACGTCCGGCGACCACCGCCCGGTCGGGGAGCCGCGGATCGAAGTATGCATCCGGCTGGACCACCCGGATCTCGGCCGACTGCCGCCACAGGCGCGGCGTGCGATCGAGCGTGCAGATGACGATCGAGACGATGAGCACGATGAGCCCGACGCTGAACCAGACCGAGGTGAACACCTGGAACAGCTGGAGGCGCTCCATCACGTCGACCACGCCGGCGCCGAGGACGGCGTCGTAGCGCTCGTGGATCCGGGCGATCTCGTTGGCATAGTCCGACGCGCTCCGGAACGCGAACCCGGGGAGCTGGCGGACCGTCATCCCGACGACCGCGAGCAGCGAAAGGACGATGATCTGGGCGACGGCGAAGTTCACCGACGTGAACAGGCCCCACAGCGCCGCGCCGGCGCGAGACAACGGGTCGCGCGCCGGTGCCTTCACGACGGGCCGGCCCGCCAGGACGGTCGCCACGACCGGGTCCGCCCGGTCAGCCGATCGAACCGGCCGGGGCCGTCAGTGCCGGTGCGGCCGGCCTCGTCTCGTTGCCGATGGCGTCGAGCGCGCGCCCGAAGTCCGCGATGAGATCGTCCGCGTCCTCGAGCCCCACCGAGCAGCGCAGGAGCCCGGGGCCGATCCCCGCCTCGGCCAGGCCGGCTTCGTCGAGCTGGCGGTGGCTCGTCGTCGGCGGGTGGACGACCACGGTATGGACGCTGCCGAGGGACGCGGTCCGCTCCGGGACCCGGAGGGCGTCGATGAACGCCGGGCCCGCCGTGCGGCCGCCGGCGAGATCGAACGCGAGCATCCCGCCTCCGCTCCCGAGCTGACGCTGGGCGAGCGCGTGTTGCGCGTGGCTCGCAAGGCGCGGATAGGCCACCGACGCGACCTCGGGACGCGTCTCCAGCCAGGTCGCGAGGGCCAGCGCCGTGGCGGCGTGACGGTCCATCCGGATCGCCAGGGTCTGGAGGCCACGCAGGATGAGGAACGCGGCAAGCGGCGCCAGGGTCCCGCCGGTGTCGACGTGGGTCTTCTGGATCGCGGCGATCGTCGCGCGATCGCCGGCCACGACCCCGCCCATGACGTCGCTGTGACCGCCGATGAACTTGGTGGCCGATTCGAGGACCACGTCCGCCCCGAGTTCGAGCGGTCGGCAGACGTACGGCGAGGCGAAGGTGTTGTCGACGACGTAGCGGGCACCGTGGCGATGGGCCAGGTCCGCGAGGGCCACGTGGTCGGCGACGACGATCGTGGGGTTGGAGATGGTCTCCGCGTAGAGCAGGGTCGTTCGCTCCGCGGCGAGTGCCGCGGCCACGGCCTCGTGATCGCGGATGTCGACGAACGCCAGCCGCACGCCGAACCGCGTGAAGAGCCCGTCGAGCAGCGTCCGCGTCGAGCCGTAAAGCGCCGAGGTGGCCACGATCCGGTCGCCGGCCCGCACGAGCGTCGCGAGCGTGGCATGGACGGCGGCCATGCCCGTGGCGAAGGTCGCGCCGGCCTCGCCCCCCGCCAGCTCCGCGTACGCATCGGCGAGCGCGGCCGTCGTTGGATTGCCCAGGCGCGAGTAGACGAAGCCCGCTTCCCGGCCGGCGGTGACCTCGGTCAGTTCGTCGGCGTCGGCGGTGGAGAAGGTGGCGCTCTGGTAGATCGGGACCGCGGTGGGGAGCTGGGGCACGTCCGGGGCCCGCGATGCGGCGCGGATCGCTCGCGTGGAGAACCCCTGCCCGGTGGTCCCGTCGTCGTCCGCACTCATGGGCGGGATGCTACACCGACTCGCGCGACCACCCGGCCACGTCTGCCGTGACCCCCATGACCCGGTTCCGGCCGAGCCGCTTCGACGCGTACATCGCCTGGTCGGCACTGACGAGGAGCTCGTTCGCCGTTCGACCATCGCGGGGGTAGCTGACGATCCCGACCGACAGCGTCGCGCCGCGCCCCGTCCCGGTGTCTCCCAGCTCGGCGGCGCCCTGCCGGATCTTCTCGGCAAGCACGAACCCGCCGGTGGGATCGGTCTCCGGCAGGAGCACGACGAATTCATCCCCGCCGAACCTCGCCGCGACGTCGATCTTGCGCACGCCGGAGTTGATCACCTGGCCGACGTCGCGCAGGACCCGGTCGCCTTCGACGTGGCCGTACCGGTCGTTGATCGTCTTCAGCTCGTCGAGATCCATCATGAGGAGGCAGAAACCGCGCCCCGAGCGGGCGCTGCGCGCGATCTCCCGCTCCATCGCCGAGAAGAGGACGCTGCGATTCACCAGACCCGTCAGGGCATCCCTGGTTGCCAGCCGCATCGCGATCCTGAGCGTGGTCCGATGCTCGCGAACGATGACCATCGCGACGTAGGCGAGGAGGAACAGCGACGCGAGGCTGATCGCCATCCGCGCGATCGTCGCCGGGTCGACGGGCTGCGGGCGCCCTCCGAGCGTGGCCACGAGATAGCCGGCACCCGCCGCGAGGACGAGCAGGACCGTGGCCCGCGGCGTCGCGACGAGCGCGGCACCCGCGACCACCAGCGGGAAGACGAAGAAGAACGGGCTCTCGTCGCGCCCGGTCAGGAGCACGAGGAGCGTCGCCACGGTCACCGCGACCGATCCTTCGATGATGTAGCCGGGCGCGCCCAGTGATTCGTCCGGCAGCAGGTCGTGGACGACGAGAACGAAGACCCCGGTTGCCCCGAGGACGAGGGCAATCGCCCCTTCGGTCTCCCGCCACAGGCCGGTGATCGCGACGAGTCCGGCGGTGGCCATGATGAACGACCACGTGGCGATCCTGATCACGCGGTGGTAGGCCGCCGCAGAGATCCCCCGCTCGGTCGGGACCGGCTCGCCCTCGTCGGTCAGCACCGTGGCATCCGGCGGGGGCGCGTAGCCCGGCTGGGGGCGCCCGAGGCCGCGGGCGCCGTTGCCACCGAACGCGACGCGCAGGAACAGCGCGAACAGCAGCAGCGCATTCGTCACCGCGATGACGACCGTCAGTCCGAGGATCTGCAGGTCGGTCACCGCGTCCCCCACTGGTAGGTCTGCTTGACCATCCGGAGGTAGACGAACGTCTCCGTCTCGCGCACGCCGTCGATCGTGCGCAGCCGCTCGGCGAGGAAGCGCAGGAGCGCCTCGTTGTCCTCGCAGACCGTCTCGACGAGGAGGTCGTACGTGCCCGCGGTGATCACGACATAGTCCACCTCGGGCATCTCGGCGACGGCCTCCGCCACCGCGACCAGCCGATCTCGCTCGCAGCGCACGCCGACCATCGCCATCTGGTGGAACCCGAGCTTGAGGGGATCGGTGACTCCGACGATCTGGAGGATGCCCCGCTCCACGAGGCGGTTGGTTCGAGCCCGGATCGCGGCCTCCGAAACGCCGAGCTCGGCGGCGATCTGGGTGTACGGGCGGCGGCCGTCCTCCTGGAGATGTTCGATGATCCGCTTGTCGAGTTCGGACACCTCCTCCCCGGGTCGGCCGGCCGAGCGATTGCGGTTGCTCGTCATCGGGCGGCTCAGGACGGTGCGGGCGTTGGTGGCGGGGTCGGGGCGACCGGGGGTGAGGCCGTCGGGAGCGGCAGCGCGACGACGGAACGCTGCTCGAGGGGCCCCAGGAGCGGATCCAGCACGAGCGCCAGCTCGATCATCGCATCGCGATAACGCTGCTCGGGCGGTTCGGGCGTGACCGCGTTCGTCACCTTGGGCCCGTACTCGAACATCAGGTTGAGACCGACGATCGTGAAGGGCGCTTCGCCGCGCCTGGGGGCGCCCCCGGGTGTCCAGCGGGTGGTCGTGCGGAGGGCCCGCCCACTGCTGAACTCGCTGATGATCAGCGGCCAGTCGAGGTAGGTCGCGTTGATCCGGCGGCGGGGCTCGTCGGCGCTGCCGGCGTTGATCGGCGTGATCACGAGGCCGGCCTTCGTGAGCTCGGCGAAGATCGTGTCGAGGTCGGCCGGATCGGCCAGGTGGGGGTCCGGCGTGATCACCGGAGTGGGCCGGGGCGTGGCGGCCGGGCGGGGACTGGGCGTCGCCGGATCGGCACACCCACCCACGAGCACAGCGGCAGCCACGGTCACCACGAGGAACCTCGAACGACCCCCGGCAGCGACGCGGAGATTCGAACTTCGCACCGTTGGCCGATGCTAGCACGCGGACCCCGCGAATCCATGATCTGTCGTGCACGTTCGTGGTGCACACAGACACAACTGCAGCTAGCCTCGGTCGAGGTCCTCGAGAACGGCTGCGAGCGCCTCGATGGACGCCGTCGTGATCGGATCGACGACGAGCTGGACGTGACCGATGCCCTCCTGCGCATAGGCGCGCAGTTCCGCCGCGATCTCGACCGGCGAGCCGGCCAGCGGCGACTCCTTCTGGCGGCTGTAGTCACCCTGGATGCGGCCCGTGCCGCCTGGCATCCGGACCTGGACGGCGACGGTCCGTTCGATGCCGGCCGGATCGCGCCCGACGTCCCGGCAGGCCTCGTCGACGATGTCGCGCAGCGCCGGGACGCCGCGCGGCGAGTTGCCGGTGTCGGAGAACCAGACGTTCCAGGACGTGGCGTGGGGCAGCGCGATCCGGAGCATCCGCGGCCCGACCGACCCGATCATGATCGGCGGCCCCGCGGGTCGCGGCCCGCGCGGCACGAGTTCGCAGTCGCGCAGCTGGTAGAAGTCGCCCTCGAAGTCGATGGCGCCCTCCTGGAGCAGCGTTCGGACGATCGTGAACGCCTCCTCGAACCGCGCGATCCGGCGGTCGAACGGGAACCCGTAGCCGGCGAACTCGGTCTCGTTCCAGCCCGCACCCAGGCCGAGGATCAGCCGACCGCCGCTGATCTCGTCGACGGTCGCGGCCATCTTGGCGAGGATCGCCGGGTTGTGGAACGCGGTGCAGGCGACGAGCGGACCGAGCTGGACACGGGACGTCGACGCGGCGAGCGCGGCGAGGGTCGTCCACGCCTCCCACGGGCCGCGCGTCTGGCCGTCGGGGAAGCGGTACAGGAGATGGTCGCCGAACCAGACCGAGTCGAAGCCGACGTCCTCGGCGGCACGCGCGATCTCGAGGAGATCGGTCCAGCGTGCCGGCCACTCGACCTCGGGCAGCTGGATGCCGACCCGGAGCGGTCGGCCGGCGGCGCGGGGTCCCGTCGTCATGTGGCTCCCTGCAGCTCTGAGCTCGACCCTGCGGCTCCTCATGCCTCGGCGTGGATTGGTCGGGGCGGTGGGATTCGAACCCACGACCTCGTGCTCCCAAAGCACGCGCGCTGCCAGGCTGCGCTACGCCCCGCAGATTCATGCTCAGGAAGCGCACAAGCTCCCTGAATCTGGCCCGCCTGAGTAGGCTACAGCGCTCGAGTCGCGCGTGCGTAGCTAGACGCGCAGCTGCCTCTGGCGGATCACGTGCCGCCTCGGCGTTTGGAGGTCCTGAAGGGCCAAGTGGTGGTTCCTGTTCTTCCGGATCACGTGCGCACCTGTGTCGGGTTTCCCGCTACTGGAACGTTGTTGGAGGTAGGTGTCGAAACGATCGCTGCTGATCGCGAGGTAATGGCTTGACCTGGATGTCGGTCGACGACGAGGCAGGAGCCCTCGACTCGACGCGGGCCGTGGGGATCGAGGCATCCTCATTCGGCCTGCTCTACGCGGAACATCGGCTCTCGGTCTATCGCTATCTGCGTGCGCGAACCCAGAGCGACGACGATGCCATGGACCTCACGGCGGTCACGTTCGAGCGCGCCTACGCGAGCTTCGGCCGATTCCGCGAACGTGACGGTGGCCTCGGCGAACGGCGGCTTCCTGGCCTCTCATCGAGCGAGGCGCTATCCGCCGCGCCGGTGCGACAGAGTCCAGAGCGCGAGCGCGGTTGTCAGCCCGACCAGGACGAAGAGCGTAACGCGCGGCGCATCGCCCTGGGCGGGATTGGTCAGACCGTTCATCGCAAGGAACGCGAGGTTCAGGCCCAGATAGGCGGCGACCGCCGCGAGACCGGCGCCGCGGACGCGCGCAACACCCGATAGCGACCACACGGCCCAACCGCCGATGATTACGTTCGACAGGATGCGGATCAGCTCGGCCTGGCCCGTTGCGACATGCACTGCGACATCGATTAGCTGGATGACGACGACACCAAGGCCGAGAAGCAAGCCGGCCTTGCCGCTGGTGGTTTCCATGCGTTCTCTCCATTCGACCGGCAATTCCCAGTTGGCCGGACGCCGGCGACGATACCTGAAACCTGGAGCGGGTGCACATGCGTCTTCTGCCTGGCTACCGCCGCTCCGGCGTATAGCAAGGCCGCTGTCGCAAACGCCCCCACCCCGGACCCGAACTGCTCACAAGGCGGGCGAACCGTGAGACTCGGACGGCGCTCTACTTGTGTCGCGCCGCCAGCAGCGCAGCCTCGACCCGGCTGCGCACCTGGAGCTTCTGCAGGATGTTGGTGATGTAGTGCTTGATCGTCTTTTCCGACAGGTGGATGCGTTCGCCGATCTCGCGATTCGTGAGCCCCTCGCCGACGAGTTCGAGAATCGAGCGCTCCTTGTCGGTGAGTTCCGCCAGAGGGTCGGGGGCGCGACCCCGGGTCAACGCGACGAGGATTCCGGCGGCGAGCGACGGTGAAACGTAGACCTCTCCCCGGTCGACGTCGCGCACAACGGTGGCGAGTTCGCGCGCCGACACGCCCTTCAAGACGTAACCGCGCGCGCGGTGAGCGCCGGGCGGGTGCGTTTCGACGGTATGGAGTGGCTGGATCAGCGGCTGGCACGGGCCATGGCCGAACCGCAGACGGCGCGACGCCGCGACGTGTCGCGGCTCAGGACCCTGGGGCCGGCGTTGCTGGTCGTTGCGGCTTCCCTCGTGCTCGCGGGCGCCGTCGCCGCTGCGATGGGCCTTTTCGAGCGAACGATCGCTCCCATCCCCGGCTGGACGGCCGCGTGGGAGCGAGCCGAGATCGTGGACCTGAGCGAGATCGATGCAGGGCTGACGCTCACGCTCGAGCGCGCCTACGTCGATGTCAACCAGGTCATCGTCTTCGTGAGCGTCGAGGGTCTGGCCTCGCCCAGAGCGAGCGACGATGTCGTCATCGATCACCTGGATTGGAACGGCACGCTGCGCGAGCCGACCGGGCGGTACCCGATCGCCGCCACCGGTATGGCGGCTGTCGATGCCGACCTCGGGGTCGCGGTGATGTCCATGGAGTTCGATCCCCCGGTGTCCGCGGCAGGGACCTACGAACTGGAGGTCACATCGATTCGCTATGGCGCCGACGGACCCGAGTGCGTGAGCCCGTGCTCCGCCGACGAGATCGAAGGCTCCTGGCGGTTCACGTTCGATCTTCCCGAACCCATCGGGACAGTTGTGACCCTCGATGTCGCCGACACGGTCGGATCAGCGACGCTCCGGCTGACGGAGCTTCGAATCACTCCGACCATGATCAGTGCTCGGATCGCGATGTTCGTGGACGACCGACCTGTCGCCTATTGGGGATTCATCCCGGGACCCGATGACCTCAGCCACGGCGACATGACGTATGGCTTCTGGACCGGCAGGCACATCCTCGACGTGGAGCCGTACACGGAGGGGCCAGTGATGGCCTACTCGACGACCGCGGGATCCGATGAGGCGGCAGGCACGTGGGAGATCGTGATCCCGAGCGTTGACTATGGGATGGGAGACGGCGAGGCGGTCCACGTCGACGGCCCATGGACGCTCAGCGTGACCGTCCCTTAGGGCACCTCCTCGACCGGCGTGCTCGTGAACCGCACGGTAATCGATGCCTTGGCCGCTCAGCGCGTCGTGTTCGGCAGCTTCGAGCCTGCACTGCTTCCGCGCCCGAGAGTCCCAAAGCAGGCGCGCTGCCAGGCTGCGCCACGCCCCGAATTCGCGGAGCCACATGGTACAAGTCCGCGGTCCGCGGAACAGTGGACGACGTTCGTGCGTCTGAGGATGGACGCCGGACGGTGACTGGCAGGCTGAAGGACCGTCCGGCGTCACCATGTCCGATGGCGGGTAGACTGCCGCCGGGCCGCGACCGATCAACGGTCACGACCCGGACGCTCCGCACCAGACGGGGCCCGCCGCTCGCCACCGATCGCAGCCAAGGGAGCTCGACGCCTTCGTGTACGCCCGTCGGAACGCGCCGCCCATCAGCCACGCGCGGCGCATCCAGCCGGACCCCGGACCCACCGATCGTCGCCGCATCCTCGCCGCTCTTCTCTCGAGCATCCTCCCGGGACTCGGCCAGCTGATCAACGGCCGCGGGCCCCTCGGGCGCAAGCTCATGGCCCCGGTGGTCGTGGCCGTGGCCGTGATCCTCGTGCTCCTCCAGCTCACGTCGGCGACGCGGCTCGCGGCCTCGCTCATCTCCCCGACGGCGATGACGCTCCTGCTGGTCGCGAACGTCGCCGTGCTCGTCCTGCGACTCTTCGCGATGCTCCACGCGTTCTTCGACCGGCGCTATCCGTCGCGGACGGGGCGGGGCGGCCTGATCGCGATTGCCGCGCTCAGCCTGTTCATCGGCATCCCCCATCTCGTCGCCCACGTCTACGGCTCAACCGCACGCGACACCTTCGCCGTGATCTTCGAGACCGACGGTTCGGTGCCCGATCCCGGGCCGGCGTCCGGGCAGCGGATCAACGTCCTGATCGTCGGCATCGACAAGGTCCCCGGACGGGTCGCGACGCTGACCGACTCGATGATGGTCG
>Ga0224510_10002273_pt1 | contig 11690 bp, 11 predicted proteins | sample SF_May12_sed_USG_FD_170161 | JGI IMG/M metagenome (GOLD analysis project Ga0224510, IMG submission 170161) | Sediment microbial communities from San Francisco Bay, California, United States - SF_May12_sed_USGS_4_1 | ecosystem: Environmental > Aquatic > Marine > Sediment | place: USA: California... | reverse complement strand
CGCCAAACTGCGCCTCAAGGGCAAGGGGTTGCCGACCTCACCCAAGGGCGAGCGCGGCGACCTCTTGGTCAAGATCGAGATCGAGGTGCCGAAAATATTGACCGACGAGCAACGGGCCTTGATCGAGCAGATGATTGCTCACGGTCTGTAACAGACCCTGACCGATACGGCCATCCCGACACTGTCTAAAAAAACCGCTCTCCCCTGGCAAGCCTTCGCTCGCCGGCGTGTACCGGCCAGACCATGGCTGCCGGCACCGGAATGGCCTCTCGGCACCGGCGCAACAGGGAGGGATCGTCAATTTTCGTCCAGCACGCATCGCCGGTCTGCTTGAGGCTGACGTTTGCCCCATGGATATGGCCGAGATAGCCATCGATTGCATCATGGGCAACGATGCCGGGCTTCCCCGGCCGCCACAGGAACGAACAATCCTCCCCCACATCGATATCCGGAAAGGGGGACCGCCGCCAGAACTCCTTCCGATAGCAAAGGGTGGCCCCGTGTACCCAGAGCCGGCCCGCGGCCGGGTAGCGGTATTGCCACGCCTCCCCCCTGACGCTGTCATAGAAGAGCAATTCGGCAAGCCCTGTCACCTCGGCCTGGGTGGCCGACAGATGCTCCACCTGCCTAGTGAGCCAATCCCCCGCATACCAATCGTCGTCATCCAGGTGGACGATGATCTCGCCCCGCGCCTGTTCACAGGCGAGATTGCGCTTGGCGCCGATACTGATCCGCCGCCCCATGGGCAGGTAGACAATCCCCTCCCCTCCGCAGAGATAATCGACCTTGTCAAGGCCGTCGTCAACGACGATCAACTCCTTGTCCGGATAGTCCTGATCGCGATAGAGGGCCAGGGCCCGTTGCACCATCTCGGGCCGGTCACCGGTGGGCATGATGCAGGAGACCCGGGGCCGCCGACCGACCGCAAGCGGATTGCCGGTCCGGATCTCCACGGGACGCCCTTGCCGGTCACGGTAAAAGGAAAGATCCTCCCCGAGGAAATTTGGGGTGGGCAATTGCATCCAGCCGGCCGGGTCGAGAAAGTCGCCGGCCGCAAATTGCCAGCTGTTGCGACCATGGCGGATATAGAGGTAGATGCCGTCGCCGTCGGTTCGCAACAACCGTGCACCGTGCCGGCGGGCCAGCACCAGGAAATCGGCATCCTCCCGCAGCGAGGTGTCGGGATAGCGCACCTCGCCCCCCCAGATTGCCCGGCGATAGACCAGGGTGCCGCCAAACACGCCGCCGACGAACATCCGCTCGAAGAGTTCCGGCGAACATCGCCAGTAGCGACCGCCCTCCACCTCGTAATAGCCGGCGTTATACAGCCCGCTGATCTCGGACAGTCCGGCGATGAGGGGCCTTGCCTGCCTGGTCAACCGGTCCGGCGCGTACCAGTCGTCATCGTCCCACTGGGCGATGATCTCGCCGCAAGCCTGTTCGCAGCCGCGGTTGCGCTTCTCGCCGATGCTGGCACCGACCGGACTCTTGACCAGCCGGACCCGCGGCATGTCCTGCATGGAATGGGGGAGGTCCGTTTCCTTTTCATAGATGACCAGCAACTCCTTCACCGGATAGTCCTGCCGGGCGAAATAACATAGGGCCTGGCGCACGTATTCGGGCCGCCCCCTGGTGGGCATGATGCAGCTGATCAGCGGCGGTCCGCCGTCGGCAGCAACCCCGTCGGCAGCAGGCAGCGCCACCGGGGCAAACTCCGGGCAATCGCCGCCCCGGCAGTGCTCGCAGTACGACACCCCCTCATCCCGCAGATGGCGCAGGCAGAATTTCCGCTGATAGTACCGCTTGTCGCGGGCAAAGGTCCGCTGCCGCTCTTCGCCGGCCGCAACAGCGGTCTGGTGCGCATAGAACCCCTTACCCCACAAGGCCCGGAATCCTGCCAAAACGGCACGGGCAACGTAATCCATCTCCCAGCAGTAGCCCCGGCCGTACCGGATATCCGCCGGCCCCACCGCCCTGACCGCCGCACCGGTCACCAGCAGCATCGCCTCGCCGATCCCGTACAGGGGCGCCAACTCTGCCGTCTGCTCGCCGAACCGCACCCGCAGCTCGTCGGCCCGCGCCGACGCAGCCACCGCTTCCGGTTGCCGATCGGTATACATCCCCTGCACGTGCCAGCAGTTATTGAGGGTGGGGGAAGCCAGGCCGTTGCCGGGTGAGGATGCCAGCAGTCCGACGAGCCCCGGCAGGCAGCCCTCGGTCAGCACCACCCCGGCGTCGAGCAGGCAGTAGATATCCGCCTCCAGACCGGTGAGGGCGTTAAAGAAAAAGGGCCGCCCCCGGCCACCGGCCTCGTCGATGAGCGTGAGATGCGAAAGGGCGTTGACCCGGGTGGCCAGCGCCGGCGACAGATTGTCGCCCAGCAGCACCACCCGGTGGGGAACACCACCGAACAGGGCTAGGTTATAGAGGGTTCGGAAAAGATCCTCGACCCGATGCTGTTCGTTGAGATAGATGCCGACCAGGGTCTGCATGCCGCCTCCACCGATTCCCGTATTGACCGCAACAGGCGACATCCCCAAAGAAAAGATGCCGGCCGACCGCCCCGCCATGCCTCACCTGATCTCCAGCCACAAACCGGTAAAGGTATACGGCCCCATGCGATCATTGGTATTGACCGGCTCCAACCGATTGTTCAGCGTCCCGTCGGCGGGATCGTAAAATTCGCCATTGCTGCCCTGCCCCAGCCAATGCAGACCGCCACCGGTGCTGACGCAGACCACGTGCGTGGCCAACGGCCCCGGTGGCGCGTAAGCGCCGGCGTTAGTATCGACATTGGCCCCGCCGACCACCGCGACACACCTCGCCCGCTCGCCGGGGTACAGGGCGCTCAAGGCGATAAAGCCCGCGGCCTGCGCCCGCACCAACACCTGTCGGCCCAGATCCATTGCAACCTTGGCCATCGCCGCAGGCGCGCTATAGACATTGCCGGCGGCGAGCAACTCCGGAACCACCGGCATCGCCGCCGCGTTGTTGAGAATACCGGTGACCCCGTAAACCGTGGCGGCCAGTTGAGGATAGGTATCCTCGGCCGTGGTTGCGCCGTTGACGTTCACCGCCTGCGGCCCGGGATCGGCATAGGCCAGGTTGGCCACCACCGGAAAGACGCCGAAGGCACCGACCGCGGCGATGATGGCATAGGCCCCGCAATCATTGAGGTTGGCCTGGGTCATCGCGGCTTGGTTGACGCCCGGAATTCCGTTGAGATTGGCAAGACTGATGTCCGGCATTTCACCCCTCCTTATTTTTTTGGTTTACAGGAACACCTTTTGCTGCCGCCGCTTACCACGGCAGCAGGCCCGGTTGGCCGAGACAGGCGTACTTGATGATATAGTTGATCGCCACGTTCACCGGCCGCGTTTCGGTGCCGGAAAGGCTCTGCGCCCCGCTGCTGTCGCTGTACAGACCGGTGGTATACGGCTGCTGCGGGGTCGACGGGTTGACCGTACCGGTGTTCCCCGGCGCGGCGCCTTTGCCGGGATAGTTTTCGTACTGGTGCTCGTGCATCTGTACCATTCCCTCCTGCACCGAGCCGAGCCCGTCGGCCGTGCCGGTGGCGCCGGGGCCGGGATTTTTTTTCCGCTCAGCCAACCCCTTGTCGACGTTGCTGTCGGTGGCCACCCCGCGCAGGAAGTACCCACGATAGTCGGGCAGATAAAAATACTGTTCCCCATCGCTTTCCTCGCCGCCGTAGAGACAACCGAGCGCCGCATACAACTCGGGGTATTTGCCGGCGTTAAGCTTCCTGCCGTCGCAGAGCAGCCAGCCCCAGGACTCGATATCGGTCCCATGGGGATTATCGCCGGCCGCATCAATCTGCCCGGCGAACGGCAGAATCACCCCCACCGGCAACCAATCGTACCGGCCGAAGGCGAACGGCGCCGGCGCGGGCAGCGGCGGCATCGGCAACCCCTGTTGCCACCGGATCATGGCAGATCCTCCGCCACGCCCGGCAACGTTCCCCCGTCCTGCAACACCTGCATGATCGTGGGCACCACCTCCTCCCAGGAGGACGACACCCTTCCATCATCGTCGATTTTTCCCGGCCCGGCCTTCCTGAGATCGTTGGCAATGGCGACATCAGCGCCATGCACCGGCACGACGCTATTGTCAACCGGCATGATCATCGCCGAAGTCAGATAATAGAGCACCGCCATGGCGTGTCGGGGATTGGCCGGCACCAGCACCCGGGCCTGCCCGGCCTGGAGAAACCGGGCGAACAACTCGTCGTCGCCGGCCATCCCGGCAAGGCTTGCCCGGCTGCCGCCCCCGAGATCATCGCCATCAAGGGCAAGGGAGAAATCGTAGGTCATCTCCCGCCACTCGAAAACGTTTTCAAAAAACCGCAGGTAGCGCGGCCTGTTGACCGCAAAGGGCGACGGTTCTTCCCCTTGGCCCGCCACCCCGACCAACCGCTCGTGCCGGGAGAGCAGCAACGCCATACACCGTTCCCGCAGCACACTCCGCTCGATACGGCGGCAACTCTGCGAAGAACGGACCGGCGACGGGGCAGCGTCGTTTCCCGGCCGCCGATGGTACTCCTGCCGCCGCTGCCGATACCCCTTGACGATCCCACCGTAGATGCCGATCTGCCATTGCGCCCAGTGGACGGCGCTGGGCACGCAGGTGATCTCCACGTTGAGATAGCAGTCAACGACGAGTCCGGGCGGCGAAGCCAGCGTCAGTCCGGAGGTCAGGGCCACGGGAACCGTCTCCAATTCCCGGTTCAGGGTCACTTCAACGCCCTGCCCGCCGCTCTCCAAGGAAAAAGGCTGGCTGCCCACCAGTCCGGCCAGAGCCTGCCGCGCCGCACCGGTCAGCTCGGCCGCCTCGATGACCGCGGACACCGCTTGGTAGCCCTCGGGCAGCGAAACCAGCCCGTTCTGGTTGGCGGTGAGACCTGCGGAGACGACCCGGCGTGCCAGGGGCGGCGGGGCCAGTTCGGTCACCCGGTAGTAGGCGGCCAGTGTGGCGTAATTCTCCGAGGTGATGTCAAGGTGGGAAAACACCCCGAAATGCTCCGGCGGCAAGGGTTCACAACAAGAAACGCCATGCAGCCGCAATTCCGTGCGGATATATTCGGCGGCGGGCCGGGTCAGCAGGAACTCGATCATCAAGCGGGTGCCGTAATGCACCACCGAGACCCGGTACACCTTGTTCAACCAGCGATAAACGCCGTAGAGGTTGCTCTCGCCGGAAACGTTGTCGAACACGCTGATCACGGTCTCCTCGTTCTCGTTGGCGCTGATCACCTCCCGTACCCGATGGATCCGCCGCTGCACCCGTTGTACGGTTCGGCTCAAGATCCGCCTGGCAAATCGGGCCACCTCTTCCCGGGCCGGATCGCCGCCGGCAACGCCCTTCTTCTCGACGCTCCACGAACCGTCGAAGGTGACGGTGCTCGGCGGCCCATAGGTGGTCTTGAACCCCTTGTCCGGGTCGTAATCGGTGATAGTCACCGTATCGGCGATGGTCTTCTCGATGGCGCTGGCCAAGTCGGTCCGGCCGGCGCGGTCCTCGTGATCAAGCCGACTTTCCTCCACCACCTCGTCGCGGACCGTTTCCCTGGCCGTCTGCAGGTTTCTGCTCCGCACCTCCCGCCGTTCGCCCTTGAGGACGTTGGCGATGGCGGCGATCTCGCCGGGCTGATAACGGACAAGCCGGTGGCGCACCATCTGCAGATCGCCGATGGCGTAGGGCTCGATCCACTCCCCGTCCGCTTCCGACCGGGGCGGCGAAGCCGGGTAGGGCGGCAACGGGAAAACCGCCTGGGGCAGCACGATGGCGGCACGGGCCATGGCCCGAAAGACCGCGTCGTCGACAAAGACGCTCCTGTTGCCGACCAGCGCGGCGAAAAGGTTGGCCGCCGCCAGCGCCTCGGTCAGGATGGAGAGATCCGGCCGATCGTAGCCGGCAACGATGACCAAGGCGAAATAGCTGTCCTGAAGGCGGGCAAGGGTGGCGAGGTATTCCGCCGAAGCAAGGCAGTCAGCCCACTTCTCCTCCGGCAGATCGAGGAGCCTCGCGATGTCGGCCACCGCCTGGTCGAGGCCGCGGTCGCGGAGATCGCGGGCGTAGCGCGCCAGCGCCGGGAAACGGCCGCAGATCCCGGGCAGTTTGTACACATCCTCCACGAACTGCCCCTGCCAGTTACCGTCGCCGTTGAGATAGGCCACGGCCTGCTGCTCTATGGAGAAGCGATCCGGGGGGGGCGAGCCGATTAGCTTGGCATAGAGCACCCCCGACGAGCTCGGACCGGAGCGATAATCGACGAAATGGAGGACCAGATCCCGGTCGGAGATCCGGGGCCAGGGCCGCATGTAGATATAGGGAAAGAGTTCGCCGCCCCACTCCTCCACCTCCACCGGCGACTCCGGATCGGGCGGGGGGGGCTCCGGTCCAGGCGGCGGGATCGGCGGCACCGGCGGTACCGGCTGGGGCGGCCGCGTGCCCCAATGAAAGGCGACCATCATCCCCTCGTAGTGCCACCGTTCCGACCCGGCCAGATGGATGTCTCCGAAAATGCCGTTGTTGTCGTTCGCCCGCCCCTCCATAAGGGTGACCCTTTGCAACCAACCTGAGAGGGTGACGTTATTGCCAACAAAGGTATGGTAGAGCTTCACCTTGTTGCCGAAGCCGAGGATTTCCACGGGGTACCGGTCTTGGGGATCGCCCTGCCAGTAAAACTCCGCCCGGATTTGCGCCTCTTCGCCCGTCGCCACCTTGAACTCGGCCACCAGGGTGTCGACCAGATCCAGGGGCGTGTCGGACCAGACCTTCTCAATCCATGCCGGGCTGTTATCCATTGCGTTCTTTCTCAACCTTGGAGGATTTTTTCTTGCAGATGCATAAGGTTGGCGGAGTACCAGTCGGTGGCCTCGTCACGCCCCAGCGCTGCGAGCTGATCGCTAGGACTCCCCCATAATTTAACCCGTCACTGCTATGTGAATGACACGGTGTGTTGGTTACCAGTGAATCGTACTGTTGCTGGCTGCAGTGGATTTCCTGCTATGAAGGTTGCTTCATAGCTGTCACCGTCCACAAAAGCACCTTGCCTGTTGTGGTAGCCTACGCCTCCCCTCGTAACACTGGTGATCGTAATGGGGACGGTGTGGACCGCTTGTCCATCCGCCAAATTTGCAAGCTGCACTCCCACATCCCAAAGTTCAAGTTGCTGCCCCGTGTTATTTCTGATCGTGTGAATTGCCATCTCTTGACTCCTTTCTCTTTTAGTTGACTGTTGAGTGTTAAACTCACCGGCGGCAACAGAACGCTTTCTCAGGCGCGCAACCACACCACAACAATTGCCCCGGGTGCGAAGTAAGGCCCGACAAGAAATTCGAGCGCCTCTGCCACCCGCGTCATTCCTGAATGCACAGATCTGGGTTCTAGAGCTGCCTCGCCAAATACATGCGTATCAGGTCAATGAACGCGACGCGAGTGGCCGATGCGGCGAAAGCCGCTTGCCCTTGCAACGGCGCGTTTCCGCCTCCGGTCTGTCCAAGCAGTTCAGCTATGATCGCTTGATCGCCCATATTTTCGTCAAACCGTGTCAGTTCTACAACCACTATACGGTCCATCTCGGCTTCCGCGTTGTCCCGTGCTAAACCCCATGGGGTACCAGTCAGTCCCCACTGGCCCTCGTCAGCCCAGTAAAAAAACATGTTGCCATCGGTGAAGAAGTGCCTAGGAAACCCCGAGGTCAGTTCAAGTGTGCGACGTGACTCCTGAGTGATCTCCTGATCCAGGACGATGGCGGGCGACTGATCGTCCGTATCCGTCCCGCCGAAGAACTGCGGCATACCCGCGCAGTAGGCTGGTTGTTGATTATACGGATTCCAAAGTGCCTTGACCGGCACGCGCATCTGCCCGAACTCAAGATCCACCAGCATTATGTAGTACTTTGGCATCTTTTGTTTCCTCCCATCGCTCTCTGTCATCAAGGATGACGGACCAGAATTCGTAATATGCCACAGAGTTCATCCCTGCTTATTGCATCCGCACTCCTTATCGTTTTGACTCTCAGCGGCCGTCAGGCTACCATCGCTCTTCCCTGTCCAGATAAAAGCGCAGCGGTTGCGCCGCCGGGCCATGGCCGCCGCCGGTCATGACGATCCGCCCTTGGCGGAGGCCGGTCAGGTCGATGGCCGCCGGCCCCAGCAGCTTGGCCAATTCCATTGGCGTCCCCTCCTCCTGTCGGAGGCTGGTGCCGACCAGGAGGGTTTGATCAAACGCAAAGGACACGCTCTCCCCCGGTGGCACCGGTCCACTCTGGGCCAACACCAATTCCCCGCGGTAGAGACGGACGATGAAGGCTCCGCGCCCGCTTCGGTTGGTCACCCGAATCCCGTCTCCCTCGCCCCTTGCCTCAGGGAACAACCGTTTTTGCCCGAGCCTCCGGCAGCCGAATGCGAACCGGTCGCCGGGTACCGCCATCACCCTGCCGCCCCTGTTGCCGTATGCATCCCCCACCTCCACCGCCAGTCGCCAGTCGAAGCGAAAGGGATGCCACCACATGTGACCGCAGTCGCGGATCACCTTCCAGGCCACCGCCTGCCGGCCCTCCGGATCTGCCAGGTTTCTCTGCGCGAACACCACCCGCGGACAGTGTCGATCAAGGGAATAATTGACATAGGTCAGATCGGTATTCATGAACGGCCTTGCCCCCCTGATCGGTCAATCACCCTATCGGCCCTTTGTCGGTTTGCCGCCGCTTGCCGCCGCCCCCACCGCGATGGTGGTGGGAAAGCCGAAAATGAAACCGAGTTCTTCATGGCGCTGGCCTGTCAGGCCGTAGGAAAAATCCACGCCGAGCAACATCGAGCCGCTGCCGTGATAGAGTTGCAGCTTGCCGTTCACCGTGAAGTTGGCATCGGGCGACGGCGGCGACGTCGGCACGACGGCGGCCGGGATCTCCTGCCAACCATCCCCGACATTCAGGCCGTGGAGCTCACTCGCGACCCCGTCCGGGACATAGGTGCAGTCGACGATCTTCAGGTCGGCCGACACGAACTTGCCGTTGTCGTCGTAAACGGGCGTTCCGACAATCTCCACACCGTTGTACGGCACAGTTTTGCGGGGGATTGTTTTCCAGTCTCCGGAGCACCAGACCTGTGGCTCCGCATTCGTTACCGTTGTTTTGTCGACCACAGATTCCTCCTTTCTCCTTGGTTGACCCGGCAGCAAACCGGCACGGAAGGGACAACCATTCCTTCCGTGCCGAGCCCGACCTACCGGTATTACATGGTGTTGATATTGGCGAGTTTGAACTCAAAGGGCATCGCCCCGGGCCCGGGGCCACCGCCGGTCATGACGATGTCGGCGCTGGAGATGCCGAACAGGTTCAGCTCGGTGTTGATCGTCTGGATGATCGCGGAATTCATGATCTGCGATTCGGTGATCTGGGATACCACCCCGATGTAGATGCGCGGATGGAACTGGAATACCGCCTTCTGGCCGGGGGAGATATTGGTCTTAGTGGCCAAAAGCTTGCCGTCACGGAAGATACAGGCATCAATGGCGCCCTGCTGCAGGCTGTTGCGGACCTCCACCTCTGCGGCATTGCAGGCCGGGGTATTGGCGATGCTCAAAACGTCGCCGGAGGTGTCCTTGATCATCTCGTAGGCTTGGCCGTCATAGGCGGTCAGTTGGGGGGTGAAATTGCCGTAGGAATCCTTGGCGCTCACCTGAAACTGCATGGGATAGGTGAAGGGATGGTTGTCCAGGCGGCCGCAATTCTGAATGACCTTCCAGGCCACTGCGATCTCGCCGAAATCCTCGGCTACGTTCTGTTGAAAAATAACGATCGAACTGTTGTTGGTGTCGTTGGAATAATTGACGAAATTAAGTTTAATATCAGAACCGGCCATAACAATACCTCCATCTATTTGTTAACGAATACATCATTGCGTTACAACTCACAACCATCATGATCCCCGATCTTGACGGGTGGCCATCTCATCCGTCAAAGATCCTCACGCCCTCGTACACACCCCATCACCTCCTTCTGATCAGCCCAGAGACGAGAATCGATTGCTCAGACCCGGTAACCACACCGCGTCCGACCATGCTTTCCGTTAGGCACATCATGCCTAACCGAATCCAACCGCGTCAACGATGCAACTTGTTAAAATTGTTAAAAACATTCAGCGGCATGCAGCCTGTACGTTACAGGGCGAACGACTTGCCGAAATCCGAAGTGGGAGGATGAAAATCGACGTAAAAACCAGTCAAAACCTAACGGCCGATGGCAAAACGCAGCCGTTGCAATGTTCTTTCCAAGGTTTCCCGCAAGGCGGACGGGGTGAAACAACCGGCCAGGACGAAATCGGCGGTGGCTAATATTCTTCGCCAATTCGGCCTTTGCGGCAGGGTTTTGATGTCCAGATACTTATCCAGGGTTTGGGCGCGCTCCCAGCCATCCGGGTTGATGTAAACCGCCCAAAGCCCGGAGTCGCGTGCCAGCTTGAACTTGTCGGTACCGCTGCATTCGATCCAATAATCCAGACAGAGGTTCATCACCTTCACGGCAAGGATGTTAAGATCATCCGTTTGCGGCAGCAGCGATTGCAGATAAAAATCGAGCCGGGTGAAGGAGCGGTGGAGCGCACTCAAGCCGGCAAATATCTCGCCGTTCTCCAAAGTCGTTTCCGGCAGGGCTCTGGAGATGACTTTGCCAAGCGTTTTCAAGCCTTCAGCGGCAACCGCCAACTCCTCAACAACCGGATTTTCGGTAAAATCCGGTTGGCATCGCCATCTTGATGCGGACCTGATTTCAGGCCAATTGAGGATGAACAGGTGATGGAGTTCGCTTTCACAATCCAGGGATACGATCCGGGCATTGACGAAGCGTGGATATCCGCTCCGCTCGACAAGCGCGACCCGGAGATCCCGAGGCGCCGCTCGCACATGGCCGTGGTGGCGGTCTTGGGCGACCGAGAGTTGCTGACGAAGAATCGCAGTGGTTCTGCCCGGAAAGAGCGACCAGATCAAGCGACCGCAGAGAAACTCGCCCGGTTGTTGCAGCAGGTTTTCACCGGCATGATTGCAAAAACATATTTGCTCGTTTTTGTTTACGGCAATAACCGCATCACCCAGGGCATCAAGCATCTTGAACAGAGCGTACTGTTGCAAACGCCCTCCCCCGGGGTCGATGTTCAACTCCGTCCCGTGTATCGCCGCAATGACATTTTTTCACCAAACGTCGGCTAGGAACTGGAGCCTCGGATAAAAGAAAAGAAACTGTCGTTTAAAACGAACAAGACAACGTGATGAAATGGGATCGAACTCCCATCGGCGAAGGCGGCATGCAAGGCCTGTCAGGAGGAGAACCCTGATCCCCGCCACGAACAGATTGCCAACAGATATCCTAACAACACCATAGGGCTAGCAAATAACCATTATCAACGCAAGCAAATTTCCCAACTCTCGGCAATGACACCTTGATAAAAAAGGGGATACCGCGCACCGACACGCCCCGGAAACGGTCTGCAAGCAGGGTTGAGATGAGCGGTGAGAGGAATACGGGAAGGAGAAGGAAGGAAGCTACAGGGCGATGCCGACAAAGATCGTTGACGACATACTGAAGACATATTTGCCGACCAGCCCGCCCCGCAGGTAGATATCATCGGTGATCCTGGTCAAAACCTCGGTCATGATCACCTCATACCCCA
>Ga0224510_10002272_pt1 | contig 11701 bp, 12 predicted proteins | sample SF_May12_sed_USG_FD_170161 | JGI IMG/M metagenome (GOLD analysis project Ga0224510, IMG submission 170161) | Sediment microbial communities from San Francisco Bay, California, United States - SF_May12_sed_USGS_4_1 | ecosystem: Environmental > Aquatic > Marine > Sediment | place: USA: California... | reverse complement strand
CCCGATGATGGTGCGCGACTTCCAGTCGGTGATCGGCGAGGAATGCAAGCAGCAGATGCCCGAGCTGGCCGGCCGGCAGCCCGATGCCGTGATCGCCTGCGTGGGCGGCGGGTCGAACGCCATGGGGATCTTCTACCCGTACATCGACTTCGAAGGCGTGCGCCTGATCGGCGTGGAAGCGGCCGGCGAAGGGCTCGCCACCGGCCGGCATGCGGCCTCGCTGTGCGCCGGCAAGCCAGGCGTGCTGCACGGCAACCGGACGTATCTCCTGCAGGACGCCAACGGCCAGATCATCGAAACGCATTCCGTATCGGCCGGTCTCGACTATCCAGGCGTGGGGCCGGAGCACGCCTGGCTGAAGGACGCCGGGCGTGCCGAGTATGTGGCGGTGACCGATGCCGACGCATTGCGCGCCTTCAGCGACCTGTGCCACTACGAAGGCATCATCCCGGCGCTGGAGTCTGCGCACGCCGTCGCGTACGCGGCACAGATTGCGCCGGCGATGGCAAAGGATCGTATCCTGCTCGTCAATCTTTCCGGCCGCGGCGACAAGGACATGCACACCGTCGCCGAGCGCGCAGGGCTCAGGCTCTAGCCGTGTCGCGCATCCAGGCCCGCTTCGAGGCACTGCGCAAGGCGAAGCGCAAGGCCCTGATTCCCTACATCACGGCCGGCGACCCGACGCCCGCGCTCACGGTGCCGTTGATGCGCGCGCTGGTCGAGGCGGGATCCGACATCCTCGAGCTGGGCGTGCCGTTCTCGGATCCGATGGCCGACGGACCAGTGAATCAGCGCTCCTCGGAGCGGGCGCTCAAGCATGGCGTGGGATTGGGCGACGTGCTGGGCATGGTGCGCGATTTCCGTCACCAGAACTCGCAGACGCCGCTGGTGCTGATGGGTTACGCCAATCCAATCGAGGCGACGGGTGTGGAGAAGTTCGTGCGCGAGGCCAAGGCTGCTGGCGTGGACGGCGTCATCGTCGTCGATTACCCGCCCGAGGAATGCGTCGAGTTCGCCAAGCTCGCGCAGCAGGCCGGCATCGACCCGATCTTCCTGCTCGCGCCGACCTCGACCGATCAGCGCATCCAGGAAGTCGCGCGCGCCGGCAGCGGTTACCTGTACTACGTCTCGCTGCGCGGCGTGACGGGCGCGGGGCACATCGACCTGGCGGACGTGGCCGCGCACATCCCGAAAATCCGCGCTGCGACGCGCTTGCCCATCGGCGTGGGGTTCGGCATCCGTGACGCGGAGTCCGCGCGTCGCGTCGCGCAGACGGCGGACGCGGTGGTGATCGGCAGCCGCATCATCCAGGAGATCGAGGACGCCGGCGCCGACCAGGCGGTGGCGCGGGTCAAGGCGCTGCTGCGCCCGATCCGGGAGGCGCTCGACGCATGAGCTGGCTGCAGAAGCTGCTGCCGCCCAAGATCCAGCGCAGCTCCGGCCCCAAGCGCGCGGTGCCGGAAGGCCTGTGGACCAAGTGCCCGGCCTGCGACGCGGTGCTCTACAGCACCGACCTGGAAAAGAACCTGAACGTCTGCCCGAAGTGCGGCTTCCACCAGAGGATCGGCGCGCGCGCCCGGCTCGACGCGCTGCTCGATGCCGACGGGCGCTTCGAGATCGGCGCCGAAGTGCTGCCGGTGGACAGCCTCAAGTTCCGCGATTCGAAGAAGTACACGGAGCGCCTGCTGGACGCCGAAGCCGAGTCGGGCGAGTCCGAAGCGCTGGTGGTCATGCAGGGCGCCATCAAGTCCCAGGGCGTCGTGGTCGCGGCGCACGAGTTCGATTTCATGGCGGGCACCATGGGCTCGGTGCTCGGTGAGCGCTTCGTGCGTGGCGTGAGGGTGGCGATCGAGCAGAAGCTGCCGTTCATCGCCGTCACCGCGAGCGGCGGGGCGCGCATGCAGGAAGGGCTGCTGTCGCTTATGCAGATGGCCAAGACCACCGCCGCGCTCACCGATCTCGCCGACCGCGGGTTGCCGTTCGTCACCGTGCTCACTGATCCGACCACGGGCGGCGTCTCGGCGAGTTACGCGATGATCGGCGACGTGGTGATCGCGGAGCCCAAGGCGCTGGTCGGCTTCGCCGGCCCGCGCGTCATCGAGCAGACCGTGCGCCAGAAGCTGCCGGAGGGATTCCAGCGCGCCGAGTTCCTGCTGGAGAAGGGCGCGGTGGACATGATCGTCGACCGGCGCCAGCTCCGCGACAAGCTGGCCACGCTGCTCGCGCTGCTACAGGGAATCGCCGTCGACCAGCCTTCGTGAGCGCACGCACGCTCGCGCAGTGGCTGGAGTTCATCGGACGCCAGCACCCCGACGCCATCGCGCTCGGCCTGGAGCGCGTGCGCGCCGTGCACGCTCGCCTCGCCGCGCCCCTGTCATGCCCCGTGCTGACCGTGGCCGGGACCAACGGCAAGGGTTCCACCTGCGCGATGCTGGAGAGCATCCTGCGCGCCTCCGGAAGGCGCGCCGGCTTGTATACCTCGCCGCACCTGCTGCGCTACAACGAGCGCGTGCGCATCGGCGGGCGGGAAGCCGACGACGCGTCGCTGATCGAGGGCTTCGAGGCAGTCGAGCGCGCGCGCGGCGGCCTGCCGCTCACCTACTTCGAGTTCGGCACGCTCGCGGCGCTGTGGCTCTTCTCGCGCGCCCGGCTCGACGCCCTGGTGCTGGAAGTGGGCCTCGGCGGACGGCTCGATGCCGTCAACCTCGTCGACGCCGATTGCGCGGCGATCACCAGCGTCGATCTCGACCACGTCGCATACCTTGGCAGCACGCGCGAAAGCGTCGGGCGCGAAAAGGCGGGGATCTTCCGCCGCGACCGCCCGGCGGTAGTGGCCGACGCGGACCCGCCGGCGAGCGTGATCGACGCGGCGGCCGCAATCGGCGCCCGGCTGGTGCGCATCGGGCGCGATTTCGGCTACGTGGCCCATCCCGGTCAATGGGACTTCTGGGGACCGCGCGGCAAGCGCGCGGCCCTCGCCTATCCCGCGCTGCGCGGCGCACGGCAGTTGAGCAACGCGGCCGCGGCGCTCGCCGTCCTCGATGCGCTGTCCGGGGCGCTGCCGGTGAGCATGCAGGACGTGCGCCGTGGCCTCGCGGAGGTGGTGCTGCCCGGCCGCTTCCAGGTGCTGCCCGGCCGCCCTCAGGTCATCCTGGACGTGGCGCACAATCCCCAGGCGGCGCGCACGCTCGCCGAGAACCTGGCGCGGCCGGCTTCGCGCCGGAAACGATCGCCGTGTTCGGCGTGCTGCGCGACAAGGACGTCACGGGCATCGTGCGCGCTCTGGCGTCACGCATCACGCGCTGGCACCTCGGCTCGCTGGCCGGCGAGCGCGGCAGCAGCGCGGCCGAGGTGGCGCGCGCGGTGGTCGCGGCGGGGGTCGTGGCGCCGGTGACAGGGCACGCCAGCGTCGCCGAGGCGCTCGCCGCGGCGCGAGGCGAAGCGGGGGAGAGTGATAAAATCGTGGCCTTCGGTTCCTTTCTGACCGTCGCCGAAGTGATGCAATCCCTCGCTGCACCCGGCACCCGTGGCTGAAGCCCAGGACGTCGAGGCGCTCAAGCGCCGCGGACGGCGCCGCCTGGTGGGCGCGATCGCGCTGGTGCTGGTCGCCGTGATCGTGCTGCCCATGATCTTCGATCAGGAGCCGCGCCCCACCCCGCCCGTGAGTGTGCGCATTCCGAGCGAAGACGAATCGGTGTTCAAGCCCAAGCCCGTCCCCAAGCCGGCGGCCGAAGCGCCCAAGCCCGCGGCCGCCGCGCCCGAGCCCAGGAGCGAGGCGCCGGCCAAGCCGGCGCCCGAGGCCGCGACGGCCGAGCGCGCGCGGGCCGAGGCCGCCCTCGCCAACGCGCAGTTCATGGTCCCGGTCGGCGCCTACGCCGAGCCGGACGGCGTCATCGCCAAGCTGAAGGCGGCGCAGATCCCGTACTACACGGAGCCGGTGGCGACCGCGAAGGGCACGGTCACACGCGTGCGCGCGGGGCCCTATGCCACGCGTGAAGCGGCTGAGCGCGCGCAGCGCAGGATCAAGGCGCTCGGCTTCAATCCTGGCAGCGTCGCGGCGCGCTCCTGACGTGACCTGGCTCGACTACGTGGTGCTGGCGGGCGTGCTGGCGTCGATCGGCTGGGGCGCGTGGCGCGGCCTGGTGCGCGAGGTGATCTCGGTCGCCGCGTGGGTGCTGGCGTTTCTCGGCGCCAACTACTTCGGCAGCCCGCTGGCCGAGGTGCTGCCGGCGTCGATCCCGACGCCGGAGTTGCGCGTGCTGATCGCCTTCGTGGGCGTGTTCGTGGTGATTCTCGCCACGTGCACGCTGGTGGGGCAGTTCCTCGCCAGGATGGTGAAGGTCGCCGGCCTCGGGGAGCTCGATCACGTGCTCGGCGGCTTGTTCGGCATCGCGCGCGCGCTCGTCATCATGCTCGCCTTCGCGATCGTCGCCGGGCTCACCGCGTTCCCGCGCCAGCCCGCGTGGCGCGACTCCGTCAGCGGCCCGCCGATGGGCCGCGCGGCGGTGGCGCTCAAGCCCTGGCTGCCCCGGGCGCTCGCCGAGCGCCTGCGCTATCATTGACCTTTAAGACCTCCGCGAGGCGGCTCCCATGTGCGGGATCCTCGGCATCGTAGCGCGCTCGCCCGTCAACCAGAACCTCTACGACGGGTTGCTGCTGCTGCAGCACCGCGGCCAGGACGCGGCGGGCATCGTCACCGCCGAGCGCAAGACCTTCCACATGCACAAGGGCGGCGGGCAGGTTCGGGACGTTTTCCGCACGCGCAACATGCGCTCGCTGCCGGGCAACATCGGCATCGGCCACTGCCGCTACCCGACCGCCGGATCGGCCTTCAATTCGGCGGAATCGCAGCCGTTCTACGTCAACTCGCCCTTCGGCATCGTGCTCGGCCACAACGGCAACCTGACCAACGCCGATCAGCTGAAGGAGGAGATGTTCCGCCAGGACCTGCGGCACATCAACACCAATTCGGACTCGGAAGTGCTGCTCAACGTGCTGGCGCACGAGCTGGAGAAGACCTCGGTCAAGCTGCGGCTCGACCCGGAGACGATCTTCCGCGCGGTGGCCAACGTGCACCGCCGCTGCCGCGGCGCGTACGCGGTGATCGCCATGATCGCGGGCTACGGCCTGCTCGCGTTCCGCGACCCCTACGGCATCCGGCCCGCGGTCATCGGCTACTGCGAGACGGACCGCGGCACCGACTACATGGTCGCCTCGGAGTCCGTCGCGCTCGACGCGCTCGGCTTCCGCCTGCTGCGCGACATCGCGCCGGGCGAGGCGGTGCTGATCGACGAGGACGGCAATTTCCACAGCCAGCAGTGCGCACCCGTCACCTCGCTCAATCCGTGCATCTTCGAGTACGTCTACCTGGCGCGTCCGGATTCGGTGATCGACGGCGCCTCGGTCTATGAGGCGCGCCTGGTGATGGGCGAGAAGCTCGCCGACAAGATCCGCCGCAGCTACCGGCATCTCGACATCGATGTGGTCATCCCGATTCCGGATTCGAGCCGCCCCTCCGCGCTGCAGCTCGCGCAGGGCCTGGGGCTGCCGTATCGCGAAGGCTTCGTCAAGAACCGCTACATCGGGCGCACGTTCATCATGCCCGGGCAGGCGGTGCGGCGTCGCTCGGTGCGCCAGAAGCTGAACACCATCGGCGTGGAGTTCAAGGGCAAGAACGTCCTGCTGGTGGACGACTCGATCGTGCGCGGCACGACCAGCGGCGAAATCGTGCAGATGGCACGCGAGGGCGGGGCGCGCAAGGTCTACTTCGCCTCCGCCGCGCCGCCGGTGCGCTTCCCGAACGTGTACGGCATCGACATGCCGACGCGCGCGGAGCTGATCGCGGCGCACCGCAGCGAGGAGGAGGTCGGGCGCGAGATCGGCGCCGACGCGCTCATCTACCAGGAGCTGGAGGCCCTCAAGGACGCCGTGCGCCAGGTGAACCCCAGGCTGAAGACGTTCGAGACGTCGTGCTTCGACGGGCACTACATCACGGGCGACGTCACCAGCGACTACCTGCATGCCATCGAGGTGCGGCGCGACGCGGCGCGCGACTCCGGGGAGGACGCCGACGCCGCCCAGCTCGACCTCAATCTGGTCACCGCCCAGTGAATTTGCTATAGTCCCGGTCGCGCCGATTTGAGCCACAGCTTGCGGGCGCGTTACAAATACAGCTAAAGCGTGCCGTCGAAACCCGGTCCGCTTGGCCGGGTTTTTTGTTTCGGCGCCCGCAGGCAAGGACGAGGACCATGAAAGACACGTTCGAGCTTGCGACCCTGAGTGTGCGTGCCGGGCAGCGACGCACCGAGCTTCAGGAGCATTCCGAGGCCCTGTTTCTCACGTCGAGCTTCGTGTTCGACAGTGCAGCGCAGGCCGCCGCGCGCTTCACGGGCGCAGAAGAGGGCTTCGTCTACTCGCGCTTCACCAATCCCACGGTATCGATGTTCCAGGACCGGCTCGCGGCGCTCGAAGGCGCCGAGGCCTGCGTCGCAACGGCTTCGGGCATGTCGGCGATCCTCGCCATGGCGATGGCGCTGCTCAAATCGGGCGATCACGTGGTGTGCTCGAGCGCGGTCTTCGGCGCCACGGTGCAGCTCTTCTCCGGGGTCCTGGCACGCTTCGGCCTGCAGACGACGTTCGTTTCGCCGACCGACGCGCGCGCGTGGGAAAGGGCGCTGCGCCCGAACACGAAGCTGCTGTTTCTCGAGACGCCGTCCAACCCGCTCACCGAAGTGTCGGACATCGGCGCGATCGCCGCGGTGGCGAAGAAGGGCGGCGCACTGCTCGCCGTGGACAATTGTTTCTGCACTCCGGCGCTGCAGCGGCCGCTCGCGCTCGGCGCGGACCTGGTGATTCATTCCGCCACCAAGTACCTGGACGGACAGGGGCGGGTGATGGGCGGCGCGGTGCTGGGCGCGAAAGCGCTGGTGATGGACGGGGTGTTCGGGTTCCTGCGCACCGCCGGGCCGACGCTCTCCCCGTTCAACGCCTGGGTGATCCTGAAGGGCCTGGAGACGCTCGAGCTGCGCATGCTCGCCCAGTCGGAACGGGCGCTGGAGCTCGCGCGCTGGCTGGAGCGGCACCCGAAGGTGGCGCGCGTGTTCTATCCGGGCCTCGAGTCGCACCCGCAACACGCGCTCGCCGGGCGCCAGCAGAGGGCCGGCGGCGCCGTGGTGTCCTTCGAAGTGAAGGGCGGCCGCGAGGCGGCATGGAAGGTGATCGATGCGACCCGACTCGTCTCGATTACCGGCAACCTGGGCGATGTGAAGACCACCATCACCCATCCGGCCACCACCACGCACGGCCGCATTTCGGCGGAGGCGCGCGCCGCCGCGGGCATCGGCGAAGGCCTGATCCGGCTCGCCGTCGGGCTGGAGAGCACCGAGGACCTGAAGGCCGACCTGTCGCGCGGGCTGGGCTAGCAGGCGAGCAGCCGCGGGCCCGCGTCGTCCACGGCCAGGTAGCCTCCGCGCCCGTCGTACCAGTCGGGCAGCACCCAGCGCTCGCAGGGCCGGCCATCGACCTCCAGCGCGTGTCGCGCCGGCCGGTGGGTGTGCCCGTGCACCAGCCGCGTCAACCGGTGCGTGCGCAGCGCCTCGCGCACGGCGCCGTCGTTGACGTCCATGATTTCCGCCGGCTTGGCGCCGACCACCTCGCGGCTCTTCGCGCGCATCGCCTGCACCGTTCGGCGCCGCTCGGGCAGGCTCTTGGCGAGGAATTCCGCCTGCCAGGCGCGCGAGCGCGCGGTGCGCCGCCATGCCTGGTAGTCGAGATCGTCGGTGCACAGCGTGTCGCCGTGCATGAGCAGGGTGCGCACGCCGCCGATCTTCTCCACCGCGGGGTCCTCGAGCAGGCGTGCGCCCGTGGCGGCGCAGAAGCGCTCGCCGAGCAGGAAGTCGCGATTGCCATGCATCACCGCGATGCCCACGCCCAGGCGGGAGAGGGCGTGCAGCGCATCGGCGACGGCGCGCGCCAGCGGGTCGCCGTCCGCCGCCTGCAGCTCGTCGTCGCCGATCCAGTACTCGAACAGGTCGCCGAGGATGTACAGGCGCTCCGCGCGCGACGCCTGGTCCTGCAGGAAGCCGAAGAAGCGCTCGTTCGTCCCGGGGCGCTCGGCCGCGAGGTGCAGGTCCGAGACGAACAGCGCGCCGGGCACGCGGCCCCGCCTAGTTCTTGACGAGGGTGGCGGCCTCGATGACGATGGCCTGGCGCGGGACGTTCTGGTGCATGCCGCTGTTGCCGGTCGCCGCCTTGGCGATCTTGTTGACCACGTCCATGCCGGAGACCACCTTGCCGAACACGGTGTAGCCGTTGCCGTCACTGCGCGGATCGCCCCAGTTGAGGAAGGTATTGTTGTTCACGTTGATGAAGAACTGGGCGGTCGCCGAGTGCGGGTCCGAGGTGCGCGCCATCGCCACGGTGCCGACGTCGTTCTTCAGTCCTGCCTTGACGCCGCCCTGGGCCTCGTTCGGGATGGGAGCGCGCGTCGGTTTCTGCTTGAAGCCCGCATCGAAGCCCCCGCCCTGGATCATGAATCCATCCATGACGCGGTGAAAGATCGTGCCGTTGTAGTGGCCGTCCTTTACGTACTGCAGGAAGTTCTCCACCGTCTTCGGCGCCTTGCCCGGATAGAGTTCCAGGCGGATGGTGCCGGCGCTGGTCTTCAGGTCCACCTGCGGGTCCGCGGCCATCGCGCCCGCGGAGGTCGCCGCCGCGGAGAGCATGACGAGGGGCTTGCAGAGGTCGAACAGACTGAGGTTCACGCTGCTCCTTCGTAGTTGGTGCGCCAGCGGCCGTCTTCCTTCTGCCGGTACTGCAGCCTGCGCATGGTGGTGGAAAGGTTGTTGGACCGGTACTGCGCCCAGGCGACCGCGCCCGCGAAGATGGCGGCAGCGGCGACTGCGGCACTCAGGCGTGAAAAGGTTCGAAGGTCCATTGTGCTATAGTTTTCAAGGCCCTACGGAAGCTTGCGCATTCTAGACGAAGCCTTGCACGGCCACAACCGAGCCGCGCCGGGCGTCCTCACCCTCTATCCACATGCTGCGAATCTACAACTCGATGGCGCGCGCCAAGCAGGACTTCCTGCCCCTGCGCCCGGGCGAGGTGCGGATGTATGTGTGCGGCATGACCGTGTACGACTACTGCCACCTCGGGCATGCGCGCGTGATGGTGGTGTTCGACATGGTGCAGCGCTGGCTGCGCGCCAGCGGCCTGCGCGTCACCTACGTGCGCAACATTACCGACATCGACGACAAGATCATTCGCCGCGCCGCCGAGCAGGGCGAACCGGTCGAGGCGCTGACCGAGCGCTACATCCACGCAATGGACGAGGACGTGGCGGCCCTCGGCGTGGAGAAGCCCGACCACGAGCCGCGCGCCACGCGCTATGTGCCGCAGATGCTCGACCTGATCCGGCGGCTCGAGGAACGCAAGCTCGCCTACGCCTCCGTGTCCGGCGACGTGAACTTCGCGGTGCGGCGCTTTCCGGGCTACGGCAAGCTGTCCGGCAAGAGCCTCGACGAGCTGCGCGCGGGCGAGCGCGTGGAAGTCGACCGGGCGAAGGAGGATCCCCTCGATTTCGTCCTGTGGAAGCGCGCCAAGGCGGGCGAGCCGCAGTGGGCCTCGCCCTGGGGCGAAGGCCGGCCCGGCTGGCACATCGAGTGCTCGGCCATGAGCTGCGCGCTGCTCGGCGAGCATTTCGACATCCACGGCGGCGGCCAGGACCTGCAGTTCCCGCACCACGAGAACGAGATCGCGCAGTCCGAAGGCGCGAGCGGCAGGCCGTTCGTCAACTACTGGATGCACAACGGCTTCGTGCGCGTGGACGAGGAGAAGATGTCCAAGTCGCTGGGCAACTTCTTCCTGATCCGCGACGTGCTCAAGCGCTACGACCCGGAGGTGGTGCGCTTCTTCATCCTGCGCGCCCACTACCGCAGCCCGCTCAACTACTCGGATGCGCACCTGGAGGACGCAAAACACGCCCTCACGCGGCTCTACACGTCCTTGAAGGGGACTCCAGCGCAACCCCTTGCCGTGGACTGGAACGAGGCGCATGCGAAGCGCTTCCAGGAGGCGATGGACGACGACTTCGGCACGCCGGAGGCGATCGCGGTGCTGTTCGATCTCGCAACCCGCATCAACAGCGGCGAGCGCCACCTGGCCGGGCGACTCCGCGCGCTGGGGAGCGTGCTCGGCCTGCTGCAGCGCGACCCCGAGCAGTTTCTGCAGGGAGGGAAGGCCGACCGGTGGATCCTCGATGCCATCGCCGCACGCGAAGCGGCGCGCAAGGGCAGGGACTTCGCCGAGGCCGACCGCATCCGCCAGACCCTCCTGGACAAAGGCATCGTGCTCGAGGACGGGCCCGAAGGCACGACCTGGAGGCGCGCCTAGGCGCGCCCGCTCAATGCAGCAGTGCGCCGTCGCGACCGATGGCGAGCAGGTAGATGCGATCGCTGCCCCGGCGCGAGTTGCGCGAGTAGCGCACCGTGTGGCCGCCGGTGTCGAGCGCCGACATCGCTTCCAGCGCGAGCAGCAACGAGTCGCGCGTGGGCGCGGGCCCCGCGCGTCGGATCGCCTCGGCGATCACCTTGGCGGCGATGTAGGCCTCGAGAGACGCCGCCGAATACGCCGCACCTCCCGAATCCGCTTCCATCGCTTCGCGGTACTCCGCCACGACCGGCAGGCCGATGCGCTCGAGCGGGGGCACCACCTGCGAGAGGGCGACGCCCGAGCCGTCGGCGCCCAGCGCGAGCGCCATGGCATCGGCGCTCGCGGCCGAGGTGGCGACGATCTGCGCGCCCGTGCCGGCGTGCCTGAGCGCGCGCACCGCGTCGCTGGCGGGCGGCTGCGCGAGCGCCACGATCACGACGTCGACGGCCGCGGCGGCGACTCTGCGCGCTGCGGCCCCGGGGCCCGGGGCGCCGATCGGCGCATCCAGAGGCGGCGGCTGGTCGCGGCGCGCGAGGGCGGCGCGCAGCGCGGCGAGGAACTGGGCGCCGCCGGCATCGTCGCGGCGCACCAGGGCGAAGCGCCGCAGGCCGAGCTGCGAGTAGTGCTCGACGATCTGCGCGGCTTCGTCCGCGAGGCCGGCGCGCACCGTGAACACCGCGCGCCCCGGCTGGCGCACGCTGCTGGCGCCGGAGAGCGGCGCGAACAGCGGCATGCGCGCGCGGTGCGCCAGCTCCAGCACCTCGCGCGACGTGCTCGCCTCGGGATAGGCGAACAGCGCGAACACGCCGAACTCCTCGATGAAGCGGCGCGTGTTGGCCAGCGCCCTGGCGGGATCGCCGGCGTCGTCCAGCGTCGCCAGCTCGATGCGCCGGCCGTGCACGCCGCCGCTGTCGTTCAGCCGGCGCAGGTAGGCAAGGGCGCCGTCGCGGATCTGCTCGCCCAGCGCTTGCTGCGCGCCAGAGAGCGGCGCCGACTGGCCGAGCACGACGGTGCGCGAGGTGACGCCCTGGCCGCTCGCCGCGGCGCAGGCGAGCAGCAGGAGCACTGCCGCAAGGGTCTGTCGCACGGGTGCTATCATCGCATCCCGATTTTTATCACCGACGCACGCAGAGCGCACGCATGCTGCTGATCATCCCCAACGTCCTCAGCAAGGAGCAGGTCGAGCTCGTGCTGCGCGAAATCGGCGACGGCGCGTATGAGGATGGGCGCGTCAGCGCCGGCGATCTGGCGCGCGACGTCAAGAAGAACCTGC
>Ga0224510_10002271_pt1 | contig 11701 bp, 10 predicted proteins | sample SF_May12_sed_USG_FD_170161 | JGI IMG/M metagenome (GOLD analysis project Ga0224510, IMG submission 170161) | Sediment microbial communities from San Francisco Bay, California, United States - SF_May12_sed_USGS_4_1 | ecosystem: Environmental > Aquatic > Marine > Sediment | place: USA: California... | reverse complement strand
GCGGGCCGAAGGAGGTGGAATTTTGGGACCTGCAACATGATCACAATCCAAAGGATATCAAGGCCTTCGAGAGAGTGCTATGGCCGAATTGGTACCTTTGTTGGAATTTAACCGACTATGGATCAAGACGCAGAGTAGTCCATTCGAGGCGCCGTACTTCAGTTGTGTGCCCTATTTGCTGGGAGAAGGGCAGGCGATGCACTATTCGGTGTGGCCGAAATCAAACAAGACAACCCCCATCCCACGCCTGCCGCTGCGGCCGCCTGATGACTACCTGCGCAAGGCCATGGTTGCCGCGCTCAATCAGGGCGATGTCGAGCTGGACATTCGCCTGCAGTTGCAGACCGATCCTCATCTGATGCCGATCGAAAACAATGCGGTGCTGTGGCCGGACCGGCTGTCGCCCCGCGTCTCGGTGGCCACCTTGCGCATCCCAAAACAAAAGTTTGACTCACCGGCGCAGATCGCGTTCGCGCGACGCCTCTCCTACAACCCGTGGCACTGCATCGCCGAGCACCGCCCGCTCGGCAATCAAAGCCGGGCGCGGCGCCGCATGTATTTCGAATTATCGAAGTTGCGACACGACATGAACGCTGAGCCGCACTATGAGCCGACTGGGGATGAAACCTTTTGATGAGGCACGCTCGCAGGTGACAGCCATAACGCCAGATCAGTCATCATGGATTCGACAGTAGGCGTGATCGGTGCAAGACCTAAAAATAGAGCGGAATTTCTTGAACACATCGATTGGTTCGAAGAGTATCTTGGGATACCCGCCCCCTATGTATCCGTTTCCCATCGATCAAGCCGAAGCGGCGTCGGGAATCTTTCATTCCTGTACCGTGGAGCATTTTCCCCTGTTCGGCCCACCGGCAGCAGGCGTGCGAAATTTTACGGTAAGCACTCAGCACTTGGCCCTCTTACCGTAAGAATTCGCACGAAAACTGCGATCTCGCCCTGCCCATCATATATCTGCGCACAAGCCCTGCGCCCAACACGCTGTGTGTGCTATGGTTTCTCCGTGAACAAGGTGCCGCCCCACGCCCTGTGAGGCAGGCAATGTCGACCTCCTTGCTTCCGACCGGTTCGATGTCCAACACGCGAATCTCCCATTCCCACAGATCCAGCGTATCGCAGATGTCGCGGGATGTCTCTTGGCGACGCAGCGCAAAGTCGCGCAGCCGCGTGCCACGAGTCTTGCGACGGAAACTGTTGAACTCGCGCGCACGGATTCGCACGATGAATCCCAGATCCTGTGTCCAGCCGAGCAGAGTCAGAAACACCTCATGCAGGTCGTGGACCTCCAAATGATCGGGCACCGCAATGACCCGCGCGACAATCGGACTGACGTCGGTGAGCACGGCGCGCAGCACCAGGCGCTTGGTTGGGATGGTTGAGGTCTGAGCCATGGCGTCAGCATACACCGGCTCATTGCCGCGATCGACCACGATCTCGTGAGGATGTTCGGTGCGGCTGGGTGGCATGGGAGATGATATGGCGCCGACACCATATCACCTGCGCATAAGTCGTGAACGAGTCCATCTCAAACCGGGGGCAAACGAGTCCCATCGCAGGCTCCTCGGGGAGCGCCCGCCGGTCGCGATTGAACCCGTACCTTGCTAAGCTCCCGTGGTCATGGACGCGAGAGTGCAGGCCACCGCCTATCTGATCTACGTCTGGCTTCGGGGCATTCATCCCATACTGTGGCGGCGCTTCCTGGTCCGTGCCGAGAGCACACTGGCTGACCTGCACTTCATCATCCAGATCGGATTCGGATGGACCGATTTTCACTTGCATCGATTTCGGATTCGCAAGAAGAGCTACACCGTTCCGCGGATCGGGATGATGGAGGGCCACGATGCGCGCACGGTGAGGTTGGCAGACCTGAATTTTCGCATGAACGAACGCTTTCTCTACGAATATGACTTCGGCGACCTGTGGCAGCACGAGATTCGCATCGAGCAACAGTGCGCGGTGGAGAGCGGGCGCACCTATCCAGTGTGCGTGGGAGGAAAGTGGGCGGCGGCGCCGGAGGACTGCGGGGGACCAGAAGCGTTTCAGGAGCGACGGTCTGACGCACCGTTTCGCGTGCAAGAGATCTTGGACGAGATTGCAGCTGACATCACAGCCCGCGATCTGGAAGCGGTTGAATATCGGATCGACGAACTGCAACCGTGGCGGGAGTGGCTCCGGTTGGATCGGTTCGATCGGCGAGCGGTCAACCGGAGACTGGCGCAGTACGCGGTCGGCGACGAAGGATGGATGAGTGACGATTGAATGAGCAATGACTGTAGGAGGTCGTCATGAAGCTAAGGGTGCAGGTGATCATCGAATCAGAGGGCGGGGAAACCACGGTTCAGGAGGTGGCTCATGTCGAGCGTGGAGCACAGCGAATGGAACAACTGGGTTTGTCGCTGAACGAAGGCAAAGCGTTGCTGCAGGATATCCAGCGGGCGATGGTTCGAGAGCAGGTTCGACACTACGTAGTGAATCACAACCACTGTGCCGACTGTGGCACACCGCGGGGTCGCAAAGGAGAGCACGCCATCGTCTACCGCACGGTGTTTGGCACGCTGCGGGTGAGCAGTCCACGACTCTACGAATGCAGATGCCGGGAACGAGCCAAGAAGAGCACGAGCCCACTGGCAGAGTTGATCACGGAGAGAACGGCACCGGAACTATTGTACCTTGAGAACCGGTTTGCAGCCGTAATGAGCTTCGAGGCAGCAGAAACGCTGTTGCAGGAGGTGCTGCCGCTGAGCGGCACGATCAGTGTGGCCGGGATTCATCGCACGGTCCAGGACGTTGCCGAGCGGCTGGACAGCGAACTGGGGCCAGAGCGTGCGGTGTTTATTGACGGCTGCCAACGAGAGTGGGACGAGCTGCCGGTACCCGGGCCGCCACTCACGGTCGGTCTGGACGGCCGGTACGTGCATGCCAAGCAGCAGCGGTCGCGCCACGCAGGATGGTTTGAAGTCATCGCCAGCAAGAGCGTCGTGGCGTTCAAGTGCGCCGAAGCCGAGGACATCCCTTCCGCGAAGCGCTTCGCCTTCGTCCAGACCTATGACACCAAGCCGCGGCGACGCGTGTGGGAACTGATGAAATCCCAAGGTCTCCAGGAGAACCAGGAGGTCGTATTTCTGTCAGATGGTGGCGAGACGGTGCGGAACCTTCAAGCCTATCTTCACCCGTCGAGCGAGCACTATCTCGATTGGTTCCATGTCACCATGCGGTTGACCGTGATGACGCAGCAAAACAAGGCTCTCATCGAAGAAGACGCGTCGCTGGGCACTGACGTGCAAGACACCCTGGAGAGCGTGAAGCACTATCTGTGGCACGGCAACGTTGAGGCCGCGTTCGAGCGTTTGGAACGCTTGTTGTGTGACCTCGATCTCACCCATCACCGTTCACACTCTGTTGCCAAGCTGTGTCGCAGTGTCAGCGAATTCGACACCGACATTCGCAACAACCGTGCGTTCATCCCGAACGTCGGTGAACGCTATCGGCAAGGGGAGACGATCAGCACGGCGTTCGTGGAGTCAACCATCAATCAAGTGGTCAGCACACGCTTCGTGAAAAAACAACAGATGCAGTGGACGCCCGAGGGGGCGCACTTGTTGTTACAGACACGGACCAAAGTCTTGGATGGCGACCTCGATGCCGCATTCCGTGATTGGTATCCGCAGTTCCGACAGGCAGCCGCATGACCCCCGGGTTTGTGATGCTCTCGACCGCGACAGCCTGTTAGCGTTTTACGATTTTCCGGCCGAGCACTGGCAGCATTTGTGCACGACCAATCCGATCGAATCGACCTTCGCGACGGTACGCCATCGCACCACCCGCACGCGTAATTGCGTGTCGCGCCCGACGTTCCTGGGGCTGGCTTTCAAGCTGATTGAAGAAGCAGAAAAGTCATGGAACAGAATTCGCGGCACCGACAAGATCAGCGTATTGCTCAGCGGAGTGACGTTCAAGGATGGAATACAGGCGCAAGACAATCCGCCTGAACAACAAAACCTCGCCGCCTGAACAGTGAGGCTTCAAGTCAGGCATACACCAGATTTGACTTTATCTCGCACTCACCGGCCAGGATGGCAGCTATGGACGAGACCCAGATCCTATCGCTTCGAGGACTCACGCCGCCGGGATTCTTGGTTCGGACATTTACAACCGGCCTCACAGGCTGTCCATCCTGGCGGCCAATCGACTATAAGGTTTCCACATCCGATGTCATAAACTGAATCCAAATAGATTCAAGGTGAATCTTTTTCAATTCACCACCCTCCTCTTCATTTGAATTCCTCCACAGCACTCCTGCCCGATTGTGGAAGCAGTAACATCCCCCACGATCTAAGTATTTTAATCATGCGATCGTGCAGTCAGGCCGGAGCTTTGTGCGTGGCTTGTCCCTTGCTAGAGCCACATGGACATAGGGCTGAGTAATTAAGGAAGGCGCTCCTGATGGATCATCACATCATGAATCTGCAAGATACTGGTCTCCAGTTCCTTTCACTCAAGCCGCATTTGCTGAAATGCACCACGTTCGCCATGGAGAACATGCGCATACGCCAGAAGAACGAGTTGCCGACGAAGGTGCGACATCTGCACCTGGCTCGACTTGGAAGAAACAACCATGGCAAGAATATTAGACCTTGACTTGGGCCGAATGAACCTATACTACAGGGCCAAAATCTAGCTACTCGGTACCAAGATAACTTGAGCCATAAGATCCATGGAGAATCATTAGTTGGAAATTTTCGGCAAGGTCATGGAAGGAGAGAGTAATCATCTAAGCGCGCGGAACATGTGGGTGAAAATCATATAACAACTTGACCCAGTAAACGAAGTTGCCCCAAGGGGTCGTCAGAATACTGGGTTTTTAATGTGCGCGCTTGCGTGCCGTTGCTTATTCACAGAGGTAACTAGGGCCTGTTAACACTAGGGACGATGATTATGCGATACTGCGTCCATGGAAATCACCGACGCCCAGTATCGCCACATCGCGCCGTCTTTGCCGACGCCACGCGGCAATGTGACGCTCGACAATCTGCAGGTGCTCAACGCCATCTTGTACGTCGCCGAGCAGGGGTGCAAATGGCGCGGTTTGCCCAAGCGGTTCGGCAACTGGCACACCATCTATACTCGCATGAACCGGTGGTCGAAGAGCGGGGTCTTGGATCGCGTCTTTGCCCAGTTGCAACAAGCTCAGATCATCCGCGTGAAGATCGAAGCCGTGGCCTTGGACAGCACCCTCGTCAAGGTCCATCCAGATGGGACCGGGGCGTTAAAAAAACGGCCCGCAAGCCATTGGCCGGTCTCGCGGCGGATGGACCACCAAGATTCATCTGGTTGCCGCGGATGCTCGAACGGCCCTCACCTTTGCCTTGTCCCCGGGCCAGGCCCATGATGCCCCTCAGGGACGCAAGCTGCTGCATCGCTTCGGGAAAAGGCCCTGCCCGATCCCCTTGTTGATGGATCGGGCGTATGAAGGCGATGCGACGCGGCAACTGGCCGTCGAGTTAGGGTATGTGCCGGTGGTGCCGCCCAAGCACAATCGCCGCACGCCATGGGAATACGATCGCGCCCTGTATACGCGACGCAATGAGATCGAACGGCTGTTCCGCCGGCTCAAGGGATTTCGGCGCCTCTTCTCGCGGTTTGAAAAGCTCGATATCATGTTCGTCGCGTTCATCACGTTCGCGTGAATCGTCGATGGCTTGCGATAGTGTTAACAGGCCCTAAGAAACCGACGGGCTGTTTAGAACTCGGGAATAGCTATTTGTTTCATTTCTACCCGAAATAACGGAGGCGTAACATGAAGAGAGAGACGTGCAAATGGCTTACAATTGGTGCCGGCTCGGTTTTTTTCTTATCAGTCTTTGCCCTCATAGGACCTCCCACTACTGTTCTACAAAATAGCGCCTCGTGGGCCTGTCCACTGGATATGACCAAAAAGCCCCCCCAGTGCAGAAAGGTCGTAATATGGGGAGAACTGTGCACTTGTTATTGATCATCCGTGGAGTGAGGCCCACCTCTTACACTAAGAGGTCAACATCTCATGTCATATAAATGGCGTACACAATTGCTAGTAACATGAGCTGAACAAGTAGATGAGGGTGTGAGGAATCATCATACAATAATTGTCGAGCAAAATAAGCACAAGGAATACTGACGTGAACCTGAAAAACTGTGGCAGTTTAGCCTTACACGAAAAAGGAGGCGCGACATGAAGAGAGATACGCAGGGATGGTTTCAGATTGGTTCAAGGCTGGCTCTTTTCTTATCAGTCGCTGCCCTCGCGGGATGTGCTAGTGTCAAACAGAATACATCCTCTCTCGTCGGCGGATGGTATTGCGCAGTCGATCATACTAAGAACCCAGACAAATGCTACAAAAATGATTGGTGCACTTGTCCTCCTGGATCGCAGCCATGAGAGCTACCACTTCTTTTAGGGAGAGGGGTCAACATCTCATGTCCTATCCCTCTACGAAGTGCCGCGGATGGTTGAGGACTGGAATTTTTGCATGATCTATCGCATTTAGGACACTTGTTGGCATGAGAAATCTTTTTGCTATTCTCGTTCTGTCATGTGTTGGGCCATCATTCGATGCCTATTTGGCGCTCGCTCAAGTGACGACAGCCATTACCCCAACAACGGGAGTCGGCAATCTTGGAACTACAGTCACTTCTGCTGGCAACACTGTCCAGATTACCGGAGGTACGAGGCCTAATAATGGGGCGAATCTCTTCCACAGCTTCAAGCAATTTAGCGTAGGCAGTTTAGATACAGCTCATTTTTTGAACGCACAGTCGCTCCCTACCTCGAACATTCTGGCACGGGTTACTGGTGGGAATCCTTCGAATATCTTCGGCGCCATCGATACCATGAGCTACCCGAACGCAAACCTATATCTGATGAATCCCGCCGGGATCGTTTTCGGGCCTGACGCGACCTTAAACGTTAGCGGTTCGGTTGCCTTTACCACAGCGAACTACCTGCGACTGGCAGAAACTAATGGTTCAAGTCCGGGAATCTTCCATGCGGACACATCAGCACAAAGTCTTTTGACCAGTGCCTCTATCGCAGCATTTGGGTTTCTAAGTCCCAATCCGGAAGCCATCGAGATTCAAGGCAGCAAATTGACCGTTCGACCTGATCAATCGCTTGCTCTGGTTGGGGGTAATATCACAATTCAGTCCGGCATGCTTGGGAACAGCGCCGATCCGCCCCCTTCAGCACCGGGCAAGCAAATTCTGATCGCTAGCGTCGCGTCACCAGGCGAGGTGCTCGCTGGAACCTTAAGTCAGGCTCCTAATATACGGGGACAGTCGTTTGGAGCACTTGGTACGGTTCAGATCTCACAAAACTCAAAGATTGACGCCAGTGGTGAAAATGGGGGGAGAATCCTTGTCAGGGGAGGTCGCCTCTTGGTTGATGACTCAACGATTTCAGCAAATAGTACGAAGGCTGCCACATCAGACACTGGGCGTCGCCTTGACCCATCTTGGTTAGGCATTGGCATTGAAATTGAGATGGCTCAAGATGCCATTATTGACAATGGTTCAGTGATCGAAACCAGTGTGAAACCTGGAGCAGATCATGGATCGGGAGGAGTCCGCATCACTGCTGACCACATCACTGTTTCTGGAGGACCCAAAATCCTGGCTGTTGTAAGATCGGGCCAAAGGCCTCCCTTTGCAGGAGTCAGATCAAATGCCGAGGCAGAGAGTACTGCGAGTAGCAGCGGAGATATCTCTCTCGATGCGACCTCCATTCGAATCAAGGAAGCTGGGCAGATCGAAACGCGAACAGCAAGCACAGGCAAAGCTGGTGACATTACCTTAAAGGCCTCAGGGGACATTGCCCTAGACTTAGCATTAGTCGGTTCCGGGTCAGAAACCCCTTCTTCGGGACATGCCGGGAATATCACATTCAGTAGCAGCCAGGGAAATGTGACGCTCGCTAAATCTTTTGTCACGTCTCAGGTAATCGCCAGCAGCGGGAATGCCGGCAACATCAAGATGGAAGCAACTCATGGAGACGTGCTTATTGAAGATACATCGGTCTTCAATCGCACCCAAGGAACGGGAACGCTTGGAGGCATTCAAATCGTTGCCAACAACCTACTGCTAAAAAATAGGTCTCTAATCGCTGAAAACAACCTTGCCAAACAGGTTGCTGGAAACATTACCATCATGCTTGAAGATCGGCTTAACCTTGCTGGGGATTCAGCGATTCAGACTGGTACGGCTGGACCAGCTAAGGCAGCAGATTTGATTATCAAAGCTCGCGATATTCTCATTACTGAAAATAGCAGTCTCTTCGCGGGAACCGTCAGTTCTGGCACCGGCGGTGCAGTCAAGGTGACCGCAACAAACCAGGTATCGCTGAGCAACGGTGCTTCAGTCACCGCCAGCAGCATAGGCGAGGATTCTGGTAACGCAGGCAACATTTCAATCAACGCCGGTCAACAGTTGGAGTTGGTTGATCGGTCCTCTATTGCCACGACTACCGAATCATCACTGGCAAACGGCGGCAATATCGATATCAGAGCCGTCGATCGTGTACGCCTTGCTAACAGTGAGATTAGCACTTCGGTTATGGGTGCCGAAGGTAGCGGCGGGAACATCTTTATTGATCCGAAAGTGGTGATCCTGGAAGGCAGTAACGTCACCGCGCAAGCGGTCGGAGGCACCGGAGGGAATATTACCTTCGTCACTCCCCTCTTCTTAGCTGACTCTGCCAGCGTCATAAGCGCCTCATCGCAGCGTGGCGTGAGTGGTACGGTGACCATTCAATCCCCGACATCGAATCTCAGCGGCACGGTCGGGCAGCTCGCGTCAAAGACGAACCCACCGCAGGTGCTCTTGCAAAACCGTTGCATCGCCCTAGCCGGCGGCGAGCAGAGCACGTTCATTCTTGCCGGACGCGATGCACTCCCTTCCGAGCCTGGCGGATGGCTCAGCAGCCCGGTTGCGATGGAACATTGGACGGGAGAGGTGCCAGAGGACCATGTGTCTCACTTGATGGTACGGAGCCGCGGATTGAATACACAGCCACCCCTGGTCATGTCAAAGGATGAGCCGACTGTGCTCTCCCTTCGACGACTGACGCCGCCAGGTTTCTTAGTTCGGTCGTTTGCCGCTACTGCACCAACAGGCTGCAGTTCATGATAGGAGGTGCTCGTCGTCTGGTGCGTTGGAACCGCCGCCCTTTAATCATATTCTTCCTCTCGGGCCTAGGGATGACTGCCACCATGACCGCTGCACCGCTGTTTGCTCAAATCGCAACTCCTCCCATCTTTGATCCGACACTCCGATCCGGTGAACCCCCTTCCCCGCTGAAGAAGGAATTCAGACCTCCCTCCATGCCTCCACCGAGCCCCGTGCTGCCATCGGTGCCAGCGACACCACCGGAGGACGGTGCGCAGCAACAGCTCGGCCAGATACAAGTCTTCGTCAAGTCCATCGAGGTGACGGGACATACCGTGTTCTCCAATGAGGAGATCGCCGCCGTCACCACACCCTATGAGAACCGCACCCTGACCACCGAGGATTTGGAACGGCTACGACTCGCGCTCACATTCTTGTACGTCAACAGCGGCTATATCACCTCCGGTGCCGTCATTCCCGATCAGGACGTCAAAGATGGTGTGGTTCAGCTCCAGATTATCGAAGGCGCTCTGTCACAGATCAACGTCGAAGGAACCAACTGGTTTCGGCGGGGCTATCTCAGCGACCGCATCGAGCGAGGGGCCGGCCCGCCGTTGCAGATGGAACCGCTCCAAACGCGGTTGCAGTTCCTCCAACAAGATCCCCGCATTGAACGGATCAATGCCGAGCTGCGTCCTGGCGACCAGCGCGGCCAAAGCATCCTGAACGTCAAAGTCAAAGAACAGAGTCCTTGGAGGATGTGGCTGGAGTTCAGCAACTATCAGACGCCGGTCGTCGGAGCCGAGCGAGGGTTGATGACGGTCGCCCATCAGAATGTGACCGGTCATGGAGATCCGCTGACCGTCACGTATGGAGGCTCGCGCGGAGTCCATCCGATCATCGATGTGGCCTATACTCTCCCGCTCAACCGCTACGACACGACCTTCACGGCCTCCTATCGCCGGAACGATTTTTCGGTCGTCAGCGATCAGTTTCGTTTCTTGGACTTGAGTTCCGAGTCGGAAATCATCGGCTTCACGCTTCGGCATCCGCTCTATCGAACCTTGTCAGACGAAGTCGCCATCGCCATTACAGGCGAACGTCTTTACAATAAGATCACGTCGGTGCTCGATAGCATCGGTGGGACCCCACTCCTCATTCCCGGCGCGTCGGATACCGGCGTGAGCTCCGTGAGCGCCTTGCGCTTTATTCAAGAATATGTCCATCGCACACCAACTTCCGTCATCGCAGCCCGCTCCCGTTTTTCCGTTGGACTGGACGTCCTGAACGCCACCTCCAATGCCAGCCCCCTGCAAGATGGACGCTTCTTTTCCTGGTTGGGACAACTCCAGGGCGTTCGGCGTTTTGACGATTGGTGGGGTATGCAGCTACTGGGACAGATGAACCTCCAGATCGCCAACGATCGTCTGTTTCCGCTTGAGCAAATTCCGCTCGGCGGGCGATTTAGTGTCCGCGGTTATCGTGAGAACACCTTGATCCGCGACAACGGCTTTATCTTCTCCGTCGAATCACGTTTCCCTTTGCTACGCTATGCCAGCGGCGAACCGCTCTTGCAATTTGCTCAATTCGTGGACGTCGGCAGGGCCTGGCAGGCGAAGGGCGCCACTCCCGATCCTCAGACGTTGGCGAGTGTCGGACTGGGGCTCCGTTGGGCTGTGTTGCCGAGAGATCGGGCAAGGTTTGAGCTCTATTGGGGAGTCCCACTCAATCACGTAGACCATCCGTCAGGCAATTTGCAGGACTATGGGATTCATCTTCAGGCAATCGTCCAAGCTTTCTAACGACGAGAGGCTCCACCGTGGCACACACTCGATCATTCATTCCGCTGATCCACCGTGGAGTACGCGTCGTCCTATTGCTGGTGGTGGTGCTCTTCCTCGTTACGCCCTCAGAATCCCACGACACTTCGACCCCTGCCGGCTCAGCGATGAAAGAGGGAGCGCTCGCCTTTCAACGTGGCGCCTTCGGCGAGGCCCTGTCCCACTGGAAGCGGGCCGTGGACCTCTACAAAGGTTCCGGAAACACGCCCGCACAGGTCGAGGCGCTCGTCCTTTCGGCCCAGGCCGCAATGGGTTTGGGACAATCCAAGCAGGCGCTGCAATCGCTGGAGCTTGCGCTGGCCATGGCGCAGAAGAGCGATGATCCCCTCCCCGAAGCCACCGCCCTCGGACATTTAGGCCGCACCTACTTGACGTTGGGGCAAGTAACCGAAGCCTCGGAATATCTCCGTCAAGCGTCGGCCTTGGCGAAACAACAGAACACCGCGCCGCTCATGGCCACCACACAAAACGATCTCGGCGTGTTGTTCGCCATACAGCAACAGGACAAGGAGGCCCTCGCGGCCTTCCAGGAAAGCATCACCTATTCGCAAGAGGCCAAGTTACCGCTGCTCAGGGTGACGGCCCACACCAATGCCGCCCGAGCTCTTGCGCGACTCGATCAACCCCTGAACAGCCGCACCGCTCTCGACGCGGGCCTCGACCACTTAAAAGACCTTCCGCCGTCTCGCGACAAATCACTCGCTTTG
>Ga0224510_10002270_pt1 | contig 11710 bp, 9 predicted proteins | sample SF_May12_sed_USG_FD_170161 | JGI IMG/M metagenome (GOLD analysis project Ga0224510, IMG submission 170161) | Sediment microbial communities from San Francisco Bay, California, United States - SF_May12_sed_USGS_4_1 | ecosystem: Environmental > Aquatic > Marine > Sediment | place: USA: California... | reverse complement strand
CCCAGTACTACGGCCGCATCACGGCCCAGAAGGGTGCCGTGCTCCCTCTGGCGGCGGACCCTGTCGAGAGCGGCGAGACCGGCGGCGAGCTGGAGGAGGTAAGTCCCACATGACAGACACGGCGGCAACGGCGGCGGCACCGCTTCAAATGGAGGCGGTGGGGTTCGTGCTGAACGGCACACCGGTGGAGGTGCGGGGCCGGCACCCCCACCTGCTGTCGGCCCTGCGGGAGGAGCTCGGCGTCACCTCGCCGAAAGACGGCTGCGCCCCGTCGGGCCAGTGCGGCTGCTGCACGGTGCTGGTCGACGGCAAGGCCGTGGTGTCGTGCACCCTGGCCCTGGCCAAGGTGGCAGGCAAGGACATCACCACCCTCGAAGGTTTCGACGCCGCCGAGGTGGCCCGCTACGCCGACACCTTCGCCGCCTGCGGCGCCCTCCAGTGCGGCTTCTGCACCCCCGGCATCGTGGTCCGTACGAAGTCCCTGGTCGACCGTAAGGGGGCGGGGCTGACGCGTGACGACGCCGCCCGCCATCTGGGGGCCCACCTGTGCCGCTGCACCGGCTACGTGAAGATCCTCGACGCGGTGGAGGCGCTGGCCGAGGGCAAGACGCTGGAACCGGCCCGGCCTGGCGGCGTCGGCAGCTCGGGGGTGAAGTACGAGGCGGTGGCCCTGGCCGCCGGCGCCCGCCCCTACATCGACGATCTGACGCTGCCCGGGATGCTCCACGGGGTGCTGCGCCTGAGTGACCACGCCCGGGCCACGGTCACCTCGATCGACACCGCCCCGGCACTGGCCGTTCCCGGCGTTACCGCCGTCTACACCGGGGCCGACGTGCCCGGTGTGCTCAAGACGGGCCTCATCCACCAGGATTGGCCGTGCTTCATCCCCGTCGGGGGCACCACCAGTCACCGGGGTGACGTGTTGGCCATCGTGGTGGCCCACACCAAGGTGGCGGCCCACGCTGGGGCCGAGGCCATCGAGGTGGGCTACGACGTGCACCAGCCGTTCACTGATCCCGTGGCGGCCCTGGCCTCCAGCGAAGACGCAGTGTGGGGCCTGGAGGGCAACCTGCTCAGCCGCTCGGCCTACACCCGGGGTGGCGACGTGGAGGCGGCGCTGGCTGCCAGCGCCCATGTGGTCCACGAAGTGTTCCAGACCCAGCGGATCGAGCAGGCCTTCCTGGAGCCGGAGTCCACTCTGGTGGAGCCGCGGGCCGACGGCACCCTGTACGTGTGGTCGGGGGGCCAGGGCGTGTGGGACGACCGGGACCAGATCGCCCGCATCCTCGATATCGACCCGGCCCGGGTGACGGTGGAGCTGGTGTCGAACGGGGGTGCGTTCGGGGGCAAGGAGGACATGTCGAACCAGGCCCAGACGGCCCTGGCCGCCTTGCTCACCGGGCTCCCGGTGAAGTGCACCCTGACGCGCGACCAGTCGCTGCGGATCCACGCCAAGCGGCACCCGATCCGCATCGAGACCTGGGCCGGGTGCGACGCCGACGGCCGCCTCACGGCCATGAAGAGCCGCATGGTGGGAGACTCCGGGCCCTACGCCTCGGTGGGCATGAAGGTGCTGGAGCGGGCGGCCGGCCACGCCAGCGGCCCGTACCACGTTCCCGTGATCGACGTGGAGGCCCTGGCCGCCCGCACCAACAACCCCGTGTGCGGCGCCTTCCGGGGCTTCGGGGCCAACCAGGCCCAGTTTGCCATGGAGGGCGTGATCGACCGGCTGGCGGAGCGGGTGGGGATCGACGGGCTGGAGATGCGGCGCCGCAACATCGTGCATCCCGGCTCGGTGTGGGGTCCGGGCCAGATCATGGACGACGGCTGCCTCGGGGTGGCCCTGTGCCTCGACGAGATCGAGCCCCACTACCGGGCGGCGAGGGCCGCTGGCAAGGCAGTGGGCCTGGGCATCGGGCTCAAGAACTCGGGCCTGGGCAACGGCTTCAAAGAGATTGCCCGGGCGGTGGTCCGGTTCCGGGCCGACGGCCGGGTGGAGGTCCGCCACTGCTGGACCGAGATGGGTCAGGGCGTGCACACCGTTGCCCTCCAGGTGGCGGTGGAGGAACTGGGCATCGAGCCCGAGCGGATCGAGGTGCTGGTGGACACGACCCGGGAGCTGGGGGCGGGCCAGACCACCGGTAGTCGGGGCACGCTGATGGCGGCCGGCTCCGTGGCCGAGGCGTGCCGGGCCGCCCTGGCCGACGGGTGCCGGCCCGAGGTCGACTACCCCGGCGAGTATCGGGTCGACTGGACCAACAAGCTGGAGGAGGGCCTGGAGAATCCAGTCATCCATTCCACCTTCGGCTATGCCGCCCAGCTGGTTATTGCCGATGCCGCCACCGGCAAGATCGAGCGGGTGGTGGCGGCCCACGACGTGGGCCGGGCCGTGAACCCCCAGCTGTGCGAGGGGCAGGTGGAAGGGGCGGTCCACATGGGGCTGGGCTACGCCCTGAGCGAAGACTTCCCCACCGACGACCAGGGGGTGCTGCTCAACACCACCCTGCGTTCGCTCGGCATCATCCGCCCCAAAGACATGCCCGAGGTGACCACGATCCTGGTGGAGTCGCCCCAGCCCAACGCCCCCTATGGGATCAAGGGCGTGGGCGAGATCGGCCTGGTGCCCACGGCGGGGGCGGTGGCGGCCCTGCTCCACGAGGTCGACGGGGTGTGGCGCAACCGGCTCCCGATGCGGTCTGGGGCGGCGGCCGCCGGCGGCGCCGATGACTGACGCCGGGGCCAGGCCGGGTCGGGCCCACACCCCCGGCCTGGTCTGCGCCCACCACCACCTGTACTCGGCCCTGGCCCGAGGCATGCCGGCCCCGCCCCGCCAGCCCCACAACTTCACCGAGATCCTGGAGCAGGTGTGGTGGCGCCTCGACACCGCGCTGGACCTGGAGATGCTGGCCGCCTCGGCCCGCCTGGGGGCGTTGGAAGCTCTGCTCTCGGGATGCACGGCAATCATCGACCACCACGAGTCGCCCCATGCCATTGAGGGCAGCCTGGGCGTGATCGCAGAGGCCTGCACCGAGGTGGGGGTGCGGGTGAGCTGCGCCTACGGGGTGACGGACCGGCACGGCCCGGCCGGGGCGGCGGCCGGCCTGGCCGAGAACGAGCGGTTCCTGCGGGCCGGGGGTCGGGGCCTGGTGGGCATCCACGCCGCCTTCACTTGCCAGCCCGGAACCCTCGATGCCGCCATCGGCCTGGCCGCCGACCTCGGCGTCGGGGTCCACGTGCACGTGGGCGAAGGCCCAGTGGACGCCGAGGCCGGGCTGGCCCTGGCCCGCCGGGCCGGGCCGGGCTGGCTGCTCGTCCACGGCGTCCATCTGCCCGACGGGTTCGACACGGCGGCCACGATCGTACACAACCCCCGGTCGAACATGAACAACGCGGTCGGCTACGCCCGGCCGGCCCGCTTCGCCGGCCCGGTGGCCCTCGGCACCGACGGCATCGGGGCCGACATGCTGGAGGAGTTCCGCCTCGCCTTCGCCGCCCTGCGGGCTGCCGATGTGACGGCCGGGCCCGACCAGGCCTGGGCCTGGCTGGCCGCCGGCTGGGACCTGTTCCCGGAGGCCGCCGGTGATCAGGTCACCTGGGCCTATCCCAGTGCCGACCCCTGGCACCTGGCCTATACCACCGGGGTTCGGGCGCTTGAGGTCACCGTGGGGGGTGAGGCGGTGCTGGTGGGTGGCGTACCCACCCGGGTCGATGAGGCCGAGGTCCGGGCCAAGGCGGCCGAGCAGGCCGCCCGTCTCCACGCCCTTCTCTAGGTGCCGCCCCTATCTGCCAACTGCGTCACGTTTTCAGCGGAATCCGGTGGTTCCACGACGCAGAACGAGAGCGGGCGCCCCTCGGCCTATGGCCGGGCCCGGCCCGGTGCCTCCGAGCCCGGAGCGTCGGAGTCAGCCGACACCGGAGCCGACCGGGCCGTCCAGACTAGCCAGCACACGGCGCCCAGGGGGATGGGCAAGGCGAAGGTGAGGAACCGGAACAGGAGCACGGCTGCCACCACCGACGCCCCCTCGGCGTCGCCCACGGCGGCCAGCGCGCCGGTGAGCCCCACCTCCATCACTCCCAGGCCGCCAGGGGACACGGGCAGGGCCGTCAGCAGGCGACCGAAGGCGAAGGCGGCCAGCACGGCGGCCAGGCTGATCTCGGCCGACGTCACCCCCACCGCCCGCAGGCACACCACCAGCAGCAGGTAGAGGTTGGCGTGCCCGGCCACCGTCCAGACGGTCAGGCTCCGCCACCGGGTGCGCAGGAGCCACGCCGTGTCGACCCGCAGCTCGTGGAGCCGCTCGGGCCAGCGGGAGCCCAGCCACCGGACCCGGTCGAGCGCCCGGCCCAACCGGTCGGCCGCCCCCGGGCCGGCCAACAGCACCACGCCCAGCACCACCACGACGGCGAACAGGGCGGTCCCCAGCAGGGCGGCCTGCAACAGTCCGGCATCCACCGGCCGTTCGGCCGACAGCCAGACCACCGCCACCAGTGGCGTGCTGAGTTTGACGATCATGTCCCACACCCCGGTCACCACCACACAGCGGGCCGTGTCCCGCCCGGCGATCCCGTAGCTGCGGTACATCCGCCAGGTGGTGGCGATGGCCAGCGCACTGCCGCCGGGAATCGTGTTGGTGATGGCCGAGGTGGCCCAGTCGGTAGCCACCGCGTGGCGAAATCGCAGCCCGGGAAGGGCGGCGCACTGGTTGGCCGACGGCGACAAGATGTTGGCCAGGCCCACCACCACCAGCGCTATGACTGCGCCCGGTTTCATCCCGACCAGATGGCTCCAGGCTTCACGATACGACGCAAATGCGGGCAGGGCCCAGGTGAAGGCGGCCACGGCAACGACCACGCCCACGGCGGCCTTCAGGGCCCGAGAGCGGCTCGTTATGAGGCGGGGGAATGACAACTGTCACCTGCGTTTCTGGCTTTCGTGAGTCGTCTCACCCACCAGTCTGGGCCGGGCGAGTCTTCCTCGTAGATGGAGCGTGAATAGTGAGTATTGTTGGTGTTCGTTGTTGGTTCGTGTGCGGGTGAATTCCGTCGAGACACGGAATGGACCGGGAGGCGGGCGGCGGCACGAATCTGTTGGGGCACGGTAGGGCGGCACCGCCGCGCGTATCACCTGGGGCGCATCGAGTGGGTAGGGACGACCGGAAGGCTACGGCAGGGTGAGCACGGCGTTGACCCCGCTCTGGGTGAGCGAGATCGAACTGGCCGACTCTCCGCCCCGCATCGTGGCCGACCGCCCCCTGGCCGGGGGTGGCGACGGTGGGTGCTACCAGCGGGCCCGCATCCTGATCCGACTCCAGGGCGAGCCGCTGGGGGTCATGAGCGTGGCCCTCACCCGGGGCGAGGCCCCGGTGGAGGCCGTGGTGGCCGAGGCCTGCGAGCAGTTCGCCCCGGCCATCGAGCGGCGCCTGGGAACCGACTGGCGACGCAAGATCTCCGGGTCCCTGCCGCTGCTGTCGCCCGAGTTGGCCGCCGTGGTCGACGACCCGGACCTGCCCGGGGTCACCGTGGTGGTGGGCACCCGCAACCGGCCCGAACACGCCCTCAACTGCGTGGCCCGGGTGCTCAAGCAGACCTACCCCGGCCCGGTCGAGGTGATCGTGGTCGACAACGGGGCCTCGTCCGATGCCACCGGCACGGCCATCGCCACTGAGTTCGGCGACGACCAGCGGGTCCGCTATATCCACGAGACCCGGCCCGGCCTGTCCCGGGCCCGCAACATCGGCCTGGCCGCCGCCAGCCATCCGATCACGGCCTTCCTGTCCGACGACATCGTGGTCGACAGCCTGTGGCTGGCCGCCGTGGTGCGGGCATTCCGCCGGGCGCCCGACGTGCGCTGCGTGGTGGGGTACTGCCCCCCGATGTACCTCGACACCGAGGCCCAGCTCGTGTTCGAGAAGGCCATGGCCTGGGGCTGGCGCAACGGCTTCGAGGCCCGGCTGGTGGGCCCTCATCTGGCCGGCGACCGGCTCTACCCCTACCGCACCGGTATCGGCGTGGGGGCCAACATGAGCTTCGACACGGCCTGGTTCCGCTCCAGCGGCGGCTTCGACGAGACACTGGGCCCGGGCACAATCGCCCGGGGCGGGGAAGACCTGGACGCGCCGATCCGGGTGCTGCTCGACGGCGGCCAGTGCGTCTACGAGCCGGCCGCCATCGGGTGGCACGCCGACCGCTACGACGACCGGGGTTTCGGCACCCATATGTACACCTACGGTGTGGGTCTCACCGCCTTCCTGGCCAGTCACCTGGCCGATCGCCGTACCCGGTGGCAGGTGATACGGCGGGCCCCCTTCGGCGCCCGCCACCTGCTGACCCCCGACGCCCTACCCGACTCGATCGCCCGGCTCGATGACGTGCCGATGCGGTTCCGGTATGCCGCCGCCAACATGGCCGGCCGGTTCGCGGGTCCCATCCTCTGGGTCCGCAGCCGTCGGGCCCTCCGGGGCCGGCAGGGCGCCGGAAGCGGCTGAGGGCCGGATGATTACCCGGGCGACCTGCCTACGGTCGCCTTTGCGCGCTGCGGCGCACTGCGAGCAACTGGCCCAACTGCAAGACGAACAGAGCAAGTCCGAACGAGCATGGAACCAAGGAGCGACATGATGGAGCTGGGTGTGGTCGAAGCCGAGACGGTCGACACCGAGGGGGCGGTGATCGTGACCGGCGGGCTCGGGTTCATCGGATCCTTCGTGGCCGACGCCTACCTGGCGGCGGGACGGAAGGTCGTGATCATCGATTCGATGGTCAGCTCGGTGATCTCCACCCGCCCCTACGACGAGGACCCCAACTGCACGGTCCTGCGGATGAGGGTGGAGGACTACTTCGTCCGGGGCGGCACCGTGGCCGGCGCCGATCGGGTCATCCACGCCGCCTCGCTGGTGGGCCCGGCCGGGATCCTGCGTTTCGCCGGCCGCCTGGGGCCCGAGATCGTGCGGTCGGCCGAGATGGTGATCGAGCAGAGCATCATCCACGACGTGCCGGTGGTGGTGTTCTCCTCGGCCGAGGTCTACGGCCGCTCAGGGCAGTTGGCCGAGCCCGACACCCTCTACGTGCCCGTGGACTACTCGGTGCGGGTGGAGTACGCCATCGCCAAGGCTCTCACCGAGTCCATGGTGGCCAACAGCCGCCACCGGGGCCTGAAGGGCATCGTGATCCGCCCGTTCAACGTCACCGGGCCTCGCCAGAGCGAGATGGGCGGCTTCGTGGTACCCACTTTCGTGCAGCAGGCCCTGGTGGGCGACAACATCACCGTGTTCGCCACCGGCGAGCAGCTGCGGGCGTTCCTGTCGGTGTCGGACCTCACTCGGTTCATCACCGACCACATGGACGACGCCTTGGCTTCGGGCCACCTCCTGTTCAACGTGGGCAACCCGGCCAACAAGATCACGGTGCGGGGGCTGGCCGACATGGTGAAGGAGCTGACCGGCTCCCCGTCCACCGTCGTCTACGCCGACGCCAAGAAGATCCACGGCGACCTCTACGAGGAGGCCCACTCCTTCGAGAAGACCCCGGTGCTCGACAACTCGCTGTCGGTCGGCTGGGCCCCCAAGGTGGACCTCGAGGCCCTCATCCTCGAGACCATCGAGTACTACCGGCCTCTGGTGGCCGCCTCGTCCTCGATGGCCGACGAGGTCGACGTTGCCTGAGCTGGCCGGCATACGCCGGGCCTTGGTCATCTCGCCCCACGCCGACGACGAAGCTCTGGCCTGCGGGGGTACGATGGCCCGCCTGGCGACACAGGGCACCGAGGTGCGGGTCCTGTACATGACAGTCGACGGATTCCACCACTACGGCCTGGACGGGGTCACCACCTACCAGGACCGCGTGAAGGAGATCGAGGCGGTGGCCGATCTCCTGCGCTTCGAGTGGGAGATCGTCTACGGCGACCAAGACCTCATCGAGAAGCTCGACACGGTACCCAAGCGGGATCTGGTGGACCGCTTCGAGCGGGAGCTGAACGAGTTCGAGCCCGAGCTGGTGCTGATCCCGTCCGGAGCCGACTACGACCAGGATCATGTGGCCACGTTCGACACCGCCCTGGCCGCCCTGCGGCCCATCGCCCCCGTGTTCGGGAAGTGGCTCGTGCCCCACGTGCTGATCTACGAGTCGCCCAAGATCATGTGGTGGCACACCGATATGCCCCGACCCGAGGCCTTCGTCGACATCAGCGACGTGCTCGGGCGCAAGCTGGAGGCCCTGGCCCTCTATGCCACCCAGGCCCGGCCCTCGCCTCACATCCGCAGCGCGGAGTCGGTGACGGCGCTGGCCTGCCTGCGGGGCAAGGAGATTGGGGTCGAGTACGCCGAGGCTTACAAGGTGCTGCGTACGATCTGGTAAACGTGTTGTAGCCGGGCCCCGGGCGGCCCTGGGGGCCTCCCCCATCTCCGGTGGGGCCCCATCCACCGGCCCTGCTAGCCCGGCTCAGAACAGCAGCTGTGACACGGTGTGGATGGCCAGGCCGGCCACGCCGCCGACCACGGTGCCGTTGATGCGGATGAACTGCAGGTCCCGGCCCACCTGGAGCTCCAGACGCTGGGCCGTCTCGGCTGTGTCCCACCGCTGCACGGTGGTGGCGATGAGGTCCGCCACCTCGCCCCGGAACTGCTCGGCCACATAGCCGGTGGCCTCCACGATCCAGCGGTCGATCCGGGTCTGGAGCGCCGGGTCGTCCTGAAGGGAGCGCCCGGCCGACACGAGCGCCTCATCGAGGCGCACCCGCAGCGCCGAGTCGGGGTCTTCCGTCGCCTCCAGCATCGATGTCTTGATCCGGGTCCACAGGGTGGCCGACCAGGCCCGCACCTCGGGATGGTCGAGCACCTCGTCCCGCAGCTGCTCGCCCCGCCGGCGGAGCTCGGGCGAGGTCTTGAGTTCCTCGGCGAAGCGGCGGACCCGCCGGTCGAAGTCGGCCCGGAGCTGGTGGCCGGGGTCGGCCTGCAGGTCGGCCAGGAAGCTCTTGACCGCCGAGTAGATCTTGTCGAACACCACGTCGTCGAGGGCGTCGGGCACCCACCACGGCGACTCCTGGTTGAGGCGCTCCCGGAAGGCGGGCCGGTTCTCGTCGAGGAAGGTGGCCAAGCCGCCCAACACCCCGTCGAGCAGGGCCTGGTGGTGGTCGCCCTCCACCGCGGCGTCGATCACACGGCCCACCAGGGGGCTCACGGGCACCGACCGGATCCGGTTGAGTGCCACGTGCTCGATCCCGCCCTGCACCAGGTCGTCCTCCAGCACCTCGGTGACACCCCGAACTACCGCCGCGCTCTGGGCCGACACCGTGGCGGCGTTGCCCGGTTGGGCCAGCCACCGCCCCACCCGGTGGGCCAGCCCGGCGTGCTGCAGGCGCTCGGCGATCACCGGGGCAGTGAGGAAGTTGTCACGCACGAAGCCGCCCAGGCTCACGCCGATCTGGTCCTTGCGGGTCTGGATGATGGCGGTGTGGGGGATGGGGAGGCCGAGGGGCCGGCGGAACAGAGCCGTCACGGCGAACCAGTCGGCCAGGGCCCCCACCATGGCCGCCTCGGCCGTGGCCCGCACATAGCCCAGCCACCGATGGTCGGGCTCCAGGGCCCGGCTGGCCAGGAACACGGCGGCGGCCAGGGCCAGCAGGCCGGTGGCCAGGGCCTTCATTCGCCGCAGGTCCCGCCGCCGTTCCTCGTCGCCCGGGTTGAACAGGTCTGGCGCGGTGCTCATCGTGGCGTGCTCATGGTGTTGCTCCAGGATGCCGTCATTCGGTTGCCGCCACCCACGCCGGATCAAGCACGAACGGTTCCCGGGGCAGGGTGTCGGGGTTGAACCGGGCCAGCAGCTGGGCCGGGCTCACCGGCTCGCCCGGCTCGGCCAGGCCGAGCGAGGTGGCCAGGAACGACAGCACGCAGGCCGGGGGCTCGCCCTGGGTCGCCCGGTCGGCCAGGCCCACCGCTCCGTGCCGCTTGGCCAGGCGCTCCCCGCCGGGCGAGAGCACCAGGGGCACATGGGCCTGGGCCGGTTCGGGTCGTTCCAGGAGCCGGGCCAGGAACAGCTGGCGGGCGGCCGAGGGCAGCAGGTCGTCGCCCCGCACCACCAGGTCGATCCCCATCTGGTGGTCGTCGACGACGTTGACCAGGTGATAGGCCGGCGTCCCGTCGTTGCGCATGACCACGAAGTCGTCGAGTTCGTGGCGCTGGGGGCCGGCCAGGCGGTCGCGGAAGGTGATCACGGTGCCCTCGGCCCGCAACCGCAAGGCCGGGGTGCGTCCCGCTCCCCGCCGCCGGGCCTGCTCCACCGGTGCCAGGTGGCGGCAGGTGCCGGGGTAGCCGTGACCGGCCAGCGGGCTGTTGGGGGCCTGGGCCGCCTCCCGGATCTCCCGCCGGGAGCAGAAGCAGGGATACACCACGCCGGCCGCCTCCAACTCGGCCAGGGCGGCCCGGTACCAGGGGAGCCGTTCGGACTGGCGCACCGGCCCGCCGTCCCAGTGCAGGCCCAGCGCTGCGAGATCGTCGGCCTGGCCCTGGTAGTGCTCCGGCCGCACCGCCTGGGCGTCGAGGTCGTCAAAACGCAGCCACAGGGGGCTGGCGTCGGAGCGAGCGAACAGCCAGGCCACCAGAGCCGTGCGCAGGTTTCCGACGTGCAGCGGCCCGCTGGGCGTGGGAGCGAAGCGGCCGCTGGGCATGTATGCCATCATGGCGGTCATCGACGAGAAGCGGCGACGCATGGTGGCCCAGGTGGCAGCCCGGGGCGTGAGCGACGAGCGGGTGCTGGCCGCATTGGGATCGGTGCGGCGGGAGCGGTTCGTGGCCGCCCATCTAGCCGACCGGGCCTACGACGACGGCCCGCTCGACATTGGCCTGGGCCAGACGATCAGCCAGCCGTACATTGTCGCCGTCATGGCCGAGGCGGCCGGGATCGAGCCGGGCGACCAGGTGCTGGAGGTGGGCACCGGCTCCGGGTACGGGGCGGCGGTGCTGGCCGCGCTGGGGGCCGAGGTGTGGACGATCGAGCGCCTGGCGCCGCTGGCCGACGAGGCCCGCCGCCACCTGGAGGCCGAGGGGGTGGCGGTCAACGGGCCGGGAGGGGTGCACGTGATCGTGGGCGACGGCTCGGTCGGTTTCCACCCCGAAGGCGCCGGCCTGGCCCCCTGGGACGCCATCGTCGTCACCGCCGCCGCCCCCGAAGTGCCCCGGGCCCTGGTGGCCCAGCTGGCCGACGGAGGCACCCTCGTGCTACCCGTGGGGAAGCCGGGTGGGGTCCAGGCTCTGGTGCGGATCCGGCGCCAGGGTGAGCGGTTCGAACCCGAGGACCTCGGTCCAGTACGTTTCGTTCCTCTTGTATCAGACTGACGGTCACCCGCCGTCCAGGGCCCTTCCCGGCCGTCCTGTCCGGCTGGGCGGGCCCTCGGGGATGGCTGGCGCAAGACATTGTTAACACAGGCGCAATAGACCGGAAACGAACAGGAATCACGGTCCCCGGAGACTGGCCCCCGATACGGGACGACGGGAAGGGTGTCGGATGGACGCGGTCAACGCGGTATGGGTGCTGGTGTCGGCGGCCCTGGTGCTGTTCATGGTGCCGGGCCTGGCGCTGTTCTACGGCGGGATGAGCCGTTCCAAGAACATACTCAACATGCTGATGATGAACATGGTCTGCCTCGGGATCGTGCCCGTCGTGTGGGTGGTGGCGGGCTACACGCTGTCGTCGGCGCCCAGCGGCACCAAGCTCATCGGCA
>Ga0224510_10002269_pt1 | contig 11712 bp, 13 predicted proteins | sample SF_May12_sed_USG_FD_170161 | JGI IMG/M metagenome (GOLD analysis project Ga0224510, IMG submission 170161) | Sediment microbial communities from San Francisco Bay, California, United States - SF_May12_sed_USGS_4_1 | ecosystem: Environmental > Aquatic > Marine > Sediment | place: USA: California... | reverse complement strand
GTAGGCCTGAAGACAGAGCCCGACGTCGAAACCGTCTCTTAGCAGATCTTCGTACAGATCGATCGTGCCCTCGACGTAGCCGACCGACTCCATGTCGATCCATGTGGTGCGGTCGAGCATGCCGGACCGCTCAGCGAGCCTGCGCACCTGCATGCCCGCGTGCTCGCGATCGAGGTCATAGCCGAGCTGCGTGAGCTTGACCGAGATCTCGGCGTCGATCCCGAGCGCGTCGATGCGGTCGAGGAGGCGGAGATACTCGCCTCCGGCCACCGTGGCCTGTCCGAGATCGGCGACCTTCTCGCCGAGCGACGTGAACGTCGCCGGGATGCCCTCAGCAGCGAGTCCCTTGGCCGCTGCGATCGCGTCCTCGGCCGTCTCTCCCGGCATGAATCGGCTCACCGTGCGTTGCACGAAGCGCCACCGAGGGAGTCGTCGAGCCAATGCGGCGTTCTCTGAGGCCCACAGCATCGCCTCCCGCACGGGGTTCATCGTTCGCATCGTATCGGGCCGGCGTCGCCCGGCAGGGTGTCGAGGCGACCGCATCGATCGCCGGCGGAGCCGGAACCGGTGAGGGCCTGGGCGTCGGCTCCGGCGGGGGCGGGGGACCCGGAGGCGCCGGCGGCCGGGGTGGGGGCATCGGATCGTGCCCCCGCCCCCGGCTCGGCGCATGCGGCGGGGGGTGCCGCACCTCCATCTCAGATCTCGGCTGTCGGGGCGATCTCTCCGCGCCAGGCGCCGGTCGCCGTCCCGCGTTCCTCGATGAAGTCCTTGAATCGCTCCAGGTCGCCGCGAACCCGGCGTTCGACGATGCCCAGCGAGTCCCCGATCTTCTCCAGTGCGCCCCGCGGCTCCCACTCCATCGCGAGTCCGACCCGCGTGGTGCGATGGTCGACGGGCTCGAAGGTGACCGTGCCGACCTGCGGCTGTTCGCCGTAGCCCTGCCAGACGATCGAGCGGTCCGGTTCCTGACGCACGATCTCGGCGTCCCACTCCCGGGTGACGCCGCCGATCTCGGTGACCCAGTGCAGGCGCCGGTCGTCGGATTGATCGACGCGTTGCACACCCTCCATGAAGCGCGGGAAATCCTCGAACTGGGTCCACTGGTTGTAGGCGGTGCGGACCGGCACCTCGACGTCGATCGTGCTCTCGATCCTCTCCATGACTGATCCTCCTTCGTCGGGCTGGATGCGAACCTGTGCCGGGTCAGGCGGCGCGGGAGCCCCGTCGCTTCCTACGGGGTGCCTGCAAGATGTACGGGTGGGGGCGCTCATGTTGCCAGCACCATCCGGTGGCGTTGTACACGGACAACACCGTCTCGCAGCGCGTGTCGGCGCACACCCTGCCGGACTCATGAACTCGGTTCGTCTTGATCTCTCCGGGCGCCAAGCTGCCCTTGAAGACACGATCACGTCTGCTCACGCTCACCGCCGAACCCTCCCTGCGTGCTCGTTCATGGGAAGCGTCTGTGAGAGCGCATACCCGGTCGGGCGGGGCCCCAAACGCGAGATCAGGGTTCGTCGGACGAGGCTTCCATCGTGGCTTCGTCGAGCTCGAACCACACGCTGTTGCCACCGTCGTGGTGCACACCCCAACGGTTCGCAAGTCGGGCAACGAGGAACAGCCCCCACCCCGCATCGTCGGTGGACCTCGTTCCACGGATGGCTGGGCTGAACCCCGGGCCCGGGTCACGGACCTCGACCCTGAGCGACCGGTCGAGAAGTGTGAACGACAGTCCGATGGTCTGGTCGGGGGAGAGCGAAGCGTGGCGGAGGCTGTTCGTGACGAGTTCGCTCACCAGGAGCCGGGCGTCTTCCATCGTCTGATCCGAGAGCGCGCCGGCCAGTCGATCGATCTGCGCTCGGGCGACGCCCACGGTATCGGGGGTCGCCGCGAGCTCGATCGTGAAGGACTCAGGCGTCGGCATCCGATCCTCCTCGCTCGGCAGGCTCGACGAAGCGCAGTCGCTCCTCGAGCAGTGCGAGCTCGAACACCCGATGCACGCTGGGAGGGCCCTTGATCACGAACAGCTCTCGGCCTTGAGCTCTCATCCGAGCATCGGTCGCCAACACGACACGCAGGCCCGTCGAATCCATGAAGCTGAGTGCCCGGAGGTCGAGGGTCAGCGTTTCGACCTGGCCGTCCTGCAGCGATTCGGTCAGCGCACGCTCGAGTGCCGGGGCCGACGCCAGATCGAGATCGCCGCTCGCCCGCACCACGACCATGCCGTCCACGTTCTCGATGCTGGTGGCGGGCTCGCTCATGGAGCCCTCAGAACCATCAGAGCGATGTCGTCACCGGGAGTCTGGGTGAAGCCGAGGACCGCATCGAGCACGGCGGCGACGATCGCGTCGGGTGACCGCCCTGCCGCCGCGGCGAGGGCCGCTCTCAGGCGTTCGTTGCCGAATTGCTCGGATCCCCGGCGCGCGTCGGTCACTCCGTCGGTGTACAACACCAGCGCGTCGCCGCTGTCCAGGGTCAGTTCGACGTCGTGCAGGGTGGGATCCGGGAAGATCCCGAGCAACGTGCCTGGCTGGCCGACGGCTTGCACGGAGCCATCGCTGCGCAGCGCGTAGGGCAGCGGATGCCCCGCCACGGAGACGGAGAAACTGCCATCGTCACCTCGGCCGAGCCGAGCCATCGCGGCGGTGGTGAATCGCTCGCCGGAGTACTGACGCACCAGCGTTTCGTTGAGGGTCGAGAGCAACGTCGCAGGAGCCGTGTCCTGGAGCGACGCGGTCCTGATCGCGTACCGCGACATCGCCATGATGGCCGCCGCTTCCGAGCCTTTCCCACACACGTCGCCGACCACGAGCAGCCACGACCCGTCGATCTCGAACACGTCGTAGAAATCGCCGCCGACCTGTGTTCCGTCGCCGGCCGGCCGGTAGGCAACCGCCAGCTCGTAGCCGGGGATCTCGGGCGGGGCAGGAGGGAGCAGGCTGTGTTGCAGCGTATCCGCGATCGATCGCTGCTCTCCGTAGAGGCGAGCGTTGCCGATCGCCGTCGCGGCTCGCACGGCCAGTTCCTCGGCCAGATCCAGATCGAGCGGTGTGTATCGCCGGCCCGACTCCGCCATCACGAACGTGATCGCTCCGATCGCCCGCCCTCGCAACATCAGTGGCACCACCATGGAACTGTGCAACTGCAGGTCTTCGATCAGGTCTCGCAGCTCCGGTCGATCGCGACCGACCTCCTCGAGCAAGGCAGCCGGGATCTCCTCGATCAGCTCGGAACGTCCCGATCTGATCGCCGCCGGGACGCCGTAGGACGCGTCAGGGTCCGGCGGGTATCGCTTCCGAAGGTCGATGGCCATCGACACCTTCGCCGGATCGACGTGCGACACGGCGAGCTGGCGGATCGTTCCATCGGGGTCGACGAGGTCGACCGCGCACCAGTCCGCGAGTTCGGGCACGGCCATGCGGGAAACGGTGGCCAGCGTCCGCTCGTAGTCGAGCGAGGAGGCGATCTCGCGGCTGGCCGAAGCCAGGAACGAGAGCCGCTTGTTCGATAGCTCGGCCTCGCCTCGAGCTCCCCGCTCCCGCTCCAACAGCTCGAGGCGGCGATGAGCGAACACGAACTGCTGCGATGCACCGGCGATCAGCTCGATGTCGTCGGGACCGAATCGCCGCTCCACCGGGAATCGAAGTCCGAGCACACCGAGCAGCTCGCCGTGGCCGATCAGCGGGAATGCGACGACCGACCCCTTCGCGGGGCCCGCGAGCCCGATCGCTTCGGGGAATCGTTCGATGTAGTCGTGGTGGTTCTCGATCACGACGGGTCGACGGGTCCGGGCGGCCTCGCACGCCGGCAGTGGTGCGTCGATGGGAACCTCGCGGAACGCCCGCAACGCTTCCTCCGGGTAGCCGTAGGACGCCACCACGTCCAACAGGTCCTTCCGCGCCATCATGAGTGCGCCCGCGCTGGTCCCGAGCGTTTCCTGAGTCCGGGCGAACAACAGCGCGATCAGTTCGTCGACCGTGGACGCGGATGCCAGGTCGTCGGCGAAACACTGAAGGCGGCGGAGCTGCACCGCAGCCACCTCCGATGGCCGCTCTGACTGCGGTTCCTCGCCCTCCATCTCAACCATCTCGAACCCCGTCACCGGTCGTCCTCCGTTTCCACGGTGTCGGTGTCGCGCCCTTCGCGCTTGCCGTTCTCGACCGTGCCACCCCCCCAGCGATCGTGGCAAGCGGTCGCTGACATCGGACCCTCAGCTCACACATCGATACTGAATCGGAAGGTGTGCTCGCCGGTCCACTCCGCGCCGGGCGCCAGCGATTCGAGCACGCGGCTGCGCAGCTCTCCGTGCTCGTCGCGACCGGGTCGCACCACGCCGGTGCACTCGACGAGGCATCTGCCGCCTCGGATCTCGAGCGAGACCCCGACCTGATGGTCCTCCATCTCTACGCATGCCTCCGCGACCGCGAGGACCAGGTCGTCGGAGCGGTCCTCGTCGACGTGATGCTCCAGGAACCGCACGACGAAGGTCCGGATCGTCGCGGCCATCGCCGGCGTCGGCGGGACCCGAAGGGAGCCTCGCCACGCGCCGGCCGGGCCGTCGTTCACGTAGGGAGGTCGGCGAGCGATCGGTCGATGTCGAACGCGGACTCGAGTCCGGTCAACGCGATCACCTTCGCCGGCGATCCCTGGACGCCGACCAACCGCATCTCGCCGCCACGTTCGTTCGCCTGCTTCAAGCAGCCGACGAGCACCCCGAGGCTGGTCGAGTCCATGAAGGTGACATCGGTCAGATCGACGGCGAGGCGCGGTGTGCCGTCGCCGAGTCCCTGCTCGAGGGCCGCACGGAGCGCCTCCGTGGTCGAGAGATCCAGCTCCCCGCTGATACCGACGACGGTCCACGGTCCCGCCGATCGGGTTTCGAACGTTGGCTCCACGGAGAACTCCTCTATCGTGACGGTCGATATGAGCGTCGGCCCTCAGGTGGGGGACCAGTATAGGAAGGAAACCGTGGATCCTCACGAGACAACGGTGAATCTGGGGCTCCCGGCCGACCCGGGCTCGATCGGGGTGCTCAGGGCGGTCGTGGCGAGCGTGGCCTCGCGTATGGCGCTGACCTATGAGGGCGTGGACGATCTTCGCATCGCGGCAGCGGAGGCGGCCGCCCTGGTGCTCTCCTCCGCGCCCGAGGGCTCGCAGCTGTGCGTCGATCTCCTCCCGAGCGATGAAGAGCTTCGGCTCACGATCTGGGTCGAGGGTGCCGGCGGCTCGGCCACGATCGAGGAACGTGGATCGCTGGCGTGGCGAGTGATCGAGGGGCTCACCGACGATTCCGCCGTCACGGATGTTCACGGGAGCCCTGCCATAGAACTGCGTCTACGGACGATCCGAGCGTGATGGAGCACGGCGCCACGGGGGAGGCGGGCGCCGCACGCACGCAGCCCGACGATGACCGGGTCGAGGCCCTGTTCGGCCTGCTGCCCGATGCGGCGGCGCGGGACGAGATCGCGACCCGGTTCGCGTCGTTCGCCGAGTACCTCGCGAGGCGCTTCGCCGGCCGTGGAGAGCCGGTCGAGGATCTCAACCAGGTCGCGATGATCGGTCTGCTGAAGGCGATCGACCGATTCGACGACGATCGGGGAGTGCAGTTCTCCACCTACGCGGCGGCGACGATCATCGGCGAACTGAAGCGGCACTTCCGCGACAAGGGATGGTCGCTCAGGGTGCCTCGGCGACTGCAGGAGCTTGCCGTGCGGGTGAACCGCGAGATGCCCGAGCTCACACAGAAGCTCGGGCGGTCTCCGACGATCCCGGAATTGGCCGACCACCTCGCGGTGAGCACCGAAGACATCGCCGAGGCGATGGACGCGGTGCAGGCGTACTCGACGGCCTCGATCGACACGCCGGCAGGTGACGATGCCACCGCTCCGATCGACTCCCTGGGTGGCGCCGATCCGTCGCTCGAACTCCTGGAGGAGTGGTCGACGATCGCTCCGGCGGTCGCCGAGCTGTCGCCTCGCGACCGTCGCGTGCTCTATCTGCGGTTCTTCCGCGGGCTGACACAGAGCGAGATCGCCGAGGACATCGGGGTGAGCCAGATGCATGTCTCGCGCATCCTGACGCAGACGTTGGAGAAACTGCGGCGAGCCGCCACCGCATAGCGGGGCGGCTCGCAGCGGATCGGGTCGACCGTGGCTCAGGTGAGCCGGGGCAGGACGTACAGGCCGAGGAAGCCCAGGATCGCCAACACGATGACGACGATCGCGGTGTACTTGATCGCGGCGTACCCGACCAGGCCCCCACCCGGTTCCTCGGGGGTGGCGGGGCGGTGGGTGTGTGGCTCGTTCTCGTGCATGCCGTTCCTCCTTGACGGTTGTCGTTCTCGGTTCCTCATCAGCCGCAGGGCGACATGGCTCGTGACGTGGGAGCGAGCTTCGCGCTCGCGATCTCCTCGCGGCGATGCGGTCGTCGTCGGGCCACTTCGAGGCCATCGCTCCGGCTCTTACCCGCGACGCCGAGCCGGGAAACCCTCGTTCGTGAATGGGCGACGATCAGGAAGGAGGTTCCACCGTGTCCTCGGAGCGTCGACTGAGATGCGACGGTGGAGGCGTTCTCATCGAGGGCGGCCGATGACGACGATGGCCACGTCGTCATCGAGTGCGACGGAGGGAAGCAGCTCGTTCTCGATGCGCCGGACGATCTCTTCGCTGGAGTACCCGGCGCACGTCGACAACAGCATGGCCAAGCGCCGTTCGCCCTCGTCGATGCCGACGCGCCGTTGCTCGACGAGGCCGTCGGTGAACGCGACGATCGTGTCCCCATCCGACAGTTGGGTGGTGACGTCGTGCAGCGTGGGGTCGGAGAACGTGCCCAGGAGGGTGCCCGGCTCCCCCACCCGCTGCACGGAGCCATCACTGCGGATCACGAACGGCATCGGATGTCCCGCCAAGCAGACGGTCACATGAAGGCCCCGGGGGTCGGATCGCAGTCGCATCTCGCACGCGGTGCAGAAACGTTCCGCGGTGACGTGTTCGGCGCCGAGCAAGGTTTCGTTGAGGGCCAGCAGGACGGCGGCGGGCCGCGATTCGTAGCGCGCCGTCGCTCGCACGGTGTGGGCGGCGAGTCCCATGATCGCGGCTGCGTCGGGGCCCTTTCCCGAAACGTCGCCGATGACGATGCCCCAGGAGGTGTCCCCGTGAGGGAAGACAGCGTAGAAGTCGCCTCCGATCTGGTCGTCCTCTGAGAAGGGGAGGTAGGCGGCAGCGAGGTCGACGCCCTCGATGTGCGGCATGCTGGTGGGAGCGAGGCTCCGCTGGAGGGCGTGCGACATGGCCGTCCGGCTGTCATAGAGCGTCGCTCGCTCGAGTGCCGAGGCAATCCGGCTCGCAGCCAGCTCGAGAACCTCGACGTCATCGCTCGTGAATCGGCGAGGAGTACGGCTCGCCACGTGGATCACGCCGCGTGTCTGCTCCCGAAACACGAGCGGGACGCCCATGAGTGAATGCATCTCGGTCAACCAGCTCCTCGCCACCTCGTAGGTGCTCAGGTCATCCACGACGAGGGGAGACACGGTGCTCGCGATCTTCCCCGCGATGCCGGTGCCGATCGGGATCGACGGCTGCGATCCTGCCGTCGAGGCGCCGACCGTGCTGTGCTCGACCAAAGTGCTGCCCTCGCGATCGAGCAGCAGGAGCGTTGCCGAGTCCGTCTGCAGGACCCGGCGCAACGTCTGCATGAGGCGCTCGGCGAGATCGTCGAACCCGAGGCCCGTGAGCGTCGCGTCGGTCACGGCCTGCAGCTGGCGCAGACGGGTCGTGGCTCGGATCAGGCTCGTCTGGATCTCCGATCGCTCGGTCACGTCCTGGAAGGAGGCGACCGCGCCGATGATCGTCCCATCCCCGTTCGCGTGGATCGGCGCGGAGTCGACTTCGATGGTGACGGTCGAGCCGTCGGATCGTTCGATGACCATTTGCTCGCCGATCACGACCTCGCCGGTACGGAGGGAACGGATGATCGGATACGACGCCGGCTCGCGTGGACGCCCATCGGTGTCTCGAGCCGTCCACGGCACGTCGTCCGATTCCAGTCGTAGGCCGGGTTCGGGCCGAAACATCAGCAGGTCGTGCGCCCGCTCGTTCTGTATCGACAACGCGCCCGAGGCGTCGAGCACCACGACGCCGTTGGGCATCTGGTGCACGATCTGGCGGATCGTGTTGCGTTCCGCGGCCAAGGCGCGGGCGAGCGATTCCACCTCCGCGGCCGCCTCACCGGCTTCGTCGTTGGCTGCATCCTTCAGGGCGAGGGTGTAGGCGACCACGAGCGAAACGACCACGAAGATCACGACGGCGATGAGGTCTTCCGGGTGGGGCGATGAAAGGCGCCATGCCGGAAGGACCTCCAAGGTCACGATCAAGGCACCCGACGCGAGGGTGGCCACGAGGCTTGCCGCGAGACGCCCGACGAGCGTCGCGGCAACCGTCGCGACGAGGAACGGCAGACCGACGAAGCGCTCGAAGATGGCGAGGTCGATCGAGAGCCACGCCGCGAACCATGGCAGCATCAGGGCGAGGCCCAGCCCCGTCAGGAGCTCAGGCGTCGAACGAGGGCGCCACATCTGCTGGCGCAGCGAGCGGTCTGTGAGGTTGGCCGGCATTCGGGTCGTGATGTCGAGGTCTCCCCTCGGCGTCCGGTGAGGACATCCCGGCAGGGAGGCCTTCGGCTCATACGGTACGCGCTGAGGTGAGATCGGTGAGGCGCGGCCGCGTGAGTGGTGGTGGACCGCTGACCCGTATGTGGCCGAATGCGTTGCAGCGGAATTTCAGTCGGTGAACTGTGCTTCCTCGGTCGACCCTCTCAACGCGAGCGTCGACGAGCTCCCACCGCTGATCACGGTCGAGACCCGGTCGAAGTAGCCCGTACCAACCTCGGCCTGGTGGCGCGTGGCCGTGTATCCCTCGTCTTCCATGGCGAACTCGCGCTCCTGCAGTCGCACGTACGCGCTCATGCCCTCGTCGGCGTAGCCGCGCGACAGCTCGAACATGCTCGCGTTCAGCGCGTGGAAGCCCGCGAGGGTGATGAACTGGAAGCGGTATCCCATCGCGCCGAGCTCCTTCTGGAACCGCGCGATCGTGGAGTCGTCGAGATGCTGTTTCCAGTTGAACGAAGGGCTGCAGTTGTAGGCGAGCAGCTTGCCCGGATACATCGAATGCACCCCGTCGGCGAACGCCCGAGCCTCGTCGAGATCGGGCGTGGCGGTCTCGCACCAGATGAGGTCGGCGAACGGAGCGTAGGCTTGGGCGCGGGCGATCGCTGCTTCCATGCCGTTGGTCACCTGGTAGAAGCCTTCGTGCGTGCGTTCGCCCTTCACGAAGCGGTGGTCGCGTGGATCGATGTCGCTCGTGAGCAGCGTCGCCCCGAGGGCGTCGGTACGTGCCACGACGAGCGACGGCACGCCGAGCACGTCGGCGGCGAGTCGAGCGGCGGTGAGCGTGCGAACGAACTGATCGGTCGGCACCAGCACCTTGCCGCCGAGGTGCCCGCACTTCTTCTCGCTCGCGAGCTGATCTTCGAAGTGCACGCCGGCGGCGCCGGCTTCGATCATCGCTCGCATCAGCTCGAACGCGTTGAGGGCGCCCCCGAAGCCCGCCTCGGCATCGGCGAGGATCGGCACCATCGTCCGAGTATCGATGCCCTCGCTCCAGGCGATCTGGTCGGCGCGCTGCATCGCGTTGTTGATGCGCCTCACGACCGCCGGCACCGAGTTCGCCGGGTACAGGGACTGATCGGGGTAGGTGTGACCGGCGAGGTTCGCATCGGCGGCCACCTGCCACCCGCTGAGGTAGATCGCTTGCAGACCGGCCTTGACCATCTCCACCGCCTGACCGCCTGTCAGCGCTCCCAGCGCATGCACGTAGTCGGTCTCCGTGACGAGCTGCCACAGGCGCTGAGCGCCTCGCGTGGCGACCGTCTGCTCGACCAGGAAGGAACCACGCAGCTTGATCACGTCTTCTGCGGAGTACGGTCGTTCGACGCCCTTCCACCTCGCGTCGGTTTCCCACTCATGCTCGAGCTCCTCAGCCGCTCGGGCGATGCGCTCCTCGATCGTGCCGCCCATCGTGTGTGCCCCCTTGCCTGTGCATCGTCTACCCCGGGAAACGAAAGGACCTCCCGCTCGGCGAGAGGCCCCCTGGCGCGCGTGGACGCGAAGCGCGTCCGCGACGCCCTACGCGCTCGATACGAAGTTGAACGCTGATTCAAACATCTGCCTCGATTGTGCCACACGGCCCCGGGGGGGTGTCAATCACGGTGCCATGGCACCGACGATGCGCTCGCGGACGGGGTCTCAGGAACCCAGCAGTCTCGCGACGCCGAACCGACGATGCCCGCGGTCGAACGCTTCGCCGGCCACGACGATCCTGCCGTCTGCCTGCAGTGCCACGTCCCGGGCGGTGTCGCTTCCCCCACCGAAGTCGACGACCACGCGGCCGTCCTTAGAGAAGTTCTTGTCGTAGGCGCCGTTGGGCTTCAAGCGCACGATGCCGAACTGGTCGTTGCCCGAGCGACGGATACGCCCGACCACGACGATCCGCCCGTTCGATTGCACGGCGGAGGCATGGGCGAACTCGTAGTCCGACCCGAAGGCGAGGATGCGGATCCCGTCGCCGTGAAAGGTGTCATCGAGGCGCCCGTTCTCGCCATATCGCAGCACGCCCCAGTCGGCCTTGCCGCCGTTCGCCACGTGGCCGACGACGATCAGCTTGTGATCGGATTGCTCGGTCACCCCGTAGGCGGTGTCGGGACCATTCGCGACATCGGTCGTCTTCACGCCTCGTTTGCCGAAGGTGCGGTCGAGCGCACCGCCGATCTGCACGCGGGCGATCGCCATGCGGGGGGAGAGCCCCGACTCGGCTGCGCCCACTGCGACGATCTTGCCTCCTGCCACGATCGCGAGATCGTTGATCTGCTCGCCCGCGGGGCTCAGGTCGATCGTCACGCGACCGTCGCCGCCGAAGTTGCGATCGCGCGAGCCGTTCGGACGCAGTCGGGCCAGGGCCCAGCGGGTCGTGTCGCCGTTGGACGTCGAGCCTCCCAGCACGATCTTGTCGTTCGCGCCCACCGCGACGGCGTTGGCCCCCTGGAACTCCTTGCCGAAGGTGACGAAGGTGATGCCGTCGGAGGAGAAGCTCCGGTCGAGCACGCCGCGCGGACCATAGACCGCGATGGCCATGCGGGTGCCCGAAGGGCGGTCGCGTTCACCGGCGACCACGATGCGCCCGTTCGACCCCAGCGCGATATCGAACGCGTAGTCCGTTCCGCCGAGATCGGTGATGACACGTCCGTCGCCGCCTCCGAAGTTCTTGTCGAGCGTCCCGTTGGGCCGGAATCGGGCGAGCGCGAAGTCGGTGTCGGCACCGAGCGTGTATCCCGCGACCAGGATGCGTCCCTTGGCATCGATCGCCATCCCGAACGCCGTCGCGCCCTTCGGGAACGCGGTGGCTCTGCCGTCTCCGGAGAATGACTTGTCGAGTTTTCCGGCTGCGGCGAAGGCCGAGCTCGCGGGACCGGCGAGCACGGCGAGCACGATCGTCGCGGACATCGCCGCGCGGACCCGCGCGCTTCGCATCGTGCCCCCTCCCCGGTGGGTTGCTCGGCGAGGGTATGGGCGAGACGCCTTACAGGTCAAGCCGCCCGCCGGTCGACCCTTCAGATCGATGACCGAACGCCCGTCGCCGCACGGCGGATGCGGATGTCTCC
>Ga0224510_10002267_pt1 | contig 11725 bp, 8 predicted proteins | sample SF_May12_sed_USG_FD_170161 | JGI IMG/M metagenome (GOLD analysis project Ga0224510, IMG submission 170161) | Sediment microbial communities from San Francisco Bay, California, United States - SF_May12_sed_USGS_4_1 | ecosystem: Environmental > Aquatic > Marine > Sediment | place: USA: California... | reverse complement strand
CGTCAGACCGCGAGCCGCTCGAGCGCCGGCGCCGCGCTGCGGCCCAGCAGCACCCCGTCGAGCGCACGCGCGAGCGCGAGGCGGTCGCCGTGCCGCAGCGTCTCCACGAGCGCGCGACGGACGACGTCGGCGGCCCCCGGCGCGTCCTCGCCCTCGGCCAGTGCGACCAGCGTCGCGTGCACGCGGCCGCGGAGCGCGGGGTCGTCCTCGAGCAGCACCGGCGCACGGAGCGCCCAGCTGCCCCCGAGTGCCGCCGTCAGCGCGGCACGGAGCTGCTCGCAGCGGAACGGGTCGTGCTGGAAGAGCGACAGCTCCCAGCGGTCGAGCGCCTCGGCGAGCGAGGTGTCCGCGTCGGCCAGGCCGAGCCTCGCCAACAACTCGGCCGCGAGCGTGCCGCGAAAGGAGTCGAGGCGTGTCGGCTCGCCGGGCGGCTGGGTGGCGGCGATCGGAAGCACCGGCCGGATTCCGTACGGGCGTCCGTCGAGGGTCTCGAACAGCACCGGCCCCGCGGCGAGCGGGGCGGCGGTGGCGAGGCGGACGGCCGAGACGACGTCCGCGATCTCCGCGGGGGCGTCGGGGACGTCCTCGGTGGGGCCGACTGCGGTGCGCAACTCCACCACGCAGTAGCGGTCCGCCTCCCGGCCGAACCCGTCCGGCAGCAGGCGGCGCGCCTCGGGCCAGTGGCGTGCCAGCTCGCCGTCGGTCGCAGCGCGGACTCGGATGCCCGGGCCCAGCTCGACGGCGGCACCGATCGACAGCCCCACGAGCGGGGCTACGGCGGCGTACGTCCGCCGCTCGCCGAAGAGCGAGCGCTCGAGCTCCGCGTAGGCCCGCTCGAAGACCTCGTCGTCCCAGTCGAAGCCGCCGCAGCCCTCGCCCGTCCGCCCGAGCAGGTCGAGCAGCACCGTGCGGAAGAGCGCGTCGTCCTCCTCGGGGCGCGGCCCCGCGTGGGCGCGGGCGTAGATCGCTGCGGCGGGCTCGCGACGCAGCTCCTCGAGCGCGATCAGCGCGTCGTCGCGCCGACGGAGATGCCGGGCACGCTCCTCTATGAAGTCACGGACGAGCGGCCGGTACTCGTACAGCGCCGGCCCGCTGCGCCCCACGTGCTCGTCGAACGCGAAGGGCAGCGTCTCTCCGGCTTCGTCGAGCTCGCGGAGGAGATAGGCGAACGCTCCCAACGTGAACGAGCGGAGCACGTTCCGGAGCTGGGGCGCACGTGCAGTCACGATCATCGGGTACGCGACCGGGGGACAGAATCCTCGCCGCGCTCCGCGCGCTGGCACCGTCCACACCAGTACGTGGCGCGGTTGTCGTCGCCGATCCGACCCGCCCGGATCGGGCCGGCGCAGCGCGGGCACGGGCGGCCTGCTCTCCGGTACACGGCACGCAGCGGCCGTGACCCGCCCACCGCGCCACGCATCGCTCGTCGGGCCCAGCCGAGCGCCGCGCGCAGCTCCTCGTCCGTGGCGGCGGCCACCGCGAGGTGCGGGGCGAGGCGGGCCTGCCAGAGCAGCTCGGCCAGCCACATCGTGCCGATGCCAGCCACCACCGTCTGGTCGAGGAGCGCCTCGCCGACCGGGCGCGAGGCCCCGGCCTGCCGGAGCCTGCGCACGAGGCGGTCGAGATCGAAGTCCTCGGCGAGGAGGTCGGGACCGAGTCGTCCCACCGGCCCCTCGCCGAGCATGAGCACGGGGCCGTTCCACTGCACGGCCTCCCACTCGTCACCGCGAAGCACGAGCCACGGCCGACCGGAGCGCGGGGCTCCCCGGGGCACGACGCGCCAGCGGCCCGACATGCGGAGATGGCTGCGGACGACGACGCCGCCGTCGAAGCGAAGCAGCAGGGTCTTGCCAACCGCCTCGACACGCTCGAGTGTGCGCCCGTCGACCGCGGCCGCAACCCCGGACGCAGCGGCCCGCGGATGCGGCGCCTCGGCGGCCAGCCTCTGGCCGACGAGCACCCCGAGCCGCGCAGCGGCGCGGTGCACCACATCACCCTCCGGCACGTCCGCCCCTGGCGGTAGAGTTTCGTCTAGACTTAGTCCAGGTTATGTCGATGCTGTTGAACATCTCGGCGATCGCGGCACGCACCGGCGTCGCCGCCGACACGCTTCGCAAGTGGGAGCAGCGCTACGGCGTGCTCCGGCCGCAGCGTACTGCCGGCGGTCAGCGCCGCTACTCGGAACAGGACGTGTCGCGCGTGGAGTGGCTGCGCGACCGCCTCTCGGAGGGCTGGCGCATCGGCGAGGTGGCGCGGGTGCTCCAGGAACGCGCGACACCCGCGCTCGACGACCCGGAAGAGCTGCGTAACGCGATCGTCGCCGCGACCGCCGACGACGACCCGGTGACGATCGCTGCGTTGCTCGACCAGGCGTTCGCGGTGCTCCCGCTCGAGCGCGCGTTCACGGACGTCGTGGCACCCGCCCTGCGCGAGGTCGGTGAGGCATGGCATCGCGGCGAGCTCATGATCGCCCAGGAGCACGCGCTGACCGCAAAGGTACGCACGCGCCTCGAGGAGTTGCTCGCGGAGGAGCGCCCCGCGGTGCGAGGGACGGCGGTGCTGGCCTGCGCGCCCGGCGAGCAGCACGAGATCGGGCTGCTGATGCTCGCCGTCTCGCTCCGGGCGGACGGCTGGCGCGTCGAGTACCTCGGCGCGTCGACCCCGGTCGACCAGGCCCTCGACTTCGCAACGAAGATCGGGGCCTCGCTGGTCTGCCTGAGCGCGGGTCAGCACGGAACGGCATCGAAGCTCGCGCAGGCGCTGGCAAAGGTCGACCTGGCGACGCTGCCGACGATCGCCATCGGCGGCGGCGCGGTCGACGCCGAGCTCGCACGCTCGCTCGGCGTCGCACACACGAACGGCGACCTGCCGACCACAGTGGCCGCGCTCCGCGAGGCGGTGGCGTCGTGACCGGGACGGCCCGCGCGGCGCTCGCCGGCGCAGCGGCCGCCACGGTGTGGTCGGCGGTCGAGCCGTTCGACCGTCGTCTCTTCCGCTTCCCCTACTCGGACGTGGCGCTCCTCGGCAAGGCCGTCACGCGCGGGCCGCTGTGGCGACCGATCGGCCTCGCAATCCATGCGCTGAACGGCGCCGGGGCAGGGGTCGCGTTCGGCCACGTCGACCGTCGGCTCGGTGGCCCGACGATGCGCAACGCGGTCGCCTTCGCGATGGTCGAGCACGCTGCCCTCTACCCGCTGACCGTGATCACCGACCGCTACCACCCGGCGCGGGGCGACCACGACCTGCCGCCGCTCTCACGCTCGGCGCGCGGGTTCGCGCAGGCAACGTTCAGGCACCTCCTGTTCGGCGTCGTGCTGGGCGCCCTGCTTCGGCGCCGCCGCGACTAGCGCCTCCGGGGGCGGTCGTCACAGGGCGCCCCGGTCGAGGCGGTCGAGCACGGTGCGTGCCCGCTCGCGCACGGCGTCGAGGTCGCGGAGCCGATCGAGCCCGCGCACCTGCAGCGCGACGCGGTGACTCCGCTCGAAGCGCTCACGGTGCCGAGCGAGGAAGTCCCAGTACAGGCTGGTGAACGGGCACGCGTCGTCACCCACACGGGCCCGCGGGTCGAAGGCGCAGGAGCCGCAGTAGTCGCTCATCCGGTCGACGTAGTTGCCGCCGGCCGCGTAGGGCTTGCTCGCCATGCGACCGCCGTCTGCGTGCAGGGCCATGCCGACGACGTTGGGGAGCATCACCCACTCGGCCCCGTCCACGAACGACCCCCACATCCACTCCACCAGCTCGCGTGGACGGACGCCCGCCAGCAGGCAGAGGTTGCCCAGCACCATCAAGCGCTGGATGTGGTGCGCGTAGGCGCGCGCCCGGACCCCGTCGACGGCGGCGGCGACGCACCGCATCTCGGTGGGTGCGCCGGTGAGCACCGGGGGCAGGGGCCGCCGCGCCCGGAGCTCGTTCGACGCGCGATACGCCGGCATCCAGAGCCAGTACACGCCCCAGACGTACTCGCGCCAGCCGAGCACCTGGCGCAGCAAGCCCTCCGCGGAGGCGAGCGGGACAGCGCCGGACCGGTACGCCTCCTCCACGCGGCCGCACACCTCACGCGGGTGGAGCAGCCCGAGGTTGAGGGAGGACGACAGGAGCGTGTGACGCAGCCGCCACTCACCGGCCAGCATCGCGTCCTCGTAGGGGCCGAACCCGGGCAGGACCTCCTCGACGACGTGGTCGAGCAGGGCGAGCGCGTGCCCGCGGGTCGTCGGCCAGACGCCCGTCGGGTCGTCTCCGAAGGCCGACGGCGGCACCCCGGCGAGCACTTCGCGATCGAGCTCGTCGAGAGGCACCACCGGGGGCCGCGGCCAGTCGATCGGGTCTCGCGGGGGCGGACGACGGTTCTCGTCGTCGAGGCTCCAGCGGCCCCCTGCGGGCCGGTCCCCGTCCATCAGGTACCCGTGACGGCGGCGCTGGGCGCGGTAGAAGTCACCGAGGCGGAGCGACGGACGGTCGCGCGCCCAGGCCGCGAACTCCTCGTAGTGGCAGAGGAAGCGGTCGTCGCGCAGAACCTTGCAGCCGAGCCGCTCGACGGTTCGACGCGCGTCCCACGAGGTCGGCTCGGCCACGCACACGGCCCCGGGGGCACGCTCGGCGACATGGGCGCGGACGCCCTCCGCCAGCGTGGCGGCGTGTCGTAGGTCGACGTCGAAGCCCTCGCCGCGGAGCTGCTCGGCGAGACGGCGCATGGCGGCGAGCACGACGTGGAGCCGCTGCCGGTGCCACTGCCTCGCTCCGGCGATCCCGGCGCTCTCGACGAGCAGCACGGTCGTCTCGCCGGGCATCGCGGTGCGAAGCGCAGCGCCCCGGCGGTCGAGCTGGTCGCCCAGTACCCAGACGGTGTCAGCCACGGCAACGGGGCGCGCGAGGGGCTGGCGTCACGACCGGAGCACGGCTCGCCGGGGCCCGACGAGGAAGCCGGACTCGACGAGCAGCGCGAGCGCGTCGGTCGCGGTCACGGGCACGCCGTCGAAGCGCTCGACGGACAGCCGCCGGCCGCGGCCGGCGTGCACCCACGCGGCGAGGGCCGCGATCGCGGGACGGAGCCACGCCTCGTGCGGCTCGCGGAGTGGCACCAGCGACCGGCCCCTGCGCTCGACGAAGAGCGCGGCCTCACCGTCGAGCAGGACGACGTGCGCGCCCGCGACACGCGCCGCGCGAGCGCCCGCGCGGCGGGGCCAGGGCAGCACGCCGCCGTAGGGCTGGGCCGGGTCTGCGGCGGCCAGCACGAGCGCCTCGGGCTCCGAGCCCTCGTGACGGCGGCGGAGCTCGCGCAGGCGCTCGACCGCGCCCGGGAGCGCGAACTGGGCGCCGCCGAGGCCCTCGACGAAGTAGCCCCGCCGGCACTGCCCGATCGTCTCCAGGCTGCGAAGCTCCCCGTAGACCGCGCCGTAGCCCCCGGTGACGCCCTCGGCGCGGACACCGTCGCGGGTGACGATGCCCTGGCGCTCGAGCAGCAGCTCGGCCAGCGCCCGCCTCTCCGGTGAGCTCCCGAACAGCCTCGAGGCGAGCGACCAGCGACCCGCGGTCGACGTGTGGCCCGTCCCCCGCGCGCGCGAGAAGCGCCGTGGGCGCTGCTCGACGCGGGGGATGCCATAGCGACGCGCGGAGCGCAGCGGCGCCCACGCGTCGTTCGTCACCTCCCCGTTCCAGACGAGATCCCACAGAGCCGGCAGGGCGTCCGCGGCGTCGAGCCCGGAGGCCTCGAGCAGGTCGGGCCAGAACTCGGCGCTGTGGGCGAGCGCCGCTCGGAGGGCGACGTGCGGCTCGCCCTCGAGCGGCTCGGCGACCGCGGGCGGGCCGAGCACCGGGGCGTCGTCGCGGAAGTAGCACGCGACGCGGTCCAGGCCGGCACCGACCCACACGATCTCGCCCGACCCGCAGAGCGCGTCGAGCCAGCTCGGCTGGTACCCCGCCACGCGGCTCGGCAGGAGCTCGGACTCCCAGAGCGACACCGGGAGCGCAAGCGCCTGCAGCGGCACGAGCGCCTCGCGCAGGGTCGCCCGGCGTCCGACGCCGTGCCAGGCGGGCAGGAAGCGACCCAGGGCCGCTTGCTCCGCCGGCTCGACCTCACGGCGCAGGGCCGCGAGCGAGGCGCGCCGGATGCGCCGCAGCACGTCGGGGTCACACCACTCCCGCTCGACCCCGCCCGGGCGGAGCTCCCCGCGAATCAGCAGCCCGCGACCCTCGAGGTCGCCGAGCAGGCTCTCGACCTCGTCGTGGCCGAGGCCCCACCGCCCGGCCGCCTCCGCCGTCGTGAAGGGGCCGTGTGAGCGCGCGTAGCGGAGCAGGAGCCGCTCCAGCGGGTCCGGCACCGGCTCCAGGAACGCCTCGGGGAGCCCGCCGGGCGGCACCACCCCGAGCGCGTCGCGGTACAGGCCTGCATCCTCCGCCGCGATCAGGGCCTCTCCCCCGGCCAGGCGCACACGGAGCGCGCGACGCTCCCGGAGCAGCGTCTCTGCGAGGCCGGGCTCGTACTCGCCGGCGCGGAGCTCGCCCACCCGGCGCAGCAGGTCGTGCAGGTCGTCCGCGCCTCGCGGAGCCGGGCGTAGCGACGCCTCGACCTCGGCCAGCGCGTCACGGTCGAGCAGCTCCCGCAGCTCCTCCTGCCCGAGCAGCTCGCGGAGCAGCTCCCGGTCGAGCGCCAGCGCCTGGGCGCGGCGCTCTGCGGCGGGCGTGTCGTCCTCGTACATGTAGGTGGCGACGTAGTCGAACATCAGGGACGCGGCCATCGGCGACGCCGAGGGCGTCTCCACCTCGACGAGGTCGAGCTCGCGCGAGCGAAGCCCGGCGAGCACGCCGCGCAGCGCCGGTAGGTCGAAGACGTCCTGCAGGCACTCGCGGTAGGTCTCGAGCACGATCGGGAACGAGCCGTAGCGGCGCGCCACCTGGAGCAGGCTCTGCGCCTTCAAGCGCTGCTGCCAGAGCGGCGTCCGCTGACCGGGTCGCCGACGCGGGATGAGCAGGGCGCGCGCGGCGTTCTCGCGAAAGCGCGCACCGAAGAGGGCGCTCTGCCCCACCTCCTGCACGACCAGCTCCTCGATCTCCTCCGGGTCGATCGCGAGCTCCGCGAACACGGGCGCGGCGTCTGCCTCGGGGAGGTGGAGAGCGATGCCGTCGTCCGACCACAGCGACTGCACCTCGAGGCCGAGGGCGTCGCGCAACCGGGCGGCGAGTGCCAGCGACCAGGGCGCGTGGACGCGGCCGCCGAACGGCGTGAGGATGCACACGCGCCAGTCGCCGATCTCGTCGCGGAAGCGCTCGACGACGACCGTGCGGTCGGAGGGGACGGCCCCCGTCGCCCGCGCCTGCTCGCGCAGGAACGTGAGCAGGTTGCCCCGTGCGAACGCGTCGAGGTGGTACTCGACGGCGAGCCGCCCGAGTGCCTCCTCGTCGGCGAGCGCGTCGAGCTCCCGCGTGGCGGCGCCGATGCGGGCGCCGAGCTCGTACGGCCGGCCGACGCCCTCGCCCTTCCAGAACGGCACTGCGCCGGGCACGCCCGGCGCGGGCGAGACGAGCACGCGGTCGCGGGTGATCTCCTCGATGCGCCACGTGGAGGCACCGAGCATGAACGTCTGGCCCTCGCGAGCCTCGTACACCATCTCCTCGTCGAGCTCGCCGACGCGGCCCCCGCCCTCGACCTGGAACACGCCGAAGAGGCCACGGTCGGGGATCGTGCCCGCGTTCGTGACCGCGAGCCGGCGCGCGCCGGCGCGGCCGCGCACCGTCCCTGCGGTGCGGTCCCACACGATCCGCGGCCGGAGCTCCGCGAACTCGTCGGACGGGTAGCGACCGGCGAGCATGTCGAGCACGTTCTCGAGCTGGTCGCGGGAAAGGTCGGAGAACGGATACGCGCGGCGGACGAGCCCGTAGAGGTCGTCCACCGCGACCTCCTCGTCGGCGCAGATCGCGACCACCTGCTGGGCGAGCACGTCGAGCGGGTTGCGGGGGATGCGGGTCTCCTCGATCGCACCCTCGCGCATCGCACGCGAGACCACCGCGCACTCCAACAGGTCGGCGCGGAACTTGGGGAAGATGCGGCCCTTCGAGGTGGCCCCCAGCTCGTGGCCCGCTCTGCCGACGCGCTGCAGGCCACGGGCGACCGACTTCGGGCTCTCCACCTGGATCACCAGGTCGACGGCGCCCATGTCGATCCCGAGCTCGAGGCTCGAGGTGGCAACGAGGCACGGGATGCTGCCGCGCTTCAGCAGCTCCTCGATCTCGACGCGCTGCTCGCGGGCGATCGAGCCGTGGTGGGCGCGCGCGATCTCCTCGTCGGCGAGCTCGTTGAGGCGGATCGCCAGCCGCTCGGCGAGGCGGCGGTTGTTGACGAAGACGATCGTCGAGCGATGCGCCCGCACGAGCTGGAGCAGGGCGGGATAGATCGACGGCCAGATCGAGCGGGCCGTCGGCTCGTACCCCGACGCCATCTCCACGCCGTCGGGCATCACCGGCTGGGAGAGCCCACGGTCGGCGCCGAGCTCGCGGAGATCCTCGACGGGGATCACGACCTCCAGGTCGAGCTCCTTGCGCGTGCCTGCATCGACGAGCTGGATCTCACGCCCCACACCCGCGACGAAGCGGCCGATCTCGGCGAGCGGCCGCTGGGTCGCCGACAGCCCGATCCGCTGGAAGGGGGTCTCGACGAGCGTCTCGAGGCGCTCGAGCGACAGCGCGAGGTGGACGCCGCGCTTCGTGCCGGCGACGGCGTGCACCTCGTCGACGATCACCGCCTCGACGCCGCGCAGCATCTCCCGCGCCTGCGAGGTGAGTAGCAGGAACAGCGACTCCGGCGTGGTGATCAGGATGTCGGGCGGCGTGCGCAGCATCTCGCGGCGCTCGGCCTGCGGCGTGTCGCCAGTGCGCACGCCCACGGTCAGTCGCGAGCGGAGGCCGGCGAGCGGTGCGCGCAGATTGCGCTCGACGTCGTAGTTGAGCGCCTTCAGCGGGGAGACGTAGAGCAGGCGCAGGCCGGCGCCGGGGTGCTCGTCGAGCCGGTCGATACCGACGAGGAACGCGGCGAGGGTCTTGCCCGAACCCGTGGGCGCCTGGACGAGCACGTTCCGGCCACTCGCGATCGCGGGCCAGGCTTGCTCCTGTGCCGGGGTGGGCGCAGCGAACGCCCGCTCGAACCACGCCCGCGTGCGGGGCGAGAGGGCGGCAGCGGCGTCCACCGCCCGAGCGTAGCGCGCAGCGCACGCCCGCCTGCCCGCACGCCCCGTGGAGCGGTCGGCGCACACCCGCCACCAAGGACGCTCGACACGCTTCGGTGCCTGACGACGTTCGCCTCGACCGGGCGAACATGCCTCGTGTGCCGGAACGACCGGCACACACCCGGCGCGAAGGACAGTTGACGGCTCGGTGCCTGCTGACACCGGGAAGCGCGCGCGCCGCGGCGACTCGCCGCCCGGACGGCGCCGTGTAGCGTGTCTCCGTGATCCTCGAGCGCAGCATGGACCCCAGCTGGCTCTCGAACGGCTACGTGATCGGCGACCACGCCGGCGGGCACGGGGTGCTGATCGACGCGGGCGGGCCGCCGGAGCCGCTGCTCGCCGCGATCGAGCGGCACCGGCTGACGATCACCCACGTCCTCCTCACCCACCACCACGTCGACCACGTCGCGCACCTCGAAGCCCTCCGCGAGCGCTTCGGTGCTCCGGCGCTCACCCATGCGCTCGAGGCCGAGCACCTGGACGCGGTCGAGGGAAGGCTCGGGGACGGAGACGTCGTCGAGTCCGGCGACCTGCGGATCCGCTGCCTGCACACGCCGGGCCACACGGCCGGGATGCTGGCGTTCCTCGTCGACGGTCGGGAGTGCTTCACCGGGGACACGCTCTTCGCCGGGTCGGTGGGAGGCGTGCATGCCCCCGGCTCGACCTCCTTCGAGGATCTCCGCCGCTCGGTGATGGACGTGCTGCTCGGGCTCGACCCCGGGGTCGTGCTCAACCCCGGCCACGTCGGGCACACCACCGTCGCCGTCGAATGGGAGACGAACGCATTCGTCCGCTGCTGGCGCGGCCTCGACCCGGAGGGGACGGAGCCGTGCACCGCGCTGGGGGAGCCGGCGACCCTGGTCGTGTGGGGCGACGACTACGACGGGGGCCACAAGGCCTGGGTTCGGTGGCCCGACGGGCGGGACGACCTCGTCCCCGGCAGCCGCGTCGATCGCTGAGCGCACGCCGCGGCGTTCGCTAGCCTCGGGCACGGAGATTGCCCGTCAGCAACCGAGGAGACCTTCATGAGTCACACCCGGATCAGCTTCGCCGCCATCGTCGCAGCGGTGATCGCCGCCGTCCTCGTCCCCGGCGCATCGGCGCTGGACATCAACGAGGACAAGCAGCCGCCGGACGCAGAGGTGAACACGCCCTACGTGTTCGAGTTCGAGGGCGAGGAGGGCTGCCTCCAGTCGTACTACACGACGCTGTCGTCCGGCACGCTGCCTCCGGGGCTCGAGCTGACGAGGGACCTGAAGCTCGTGGGCACGCCAAGCACGGCGGGACACTACGTCTTCTACGTGCAGCTCGCCGATGAGGGCTGCCCCCAGAAGTCGCAGCCGTCGCAGGGCCGCTTCGAGCTGACCGTGCTGCCGGACCTCGCGGTCGCGACGGAGGCGCTGCCACCCGCGACGCCCGGCGTGCCCTACTCGTTCCAGCTCGAGCACGCGGGCTTCGAGGGCGGCTGGGACGCGCCCCGGTGGAGGATCGCCGCGGGCGCCCTGCCCGCCGGCCTGACCTTCACTTCCGAGGGGTTGATCAGCGGAACGCCGACCGCGCCCAGTGTCAGCCAGGTGACGATCCGCGTCGAGGAGCCGTTCCGCCGCTCCGGTGAGCGGACCTTCGCGTTCACGGTCGCCGCGGCGCTCGTCGCGACCGCGCCGGAGCCGCGACCCGCCGAGGTGGGCGTGCCCTTCACCCTGCGCCTCGTGCACGAGGGCGGCGTCGACCCCGTCGCGTGGTCGACCCCGACCACGCCCTTGCCGCCCGGGCTCGCGCTCGACGCCGCGACCGGCACGGTGCGCGGCACGCCGAAGCGGGCGGGCACCTACGAGGTCGCGTTCCAGGTCACCGACGCGGCCGGAACGACGGCGCTCGCCAGCGCGCGGCTCTCGGTGGCGGCGCGCTTGCGCATCACGACCCGAGGCGTCGTCCCCATCCCCCGCGGCAAGCGCGTGAATCGCGAGCTCGGAACGCGAGGTGGCGTGACGCAGCCCAGGCTCGGCTGGAAGGTCGTGCAGGGACGGTTCCCGATCGGCATCCGCCTCGACCGGCGCACGGGCGCCCTCGTCGGCCTCACCAACAAGCGCGGCCGGTACCCCATCACGATTCGCGCCCGCGACCGCCTCGGCGTGGAGGCGACGTCCCGTATCGTGATCAGCCTGCGATGACCCCGAAAGCGCTCCACTTCACCGGCAACCCGGAGGCGGACGAGCTGATCGCCCGCGACCCCCTGGCGTTGCTGATCGGCTTCGCGATCGACCAGCAGGTGCCGGTGCAGACGGCCTTCAGCGGCCCGCTCAAGCTCCAGGAGCGGCTCGGCCGCCTGGACGCGGTCGCGATCGCGTCCATGGATCCCGATGCGCTGGAGGCCGCGTTCCGAGAGAAGCCGGCCGTGCACCGGTTCCCCGGCGCGATGGCGAAGCGGGTGCGGGAGCTCTGCGCCCTGGTCGCCTCCGAGTACGAGGGGCACGCCGACCGCCTGTGGAAGGAGGCCGCCGACGGCGACG
>Ga0224510_10002262_pt1 | contig 11736 bp, 11 predicted proteins | sample SF_May12_sed_USG_FD_170161 | JGI IMG/M metagenome (GOLD analysis project Ga0224510, IMG submission 170161) | Sediment microbial communities from San Francisco Bay, California, United States - SF_May12_sed_USGS_4_1 | ecosystem: Environmental > Aquatic > Marine > Sediment | place: USA: California... | reverse complement strand
CATGCAGACCCAGATCGAGGAACTCAAGCGCAGGGCTGAACAGGGATCGCAGCAGCTCCAGGGCGAGGTCCAGGAGCTCGAGCTGGAAGCTGTGCTCAGAACAAAGTTCCCGAGGGACACGATTGAACCAGTCCCCAAAGGCGAATTCGGCGGCGATGCCTTACAGCGGGTCATGGGCCCGCTCGGCCAGCTCTGTGGAACCATCTTATGGGAATCCAAGCGAACCAAAAATTGGAGCGACGGTTGGTTGGTCAAACTCCGTGACGATCAGCGAACAGCGAAAGCGGACATAGCTATTATCGTCAGCCAGACTCTTCCCAAAGACGTTGAGTCTTTTGATCTGGTCGATGGGATTTGGGTCACGAACGCAAAGTCGGTGTTCTCCTTGGCAGTCGCTCTCCGCCATTCCTTAATCGAACTCGCCTCGGCTCGACAAGCACTTGATGGCCAACAGACCAAGACCGAGATGGTCTATCAGTATCTCACCGGCCCACGGTTCCGCCATCGAGTCGAAGCCATCGTCGAGGCGTTCTCGTCAATGCAAGAGGATTTGGATCGGGAAAAGAAAGCCATAACCAAGCAATGGGCCAAGCGAGAGGAACAGATCGAGCGCGTCATGCAAGCGACCGTTGGCATGTATGGTGATTTACAAGGAATAGCCGGCAAGTCAATCCAAGAAATCGATGGATTGGAGCTGAAAACCTTGGATGTCGACCCAACAAAACACTTGTTTGAATAGTTAAACAATCAACGATTACTGACGGAGAAGGGGTTTCGAGGGGGGCGATATGCTTGAGCGGATCGAGGAAATTCAGGGCATAGGCTTGTTGCACGCGGCGAATGGCAAGCCTCACAAACTCCTTAAGACGACGCTCATCTACGCTGACAATGGGCGCGGCAAATCTACACTGGCCACCGTGTTGCGATCATTATCCACTGGCAACGCGCCCTTAATTTTGAACCGTAAGACAATTGACGGAACCCTACCCCCTCAAGCAGTGCTGCAGTTTGCTAACGGCGACAAGGTTACCTTTTCCGGAAACGCGTGGTCGGAGCAACGTCCAGAACTGTTGGTCTTCGACTCCGACTTTATCGAACGGAACGTACATTCCGGCTCAGTGATCAACACGGAACACCGAAAGAATCTTCTTGAATTTGCACTTGGCGAACCAGCAGTTGCCGCGCGCGCCGCGGTTGACCAGGCAACGGCAAAAGCGAAGGCAGCAGCAGACAAGATACAGGGGATCATCGGTCAGCTCTCTGGACACCATCCAGGATTGTCGTTGGTTGAGTTTGAAAAGCTTCCAAGCACACCCGACGCTGACGGGCAGATAGCAGCACTACAGAAACGCCTCATTGCCGCAGGCAATGTTGCCGAGATCATCGCTAAGCCGGTGCCAAAGCAGGTCTCAGAACCTACCTTTGATTTAGCGACGTTGTTCAAAGGGCTTGGACGTTCCCTAATAAATGTACATGCGGATGCAGAACAAGTCGTCAAACAGCATGTTCAAAAGATTGGAGACAAGGGCGCGGAAGACTGGCTAAGCCAGGGGCACCAGTACGAGGGCGATAATAAATGTCCGTACTGTGGCCAAGGCACAAAAGACAACGACCTAATTCGAGCATATCAAACTCATTTTAACGCCGCTTATGCGGCACTAAAAAAAGAGATTGCAGGCCTACACGACACTGTCGTCACTGACACCGAAGCAGCCATCATCGATGCGTTCTCTCAAGGTATCGTCACTGCAAAGGCGCAGGCGGCAGCATGGAGTGAACAGGTACAAACAAAGCCTATCGAATTCGTCGACGCACCAGCACATTCGGCACTCGCTGAACTCCGGGAGCTAGCTCTCGATCTAGCTCGCCGCAAACAGGCCTCGCCCGTCGAACCAGTCGGCACAGTTTCAGATTTGGAAAAAGCTAAGTCTTTGTGGCAACAGGTGCTGGCACCCATGCAGTCTGCAAATGCGATGGTGAAGGATGCTGCTACGTTGATTGCGGCATACCAGGGACAGCTTACCACTGACAATGCGCAACAGTTACAGCAACAGATCGAGCAGCTTCAAGCGTGTAAGCGCAGACATGATTTAGTAGTAGTTGGCCTGTTCAGCCAGCTTGTTACATTGCGCGCTGATGCTGCCGCCGCGGAAAATGCTAAAAAGACGGAACGCGATAAGCTCGACGCGCTGATGGCGACGACGTTGCAGCACTACGAGAAAACGATCAATGCCCTTCTAAAGAATTTCGGCGCATCCTTTAGCATAAAAGGAATGACCGCAAACTTTAGAGGCGCAGGCCCACGAACTGAATACGGTCTGGCATTGCGAGGCAAAGACGTTGCTTTAGAAGGCGGTCCACCATCATTTTCCACAACCTTGAGCGAAGGTGACAAGCGCACACTGGCCTTCGCTTTCTTCATCGCCAGCACGCTCGCAGATGCCAAATTATCAACGAGGATCGTTGTCGTTGACGATCCGATGTGCAGCTTGGATTTAAACCGGAAGCACCACACAAGGTCGGTGCTAAAGAATTTTCGCTCCAAGGCCGAGCAACTCATTGTCCTTGCACATGATCCGTACTTCATTCGTGACCTACGAGACGCAATGCGCAAGGATGATCCTGCGACCCCTATCGCCATTTTCCAACTCTCCCTTGCGGCAAACAATTACACGGACTTTTCGTCCTTCGACGTGGACAAGGAGTGTGAGTCTGCCTATTTCCAGCACCATCGGCTGCTAAATGAATTCACCGAAGGGAGAGCAGCGGATTCGCGGATGGTCGCGAAGGTAATCCGGCCAATGCTTGAAGGATATCTTCATCGCCGATTCCCTGGCCTTATCCCGAAATCGTTGATGTTTGGCCGAGTAGTCGTATTGATCCGCGATGCGCTACCTACTAGCCCTTTGGCTTACGCACAAAATCTCGTTACAGCACTGAACGAGATCAATGAATATGCCGGTCAGTTTCACCATGATGTAAACCCAAGCGCTGATGCAATGACCATTGTGGCTAGCGAGCTAAAGACTTTCGTTGATAGGTCTCTAGGACTGGTTCATCGGGGAACGCCGTGACATAAGCATTGCGCACAGCAAGAGGTATCTTCGCACACGAATTTCGTCCGGGCATAGCCCATGACTGACAACTATCATCTCCACCGCTTTCTCGACGCGCAAGAGCGGGCCTATGACTCAGTTCTTGCTGAGCTGCGGGCCCGGAGAAAGTCCAGTCACTGGATCTGGTTCATCTTTCCGCAAATAACCGGTCTTGGGCACAGTGCGATGGCACAGCAATTCGCCATTGGCTCCCTCGACGAAGCCAGGGCCTACCTGCAACACCCGGTGCTAGGCCCCAGGCTCCAAGAATGTACCCAGCTGGTTCTGAATGCGAGCGGTCGTAGTGCTGAAGAGATATTTCCCTACCCCGACAATCTGAAATTCCGCTCCTGCATGACCTTGTTTATGGCAGCCACTACCAACAACGCCCTCTTCAAAGCCACCCTACTCAAATACTTCGACGGCAAGCCCGACCAAAAGACGCTTGATATCCTGGCACAGCACCATTCGCAACGCCCCTAGTGCCTTGGCCAGCAACTTGATGTGCCACACTGACGATCGGAACGCTTGTCAGATCGGAGGAACCTGGGTATCCTAGTCGAAGACATTTGGATGACCGCTATGACCACCCGCAACGTACTCAGCACGAAGCGCGACCATATCCTCGAGCTGGCTGCGCAGCACGGTGCGCACAACGTCCGCATTTTTGGATCAGTGGCGCGCGGAGAAGCCAACTCAACGAGCGACCTCGACTTGTTGGTGCAAATGCACCCGGGGCGAAGCTTGCTGGATGTGATCGCCCTAAGTCAGGAGCTTGAATCCGTCCTGCACTGCCACGTCGACATTCTCACGGATGAGGGACTCAGTCCCTACCTTGCACAGCGCATCCATGCAGAAGCCGTCCCCTTATGAAGGACGACCGTATCTATCTGTTTCACATACGAGACGCCATCCAACAGATTCTTACCTACACGACCTCCGGAAAAAACAGCTTCTTCGCAGACCGGAAGACACAGGACGCTGTGATTCGCAATCTTGAAATCATTGGCGAGGCAACGAAACACCTTTCCGCCTCCCTCAAGGATGCAAACCCTGAGATCGCGTGGAAACCCATCGCCGGCATGCGGGACAAGTTGGTGCACGATTATTTCGGCGTGAATCTCCAACTCGTCTGGGATGTAATCGAACGAGATCTTCCCGGGCTTAAGGTGAAGGTGCTCCACCTCCTGACCGTGCTCGACCCACCGGTTTCACGATAAACAGCCCCAGACAATATCACCGGACATACAAGGAGCAGCCTCCCTAAGTCCTCTCGACGTTATCCGAATAACCTGCTTGTGAACGCCCCAGTGGCTGAAGGCTACGGCAAGCCATTCGGCGCCTAAAGCAAGGATCTGTGGCCTTGGGGCTTGAGCCGCATCCGAACTGAATAGAATGGTTCGGGTAGGGCAACGACTCGCATGAAGCCGCCTCGCGCTCAAATCGACTCATCTACAGTTATCCAATAAGGGTATAGCCAGCCGTCCCTCTGCTGATTGACAATCCTCTATCAGGGACTTATCGTCCTCCACGCTGGACACTATCCGGCTCGGAGATCCCCAATGGATGATTCGCCTTCTTTACCCCCTCCCCCTGCCCCTCCATCTTCCAACTCTCACAAGGCGCTTGATCGCATCGCCCTCCAGATGGCCTCGAGCTTGGATCTCCACATAGTGCTCACGACCATCACGCAAGGCCTCGTGGATGACCTGGACGCAGCCTTTGCCCGTATTTGGCTTATCGGTCCCGGCGATCTCTGCGCCGGTTGTTACAAAGCGGCGGACTGCCTAAAGCGTGATCGTTGTCTGCATCTCAAGGCAAGCGCGGGACTCTACTCGAACCTTGATGGAGAATACCGCCGCATCCCACTCGGGGCGCTGAAGATTGGAAAGATTGCTCAAGGGTTCGGGCCGATGCAGACCAACGACGTCCTCGGCGATGATCGACTCCCCAACAAACCATGGATGCAAGAGCATGGGCTCCGGTCCTTCGCCGGCTACCCCCTCGTGTTTCGCGGGGACGTACTCGGTGTCATCGCGATGTTCGGACGACGTGCCTTGGCCAGCGATGAATGTGAACGACTGGCCACCTTCGCCCATCAAGCAGCGATCGCGATCAAGAACGCTCAACTCTTCGCGGAGGTTGAGCAACTCAAGAACCGACTCGAGGAAGAAAACTTTTATCTCCGCGAAGAGGTGAAGTCTCAGCATAATTTCGAAGAGATTATCGGTGAAAGTCCAAGCCTCATGGCGGTTCTGCAACAGATCGAACAGGTCGCCCCGACGGATTCGACGGTCCTCATCCGAGGCGACACAGGGACTGGCAAAGAATTGCTGGCCAGAGCCATTCACAACCACAGCCGGCGTAAGGCTCGCTCGCTGGTCAAGGTGAACTGCGGAGCCATCCCCGCAAACTTGGTGGAAAGCGAGCTCTTCGGACATGAGAAGGGATCCTTCACCGGAGCCTTGCAGCGTCGCATCGGCCGGTTTGAGTTGGCGGATGGTGGCACCATTTTTCTGGATGAAGTCGGTGAGCTGCCACTGGATACGCAAGTCAAGCTGTTACGGGTGCTACAAGAACGGGAGGTTGAACGGATCGGCAGCGGCCATTCCACCAAAGTGGACGTTCGGATCATTGCCGCCACGAATCGTGACCTCCATGCAGCAGTAAAGGCCGGCTCCTTCCGGGCGGATCTGTTGTATCGATTGAATGTGTTTCCGATCGACGTGCCACCTCTCTCCGCTCGTGCATCTGATATTCCACTCTTGGTCAATCGATTTGTCGCCAAGTTCTCACACAAGATCGGCAAGAAAATCGACGGACTGTCTGAATCGACGATGGAACGCCTGATGCGGTATGCCTGGCCAGGAAATATCCGTGAGTTGGAGAACGTCATCGAGCGAGCCACTATTCTGTCAAAGGGGCCGCTCCTTCAGATCAGTGATGTGATGCTTCAGGGAAACACCGCCCCAGCCCAGACCGTGGCCGATTCACTGGAAGAGGTCGAACGGAGCCATATTCTCCGCATCCTTCAGGACGTAAACTGGGTCATTGAAGGGAAACGGGGCGCTGCCACTCGGCTTGAGCTCCATCCCAACACGCTCCGCTCGCGCATGCAGAAGCTCGGCATCAAGAAACCTCCTCCCACCACATAATAGTAACGAATCGAAGGCTCCACTCCCCCGAAATATCGTAGCTCCACGAGATGTCGTGGAGGCAGCTCTCTTTCCTTCTGCTTCATCTAACCCCGAGTAGCCTGACAACTCCTTGTCTGGTCAGCAGTTTTCTTGTTTCACCACATGTGGCGGCACATGGCATTGACCTTGCGGTAGCACATGGGTGTGATAGCCATTGCAACGAAGATAGAGCGCAGGCAGTGGGTCTTGTATTCGACTCCGCAACCGCTCGTGCATTTCACAACTGATTTGGTGAAGTCAGGGGACAATTTGGCGATGTTCACTAGGGGCCAGTCTTTGTTTGACGAAACTGCGATCATGCGATTTCACAATGACCCACCACCCAGATGGCCATAGATGGAAAGACATCCTATAAATGTGAACCTTCCATATGCTCGGAGGATTCAGATCATGGAGATAGCACAAATTTGGCGATATCCGGTCAAGTCAATGGCCGGTGAACGGCTAGAGCAGGCGCGCATCGGACCACTCGGCATCGAGGGAGACCGGGTCGTGCATGTGGAGAACGAGGATGGTTATGTCATCACATCCAGAACGCACCATCGGCTGCTCGGTCATCATGCCACGCTCAACGCCTCCGGCGAGCCTGTGGTCGATGGCCTGCTATGGAACGATCCCAAGGCCCGCAAAGACGTGGTGGATATCGTGGGCCCAGGCGCCAAGCTTGTACGCGATGACTCCAGCGATCGCTTCGATGTCCTGCCGTTGTTGGTTGCGACGGACGGAGCGATCACGGCATTCGGGCGTGACGGTCGGCGCCTCAGACCGAATCTGGTCATCGGCGGGGTCGAGGGTTTGGCAGAGCGTTCATGGCCCGGCCAATGCTTGCACATCGGAGAGGTCATCATCGGGATTCAGGATCTTCGTGGGCGATGCATCATGACGACGTTCGATCCTGACAGCCTGAAACAGGACCGTCAGGTGCTGGCGGATATCGTGCGGAGATTCGGCGGCACGCTCGCCTTAAATTGCTTCGTGATCCGGGGCGGTGAGATTCGAGTCGGCGACACGGTGGAATTAGCTCGGCGCCGTGAATGCGAGATGGCCACCGGGTAACGGCGCGAGCAGGATGTGTCGCGTGAGTCGCGGTTCAGACAGCAGAGGGATTCAGTAGTAGCCTTATTTAACGCCGCAAGGCATAGAGGGAGGAATCATCATGAGCAAGTCAGTGAAGGACACGTTGGAAGAAATGTTGGGCATTTTGAAGCAGGGCCATATGACCGAAGGTCAAAAGATCTACTTTGCGGATTCGGTCGTGACCCAGGAAGGCAACCAGCCACCCGTCGTGGGTAAACAAGCCGCCATTGAGCGACTGGACAAATTTAGAGAGACGATCGGGGTGGCCGCCTTTGTCAGCTATACCATCGGTGCCGTGGCTGTTTCTGGAAATACCAGCTTCTACGACTCGGTACTGACCGTGAAATTGAAGAACGGACAAACCATCAGCCTGGAACAAGTCGTCAAAACGGATTGGCAGGACGGCAAGATCGTCAACGAGCGCTACTACCATAGCTGATCACGGGTGATGTCGCGTGGGAGTGGATGGCTATGGCCATTCGCTCCCAGATACATCATAAGTCTGTAGCAAGAGCCTTCATGTAACGGGAGTGCAAACCATGACAATTCAAAGCCAATCATATCGGTCTCCGCGGACACAGCTGTGGCGACGACTTATGTCACCACTGTTGTTCGGCCTTGTGCTTCTAACTATGGAGATCTCGGTGTTCGCGCAAACGACGGGGCCATCGACTCCGGGTCGCGTCACGTACAACACCGTCAAAATGGATGGAGTGGATGTATTCTATCGTGAGGCAGGGCCGAAGGACGCTCCCGTTCTTCTGCTGCTTCACGGCTTTCCAACATCATCACATATGTATCGTAACCTCATCCCGCAACTGGCCGACACGTACCGTGTCATTGCACCTGACTACCCGGGCTTTGGCCAGAGTGGGATGCCTGACCGATCAAAGTTCGCCTACACGTTCGACCATTACGCTCAGGTGGTGGACACGTTAATCCGCCAACTGGGCGTGAATCGCTATGCCTTGTATGTAATGGATTATGGGGCACCCGTTGGCTTCCGCCTGGCCTCGAAGAGTCCTGAGCGAATTACCGCACTGATCGTGCAGAACGGCAACGCCTACAACGAAGGCCTCGAGAAGTTCTGGGATCCTATCAGGGCCTATTGGAGCACGGGAGGATCAACTGAGCGCGAGGCAATCCGGTGGCTGACGTCGCTTGCGGCGACGAAGTGGCAGTATACAAATGGCGTGAGGGACGCATCACTGGTCAGTCCCGATACCTGGACGGTGGATCAAGCACTGCTCGACCGACCGGGCAACGCGGAGATTCAGCTGGATCTATTCTACGACTACCGCACGAACATCCCACTGTACCCCCACTGGCAGGCCTATTTTCGTGAACACAAGCCAGCAACGTTGGTCGTGTGGGGCAAGAACGACGCCATCTTCGTGGCAGCCGGTCCAGCACCGTACAAGCGCGACATCCCCAATACGGAGATGCACCTGTTCGATACCGGACACTTCGCCTTGGAGACGCACGGCCACGAGATCGGACAGCTGATTCGTGAATTCCTCAACCGCAATCTGAAATCCAGTGGCCAAGATTGACCAGGTGATGCACGCGCCCCTTGGGGACGTGCTCACATGGGGCAAGGCTGAAGAGTCGCCGTCGCTCGATGCAGACAGTGAACGATGTGTTCCCACTGGCTTCATTGAGAATAATTTGCGGAGGTAATCATCGTGAACACCCTTGAGCAGCCGAGGCCACCATTTCCTCCCTTCGATGCTGAATCCTCAGCTCAGAAAGTCCGAATGGCTGAGGATGCCTGGAATACGCGCGACCCTGAACGAGTCTCGCTGGCGTACACCACTGATAGCGTATGGCGAAATCGCTCAGAGTTTCTGACAGGTCGTGAGGCGATTGTCAGTTTTTTACGACGCAAATGGGAGAACGAGCTGGAGTACCGCCTGATCAAGGAACTCTGGGCGTTCCACGGAGCCCGTATCGCGGTGCGCTTTGCCTATGAGTGGCACGATACGTCTGGACAGTGGTTTCGTTCCTACGGGAACGAGAACTGGGAGTTTGATGAGAACGGCCTGATGCGCAGACGCATCGCCAGCATCAATGACCTTCCCATTACGGAGACGGAATGCAAGTTCCATTGGGCACTGGGAAGACGACCCGACAGTCACCCCTCTCTCACTGATCTCGGCTTATAAGAGGGTCTGGGCATAGGACCATGCAAAAGGGCTCTTCCCATAATGAGAAGAGCCCTTCACCCCTTATTCCAAGAGGAACTGCTGGACTGATCTGTTACTTGACGACCACTTCAACCCGTCGATTTTTTGCGCGACCCGCCGTCGTGTTGTTGCTCGCTACAGGATCACTGTCACCATGGCCGACCGCCGTCAGATTGGATACACCCCCATCCCTCAGTGCTTGAGCGGCGCTCTCCGCTCGCGCATCCGACAGTTCCTTATTCGATGGGAATTTCTTGGCGAGTGCCCCCTTGATGGCGACGTTGTCGGTATACCCAGCCACGTGCACCGACTTTTCCGGGAAATCCTTGAGTACGGTCCCAACGCGTTTCAACGCATCGGCACCACCTCCCTTCAGCTGATCCTGGCCGGAATCGAACAAGAGACTCGATGCCAGATTAATGGTGAGCCCATCACCGGATTGATTGACTGAGACCGTCCCTTTTGAAATTTCAGGGCGTAGGGCTTTCAGAAGATCCCGCTCCGCCTGAGACAAGCTGTGCTTGCTCTGGTTCAGTTGGGCCTCCAGATCTGCAACTCGCTGTCTTGCTGCAACCAAGTCCGCTGCCAGTCGATCATTATCCCCGAGCTGTTTCCGTGCTGCCGCTAATTCGGCCGCGAGCCGATCTCGTTCGCTTTGCAATTGGCCCAAGTCGCCCTTGGCTGATGAAAGCTGGCTCGAGAGCGCGTCATGATCACCAACGCCAGACCGGAGATGAGCGAGCTCGTGCTCGCGATCGGCCAGTTGCCGCTCCAGTTCACTCACGCGGCTACTCAATGCGGCTTTGTCCCTCCGCGCCGCCTCTAATTCGTCTGCCAACCGTTGACGTTCCCGCTCGAGAGCCGCCAGGCGGTCCGCCGTGGGATCAGACACCACTGCCTTCGTGGTTGAAGGACACCCGCTCCCCAGATGATAGCCATACCATTTCTTGTCGATGCAGACTTCCGGCTGCTTAATATATGAACCGTGGTGTTTGGCGGATGAAGAACAACCTACGAGGGCAGCCAGTCCTGTCATGACGATGACGGTCTTGAGCATTCGCATGATGATCTCCTTATTCCCCGATTTGTGAGACTGATGCCTCACAAGACTTGGTATTGACGGTTGAACCGACTCCTAGTGACGATTCTTGAGCAAATCGCGGATCTCCATCAGCAGTTTCTCCTCATTGGTCGGCTCCGGCGGCGCTGATGGAGCCGGTGGGGGCGCCTCCTTCTTAAACCGATTGACTTGCTTCACCAGCATAAAGATGACGAACGCGATAATGATAAAGTCGAACACGCTTTGCAGAAAGACCCCATAGTTCAGCGTGGGGGCGCCTGCCGCCTTGGCAGCGGCCAGCGACGGGGGTGCGGTGCGAGACAAGTCGATGAACAGGCTGGAGAAATCCACCTTGCCCATCAGCAAGCCGAGCGGTGGCATCAGGACGTCACTGACAAGTGACGACACGATTTTGCCGAATGCTCCACCGATGATGACACCGATTGCCATATCCAGGACATTGCCCTTCATGGCAAATTCCTTGAATTCTTTTAACATGATGCCCTCCTCGAATAACTCTTGGAACTCCTATCCCACAAAATGCTAGCGCTTGCGGGTGGTATCGAACGCATAACCTAACGTGAGCAAGTACAGATTGTCGGTATCGCCCGTGCCGGCCGGCGGCCGATTGTTATATCGAGTGGTCACCTGGAACCCGCTCGCCAGACCGGCCAAGATTTTCATGCGGACTCCGTTATCCATTGTGAAAAAGAAATCCGACGCGTTTTGGACCGAAGGAAAGATTTCGTTGTAGTGATAGAGTGTGATCCGACCATCGAAGAGCGGCCAGTCCCATTTCATTGCCACGCGTGCGCGAAAGCTTGCCCGATCGTCGGTGAGCCGATTGTCGCGGTAGTCTTCATTGAAATAGGTCGGACCGGCTTCGGCGTAGAACGTCATATCCTTAAAAATTCCGTTAAAGTCTCCACGCTCGATGAACTGGTATCCCGGTCCACTGGAGATGGCCGTTCTTAGCTTGAGATTTTGGAGGAAATCGTTTTCCACATAAGCCGACGAGTACCAAAAGAACCGTTTCGTGATAAAGAAGTCCAACTTAATGGTTCCACGGGCGTTCCTTACTTGAAGGCTCCCGTTGTTGTCGCCATTGACGTACCGGCCCA
>Ga0224510_10002261_pt1 | contig 11743 bp, 18 predicted proteins | sample SF_May12_sed_USG_FD_170161 | JGI IMG/M metagenome (GOLD analysis project Ga0224510, IMG submission 170161) | Sediment microbial communities from San Francisco Bay, California, United States - SF_May12_sed_USGS_4_1 | ecosystem: Environmental > Aquatic > Marine > Sediment | place: USA: California... | reverse complement strand
GTACCAAGAGGCGGTGAAGGAAGGCCACGCGTGGCTCGCGGGGCTGGTCGAGCTGCGCACCGTCACCTACGTCGACATGCCGACGAGCCACTGGCCGATGTGGTCGCGCCCGCAGGATCTCACCCGCATCATCGGCGAGATCTCGACGGCCCATGGCGGCAGCGGTCCCCGGTCCGCCTGACGCGGGTCAAACCAAAAGGGCGGCGTCCCCACGCGTGCGTCATGCCAGCCGCATGATCCATACCGGCAACCCGGTTCCCTCATCGACCTGGCGGTCGTGTTCGACGAACCCGCGGCGCCAATAGAAGTCGATCACGGCATCCTCGTCGCTGCTGCGGTACGCGCGGACCGTGCCGGACCGAGGTGGGGGTCCCGCACGAGATCCCCCTTCGCTCCTCTTCATGTGTCGCTCACCCGAGCCCGGATCGGAAGCCCTGCCGCCACGAGGCGAACCGGGGCTGCCAGCCGAGCTCGCGCTTCGCCTTCGCGTTCGAGGCGCCGCGCACCTCGGTCATCATCGCGATGCCGGTCGCACCCACCACGACTCGTGCGAGCCACACCGGCACCCGACGCGGCGGCGGCGCGCCGATCGCGTCGGCGAGGTCGGGCACCCACGTCGCCACGGGCGCGGGCTCGTCGTCGGCGACGTTGTAGATGCCGGGATCGCCACCCTCGATCGCCGCGACCGTGGCGGCGGCTGCATCGTCGACGTGGATGAACGACCAGACCCCGCTCCCACGTCCGACGATCGGGAAACGGCGCTTCCGCACCATCTCGACGATCGAGCCACTCGTTCCGATCGACGTCCCGGGGCCGTAGAACATGCCGTAGCGAAGCGCCACCCCTTCGATATCGGGCGCGCCGGCGAGTGCGCGCTCGACGTGGAGGATGCCCTCGAGCGTCTCACGCACGCTGGCAGGCGGATCGGTCCCGATCTCGTCGTTCTCGGCCTTGACCGGGCCGCCGGCGCGCGCATAGACCCACATCGCGAAGCTCTGCGCGACGAAGCGGCGCACGCCCGCGCTGCGCGCCGCCTCGAGCAGGTGGTCGGTTCCCTCGGTCCGCAGCCGATTCGTCTCAGCGAACTGTCGGTCGAGCGTGCGGGGATCGATCGTATGGGGGATCGCGGTGAGCTGGTGCACCACGACCTCCGGCGCTGCGGCGGCGACCGCGTCCTTCACGCCGACTTCGTCAAGCGCATCGACGACGACTGGCTCGGCGCCGAGCTGCCGAAGCTGTTCCGCCTTCGCCGGCGTGCGCGTGACACCGATCACCTGGTGCCCCTTCTGCACGAGCGCAGGGACCACGCGGATCCCGATCGCGCCGGTCGCGCCTGCGACGAATACCTTCATGGTCCGTCCCTCCCTGGAGTCGTTCCGCCGATTCATCATCGTGCCCGACTTGGGGTCCGTCGAGCAGGGCCTGAGTCTCCACGCGACGCTCGAGCGGACGTCTTCGGGCGATGCCAGCACAACGAGAGGCCGAGACTCGGTTCGCGACGTCGGGCATCAGCATGGCTGCGCATCCGAGCACGTAGCCGTACTCTCAGCCTGCCGGCTCCGAGAGGTGGCAGAGCCTGTCCTCGGGTCGACGACCTAGACGCCGCCCCTCGCCCGTCACGTGCGCACCGCCCATCAGACCGCCGGCGCCGGCTCGGTTCGTCAGCCGATATCCTCCCGGAGGCATGCCGGAGGATCGTCCCTATATCGAGGAGAACACGCGGGAGAGGGAGCGCCTCCGTGCGCTGGTCGAACGCCTGAGCGATGACGAGCTAGGTGCCCCGGTGAACGAATACTGGACGGTCGCCGGCGTGTTCGGCCACATCGCGTTCTGGGATGCCCGAGTGCTGGCGCTCGCGGACAAGTTGGAGCGCGGCGTGGCGTTCTCGGCGACCGACACCGAGCCGGAGGACGTCGATTGGATCAACGACGCTTCGCGGCCGCTGATCCACGCGGTGCCACCGCGCGAGCTCGCCCGCTTGGCGTTGCGGATCGCCGAGGACACCGACGCCCGGGTGGCGACCCTTCCGCTCGATCGCCTCTGGCCGAACGACCCGGACAGTCCGCTCTATGCCGCCCGCGCGTCGCACCGAGGCGAGCACCTCGATGAGGTGGAGGCAGCCCTCTCGGCTCGATCAGCCGATGCCCGCCCGTGACCTCGCCCTTCGACGGACACATCGGCCGGTGAACGTGCGCGGAGGCACGCGGTGGTTCGGCAACGGCATGCTGCTTCCGCTCGAGTTGCGTGACGAACGCCGTTTCGACGACGGCATGGTCTTCGTGCGGTCCCGCCCACGCGAGCGGCGGGCTGAGCCACGTCGGAGACGCCGGGATCGCCAGGAACGCCCTCAGTCGGACCCTCGCCGCACGCGATAGGTCGCATCGATGAACTGCCCGAGCCGCTCGAGCGCGACGAGCGTGAGATCGGACGCGAGCAGTCGTCGAGGAAACAACGGCGCACCGGCGCCGAGCGTGACCGGCGCGATGCTGAGCTGGATCTCGTCGAGCAGGCCGGCCTCGGCGAACTGCGCGGCCAGCACGCCACCGCCGACGATCCACACGTTGAGGCCGCCTGCGGCATCGACCATGGCTGGATGCACCGCGGCGACCGATCCGCGCACGAACCGCACGTCGGCTCCCTCGATCACCGGCAGATCGCGTTCGGAGAAGACCCAGCACGGCTTCGAGCCGTAGAAACCGTTCCACTTCTCGGGGTGCTCGACGAGGTCTTCGTGCTCGACGACCCACTCGAAGGTGCTCGAGCCCATCGCCATCGCGCCGACCTCGTCGAAGAACCGGGCGAACCGGGCCTCGTGCCCTTCGTCGTCGCCGCCCGCCGGCACGTCGAAGAGCCACTGCAGGCTGTGATGCTCGTCGGCGATGAATCCGTCGATGCTGGTCGCGGTGAAGAAGAGGGTCTTCGCCATCGGGACAAGCCTGGCATAGCTCACCCTGAGCCGAGAGGCAGGACCTCCGCTCTCTGTCACGTTGTCGGCCGCCCGCACGACGGTATCGTCAGCGAGCGAGAGGAGCAGCGATGGACGACGAGCGCATCGACCGGCTCGCAGGGATCCTGCGGCAGGCCGCCGAGACACATCACGCCGTGTGGGCGATCACCGACGGCGCCCACGACGACTGGGCCACCTGGTACTCGGATTGGCTGGTGAGCTTGTCGCACCTGCCCGACGCGCTGGGGGCCACCCCGGTCCGGTCCGAGCTGACGCACGCCCTCGTGCAGGTCGACCGTGACTACCGCTCGAGCGGAAGCGATCAGCCGTGGGATCGCTGGTACGCGGAACGGCTTCTCACCCGATTCGGCACCTGAGCACGCGTCGAACCTTCCCCCTCAACCCCGATCCTCGCCCTGGACAACCGTCTGATCGCCGCCCATCCTGAACCGACCACGATGGGAAGGGGTCGAGGATGGCGCCCGATGCGGTGATCGATCGGGGTCTCGATGCCACGACGCTCGACACCGGCGCGCAGGCTCGCATCCCGCCACCTGCGGGGGACGAGCCCCGTCGGCCGCGGCCCGTCGGCAGATGGTTCATCGTGATCGCCGCCGCCGTGCTGCTCGTCGCCGGACTCGAGCGGCTGCGTGAGGAGCCGGCGGCTCAGATCGACCCGCCTCGAGCACTCACCAGCATGCCGACCGGGGCGCTGATCTCGTCGAACGACGGCACCCGCGCCTGGCCGCCGCCGATCTCGGCGACGGTCTTCCAGGGAGACCTACTTCGCACCTCGAAGGTCGCCCTTCCCGCGATCGAGGGAGCGGTGGACTGGGATTGGTCCCCCGACCTCACGCACCTGCTTTGGCTCGAGCAGATCGCCCCGAGGGAGCCAGACCACTCCCTCGTGATCGGAGGCATCGACGGAACGGAGCCGGTCGTCGTCGCTCGGGTCGACGGATCCACCGCGTACCGGGGCCGGGCGTGGTCAGCCGATGGGTCGCGCGTGGCGTTCGCGATCTGGGTCGACGGCATCACGCAGGTGCACGTCGCGGACGCGGCGACCGGCGAGACGCGAACCGTCCGCCGATGGGACGACACGGTGCACGTCGACGTCGACTGGGCACCCGACGCCTCCCGGCTGGTGCTAGCCATAGCGGAAGGTCCCGACGCCGGCGTCATGACGATCGCCCCCGACGGCACCGAGCCGGAGCGCGTCTCGAACCTTCCCGCCTATCGAGTGGCGTGGTCACCGATCGACCCGTTGCTGGCGGTCGAGGCAGCAGGGCCGGCCGAGGCTTCGTCGGGTGTGTGGCTGATCGACCTTCGGGCCGGGACCGAGCGCCGCCTCTCACCGGCCGATGTGGTCGACCTCGGCCCGACCTGGTCGCCCGACGGCGGATGGATCGCCTTCAGCCGCGACTCGACGCCAGACCGGCCGTCGGAGCAGCCACAGGTGGGCACGGCGGTGTTCCTCATGCGGGCCGATGGCACCGACGTCCGCCCGGTGAGTCTTCCGACCGATCGAGGCTGGCACGAAGTCTGGGACTGGCTGCCAGAAACGCCACCTGTGAACGCGGTGACGGCGCCGACTTGACAACATCGTGCCCCGACTCTATAACCTTTCTGTTCTAGAAAGTAAAGGTTATCGATGGCGGTCGACCAGCTCGATGTGGTGTTCGGTGCACTCGCCGATCCAACGCGGCGCGCGATCCTGACGCGCCTCACGCACGGCGAGGCGACGGTCGCCGAGCTGGTCGCGCCCTTCGAGGTGTCGCAACCGGCGATCTCGCGCCATCTCAAGGTGCTCGAGCGAGCCGGGCTGATCTCCCGCACGCGCCGGGCGACGGCGCGACTCAGCCATCTCGAGGCCGAGCCTCTGAGACAGGCGACCGTGTGGCTGGCCGGCTACCGCGAGTACTGGGAAGAGAGCTACGAGCGGCTCGACGAGCTGCTCGCAGCCATGCAGGACGACGAGACGGGAAGGAACACGTCATGACCGAGATGAAGGTGACCGCCGAGCCCGGCGTTCCCCAGGTGCTGACCGAGCGGGCACTCGACGCCCCGCGCGAGCTCGTGTACCGCGCGTTCACCGAGCCCGACCTGCTCCTGCAGTGGCTCGGACCGCGACGACTCACGATGACGATCGACCACTACGACCTGCGCCACGGCGGCACGTGGCGCTACGTGCACTCCGACGACGACGGCAACGCCTACGGCTTCCACGGCGTCTTCCACGGCGAGCCCTCGCTCGACGGCATCGTGCAGACCTTCGAGTTCGAGGGCGCGCCCGGCCACGTCTCGATGGACACCGTGGTCTTCGAGGAACACGACGGCGGCACGATCGTGCGAACGAACTCCGTGTTCCAGTCGGTCGAGGCTCGCGACGCGATGGTGCAGTCGGGCATGGCCGACGGCATGACCCAGGGCTACGAGCGCCTCGACGAGCTCGTCGCCAAACTGGTCGCGAACAGCTGACCGAGCGAACGACCTGAGGAGGTCCACCGATGCAGAAGATCACGCCGTTCCTGTGGTTCGACGACCAGGCCGAGGAAGCTGCGAACTTCTACGTGTCCCTGTTCGAGGACTCCGAGATCACGAGCGTCACCCGCTTCCCTGAAGGCAGCCCCGGCAACGCCGGGCAGGTCATGACGGTCGGCTTCACGCTCGCGGGCCAGGAGTTCACGGCCCTGAACGGCGGGCCGCAGTTCCCATTCACCGAAGGTGTGTCGTTCTTCGTTCGGTGCTCGGATCAGGAGGAGGTCGACCGCTTCTGGGATCGGCTCACCGACGGCGGCGAGGAGAGTCAATGCGGATGGCTCAAGGACCGGTACGGCTTGAGCTGGCAGATCGTGCCCGACCGGCTGGGCGAGCTGCTGAGCGATCCCGACCCCTCACGCTCGCAGGCAGCCATGCAGGCGATGTTGCGGATGCGCAAGATCGACATCAAGGCGATGGAAGACGCTGCGAGCGCCGCGTGAGCCGGGGGTGGTAGCACTCGCGAAGTTCGGGTGGCCTCCCAGGCGCGGGGCCGCAACAGCCAGGGGAGACTGTGCGCATGCGTTGGGATCGAGTGATCGTCGGAGTAGGGTTCGCCTTGCTGTCGATGGCTGCTTCCACATTGGTCGTCGGCATCGAGGATCGGCCGTGGCTGACGCTCGTGACGCTTGGGCTCGGCGCGCTCTTGCTCGTCCTCGGCCTCGTGCGCGCCCGCGACCGCACGACCGAGTCGGGCCTCGTCCGTGATTCGGTCCGGGGCGAACGCGTCGCGCGTTTCACCTTCATCGCGCTGATGGCGCTGGGCGGCGTCGCCGCCGTGGTCGCGGTCGTCGTGGCGATCGGCGAAGCCCAGGGGCACGCGATCGTGCACCTGCTCACGGGGGCAGTCAGTCTCGCACTGTTCGCGGCACTTGCCTTCCCGTGGCATCCGGAAGCCGGCTCGGGCACCGCGATGCTGCGAGGCATCGTGCTCACGCTCCTGGCGCTCGGCGCCTTCGGATCGTTCGTCGAGTCGCTCGGCGGTGCGGGCTTTGACGCCGCGAACAGCGCTCGCCGATTGCCTGCACTCGCCCGGTTGCACGACGTGGGGCTGGCCTTCGGCGCCTTCGGCTTGGCGGGTGTGCTGATCGGCCTCGTCACCGCAATCGTGGTGCTGATCGGGTGGGCGATGCACCGCCGAGCCTGGGCGTCCTGACCGTGGAGCGACGGCGATCGGACATCGGACCTGAGGAACCGGCGGGCCATCACGGCCCGCCGGTTGCCTCGTTTCCCGCCTAGACGTTCCAGTTCAAGACGGCGTTCTTGACCTTCGTCGAGAGGCCGCTGAACAGGCCCTTCGACGGCGAATCGAATGCCATCGCTTTCGCGATGCCCTTCGAGTTCGTGCCCGTCATCTGGGTGAAGAAGAGCAAGTGACGCATCGAGTGGGCCGGCACCTTGAACCGGTACTCGACGGTGAAGCAGCCGCTGCCAAGATCGTTCACGATCGTCTTCGGGGCCTGCCGCGCGTTCTTCCCGAACAGGATGAACCCGAGGACCGGATCGCCCGGCGTCGTGGCATCGTCGCTCGACACGACCCACCGATCGGTGAGCTCGTACGTCGTGTCGCCGTCGCTCGTCGCCCGAACCGCCTCACTCGAATCCGATCCCAGATCGGAGTCCCACTGCACGGTGAGCTGCTTCTTCGACGTCGATCGGTTGTCGAACGAGATCAACGACCTGAGCGTTGGACTCGATGAGAGGGCCCGCTCTGTGCGAGAGATACGCACGCCGCTGACCTTGCGGCCGCGAACGAGCACGTCGTCGCCCTTGATCGCCAAGGTCCCGTCGAGGTCGGGGATGTCGTCGCCGTTGACGCTCACCATCAGCCCGTCGTCGAACGCGTCGCTCATCGCGTAGTCCGGACCGAAGGCGCCGTCGCTGACCGGAGTGAACCCTCGGTCGCTCGTCTCGCACGCGCTGCCATCGTTGCGCATGTCCCAGAAGGTAGGCCCTCCGCCGCGAACCTCGATCCCCGAGACCACCGGTAGGCGAGTCGGCTCCTGGGCTTGAGCAGGCACCAGCACCACTGCCCCGAGGGCCGCGATCGTGCCCATCACGCCGATCGATCGGCGCCATCTTGCTCGAGTCATATGAGTGAGACCTCCATCTCCGAGCCCGGGCGGCTCGGGCGGATGTTAGCCCCGCAACCTTCCGGGCTGGGGAGGTCGAGCACGATTTCGCGAGCGGGAAAGAAGCGAGCCGCATCGATCGGGCCCGTCCCGTTCCGCGTCGACGTTCCATGCGAGGAAGGGCCCAGCATCGGCGGACCCTTCGACCGCTGCCGCTCGCCTTCACAGATCGCACAGTGAGATTGAAGGGAGGTGCATCATGCGAGTCACGTTCAGGGATGGCGTCACGACGATCCTCGCTGGAGTCGTCGTCGCGATCGCGCTCGCCGTGACCGAGGGATGGGGCTGGCCGATGCTCGGCAGCACCCGGGCAGGCATCATCGCTCTCGGTCTCGTCGGCATCGCGATGTGCAGCATCGGCACGCGGGCCGAGGACATGGCCACGGGCCGGAAGCTCCTCGAGCACCCGGGCATGATCGTCGGATCGGTGCTGGGAGCGGTTGCACTCGGCGTGTTGATCGTCGGCATCTTCGTCGACACCGAAGCGATGCTGGTCGCACTCGCGGTCGTGTTGCTTCTCCTCTGGTTCGTCGCGACGACGCGACACGCTGCGACTCGGTGGACCGCGGGGTCGACCCATGGCGGGCTGGCCCACGAGGGGTGATCGGATGAAAGAAGTCACGTGCATGTGCGGGTGGCAATGCCGGGGCACCGACGACAAGGTCCGGGCGTTCGGCGCCCCGCACCGAACCGGGCAGCAAGCCTGACGGCAGGTATCCGCAACCCGTGTCGAGGAACAGGAGTACCGTTCGTCGTAGAGATAGAAGCGCGGCCGCCGAAGCGCCGCGCAGGAGGAGGGAACGATGAGCGAATTCGTCTTGCTCTACCACGGCGGGTCGATGCCCGAGACCGAGGCTGAGCAGAAGCAGGTCATGGACGCGTGGACCTCGTGGTTCACGAACCTTGGCTCCGCCGTGAAGGACCCGGGGAACCCGGTCGGCTCGACCAAGTCGATCGCCGCCGACGGGGCCGTGTCCGACGGTGGCAGCACCGTGACCGGCTACTCGATCCTCACTGCCGAGTCGATCGACGACGCTGTGACGTTGGCCAAGGATTGCCCGGTCCTGCAGGGTGGCTCGAGCATCACGGTGCACGAGACGTTCCCCGTGATGTGAACGACATGCACGGGTGAGTAGTTCGAGGGCCCGGGCGCATGCGCCCGGGTCCTCATGTCGTGCGATCAGATCGAGCGGGGACCCACCACGATCGCCTCGCCCACATGCAGGGCGTTGTGCACGAGCAGGTTCCTGCCCAACAGGAAGCCGAGCGTCGTGCCCTGCCACGCCGCGTCGACCCACTCTGCACCGGGCCCGAAAGCGCCCGCCTCCCTGGCGCGAGCAGCGCCCCGCCCGTCGATCGACCGATCGAGGTCCTCGGCACCGAAGCCCGAAACGATCTCGCGGGTCCTCGAGCCGACGGCCGAACGGTAGGCCCGAAGCGCGGGGATGTCGACCGCAGTTGCGAGCTGCTCGACAGCGGCCGCATCCATGCCGGTGCCGATGTCCCGTCGTTCCACCGAGAGCGAGCCGGCCCACCGGTCCCGGTCGAACACCTGCTCACCGTCGATGACGACCGAGTTCATCAACACGTCCTCCGTGCGGGCGATGTGCCACCACACCCAGACGGGCGGATTGTGACCGGGCAGGCTCCCGACGCGCAGCTCGGCATCGGCGATACCTCCGAGCAGGTCGTCCTCGAGGGAACCGGCTTCGGACTCCGCGACCGTGGCGGAGTGGAGTCGGGCGTGTTGTCCGAGCAGGAGCGCAACGGCATCCATCGACGTTCGGTCTCACCCCTGGGCGAAGCGTCGACGTCGGTTAGGACTCAGGAGGCAGCGGGATCGAGTGGAACAGCGCGATCTTCCAGGCGCCTTCCTCGCGACGGAGCACGACGGTGGTCGGCGCCGAGATGTGCGCCCGCTCGGATCGCAGCGTGTAGTCCTGCTCCAACCAGAACGTCACGACGCCGGTGTCGTCCCAGGCGATCTCGTGCACATCGTGCATCTCCGAATGCACGTCCTCGGTCATCTGCATGAGCTGCTCGACGTAATCGCGCACCTCGTTGGGCGTTCGCATCCACTTACGCGAGATCTCGTCGATACCCAACGCATCGGATGCCAGCGTCGCGAGCCCATCCTGCATGTCGCCCTTGTCGAGGGCGTCAAACATCCGCTGCACCACTGCAGTCATCTCTCCCGTCATCGCCTTCGCCTCCCCTGGTCGCCGGGCGTGCGTGCGTGCGGGCACCTCGAACTTCGACCATACGCCTGCGGGCGCGCGAGACGCCAGTCGTGTCTTCATGAACCTCCTCCTCTCCTTCACGAACGGTTCACATCTCGACATCACCGTGGAGGAAGACGCGAGACGAGGAGGTAGAGACATGCGTCGAGGGATCGGAGTCATCGCGCTCGTGGTGGTGATCCTCGCGGGGATCGGCATCGGGGCGGGCGCGTATCGAGCGGGCGAGCGTAACGGCGTCGCCCAGGGAATCGAGCAGGTCCAGCAGGCCCAGGACAGCGGCCAAGACGTGCAGGTCGTGCACGTGGTGGGTGACGGACGAGCCGGGTTCTTCCCAGGGTTCTTCCTGTTCCCCCTGTTCCTGATCGGGGGGTTCTTCCTGATCGGGGCGATCTTCCGCCGGCGTTGGGGCCCCGGCGGGCACGGTGGATACGGCGGTCACATGGGCGGTCATGGCCCATGGAACGACGAGGGCCGCAAGCGGTTCGAGGAGCGTGCGCGCGAGTGGCACCAACGCGAGCACGGAGACTCACCGCCGGCCGAGGCAACACCCACCGGCTGACCCCGCGAGAAGGGGCGGAGGCATGGTTTGCCTCCGCCCCCTTCCGCGCGAGAGGCTCGCATCCATGCCGCGCATATTGATCGTTGAGGACGAGATGCAGATCGCCCGCACGTTGCGCGACTTCCTCGAGGTCGCAGGGTTCGAGGTGACCGCGGTGGGTGACGGCACCGCGGCGCTCGCGAGCGTTCGGGGCGATCGCCCCGACCTGATCGTGTTGGACCTGGGTCTACCCGGCATCGACGGCCTCGATGTCGCGCGGGAGCTCCGCCATACGAGCGCGACTCCGATCGTGATGCTCACGGCGCGAGGCGAGGAATCCGATCGCATCGTCGGCCTCGAGATCGGAGCCGACGATTACCTCGTCAAGCCCTTCAGCCCGAAGGAGCTCGTAGCGCGGGTGCGGGCCGTGCTTCGGCGCACGAGCGGGGTCGCGATGGGCGTCGAGGTACTGCGAGCGGGTGACGTGGAGGTGGACCAGTCGAAGATGCGAGCGCGCGTCGACGGTTCCGCCGTCGAGCTCACTCCGACCGAGTTCCGACTGCTGGCGACCCTGGTGCGTGAGCCTGGCCGCGTGTTCACACGCGGCCAGCTGCTCGACGCGCTGCACGGCGTCGCGATCGACACGTACGAGCGAGCGATCGACGCCCACGTGAAGAACCTGCGCCGCAAGATCGAGCCCGAGCCCGGCCACCCCCGGTACGTGCTGACCGTGCACGGGGTCGGTTATCGGTTCGCCGATGCCTGATCGCCACGGTCCTCCGTGGAAGGGCGGCCCGGGCTGGAGTGGCCCGCACGATGCACCCCGACATCGCGGGTTCGGGCCCGGCGGCTTCGGACCGGGATCGGGACGGCGCTTCCGGCGAGGCCTGCTCGTCGCGATGGCGCTGATCGTGCTGCTCGTGGCGGCGCTGGCCACGGTCGTCGCCTCGGCGCTCGCCGGCAACGCTCCGCCCCCGTGGATCACGGTGGCGGTCGCGGCGGCGGTCGTGACCGGGCTGGTCGCGAGCGCCCGATGGGTGTGGAGGAACGCCCGGGCCATCGGCGCCCTGATGGATGCCGCCGATCGAGTGGCCGGGGGGGACTACGCGACGCGCGTGCCCGAATCCGGGGCCCGTCAGCTCGGGCGGCTCACCGGAGCGTTCAACGAGATGGCCGAGCGTCTGCAGACGAACGAGGAGCGTCGCCGCGAGCTGCTCGCGGACGTCGCACACGAACTGCGCACGCCGTTGCAAGTGATCCGCGGCACCGTCGAGGGCATGGTCGACGGACTCTATCCGGCCGATGCCGAACGCCTTCGTCCGCTGCTCGACGAGACCGAGGTGATGGC
>Ga0224510_10002260_pt1 | contig 11746 bp, 14 predicted proteins | sample SF_May12_sed_USG_FD_170161 | JGI IMG/M metagenome (GOLD analysis project Ga0224510, IMG submission 170161) | Sediment microbial communities from San Francisco Bay, California, United States - SF_May12_sed_USGS_4_1 | ecosystem: Environmental > Aquatic > Marine > Sediment | place: USA: California... | reverse complement strand
AATGGCCGTGTGCCAGGCCCAGGCTCAAGGTCTCACGGTCTTCAGCACTCAAGTGTGCGTAGCATTTCGCTGGCATGGCAACACCTTAGCCCATCTGGGCCGGTAGTGTTGCACTTGGAGTTAGAACTCAAGCAGCCTATTCGGAGTTCAACTCTGATGAACCCCATCTGGAGTGATGATTTTGTCGAGCTCCGTTTCCAAGCCCAGTTGTCTCAGGGGAAATCCAGGTCTATGCTTCACACAATGTCTTCTCTGACCCAACGACTTTTCTGATGTTGCCTACAACAGTTGCCGTTGGCGTGCATCTCGCCTAGGATTCTCCTGTACCGTTCGGTTGCCTTTGAATTTCATGAAAGGACCAGTCGTGATGCACAAACAGATAATTGTGCTTTGTGTCGCCGCGTTTCTTGGTGGAATCGTTGGCGGGGGGCTAAGTACTCAGTTACTTTCACCAACGTTGGTTGGCGCTCAGAAAGCTAATGGAGTGCATGCCGAGGAGTTTTTGCTGCTGGACGCTAAAGGGAAAGCCCGAGCCGGTCTCGGGTTGGACGCGAATGGAGAAGTCGGGCTTGTGCTCATGAGCAAAGACGGCGACCGCACTCTAACCCTCACCCCTGATGATCCATCGGTCATCAAATTGGTTGAGCGCGGTGGCCGGACTCTCTGGGGGGCGCCGTAATTTGCGCGGTGAAGAGGGAAGCGCCGTTAGACCGCTTTTTGGACTAATCCAGAACGCAAACAGCGCGTACAGACGCGGATACGCTTATGACTCCCATCCACCACTGCACGAACAGTTTGAAGATTAGGGTTGAACACTCGCTTGGTTTTGTTGTTCGCGTGACTCACATTGTTGCCCGATACAGGCTTCTTTTGGCAAATCTCACACATCCATGCCACGGTCGTTCTCCTTCTTAACGAAATGAACCTGGTGAAAATCGGATGATACTACCACAGCTGCATGAATGGTCACAAGCACGAGGTGTACGTTCATGAGCAAAAAGAGAATAGTCCTGAGTAACGGGATGAGCCTCTGCGGCTCTAACTGAGCTTGACAAGTTTTGCTGCCCTCTCCTATTGTGCTGCCAGTATAACTCCAGAGTAAGGGAAGAGGGTGCAACTCCCTCGCGGTCCCGCCGCTGTCAATGGGGACGAAACCCGGAACAGCCACTGTCTCGCACGTGAAACGTATCTCGTGAAGCGTATTTTGTCAGAGTTTTCATTCCAGCGCTTCACGAACGACGAATGACGCGTCACATGTTGGATGGGAAGGCACGGGGAGTAGGGTGAACCATGAGCCAGAAGACCTGCTCGGAGAAGTGACCAGTGTTCCCTCGAGGCTGGGGAACGGGTGAGGATGAAGAAGCGGGTGCAATCCTCAAGGTCTGTGTAGGCCTTGGGGATTTTTTTCTTTTGAAGCGATGGCACCGATATCACCCTGTCATCCCCGTGCTCACGGTGGTGCTGTCGGTGTTTTGTGCGATGGCAGCTGAAAGTGGGCAAGGAGAGTATGGTGAGATGAAGCGACGACAGCAGGGCATCCTTACCGGCATGCCATTCATGGCCCATGTCTCGTCACAATCCTTTGTAGATGATGCCGGGCATCGAATCTATTTGGCCAAGCCACCGGCTCGAATCGTGTCGCTGGCTCCGAGTATTACCGAAATGCTGTTCTCGCTCGGATTGGAGGAACAGATTGTCGGTGTCACGGAGTTTTGTGACTATCCGTCAGCAGCGAAGTCCAAAGCCAAGGTAGGGTATGCCAATCCCAGCGTGGAAGTCATTATTGCATTGAGGCCGGAATTAGTATTGGCGCCCAGGGACTTTCTTCGTCCAGACCTGCAGGTGAAGCTTGAGCAGCTCAAGATTCCTGTGTTCGTACTCGATGCGCACACCTTGGAAGATATCCCGCTTCAAATTCATACGTTGGGACAGATGTTTGAGAAAGTCTCGGTGGCCAGCGCGGTGACTCAGCACATCCGGCAACATCTTGCAGCGATCAAACGCAAGGTTGAAACCTTGCCCGCCAAACGCGTTCTATACGTCCTCAATAGTCAGCCGTTGATTACCGTGGGGCCTGGAAGTTTCATCCATCAGATGATCGGTGTGGCAGGAGGGATGAACATTGCGACGCAGACGAGCAACGCCTATCCGAGGCTGAGTATGGAGACCGTGCTCAAGGAAGATCCGGAGGTACTGATTTTCCCAAGCGGAGAAGTGGAAGCGGTGCCACGCAGCGAGCAACAGCAGTGGCGGCGATGGGACTCGCTTTCTGCCGTGAAACACCAGCGTTTCCATGAGGTCTCATCGAGTCTGTTGAATCGTCCTGGGCCTCGCGTCGTTGAGGGGTTAGAACAACTGGCTCGAGCCATCCATCCGGACGCGTTCGGTTCCAGTAATGGTGCGCTTCGTCCGTGAGGATCTGTTGAAACAGCTTCCAGCCATGGTTCAGCCTGAGTCCTGCACGGAAGTCTTATCTCACGAACCTGGCCGTATGGTCTCTCAAGGTGCGATCCTCACGAACTCACGCTGGATGGCGACACTTGGAGTTCTTAGCCTCACGGCCATTGCGGTGGGCCTGATCTGTCTCCACTTTGGTGCCCAACCGATTGCGTATGGGGAGGTCTTACGAGCGTTGTTTGACACGGTCAGCTTGAAGGACAGTACTGATAAGACATCGGATATTGCGAAAACCATTCTGCTGCAGGTCCGACTGCCACGCATCTTACTGGGCTTTTTGGTTGGCTGCTCCCTGGCTTCTGTGGGAGTCGCCTTGCAGGCACTGTTACGGAATCCGTTGGCCGATCCCTATGTGCTGGGTGTCTCCAGCGGTGCAGCGCTTGGAGCTGCGGTGGGAATCTTGTTCGGAGTAGGAACCACTTTTCTCGCAGAAACTGCGCTGCCAGCCTGTGGATTTGCTGGAGGCCTTTTGGCGCTCCTCGTGATCTATCGAATGGCTGCCACCTATGGCCAGCTGCCGATCCACAGCCTGCTGTTGACCGGAGTGATTCTCAACGCCATCTTTTCAGCCTTGATTATGTTTATTACGTCGATCCTTGAACCGAATCGTTCGTATGGAATGATGGCCTGGTTGATGGGAACACTCACCGCTCCCACCTACGGTAGCTTGGGTGCACTCATCATCTACCTCTCGATTGGCCTCTTCCTGCTTTTTCGTCATATGCGCGTCCTCAACATCCTGGCGTTAGGAGAAGAGTCTGCCCGCACACTTGGTATCGATACAGAACAGGCGAAGCGGTCCCTGTTTGTTTTGACGGCATTGGTGACGGGAGCGGTTGTGTCTGTCAGCGGAATGATCGGCTTTATTGGCATGGTCGTTCCCCATGCCGTACGGCTCGTGATCGGTGCGGATCATCGACTACTGCTTCCCGCATCAGCGCTAGTTGGAGGCACCTTCCTGATGGGTGCTGATACGGTAGCGCGGACACTGATCGCACCGACGGAGATTCCTGTCGGTATTATCACCGCTCTGGCCGGTGGGCCGTTCTTTGTCTACCTTTTGCTCTGGCGAAAGGATCGCTTGGCATGAGTGGGACGAGTCAACATCGAGCCATAGGAATGATGAGCAGTGACTCAATCCCTCTTCTAGTACAAGCTCATGCGTACGATATCCAGTCTGTTCGGTTCCGTTATCAGTCGAAGGAGTCACCGGCGGCCAGATGGATTCTGGATAACATTTCCTTTCACGTGCAAGAAGGCGAGGTGCTGGGTGTGGTTGGCCCGAACGGATCCGGGAAAACCTCCTTACTGAAAGTGCTGGCACGGCTGATGACTCCCCAGCAAGGTCGTATCAACTTGTTCGGCCAGGATCTCTCGGTGAAGGCGCAACGAGAAGTCGCCTGCGTCGTTGGAGTTGTTCCACAAGATTCACAGATGCTCTTTCCCTTCACTGTGGCTGAAAGCGTACTGATGGGTCGATTCCCCCATCAGTCTCGGGACCGATGGATTGGTGGATTCGGATGGGAAAGTCGAGAAGATCTGGCTATTGTGGAACAGTCGATGATGACGATGGACATCGTTCACTTGGCTCATCGATCGGTGACAGACCTTTCCGGTGGCGAGCGGCAGCGGACTGTGATTGCTCGAGCACTTGCCCAGACTCCAAAAGTCTTGCTGCTGGACGAACCGACCGCATTTCTGGATCTGCAACATCAGGTTGAAATCTGCTCGGTATTGCGCCGATTGAGAGATGAGGGTGGCTTAACCGTTGTCCTTGTCTCCCATGATTTGAATCTGGTGAGTCAGTATTGCGACAGAATTCTGTTGTTGGATCGTGGACAGATCGTACGACTTGGTGGCCCAGACGAGGTGATTGAGCCGGAGGTGCTGGAATCCGTGTACCGTTGCCGAGTGTTGGTGGATCGACATCCGAGTACTGGATTACCTCGGATTACGCTTCCCGGCCGCCAGTTGTCCGGTGAGAATTAAGATGAGGGTGAACAAGGTTGCGTTGCTTCATCTTGAGACGGTTCCCGGAGCTTTGGAACAGAACCGCTACATGATCGTTGAGGCCATCAAACATGCGGCGTCGATGGGAGCGGAGTGGATCGTGACGCCGGAGTTGGCGGTCTGCGGGCTACAGTTTGTTCAGCTGATCGGTACCGATTGGATCCGGCCACAACCAGATCCTTGGATGCAGCAAGTCTGTCGATTGGTGCGGACCTTGAAACGGACTGTCTTTCTTTCGTGCCCCGAACGAGATGGGTCCCGGCTCTACAACACCGTATTCGTGATTGATTCAGCAGGGGAAATCATCGGCAAACATCGTAAGATCAACGTGCTGAGCGACTCCCTGTCGTGGTCGAGTCCTGGCGATGTTGCCGTGCCAATCAAATGTGGTGATATCAAGGTGGGGGTGCTCGTCTGCGCCGATGTCTATACGCCGAATATCGCCCGGGCCATGAAGTTTGAAGGGGCGCAGATGTTTGTCTCCCCGGCATCATGGGGGCCTGGCCTACACGGCCCAAATGGGGAATGGGAACAACGGACTCACGAAACAGGGCTCCCGTTGATTGTCTGTAACCGAACCGGCACAGAAAAGACGTTGGACTTCTGGAAGGCGCCAAGCTTGGTTGTGCAGGACGGGATGCGAGTACTCGCGCATACATCGGAGCGCTCTGCGGTCCTCACGTTCGACTGGAATTTCGATCGCATGGTGCCGCGCTCTTCACGATACTCGATCGACTATATCCGGAATTAGCACACCGGCTGATTCTGATGATGGTGAGCCACCAAGAGGAGTGGCCAAGGTAATCTGAGGTGAGCAGGATGAGACTGCACCGCTCTCCTGCAGAAGTCGTCTGGTGCAGAACAATCATTCGGGAGGGATTCGTTAGGTCATACCGTCAGCGACGGGGAAGATGGTGCAACTCCATCACGGTGCCGCCACTGTAAGCGGGGAGTAACTCTGCAGAATGCCACTGTGTGCCTCGGCACATGGGAAGGCGCAGAGAAGCAATGAGCCGCAAGTCAGGAGACCCAGCTGCCTGGACGATAGACACCCTTCGAGTCAAAGGGAGGTTTTCATGTCGCGGTTTTGTGTTCCTCGTGTGTTGTATGTGTGTGCCCTTGTTCTATGGACCTTCGCGTGGGTCTATCCCACATCGGCTCAAGAAGTTGCGATGGCCGACCAACCGGAGCTCCAAGCTCCGGATGTCGTCATCAGTGCAACCAAGACCGAAATCCCCGCCAAGCAAGTCACCAGCGCTGTGGAAGTGATTACCGGTGAAGACCTGCAGCAGCGAAAAATAAGAACCGTTGCAGAAGCGCTTCGATGGGCATCGGGGCTGGCTGTTTTTCAAAGCGGAGGACTCGGTACAACAGTCGGCGTACGAATGCGTGGAGGAACGCCACAGCAGACGCTTGTCTTGATTGATGGCGCGATCGTCAACAGTGCCACGGACGGAAGTTACGACTTCGCCAACTTGACGTCGGATAACATCGAACGGATCGAAATCTTGCGTGGGAGCCAGAGCATGCTCTGGGGATCAGATGCGATGGGCGGGGTGATCAATATCACAACAAAGCGTGGACGAGAGAAACCCAACATTTCCGGATTTGTCGAGTATGGATCGTTTAACACCATTCGAGAAGGAGGCAGCTTGTCCGGTAAGAAAGGCCCCATTGATTTTTCTGGATCGATCACGCGTTTGGATACGGCCGGCTTTTCAGCTATCAACTATCGGCGTGGCGCGGCCGAGCGTGATGGCTATCACAACTGGCAGGGGTCGGTTCGGCTGGGAGCGGACCTACCGAAGGATGGTCGGTTAGAATTTAGTTTTCGCTGGTTGGATGGCATCGTGAATTTCGACGGCTTTGGGTTTAATTCCACTACCTTCGCGTCAGATCCGGCTGATGTGTTTGGTGCCAGATCAAGGAATACTCAATACGTCTTTGCAGGAAACTATGCCCAGCCGATTACCGCCTGGTGGTCACAAAGACTGACCTTGTCAAGGGCCACCGAGAATCTTGTGAGTAATGGTGGTGTGGTGGAACGTAACCTTGTAACCGGAACCACGGGGCTGATCGGCTTCCCGTTCAAGTCTCAAATTGAAACAACCAGTAATCGGCTGGAATGGCAGCACAATATTCAAATTGGGAAACCTTTATCCTTAACGGCAGGGTATCAGTTTCGAGAACAGAGAGGAGACAATCGCGATCTCCTCACAAACACGACGGTATTCGAGAACAGATCCATCAGTAGCCATGCAGGGTTTGGAGAGGCCCAGTTGAATCTGTGGGACCGAGTGTTTGGTACGGCGGGCATTCGACAAGACGAGTACAACGTGTTTGGTAGCGCCACAACCTACCGAGTCACAGGAGGATATCTCCATCGGGAAACTGGCACGAAACTACGAGGCAGTTATGCGACGGGATTTCGAGCTCCGACGATCAATGAACTATTTTTCCCTGGATTCGGCAACCCAAATTTGAAACCTGAAAAGAGCCAAGCGCTCGATGTGGCCATCGAACAAACATTGCCTCATGATCGAGGGAGCATCAGCGTCGGCTACTTTTGGACCCGCTACCGAAATCTGATCTTGTCGGTGTTTGATCCAGTCGAGTGTACAGATCCTGGCTCGTTTGGATTTTGTGCACAGAACGTCGGGTTAGCCAAAGCAGAAGGTGTGGAAGTGAGCACCAAGTTGAAACTCTATCGTGATGGCCCTTGGATTAAGAACTTGGACCTGCTCATTCAATATACGTACGCAGCGACGCGGGATATTAGTAGTGGATCGGATTCACGTCTTCCCAAGTGGCCGCTCCATCAAATTTCGACCGTCCTCAGTTATCAACCTATAGAAAGTTTGCGAGCCAATCTGGAGGGGCGCTATGTCGGTGAACGGTTCGGCAATGTAGGGAATGGTAATCCGACCCCATCGTTTGTGGTCTGGAATCTGTCTGCGAGCTATGACGTGACGAAGTACATGCAGGCCTATCTACGGTTGGACAACATCTTCAACGAGAAATACGAAGAGACCCTATTTTTCGGCACACCCATCCGTTCGATCTTTGGAGGCGTACGGATCAATTATGATCTGCCGCTCTAGCGGTGCATGAAAGATGAGGCGTACCTCATTAAGGTGAGACGCTACGTATCTTTCTACCCTAGGCTCTTGAGAACAACACCGATTTCTCTCGATGGTAGAAGTAGAGATTATCTTCCGTGGCGCTATTTCAGAGATTGACAGAGCAGCTGCGCTACGGTATGTAGCGCACAACGTAACTGCATAGTCTCTCGGATGCCCGAAAGGGCATAACAGGGAAGTCCGGTGAAAAACCGGCGCGGTCCCGCCACTGTAAGTGGGAAGCGACCCCGATGTACGCCACTCAACGAACTCGTTGGGGAAGGCCAGGGGACGCAGTGAAGGTCCAACCTTCTGAACCCATGAGCCAGGAGACCTATCCGAGGTGCTACATAACTGTTTCTCCGCGTGGTAACGGAGGAGCTCTCCTGCCTAATTTGGCATGTGACCTCTTGTTCCACGCATGGGAACGGAGGTTTTTTTATGCCCTCGGCGTTATGGGATCAGCGGGCGACTGATTCCAGCGATAGTGTCCTCTTCACATCACATAACTCGAGAGAACCGGCATGAGTACGGGATTGCTCATTGTCGGACACGGAAGCCGCGATCCCAGTGCAAATGTGGAGTTCGAATCGGTCGTCGCGACCTATCGTGCGACGCATCCCGATCTTCACGTGGTGCACGGCTATGTGGAGCTGGCCAGTCCGTCGTTAGCCACCGCTCTTCGTGAATTGGCTCATCGAGTCGATTCCGTGGTTGTGCTGCCCCTGTTCCTTTTTGCGGCAGGACATGTCAAGAACGATATTCCTCTTGCGCTCTCCCAGGCACGGGAGAATTTCCCTACGGTCCGGTTTACCGTCACCAACGCTCTGGGCGTTCACCCCAATCTTATCGACCTGGCCTTCCTACGTGCACGAACGGCACTGGAAGATGCCGCTGAGGCTGCGAACACTGCCGTTGTGGTTGTGGGCCGTGGCGCAAGCGACCCTGATGCGAACGGTGACTTCTGTAAAGTCGTTCGTCTACTTGCCGAAGGGCGTGAATTCGAGTGGGTCATGCCCTGCTTCATCGGCATCGCGCGACCACGCTTGGAAGAGACGGTCGAGCTGATTGCACGTGCGCGTCCCAAGCGAATTGTTGTCATTCCATACCTGCTCTTTGGCGGACGGTTGATCGCAAAAAATCGTGAGCAGGTGGATTCATTTCAAGCTCGTTATCCTTGGATCAAGACCGAGCTGATGCCACATATGGGAAGTCATGAGCACTTGTTCAGTGTGATGGACGAGCGTCCCTCACAGGCAATGGAGCGAGCCCGTCCGCTCCCCTGTGACACCTGCCAATATCGTGTGCCGGTGTCCGCCGTGACTAAGCAGGTGGGCGGCCTTACGGCGCTGCTCTGGAGTCTGCGACATGGGTTCACCCATACGCAGGCCATGCCACATGTGCATGCCCATCGGCCGCTGAGTAAGCATGTGTTGATCTGTGGAAACGCTGACTGTGCTGACGCGGGGAGTATTACGTTGATTGCGACATTACGTCGTCTGCTGAAGGCAACCGGCCATGAGAAAGAGATTCGAGTGACGAAGACCTCCTGTATGGGTCGGTGTGGAGAGGGCCCCACGGTCGCGGTGTGAAAGAAACGGATGCGAAAGAATTGATCGATGAGCATCTACTTAGTGATCGGCTCGTCAGTCGCCTGGTTGACAACATCATGCAGTAACGGAGGATTCACAATGGTCTGTCATGAAATCGCAGGGCTTCGGCTGGATTTGATGGAAGTATTAGGGGCGAAGAACGAAGCTGAGCGGCAGCATGAGCTGGCTGAACTCGGTACCGGGGCCGATCAGCCAGGCCCGATTTGCTCCATGTGCGTGGCGAAGGATCTGGCATCGCTCAAACAGTATTATGAGGGTGCGGTTGCCGCACTTGAGCAACGTGTGTCAGCAACGCGCGCTGATGACCCCAAGCTTCCGTACTTACGCACGCTCGTGGTCCTCACGAAAAAGGTCGATCTCGATCTGGCGCATCAGATCGGGAGCCTGACACAGTTCTACCGTGACCTTGATGAAATGCATGATTTTGTCCACGAGATCTATCCGGCGGAGTAGTAGCGATAGCTGTTGCAAAGACTGCCCAAGTGATGAACACCGAGAGACTGGGGTCCGATACCCTGCTGCTTGATCTGTGGGCAACCGAGCCGTTGGGATTTGTCGGCGGGCAGTACCTGATCCTCGATAGTCGAATGGTCTTGCCGAGCGGCAAGGCTGTCAAGCGAGCCTACTCGCTCTTGACCAGTGATGAGGAACAACATCGCTTCCAGCTTGCGGTGAAACGCATTCCCGATGGACTGAGATCCGCCTTTGTACATGGGCTTACAGCAGGAACAGATATTTCGTTCAGCGGACCCTGGGGGAAGTTTGTTCCGAGAGAGGAGACCTCTGGGAGGACGTTGATTCTGGCAACGGATACAGGGATTACCGCCGTACTGGGGCTTGTGCGCGCCACTCGCTTTGCGCCGCTGCTGCCTCAGGCGGTACTCATCTGGCTGCGAGCCTCAGCTGAGTATTTCCTTCCAGAAGAGTTAGTGAAGAATCAGATTCCCGCAGCCTGTGGCGAGGTGAGAATTGCAGTAATTCCCGAGGTCGGTCATCAAGACCGGATTCCACAGGCCAGAGCCATTCTCCGTGAGCTGCAATTGCGCGGCGATCTCGGGCAGACCTTTATCGCGGGGGATGGAGCCGTCAATCAGGTATTGTTCGATGATCTGGTGATTGCCGGAGTACCCGTGGGGAAGGACCAGGTCGAATCATTTTTCAACATGCCGAAGAAATCCGCATGACCGGAAGGGAGCAGATTCTCTCAGCACTGGAAGCAGCGCTTGCGTACGGGGATACGAGCGTCATCGTCCGTTCGTCCGGTGCGATTGCTGAGATTCATGGTCTCGTAACTCTACGACAGGGGGCCGAGTGGGTCACGCTTGGCGAAGAGGGGAAGACCCATGTACATCTCAAGATCGAAGTGAGGAGCAAGCTGATTTACCGGCACGAAGACGAGGCCAATGCGGCGCTTGAGCTGGTAGGACCAGGTGGGGCTCTGTTCTGCCGTGTGATATTCAGAGGCACGAACCAGGCGCGAGCTGAGAATTATAGCCCTGACCGTGCGACACAGATCTGTGAACGATTTGGATATCTGGCGGAGTGTGCGGGGACATGACCAATGGACAAGAGCGCACCGCCAAAAGATCGAAAGGTCCTGCGCACCGGGTTTACCACCGGCGCCTGCGCGGGGGCTGCGGCTAAGGCTGCGCCCCGTTGTTTGGTGCAGGGCTCCATGCTGTCTGACATTGAAACGACTCTGCCAAATCGGACGAGAGTCACGTTCGCGCTTGCACGCTGCGAGCGCCTGGACGAGCGCGCAATCTGCAGCGTCATTAAGGATGCTGGCGACGATCCCGATTGTACACATGGTGCCGAACTGATTGCGGAGGTCGAGCTCCGTACCGATCCCGGTATCGAGCCAGAGGAGGCTCTGGTGTGGCTAGAGTCACCAAGGCTGGGTTGGGACTGAAGATTGATGGGCCTGCGATTAACCCGGTCCCAAGTCGAAATATTACAGAGATGGTCGAAGAAGAACTCGTCGGCAGTCCCTATGCCGGCGCCATCGTCACGATTACGGTGCCAGATGGCGAGGAGATGGCGAAGAAGACGACCAACGCCCGTCTTGGACTCTTGGGCGGTATCTCTATCCTCGGCACAACTGGCATCGTGAGGCCCTATTCCACGGCGGCCTTCAAAGCGAGCGTGATGCAGGAGATCGATGTCGCAGCGGTTGGGGGTTTGTGCGAACTGGTACTCACGACTGGCGGCAAGTCAGAACAATATGCGATGGCCCTCTATCCGCAATTGCCAGAACAGGCCTTCATTCAGGTCGGCGACTCCATCGGTGTCGGCGTGAAGCAGTGTGCGAAGCGAGGGGTTACGAGAGCCATCATCGTCGGGATGATGGGGAAATTGTCGAAGATGGCCAATGGCAAGATGCAGACCCATGCCGCCGGATCGGAAGTGGATATGGAGTTTCTAGGAGCCTGTCCGACATTGCGTTCAACCACCGCTTGCACTGTGCCGTCAGATTCGCTATGAGCAGACCCTCCGCACTCATGATTTGGAGGCCTCTCGATGCAAGACCGCACCTTCCGCCCTTAT
>Ga0224510_10002259_pt1 | contig 11748 bp, 9 predicted proteins | sample SF_May12_sed_USG_FD_170161 | JGI IMG/M metagenome (GOLD analysis project Ga0224510, IMG submission 170161) | Sediment microbial communities from San Francisco Bay, California, United States - SF_May12_sed_USGS_4_1 | ecosystem: Environmental > Aquatic > Marine > Sediment | place: USA: California... | reverse complement strand
AAATGCTTGTTATCTTGTTTTTCATTCTGTTTTCTGTCAATAATTATCTTTTCCTCCTTAGCACTATCCTACACTATATTAGATGAAATAAAGATAAATTTTTAATAAACTTTCAATAAAATATTTTCAACACACTCATTTCTCTAAACACAGCATTTTGTGACGGCCGTCTTGATTATGCTGTTGTTTTTTTGAAGTTGAAAAATCAAGTGCTTCTAATCAAAAAAACATCCCGGTATATCAGGATGGTTTTTTGATTTTCAAAATGGGCTATTCAACATTTTTCAAATCACAAAATCTGACTCTAGCTTTGTGATCATGTTCTTCGTCTGTGAAAATCATGAATAATTTGTTGTTGAAAATAGTCAGTGAAGGATCACCTTTTCCATTTCCATCTGAAGCATAGCCGCTGTTTCTTTTTCCAAAATCCACCCACTGTCCATCTTCAAATTTTCGAACACGAATTTTCCAAACCCCTTCATTGAAAAAGCGCTCTTTGTCATTGAGAATTCTTTTGTTCACAATATTTTCTCTGAACTCAGAATAGGCAATCAAAATATTTTTGGCACTTTCATCCACAATGATTGAACTCTCAATGGTGTCATTTGTGCTCACTAAGCCTCCCTCTCCAAGTGTTTGCCATGAGATGCCATCCCATTTGAACGCAAAAGTCTTCCCTGGCTTGGGGCTGGAATATGTCAAATATACATTGTCATTATCATCCACATCAATTGATGGACTATACCCTTCCATATTTCCAACAAAACCTTCTGGGTATTCTTCATCACTCAACAAAGAAAATTTCTTTCCATCCCATTTCATGACTCGAATCTTGTTCTCATGAAAAGTATCTTCATATGCCAAATACAGTACGGATTCATCAATTTGAGAAGCCTCCAAATCAACTTCACTAGAATAAGTGTTGGTCATGTATCCGCTTGATTTGTCACTCAAAGCCATCCATCTTTCACCATCCCATTTCAAAAGCTTGATTCGATAGTCAATTTCATCAGACTTCTCATTGAATGCCACATATAGATTCTTTTTTGATTTATCAAAAGCCAATGACGGCTCCAACGATGGGTAATTACTGATGAATCCATTTGGATGATAGGCATCTGATAATCCAACCCAACTGTTTCCACTCCAACTCACCACCCGAGGTCTTTCATTGTGGTCAATTTCAGTGAATGCCACAAAGATATCATCTCCTTTCATTTTCACAAAAGGATTACTTCCTTTTCCGAGACTTGCAAAACTATTTTCCTTTTCTCCAACTCGAGACCATTTCTCATCTTGAAATTTTTTCACCGAAATCTTTTTGTCGATTTCTTTGTCTTCAAAGGCTGCAACAATAACCCCGTTTTCATTCGAATCGATTCCTACCTCTGTTCCTTTGTCGTTACTAATCAATCCCTTTGGATTGTCATTGCCCTCCAAGTCAATCCACAACTGATCTGGCACATCTTGATTTTTGTTCTCTCTTTTCTGATCAATTTTAGTTTCCTTTTTTCCATATAAATATCTCTTGATCTCATATTCTGAATAATCATTATTGAAATATGTTTTCAAATTCACAATAAACTCATTGTCATTTCTTTCAATGGAAATGTCGGCGAAACTTCCTCTTTGCCTTCTTTCAGTTAATCCTGCAACAAAAATATATGGGATGCTACTCTCTTTGCCCACATAACTTTCTCCAGTATTTCCGCTGAAAACAGCCAAGATATTTTTTTGTTCTTTCAAAAGATTTCTAACATCTTTTCCATTTTTCAAATTTTTCTTCCAAACAACACCATCAGGTGATTCAATGACACCCTGATGAGAAAAAATGATAACTGGTTTTTCTGTGTCAATTTCTTTTTCTAGCCAATTAAGCTGCTCATCGCTAACTTCACCAGAAATTGTATCGAGCATCACAAAACGATACCCTTTGTAATCTCGAGAATAATATGAATTTTCGAGATGCAATTTTTTCAACACATATTCCAAATCAATGTTTTGCGCATCTCGCGCTCCAACAGAATAAAATATTTCGCCCTTGCTTTTATCAAAAATACTCAGCACTTCTTTCAGCTCATCTTTTGCCAATTCTGTACTGGTTCGAGATCCTACAATATAATCTCCTCCTCCAACCACAACGTTTGGATGAGCTTCTTGGTTGAAATGATTTATTACATTCTCCAGATATTCAAGTCCTTTTTCTCCTAATTTTTCATTAACTCTTGTTCCACCGCTATATTCCACGTCAGTGACAAACCCAATTTTCACAATATCTCCGCTCACATGAGAACCATTTTTTTTGATCAAATACACCACAGACACAACTGAAAAAATCAAGATCCCGACAAAAATCAATTTCTTATAATCCAATTTATTCATATTTTATTTTCAATTTAAATTATTCAAAAACTTTTTTTCCACAATATGACTTGCTCTGATCTAAAATCATTGATTCATGTTCTTCTTCTCTTGCATCTTCATTTTTTTTATAGAACATTTTCACATCGATATCCCTGCCCTTCAAAATTATCTCGCTAAACACAGAAAATTGCTGATTTTCTTCTTCAACCAATTGATTTTCCTTATAGAAACCGGGGATAACAAAATATTTCACTCCATTTATTTCTTGATGGCACAGCTCTTCTATGTGTCCAGAAAAAACCGCTACCACGCCATATTTCTCAAAAACAGACCTAAGCTCTTCTTTGTTGAAAATAAAGTTTCCAGCACCCTTCACTTCTGAAAAAGGAATCGGCGGTTGGTGCACAAAAACCAGAATCTTTTTGTCTGAACTTTCTTGCAAAACTCCTTTCAACCACTCCATTTGCTCGTTCATGACATATCCCGGATAATACTCGAGGCTTGGATTGATGTCCTCATCTCTCTCTTGAATAGCGGATTGATCAGAAAAACCTCCTTCTGAGATGTCATCTTCTTTTTCACCAATGAATGTTCCGGCTGGAATTGCATTTCCATCCAAAACAATCATTCTGTAGTTCTTCACGTCAAAATAATAATATGGCTTTTCATATCCCACCAAATCCAACCAGTCTTGTTTTCTCATGTCTCGAAGTTCATGATTTCCAAGCACGTGATATTCTGGGGAATCAACCTGAGAGAAAATTTCCTCCAACTCCAAAAATTCTTCCTTGGCTCTTTCGCTACTCTTGATGAAATCTCCATTTTCAATCACAAAATCAGGATTAAACTTCTTGTTCATCCTTTCAACAAAAGCAGTCATTGGCTCCGATGCCCTCCAATTCACTTCATATCCCAAAATCTCTTTTTCTTTGTTTTTGATGCTCTTGCTATAGCTGTGCGCATCAGTCACAAATCCAAATTTCAACGTGTCTTGTTGCCCTTTTTGATAGGACTCAAAAGCAAATTTCGAACCAAAAACCAAAACAAGCGCCAAAACAACAACGCCAATAATACTGTTAATTTTTCTTTTTTCTTCCTTTACTTCTTCTTTTTTCTCCCCCTCTGTTTCTTTTTCTGTTTTTCCCATTATTTTGTTTTTCTCAAAAAGACTTACACGTCTCATTATATCAAAATTAGCCTCCTTTGTTAACCTCCACACTCCCCACAAAAAATTCAACCCCGAGAAATCCATGTGGACTCCCGGGGCAGTCTATCTTAAAGGCAGTCAATCTATGCCTTTTACTTCTTCAGCTCCTCCTCTTTTTGTCGCTTCTCTCGTGCATCCCGTGCATCTAGGGCATTTAGTGCAGCGGACAATACAGTAAGTTCCTTACCTTGAGAGCGAACCCATTGCAAAAAGGCTCTGGCCATTTTTCGTTCATAATGTGACAGATTATAGACAATATTGCCTGCACGTGGAATAAGTTGCTCTTCCGCCACAAGACATAATTCGTGACCCAATCCAATATTTACTGTCTTGTAGCATAATTTCAAGCAACTATGCTTTTCTGCACGCTCCACGGGAACAAAGTGCTCCTTAAACGTGAAACCGCCCCAGGTGCTCAAGCGCAATCGATCTATTTGCAAAACAACATCCGGATCATCCTTTTCCAATCCGAAAAATTCTCCCGCAATATTCGGGATAAAGGCTGTCTTGAAACGAAAATCATCACCCCTGACGTCCCGAATTACACGAGCAATCTGTTCAGTTGTTCCTGGAACAGAAAGCCCGTGCCGTACTACCAGCACTCCTTCTTTTAATTCCCGAGCATTTTTTTCAACGCTTCGAAGCAACGAAAGCAAATCGGCGCTCCCATCGTTCCAAAAAGTCACTTCTTGTCCAAAAATGACCACATCAACACCATCCAGACTCTCTCTGTCTTCTCCGGAAACTCCAAACAGGTCGCTTTCCGGACCTTCATATGCAATTTTCATCTGTAGCTCCTATTGGCATTGGACATTTTCAGTCCTTTCATTTTTCAAGTCAACTCACTCAAATGATATACTCTCATCCACAAAAGTCAACCAAAAAAACAGCCCCGACGTAAAGTCGGGGCTGTTTTTGATTTTCCTATACCCTTCCTACTCCAATATATGTGAATCCTTTCTTTTTCATTTTTTCTGGATCATACATGTTTCTGAGATCGATGACAACAGGATTTTTCATGAGCTTCAAAGTTTATCTCAGATCAAGATTTCCATATTGCTTCCATTCAGTCATGATCACAACACTGTCCACGTCTTTCATTGCGTCATATTGATCTTCGACATATTCCACTTCTTCTGGGAGATATTTTTTCGCTTCTTCCATCCCTTTTGGATCATGCGCTTTCACTCGCGCTCCCTTCTCGATCAATGTTGGAATGATGCTGTTGGCCGCAGAATCTCTCATGTCATCAGTTTCCGCTTTGAATGTGAGACCCAAAAATCCAATGGTTTTTCCTGCTTCACATCCTCCCAAAGCCTCTCTGATCTTTTTGATCATACGCGCCTTGTGAGCAGCATTTGCCTCCACTGCAGCTTCAACAATTCTTGTGTGTTCTCCATGTTCCTGAACAATTCGAAGAAGCGCCAAAGTGTCCTTTGGAAAACAAGACCCTCCATATCCTGGACCAGGATTCAAAAATCTGCTTCCAATTCGACTGTCCAGCCCAATTCCATGTGCCAAATCCGAAACATCCGCTCCAACAGCCTCACAAATATTTGCCATTTCATTGATGAAACTAATTTTGACCGCCAAAAATGAATTAGCTGCATATTTGATGAGCTCTGCAGTTTCAAGGGTTGTACTCAAAAGAGTTGCGCCCCCAGAAGTAATTGGAGAATAGATTTCTTTGAGCACTCTTTCCGCTTTTCTTGATTCAGTTCCAATCACAATTCTGTCCGGCTTCATGAAGTCATCAATGGCCGCTCCTTCCCTCAAAAACTCTGGGTTAGATGCCACATCAAATTTCGCATTTGGATTTTCTTCACGGATAATTCTTCCGACATGCCTGGCTGTTCCAACTGGAACAGTGCTTTTGTCCACCACCACAGAATATTTTTTCAAATGTGGCGCAATTTCTTTGGCAACAGCATACACATAACTCAAATCAGCATATCCATCTCCCCTTCTGCTTGTTGGTGTTCCAACAGCAATGAAAATGGCATGAGCTCCTTTGACGGCCTCTTCCATGTTGGTTGTGAAGTTCAGTCTTCCTTCACCAACATTCTTTTTCACCAATTTGTTCAATCCTGGCTCATAGATCGGGATAATCCCTTTTTTCAATTTCTCAACTTTCTCCTCCACATTGTCCACACAAACAACATCATGTCCAATCTCTGCAAAACACACACCCGACACAAGCCCCACATATCCAGCCCCAATCACAGCGATTTTTTTGCTTTTGAATTCTTTCTTTCTACTTTTTTTGTTCATTTATTTTCATTCTGCACAACACACATCTTCCCAAGTTGTATGTCATGTATACATATTATCTACCAATGTTTAATTAATTATACCAAATTATTGCCATTTTAAAAATATTTGACAAAATTGTCATAATGTTTTTTTGACAATTGACACCTACAAATAAAATGCGACAATGAAAGAGTTAATCTAGATTAAAGAAAATATTTTATTATGAAGATTGAAAATAAAACGATCCTAGCAATCGCACCTCATTTAGACGACATTGAATTGGGTTGTTTCGGAACACTGCATCAGCTTAGCTCTCACAATAAAATCTATTATTTTAGCCTTTCATTTCCAAGGGATTGCGACCAATCCGAATTTATTAAAAACAGAGTTCAAAAAAGCCTCAAGCTTCTTTCTACTCCTCATGAAAATCTTATCACGCATGATTTCGATTCTCGAGATCTCAACAAAAGTCGACCTGAAATACTTCAAAATTTCTATGATTTAAACAAAAAAATAAACCCTGACATTATCTTTGTTCCAAGTAGCGCTGATGTTCATCAATCCCATCAAGTGGCTCATGAAGAAGCTTTGAGAATATTCAAGAACAAAACGATTCTTGGCTATGAGCTTCCTTGGAATAATTTCACATTCATCCCAGATATTTTCTTCAAACTCAGAAAAGAGGACATTGATGCAAAAAACAAAGCTATCACATTTTTTCCTTCACACGGGAAAGATTCCTTTTTTGAAAATGGAATAATTCAAGATCTCGCTCGATTGCGCGGAAAACAGATAGGCGCAGAACTTGCAGAATCTTTTGAATTAATTCGAATGGTAATCTAGGCTTCTTAACCTATCTATTAATTTCTTTTGCCAAAAAACTCCTTCGATGCCAAAACAAGGGATAGACAAGCGGTTTGTTGTGTAATATACTTTCAGGTGTGGGACGACAGATTAACCTATTTCATGAAGAGGTATCTCATGAAGGCACAACTTACTTTTTCACAATTAGTTGAGGAAATCGAAAGTGGCAACATCAAAAAAGGTGACTACGAAGAAATCCCGCGAGTAGCACCAAATGGTCCGCGACTTTTTCTTGTCACATTTAAATGACCCACTCTTCAACACCACGCCCCAAGGAGAGTCGGCACACGACACTCCTTGGGAAAATTTAATAATAAATAATTTTAAAAATACAAAAAACATGAAAATTCTAGTTACCGGAGGAGCAGGTTTTGTTGGATCGCATTTGTGCAAAAGACTTCTTGATGACGGACATGAAGTGCTGTGTGTCGACAACTTTTTTACTGGATCAAAAAAAAATATTGAGTCCTTGATGGATAACAAAAATTTTGAAATTATCCGACATGACATTACTTTCCCGCTATACCTTGAAGTGGATCAAATCTACAATCTCGCATGTCCAGCATCTCCCCCTCACTATCAACATGACCCCGTTCAAACAACAAAAACTTCTGTTCACGGAGCAATCAACATGCTCGGTCTTGCAAAAAGAGTTGGAGCAAGAATCCTTCAAGCTTCAACTTCAGAAGTGTATGGTGACCCAGAAATTCATCCTCAACCAGAGACATATTGGGGTCGAGTGAATCCTATTGGAATCAGATCTTGCTATGACGAAGGCAAAAGATGCGCTGAAACCCTGTTTTTTGACTATCACAGACAACACAAGCTGGACATCAAAGTCATCCGAATTTTCAACACCTATGGTCCAAACATGGATCCTGATGATGGACGCGTTGTTTCAAACTTCATCATGCAAGCGCTTCAAAACAAAAACATCACAATCTATGGAGATGGATCTCAAACAAGAAGTTTTCAATACATCGACAATTTGATTGATGGAATGATCAAAATGATGAAGAGTCCGAAAAAATTCACTGGACCCGTCAATCTTGGAAATCCGGGAGAATTCACAATCAAGGAGCTTGCAGAAAAAGTTCTTGAGCTCATTCCTGAAAGCAAAAGCAAAATCATCTACAAGGATCTTCCACTTGACGATCCAAAGCAAAGAAAGCCAGACATCACCCTTGCAAAAAAAGAGCTTGGGTGGGAGCCAGACATCAAACTTGAAGAGGGTCTCCTCAAAACCATTGAGTACTTCCGAACAATTGCTGACAAAAAGAAAAAGAAATAGAGAAAATATGCGCAATAAAAAATCCCCGTCAAGGGGATTTTTATTTTTCCTCAAAAACTATTTCTTATCTTTTCTGATTTCAATCAGACCCATAATCACTGTCATTATTAGGAAATAATAGGAATACACTGCAAATTCTTCCGCTCGCAAATTTCTTTCAAGAATCAATAATACAGGAGTCAAAATCAAGAAAAACAACGCAATCGCTGCAAAAAAACGCATAGGAACTGGCTTCAAAATTGATGACACAAAAAGCGCAAAAATAATAACCTCCATATTTGACCACCCATAAAATATTCCCAGAGCAACAGCACATAAAACAAGGGTGATATCCTTTTTATTTTCGACTAATAGCTTCTTGAGATTTATTTTTTCTATTTCTTTCTTCATATATTTTATCTTTTATTTTTGAACAATCGCAGAAAATCTAAACTTTTTAAGGCCATAGTATCGACCTTTTTTATTTTTTTCTCCTTTGAAAAATACTTTAACAAAAACCTCGCCACTCCCATCATTAATGTTTACAACCTGGTCAAATTTTTGTGGATCATCAACTTCCTGAATGTAACCTATTTCTTGCCAATCATTATTATTAAAAGAATACGAGATTCCTATTTGGTCCATGTCAACATCAAGTTGCTCTGCTTCTATTCTGAATTGCTTGAAAACTTTATTTAATGCAAATTTATACGTAAAATAATTTCCTTCAACTTCTCCTGAAACAACTAGCTTATCATCCCGGTCAAATTTCGTATCTTCACTATATTCAAAAAGATCAAATAAATCAGTGACGAAATTATTGTTTTGATATTCATATTTAAAAGTCTTTCCCAAGTCTTCCAATTTTGATTTTGTTAGCATCTTTATCTCACCATCAATCTCAGAATAGTCAAAAATCGTAAAAGCAATGAAAGCATCTTCCTTCTCAGTAATAGGCGCAAAACTCAGATCATCAAACTCATTTTTCTTACCTGCTTTTGATATACTTAGGCAATATAGGTCATTCTTATTAATTTTTTTCATCACCTCAAACCTATAAACATTTTCTCTTAAATAAAGCTTCCTCATATCATAAGAAGAAAACTCATCAGACCATAAAACATCCTCTTTTGTGTCCTTGTTGCATTTAAAAATAGTAACCTTATGCTTATTTTTTTTACTATCAAAATCAACTTCTTCTATTCCAATATCCAGAAAAGCCAAAAAGTCACCCTCCAAATTAGTTGGCTTTGTTTTTATTTTTTCTTTCCTTAGGTCCCCCCCCACTTCGTTAATATTATTTTCTAACAAAACCTCCGACCAGCCTGTGTCCCCAAAAAAAGTGGGAGATAAGTTATGTAAATCCCTTGGTAATATATCAATCCTGGAAATTCCTAGATTTGTTATAAAAACCCCCCTTCTATTCATCTCTCCATTAACATTAAATATGCTACTCTTATCATCTAGCTCGCTCATTTCAATCCAAATATTTTGATATGCGCCATCCGCAATAAAAGGAATCTCTATAAAATCGTCTGTGTTATTAACATGCAAGTCCACCTCTCCTATGGTCATCTCATCACCCGTAGTAGAAGTTGCCTTAATTAGCAATTTGTTCTCGAGTCCTGACTTAACCACAAAATTCAAATGATACACATCTCCCGCGCTTGAAGAAAAAACGTTTTTATATTCAATATGATTGATATTATCAAATAAAGTAGGTACTTCTTTCTCCCAATAAGGATCGTATGAATGGCTAAATGCTTTTGGAGCATACACTCTCACTTCTTCTTGTGCCTTGTTTTTATTACTCAGGATTATCGCTAATACAAAAATACACAAAATAACCCAGTATTTTGAATTAATAATTACATAGTTCTTTATTGTTTTAATTAATGTAAGTATCATTGTTTTCATTTTTTATTTTCAGTTAATCTTGAATATATTAAAAAAATTAATACTAAACCTAAACTAACAAGTGTTACCAATATCCCTAGATGATACCACCTCTGAGGCCAAAACTCTATCGTCAAATTCAGATCAACTGTTCCATCGTTATTCTTTTGACACTTTGTATTTTCGCAAATTTCAGAAGAATCTACGCGCCAAGCATTCAGGAATCCTAAGAACCTTTCCTGTCTATCATCAAAAACAACCCCTTTTGCGTCCCCAGGATTTATTGCGCGGAGAAATCCCATCTGTTCCCTCGTCAATTTCCACCCTGGGTTATATTTTTCACTCATCACCACATAAAACGAACCTTTTGCCCCTATGATTTTAACCTTTTTCTTTGTTGGACTTATTCTTTCAAATCTAATGGATGGCAACTCTTTTTCAGAAACATTATCATAAATATCCCTCAAAAGAAAAATATGTGGCCTTACCCCCTTATTTTCATACACCAAAATATCTCCGAGTCCCTCCAGCTCTACTTTTTCAAGAAAATCAAGATTTTTTATTTCACTAACAAGCTTATTTCTACTCTTATCTCCCTCAACATACAGCATTTCATCCTGATCATCCGCCATTGGAATAATGAAATACTTGATCCCGGAAAAATCCGCTAAATCGTTCCCATATGATGTCTTGAAGGGATGGAAAACATTAAAATCATCGGATCTATCAAGGTCATAAAAATTTTTCAATTCCTTTTTAGCCACAGAAGACATGTTGATTCGCGGTTTTTCATTGCTGAAATATCCCCAAACACTCGGACGAGGAAACCACGCTGTTCTGAAAAATCCATCTTGGGAAGAAATGAAGTCATTCAGAACCTGATATTCCGTTGGTTCAATCTTGTTCACAAACAAATTCCCAACTTCTTTGGTCACCAAAGGCTTTGCATTCCACAAGAAAACCACACTCAAGAAAACCAACATCCCATTTTTTGCATAAACATGAATCTTTTTGTTCTCCACAATCAGATACTTAATGGAATATGCCAAAAGACCTGTGTATCCCAGCGCCACAATGAAAAGAAATCTTGCTCCTACTCGATATACACTGAAACCAGGAAAATTGTCATACAACCAATCAAACAATCCTCCGAAAGGAGGGTCGCCCTGTTTTGAAAGCAAAAGACCAAAAAGAGTCACGAAAGCAAAAAACAAAATATTTTTCCCGTCTTTTTTGCTCCTGATTTTTTTGAAATAAGCTAAAACACTAAAAGCTAATATTGGTCCAACCCATGCCCACCAAGGAATGCTCGCTCCAGAAAAAGATTGCACCACCAACTCTCCACTCCACTTATCATTATAATTTGTCATTGAATTCAAAATTCCTGATCCTGTGTCTGTCACCCCCCTACTCGTAGCAGCTTCCAAAGATTCAGAGACACCGAAGGCTGACGGGAGAATCCAGAATGCATTCAAAAGCACAACAACACCCGCCAATAGAGCATATTTTTCCTTGTGTTTCCAAAAATCTTTCCAATATCCAAAAAACAACCAGTAGAAAATCAAAATGAAACACAAAGCATACATAATTCTGATTTCATACCAAATTCCAACAGAAAACAAGACTCCAAATAAAACAGTGCTCTCATAGCTAAAGTTCCTCATCAACTTCATGAAACGCAAAAATATCAAAGGCGACAAAGATAAAACAAATGCAATTGGAAGATGCGAGAGTTCTAAGAACAATAAACTCACTGTAAATCCAAAAAATAAAGAACACACGAAAGCAATTTTTTCATTTTCAATCAGATATTTAACTAAGAAATACGGAGAAAAAACTGACAAAAATACAATGGGGATCATTAGGGTCATTTTTATTCCAAACATAAATGAAC
>Ga0224510_10002258_pt1 | contig 11752 bp, 12 predicted proteins | sample SF_May12_sed_USG_FD_170161 | JGI IMG/M metagenome (GOLD analysis project Ga0224510, IMG submission 170161) | Sediment microbial communities from San Francisco Bay, California, United States - SF_May12_sed_USGS_4_1 | ecosystem: Environmental > Aquatic > Marine > Sediment | place: USA: California... | reverse complement strand
AGCGTCTCCGGCTTCAGGGCATCCGCGGCGACACACGCCACGCCGGGCCAGCCGCGGGCCTCCAGCACCTCGACGTTGCGGGCAGATGCGCGGACGCGCTTGCCTGCGGCCAGCAGGCGTGGAACCAGATGGGTGCCGATGTAGCCGCTCGCGCCGAAGACGAGCTGCAGTGAACCGGTTGCGGCGGCGGGCATTCCCCGGTTAGCGCGAGAAGATCGCAGCGACAAACAGCAGGATCGAGCCCACGGCCTGCAGGCCGATGGTCATTTCGATGCTCTTCGTCAGCACGGGGCGCGTGACCTGCTCACCAATGCCCGTGGCGGCCTTGAAGCCCCCCGCCAGGATGGCGGCCGCTCCGACCGCTGTCCACCAGGGCAGCGCACCCATCACGACCAGGGTGACGATCGAGGCGAACGCGGCGACGTGCAGCAACCGGTAGCCGAGGCGCGCGCGATCGAGTCCTAGACGGACCACGAGCGTGCGCTTGCCGTTCGCTGCGTCGGCCTTGCGATCGGGCACTTCGTTGATCCACAGGATCAGCATCACCCAGATGCCGATCGGAATCGCGAGCAGCAGGCTGCCCAGGTCAAACACCCCGCTCTGCAGCCACGCGGCGCCGCAGACGGGCAGCACGCCGAACGCGATCATCAGGAAGAACTCGCCGACGCCCTTGCCGCTCAGCTGCACTGCGGGCGCGGAATACAGCCAAGCGATGGCGATGCCCGCGAGCCCCAGCGCGATGACGATCGGGCCTTTCAGCAGCGCCAGGACGAGGCCGAGCACCGCAGCCATGCCGATCAGGATCCAGCCCCAGCGGTGCATCTCCTGGAGGGACATGATGCCGTTGGTGATGAACCGCGAGCCGCCCGTATACGGATGGATGTACTCGACGTTGTCGCGGTCCGTGCCGGTGATGTCGTCGCCGACGTCGTTGATGACGTTGCTGGCGCAATGGACCAGGGCGGTGGCCAGCAGGGCGAGGACTGCGACTCCCGCCTGGAGTCCGCCGGCCACCGTGGCACCCCAGGCCGTGCCGACCAGCACGGGCAGGACGGAGGCCGTCAGGAACTTCGGTCGCGTGGCCAGGAAGTGCCGGCGTGCCTTGCGGCCGAGCCCGTCGCCTGCCAGGTCCTCGTAACGAGGTTCGAGCGGTGAAACGGCGTCCTTGATCATGCGTGTCCTCCCGGGTTCAGGCTGCAAGCTAGCGACCCGCCGCCCCGCAGGTCAAGCCCGGCTGCGTACGGGCCGGTTCAACGCCCGCGCGCAGCGTTGCGGACGCGGACGGCTTCCTCCTGGTCGACGGCGTCGAGTTGCTCCTCGATGAACTTCAGCGAATGGTCTATTTCCGGCAGCAGCACGTTCTCGAGCGCACGGGCGCGCCGCTCCGTCCGGCGGTACTCCTCGATCAGCCGGCGCAGGTTCGCGGCCCGGGCCGCCTGTGCGACCAGTTCGCCTGTCAGCTGGCGAAAGGCGCCCGCGCAGCGCTTGAGTTCCGGCGTGCCGCGCACGGGCGGGGAGGCAGGTATGCAGGGCGCCGCGTCGAGCGAGGCCTCGGCGAGGCGCAGGCCGAGGAAGCTGCGCTCAGCCTGTCGCAGCAGCACGGTGTCGAGCAGGCACGGGGGCTCGACCGTAAGGTCCTCGAAGCCGTGGATTTCAACCGCGCCCGCCAGTCCCTCACGGGCCTCGAGCCAGAGTCGATCGAGCGTCGTCTGCGCGGTTTCGTGCGATCGCAGCTCGCGCAGGATCTCGGTCGCCAGCATTACTCGCTTTTCGTCGAGCAGCTCGTACCCTTCCTGCACCAACCGGCGCTCGTCGCGCAGCTCGAGCAACGCCACACGCGTTGCCGCAACTTCGCCCATGTCAGGCATGCGCTGCTTCGCCCAGGTGGCGGCCGATCTGTGCATTCGACAGTCGCGTGAGCTCGCCATGCGGCAGGCCCTGCAGGACGGCCCAGCCGGCCGCGAGGCTTTCTTCGAGCGTGCGCGCGCTCTCCTGGTGGACGAACTGGCGCTCGAAGCGCTCGCCGAATCCAAGGAAGCGGCGGTCGGATTCGGGCAGGCCCTGCTCACCCATCACGCTCGCGAGCACGCGAACGCGCAGCGCGCGCGCGTAGGCGGCGAACAACTGGTGTGCGAGCGCCGGATGGTCCGGGTCCGTGAACCCTGCGCCGATGCCGGCATCCATCAGCCGCGACAGGCTCGGCAGCACCCGCACCGGCGGGTAGATGCCGCGACGGTCGAGTTCGCGGTCCAGCACGATCTGGCCTTCGGTGATGTACCCCGTGAGGTCCGGGATCGGGTGACCGATGTCGTCGCCGGGCATGGTCAGGATCGGCAATTGCGTCAGCGTGCCCGGTCGGCCGCGGATGCAACCTGCGCGTTCGTAGACCGAGGCGAGGTCCGAATACATGTAGCCCGGGTATCCCTTGCGCCCCGGGATTTCACCGTGGCTCGCGGACACCTCGCGCAGGGCCTCGCAGTAGTTGGTCATGTCGGTGAGGATGACCAGCACGTGCCGTCCCTCCTCGAACGCGAGGTACTCGGCTGCCGTCAGCGCGTAGCGCGGCGCGAGCAGGCGCTGCATGCCCGGTTCGTCCGCGAGATTCAGGAACATGGCCGTGTGGCCAAGCGCGCCGCTCGATTCCATCGCGAGCCGGAACTGATCGGCCGTGTCGTGCGGCACGCCGATGCCGGCAAAGACGACCGCGAAACTTTCCTCACCCTTCGTTCCGCGCAGTCGCGCCCGTTGTGCGATCTCCGCGGCCAGCCTGTCGTGCGGCAAACCGCCCGCCGAGAACAGCGGCAGCTTCTGTCCGCGCACGAGACTGTTCATCACGTCGATGGTCGCGATGCCGGTTTCGATGAAATCCCGCGGCAGCGCGCGCCAGGCAGGATTGATCGCGAGACCTTCGATGCGACGTCGCGTGCGTGCGGCCACGGGCGGTCCACCGTCGAGCGGACGGCCCACGCTGTCGAACACGCGGCCGAGCAGATTTGGACCGACCCCGAACAGCAACGGCTCCGGATGCAGGCGGATGCGCGTTCCGCGCAGCGCGAGTCCCGACGTCGCCTCCAGCACCTCGATCACCATCGAGGTCTCGTCGAGCGCGGCCACGCGCCCCAGCCGTGGCGGGCCGTTGCCGGCCAGCACTTCGACCGCGGCGTTCAGGCCGACGCGGGCTTCGCGCCGCGCAAAGAGCAACGGGCCCTCGATGCGCGTCACTGCATTCTCGAGCAGCAGGTCAGCTTGCATGACTGGCCACCGGTTGCAGCTGGTCGAACTCGTAATCGATCTGGCGCGGCAGCTGCCGCAGCCGCAGCAGGTCGTCCTCGCCGAACTCTTCACCGAGCCGCTGCAGCTGCCGCAGCATCGGCAGGGCCACGAGTCGGGCCGGTGGCACGCCTGCGGCCACGGCCGCATTGGCGCGATCCGCGAAGTGCAGCAGCACCGAGAGCATCGCCACCTGTCGCGGAGGCGAGCAGAAGCGGTCGACCTTCGAGAAGGACGACTGCCGCAGGAACCCTTCGTTGACCAGGTCCGCGCAGAGCAGTCGCACCTGCTGCTGTGGCGGCAGCGCATCGCGGCCGACGATACGGGCCATGCGCTCGAGGTGCGCCTGCGCCTCGAGCAGTTCGAGTACGCGCTGCCGTTGCACGAGCCAGTCCGGGTTGCCAGAGCGTTTCCACCAGTCGGCGAGTTCCTGCACGTCCGAGCCATAGGACTGCAGCGGATGAATGGCGGGGTAGAAGCGGGCCTGCGCGCGCTGACGGTCGAGGGCCCAGAAGCAGCGCACGTAGCGCTTGGTGTGCAGCGTGACGGGTTCGGAGAAGTCGCCGGATGGCGGGCTGATCGCGCCGATGATCGTGACCGAGCCTTCGGCTCCGGCGAGCGAGGTCACACGCGCTGCGCGTTCGTAGAATTCAGCGAGGCGCGAGCTCAGGTACGCGGGATAGCCGGCTTCGCCAGGCAACTCACCGAGGCGACCGGACACTTCGCGCAGCGCTTCGGCCCAGCGGCTGGTCGAGTCCGCCATCAGCGCGACGTTGAGGCCCTGGTCGCGGAAGTATTCGGCGACCGTGATCGCGGTGTAGATGCTGGCCTCGCGCGCCGCCACCGGCATGTTCGAGGTGTTCGCGATGATCACCGTGCGTTCGGCGAGCGGCCGTCCGGTGCGCGGATCCTCAAGCTGCGGAAACTCGTCGAGCACCTCGGCCATTTCGTTGCCGCGTTCGCCGCAACCGACGTACACGATCACGTCGGCGTCACACCACTTGGCGAGCGCTTCCTGCAGCACCGTCTTGCCGGTGCCGAAGCCGCCGGGCAGGGCGGCGCGTCCGCCGCGCGCGACGGGGAAGAGCGTGTCGAGGATGCGCTGGCCCGTGATCATCGGCGCGTTGACGCCGAGCCGTTCACGCACCGGTCGTGACCGGCGCACGGGCCAGTCGTGCTGCATCGTCAGTTCGTGCCTGCGGCCGCTGTCGTCGACCAGCACGAGCAGCGTCTCGTCGTCGCGATGCTCCCCTGGTTCGACCAGCGCTTCCACGCGCCCGCTGGCCGACGGTGGCACCAGCAACGACTGCGGTCGCGGCGCAACCGTCCTGGCGAATACGGCACCGGCGCTCAATGTGTCCCCATCCCGCACGGTGAATTCGAGGCGATGCCGCGCGAAGACGCGCTCGGCGGCGCCCGGCTGGATCTGGTAATCCGTGGCGAGCGACAACGGCCGCAGCAAGCCGTCGAAGATGCCGCCCAGCAGGTTCGGACCCAGCGTCACGGAGAGCGGTCGTTCGAGCCCGACCACGGTCACGCCAGGCTCCAGTCCCGTCGTGTCTTCGTACACCTGTGCGACCAGCTCGTCGCCACGCAGCTGGATGACCTCGCCGAGCAGGCGGCGCTCGCCCACGGCCAGCGCCTCGAAGATGCTGAAGGGTCCCGTGGCACAAGCCTTGAGCACCGGGCCGCCGATCCACGTGATCCGTGCTTCGCTCATGGAGTGCGCTCCGTCCGTCGCGCCGCGGCCTGATGCTCGAACTCGGCGAGCAGCTCGGAGGCAATGCGCTCACGGGCGGCCAGCAGGCCCGCGACCGTGGCATCGAGGCAGGCGTCGCCCGCCCGGATCCGCAGTCCGGCACCCGACCCGTCCGTTGCCGTGACGTCGACGTTTGACGGGCCCTCGAGTCGACCCCGCACGAGTGGGCCGACATGGGCCAGCCACTGCGGATCGACTTCCACTTGCAGCCGATCCAGATGACGCAGGCTGCGACTCGCCGACAGGCAGGCGGCGTCGCACCAGAGCTCACGCGCGGTGGCGTCGAGCCAACGCGACTGCAATGCAGCGGGCAGGGCCTGCCAGGCGCGGTCGAGCAGTTCGCGCAACGTGGCTTGCCGGCTGCGTCGCGCCTGCGTGTCGAGTGCTGCGCGCCGCCTTGCCAGCGCCATCTCGTCTTCACGCCGGGTGTCGACCACGGCCTGGTGCACGCGCGTCCTGGCCTCGACTCGCGCCCGGCGCACGATGTCGGCCGCCTGCGTCTCGGCTTCGTCGCGGATGTGCCGGGTGCGCGACTCCTGCTCGCGTCCCAGCCGACGCAGCAGCGCGGTGGTCTGTGCTTCGAGCAGGCTTTCGACGTCGTTCATCAGTCGATTCCCAGCGCGTCGCGCACCATGCGCGCGAGATTGGGCGGCGCGCCTCGTCCGCGGACATCCGGAATGACGGCGAACAGCGGCGCGAGCGCGACCAGGGCTTGCTCGAGTTCCACGGCCGGCACGTAGTCGACCAGCGTGCCATCGAGCAGCACGCAGTCGGGGCGCTCGGTGAATGCCTGTCGCAGCATCGCGGCGGCATCGCCCGCCGACGCAACGCGGGCATCGACGCCGGCAAGCCGGAAGCCCGCCGCCGTTGCCTCGCCGCCGATGTAGACGACGCGTGCCATGTCAGCCCAGCCGGTTGAGGATCAGGATCGACACGATCAGGCCGTAGATCGCGATGCCCTCTGCGAGTCCGACGATCACGAGCACACGGCCGAAGAGGTCGGGTTTCTCGGCGAGTGCGCCGAGCGCGGCGGTGCCGACCTGGGCCACGGCGTAGCCCGCGCCAAGCGCTGCGAGCCCGGCTGCGAGCGCAGCGGAAGCAAAGCCCCAGCGCAGCACGTCGGGATCGGGTGGCACGGCAGCGGGCTCGGCCGCGAGGGCGGGCCAGGCGGCAATCAGTGTGAACGTGGCGACCGCGACGGTTGCCGTCGTCATGGTGGCGAGGGCAAGGATCCAGCGTGCGGGCAGTTTCATGGCGTGCCTCCGGGAAGCGAAGCCGGCGGCGGCGTGAGCGGCTCGAAGGGTCGGCCGCGCGCCGTCAGGAAGCGGATGAAGAATTCGAACAGCACGAGGCGTGTCGTCTGGATGCTGACGACGAGGCCTTCGAGCGCAATGATGGCGGCGTTGCCGATGATCAGGATCGGCCAGTACCCCGGTCCCGCGGCTTCGGCCATGCCGACGATGGCCGAGCACAGACCCGCGTGCGCCAGGGCAAACGCGCCGACGCGCACGAAGGAAACCGTGTTGACGCCGAGCTGCAGCAGGCGTTCCATGAATTCGCCCGCACTGCGCCCCACGGCCGCGATTCGTGCTGCGGGATGCGCCAGCGCCGCGCCCGCCAGCGACCACGCGATGCCCAGCGGCAGCAGCCACAGCGCGCGTAAATCGATCGCGGCGCCAACCAGTCCGAGGTAGGCGACCAGCAAGCCCGCGTCGCAGAGCAACCAGTGCCGCAGCTGTCCGCGCCAGGAGTACTGCAGCGCATCGAGTGCGAGACCGAGCACGAGCGTCACGACGCCGAAGCCCAGTGCCACGGCCAGGACCGGCAGTGGCTGCGACAGTGGATGCAGCCAGAATGCGGGCACCACGTCTTCGCGCGCAAACACGCTGCCGAAGGCGAAGCCGAACACGATGGCCACGAGTCCGCCCGGCAGCAGCAGGCGCAGTGCCGGCATGTGTTTGCTCAGGAAGAAACCTGCGAGTGCGACGATGGCGCCCTGCGCCACGTCGCCGAACATGAAGCCGAACATCAACGGCGCGAGGATGGCGACGAGCAGGCTCGGATCCGCATCCCCCGCGGCGGGGACACCCATCATTCCGGTCATGGTCTCGAACGGACGCGCCCAGCGCGGGTTGCGCAGGACGGAGGGAGCCACCGTTCCAGCCGGCGCGTCCGTCATGCGCAACAGGTAGTGCAGGCCTTGCTGGTCGAGCGCTGCGCGCAGTCCGCAATCGTCGCGCGCCGAGCACCAGCCGGTGATCCAGGCGAAGTGTTCCGTCACCGGGAGTTCCGGCACGTGCGTCACGACCCATGCGGCCAGCGCCATCTCGCCAAGGGCTGCCGGCACGTCGTGCTCCGCGTCGAGCCTCGCCAGAGCAGCGCGTGCCGAGGATTCCCTCGTGTCGAGTGCCGCGCGTCGTTGCTGCAGGTTCGCGCGCAATTCGTCCGGATCCTGCGGCAGTTCAGCGGGGATCGCGACGCGATGAACCTTGCGCGCCGCCAGTGCGGCGTCGAGTTCACCCATGTCTTCGCCTGGGCCGACGGCGAGCAGGTAGGTTTCGCGGCCGGGTCCGGGTGTCCACAACTGGGTGATCAATGCAGGCGGCAACGACAGCGCCGGCGTGCCGGGTGGAAGCACGTAGATGCGGCTCGCGAGCACGGGCCCGGCCGACGCCATGCGATCGAGCCGCGGCAGAGACGGTCCGGCGATTGCAGCCAGGCGTTCGAGTGTTTCGATTTCCGTCCGCTCGAGCGCGAGCGCCTCGAGTTCCGCAACGACCGGCTCGGCCGACGTCGCCCATGTGCGCAGCTTGACTAGCGCGGCCTGCGGGGCCTCGAGGAGTGCGTGCTCTGCATCCACGGTGCGGGGCAGCGCAGCCGGCCACCACGGCCGGAAGCGGCGCGCGAGCGATTCGAACTCGTCGAGCACGCGCTTCAGGTCGCCGAGCGGCAGACGCGATTCGGCACGACTGTAGGCTTGCAGCTCGACCGACCGCGTCCGCGCCAGGCAATCGAGGGCTGCGCCGAGTTCCTCGCGCGAGGTGAGCAGTTCGAACCAGCGGGCGGTGGCGGAGCGCAGGCTCATGCGGGTCCCGGTAGGACGATGGCGCGACGCATCACTCCACCGCGCAGGCCGAGCAGTCCGAGCGCTTCGAGGCCGAGGTACGCGACGGCCGCCGCGGGCGAGAGCGGGTGACGGCGGAAGGTGCGCAGCAACCGCAGCGACAGCGCCCCGTGCTGCTCTCTGCTGTCTCCGCCGACCGCCTCCCGCAGCTTCGCGTCGAGCATTGCGACATCGCGCGCGATGAGGTCCAGGGCGCGTGCGTGACGACTGCCCTCGGGCCAGAGCGCCCGCCAGTGGTCGAGCCAGGCTGCCGTGACGTCGCCGGCGTCTGCTTCGAGTGCAGGGCGGAACGGCTGCAGCGGCGAAGCGGCGAGTGCCGCGCCGCGCAGCGCGGGCTCGAGTGCGACGATACGACCGAGCACCGGGTCCGCCCGAGCCCACGCCGGTGGGCGGCCGCCACGGGTGAGTTTCTGCAGCGTCGGCAGGTAGGGCAACCAGCGCAGCCAGCGGATTGCTTCCTGCCAGGCAGTGGGTTGCCAGCGCGCCACTTCGTCGACGAGCGCCGACCACTCGTAGCGCAGGTGCCGCTCCAGTTCGTGCGGATCCATGCCGGGTGCCAGGCGTGTCGTGTAGCGTCGCTGGGCCGTGGCGCGCACGGCACCGAGGAAGCCCGCCAGGTCGCGGGCGGCTTGCGCGCGCTGCAGGTCGGCCGGATCGGCTGATTGGCCGAAACGCGCCTGCAGACGGGCCTGGGAGTACGCGAAATGCCCGCTGCCCGCGCTCACGCCGACTCGTCCGTCGTCAGCCGTTCGGCAACCGCCGCGATTGCGTCGGCCGCCACGGCGGCCAGTGCGGCCGCATCGAGGGTCTCGATGGATGCACTCGCATCCAGTTGCGCGAGTCGGCCGGCGAGGCGCGTCTGCGCCCGTTCGTGCAGTCGCATGACGCGCTGGCGTGCGGTTTCGAGAATGGCGCGCCGCTTCTCGCGGGCTGCGTCGATGCTCGTGCGGGCGGCGGCCTCGGCTGCAGCAATAGCTGCCGCCGCCGCGTGTTCAGCCTCGAGCACGCGATCGATTGCGTCGGCAACGGTCCGGTCTGGCGTGGTAGTTGTCATCGCCGCAGGAACGCATCGCAGCGGCGGCGCGGGTGAGCCTCACGCTCGTCCGAGCGAAACAGGTCCGAAACCTGACATTAAGCCCGGTGCGGGGACGATGAATCGGGGGTAGTGCTTACCGGCACTGCGTGTTGCGTAACCGCGCACGAGCCAGCCCGGAGCGCTCCGGCCGAGGCGCGTTCAGCTGCCGTGGCTCTGCATCATCAGTCCCGTGCCGCCGCGCGATACGTGCGCGACGACCGCGGTGCGGCGATGCAGCTTGGTGATCGTGCCGAGGCTGATGGCGAATGCGAGTTCTACGGTCTGGCCCTTGCGCAGGCCCATGTCGCCGGTCTCGACGAAGACGCCCGTGGCGCTCAGGTTGCGCGCGCGGCAGAGACGGCGGTGACTGCCCGGCAGGAGCACGTACACGGTAGTGCGCGCTCGGTGGCGCGTCGTCAGTCTTCTCTCCACGGCTCCGCGTCTTCTCTTTTTTGTGCGATGCGCAGGGGTCTTGCCGGGTCATTATGCACGGCCCGCGTCAGGAGGGAAGAGGCCCTGGCACGCGCCTTTGCGTTATGTCTATTGCCGCGTCAGCTATGCTGTGAGCCATCGGCGGACATGGGCACCAATGCGCAGCAAACCCCAGGGCGAACAGGCGATTTCGAGCTCCTCGCCGATCGGCGTGTTCGACTCGGGCGTCGGCGGGTTGACCGTACTGCGCGCGTTGCTCGACCGGCTGCCCGGCGAAGACTTCGTCTATCTCGGCGATACCGCGCGGCTGCCGTACGGCACCAAGAGTCCCGGTTCGATCCGGCAGTATTCCCTGCAGGCTGCGCGCCTGCTGCACGAGCGCGGCGTGAAATGTCTCGTCGTTGCATGCAACACCGCATCGGCCATCGCGCTCGCTGCGCTCAAGCATGAATTTGACCCGGTGCCGGTCATTGGCGTGCTCGAGCCGGGCGCTGCCGCCGCCTGCCGTGCGACGCGCTCAGGGCGTATCGCGGTGCTCGCGACGGAGAGCACGGTGCGCGGTGGCGCCTACCAGGCGGCGATCACGCGCCGGCAGCCCGACGCAATAGTCACCGCGCGCGCCTGTCCCCTGTTCGTCGCACTGGCGGAAGAAGGCTGGACGGACGGTCCGATCGTAGAGGGCGTCATTCACCGCTATCTGGACGATGTCTTCGTCGCCGGTGCGGCGGCCGCACATCCGGACACGCTCTTGCTCGGCTGCACGCACTTCCCGGTGCTCGTGCCGGCGCTGCGCAAGGTACTGGGACCCGATGTCGCGATCGTCGATTCGGCGGCTACGACGGCGGTCTCGCTGGCGGACGTCCTGGCCGGGCGTGGCGTGCTGCGTCACGATCAGGCCGCGGGCCGCGTCACGCTGCTGGCGACCGACGGACCCGAGCGCTTTGCGCGCGTCGGGGCGGTGTTTCTCGGCCGGCCCCTGGCGCCGGCGGACGTCGAGATCGTCGACCTGCCGTTTACGCCGGCGGCGTCGGGCGTCTGAAGCTGGGCTCGGATTCCCGGGTCAGGGTCGCGGTCGAGGGTCGCCATGCCGGCCGGCAGGTTCTCGCGCAGGTGGGTGCGGCGGCTGGTGCCGAAGATCGGGACGATGTCCTGGCCCTGGGTCAGCAGCGAGGCAAGCGCGACCTGGCCGGGAGTCGCCCGGGCGCGGGCTGCCGTACCTCCGAGCTTTTCAAGCAGCCGCAGGCGGCGGCTTCCCGGCCCTGCCGGCCGAGCTTGCGGGTTTTTATCAGGGCCTCCGGCGGGATGGGCGACGGTTTTTGGATTGACACGGCTGCCCGGCCCCCCGAGAATACGCGGCTCTCTGTTCGCGGAGGGGTACCCAAGCGGCCAACGGGAGCAGACTGTAAATCTGCCGGCTTATGCCTTCGAAGGTTCGAATCCTTCCCCCTCCACCAGTACCAGAGAGTAGCGGAGAGGAGTGGGTCTTAGGGACCAGTCTGGGGGACCAGGCTGGGGAGCCAGACTGGGCGACGAGACTGGGTGGCCAGGCAGGGCGACCTGACCGGCAAGCGCTTGCGGGTGTAGTTCAATGGTAGAACCTCAGCCTTCCAAGCTGAGTACGTGGGTTCGATTCCCATCACCCGCTCCAACCGGAATGCCGAGGAACGGGTTCGTGAGTTTGAAGAGGCGGCCCACGTAGCTCAGTCGGTAGAGCACGTCCTTGGTAAGGACGAGGTCACCGGTTCGATTCCGGTCGTGGGCTCCAGACAAGCGGGGCTAGGGAAAAGGGGGTTAGGGGATAGACAAGGGTTTAGGGGATGGGGGTCACGGGATAGTCGGACGTCGCCACTGGCGACGAGAAGAGGCACCCGATCCGCTGTCGCCAGACCTTTCCGACTATCCCCTAACCCCCATCCCCTAACCCCTTATTTCAGATTTGGACGTTTTTTCAGAGGTGATTGGTCGTGGCTAAGGAAAAATTTGCGCGTACGAAGCCGCACGTCAACGTGGGCACGATTGGGCACGTGGACCATGGCAAGACGACGCTGACGGCTGCGCTGACGAAGGTGATGGCGGAGACGCACGGCGGCAC
>Ga0224510_10002254_pt1 | contig 11770 bp, 7 predicted proteins | sample SF_May12_sed_USG_FD_170161 | JGI IMG/M metagenome (GOLD analysis project Ga0224510, IMG submission 170161) | Sediment microbial communities from San Francisco Bay, California, United States - SF_May12_sed_USGS_4_1 | ecosystem: Environmental > Aquatic > Marine > Sediment | place: USA: California... | reverse complement strand
AACCCCTGGCTGATTTTGTCGACCTTTTCGTGTTGGGCGAGGCCGAGGCGGCGCTGCCGCCGGTGTTGGCGTTTCTGAAGGGAAAGGTTGTCGGCTCCGGTCGAGATGCGCTGCTGCTGGGTCTTGCGGTGGAGGTTGCCGGCTGTTACGTGCCGTCCTTGTATACGCCAGTGTATGATCGGGATGGCATATTTCAATCGTTTGAGACAACGGCGGGTGTACCACCGCGCGTTGCCAAGCTGACCGCGCCGCATCGGCCCACCGCCGGGCACTCCGTGCTGTTGAGTCCCGACGCGGAGTTTGCCGATCTCTATCTCACCGAGCTGGGCCGGGGGTGCAGTCGGGGCTGTCGCTTCTGCGCGGCAGGGTTTGTCTATCGGCCGCCGCGGTTGTGGTCGGCCGATGCCATTGTCCAGGCGTTGGCCGAACGGCCCAAGGATGTCCGGCGGATCGGTCTGCTGGGCATGGAGATGGCGCGGGTCGACGATCTTTCGGTGTTGGCCGGGTATCTGCTCGACGAGGCATGCTCGCTTTCCTTTTCCTCCCTGCGGGCCGACGTGATCACCTCGCGACTGGTGGAGTTGTTGGGCAAAAGCGGCCTGAAGAGTGCGGCCATCGCCCCGGACGGTGGCTCGGAAAGGTTGCGGCGGGTGATCAACAAGGGGATCACCGAGCCGGAACTGCTTACCGCCGCAGAGGCGTTGGCCGAGGCCGGGGTGACCAACCTGAAGCTCTATTATATGATCGGTCTGCCCACGGAAACGGATGCGGATATCGATGAGATGGCGGATCTTACCTTAAGGATTCGCGAGCGGGTGATGGCTGTGGGGCGCAGGAAGGGCTACCTCGGCACGCTTACCTTGAGCGTCAACTGTTTTGTGCCCAAGCCGTGGACGCCTTTTCAGTTTTATGGGATGGCGCCGGTTGCGGTTTTGAAAAATCGGTTGCAGTATCTGCGCAAAAAGATGAGCCGGGAGGCCAATGTCAGGATTATCGCCGATCACCCGGATCGCGCCCTGTTCCAGGCCACGCTGGCCAGGGGCGATCGACGGCTTGGTCCGGCCCTGTTGGCCTTTGCCGCCGAGGGGGGCAACTGGCGACAGCTGTTGAAGCGACTCGGTTTGCGGGCTGAAGATTTTGCGTTGCGGGAGCGGGGGAAGGATGAGTCGTTTCCGTGGGAGATCGTCGATCACGGGATCGATCGCAAATATCTTTGGCATGAATATCAACAGGCGTTGGCGGCTCGCTCAACGCAACCTTGCGATACCAGTCGCTGCCGGCGATGCGGAGTTTGTGATGGTAACTGATGTCAGTGAAATCAATTTGAAGCCGTTCCGGTTGGTGAAATTCTTTTCCTATACCAGCCTGGCGGTTATTCTTGTCTCGACCCTGATTCTTTCCTGGGTGATCTCCAACTACACCAAGAATGTCCTGCTGGAGAGGAGCGAGGCCTATGCGCAGGTCTTTGCCGAGAATCTCAACCATCAGGTATTTCAGCAGTTCGTGCTGCCGACGGTGGTGCGCTACGGGACCATCGCGCTGCGGCATCCGAAGCAGTTCGAGCGCCTCAATGCCATCGTTCGCAACATCACCCACGGCATGAACATCGAGTCGGTCTCCATTTACGACTCCAAGCAGAATGTCATCTCTTACAGCACCGTGCCGGCGCGGGTGGGGGCGCGTGACGTGGGCGGCGCCGAGTACAAGCGGGCGCTGCGCGGGAAAAACAACTCGGTGCTGCACTCGGACGGGAACCTGCTGCATCTGTTTCCATGGTCCGTGCCGGTCTCCTGCAAGCTGGTTACCTATGTCCCCTTCCGGCAGGAACGGGCCCTCGGGCAAACCACCGATTTGATCATGGGCGTGATCGAGGTGGAGCAGGACCTCTCTGAGGATCTGGAGGCGATCATCCGGTTGCAGGGGATCATCATCGTAACCTCGATCATGATCATGGGTTCTCTGTTTGCGGTCTTGCAATTCATCGTCGCCCGTGCCGACCGAATCATCGAGGCGCGGGCCGAGGAGCGCCGGCGGCTTGAGGGGCAACTCCATGATGCAGAACGGTTGGCCAACCTGGGCAAGATGATCACCTCTGTTTCCCATGAGATCAAGAACCCGCTCGGGATTGTCAGAAGCACCGCCGAGATCCTTGAGAAGAGGCTAAAAAGTGTAGCTCCCGGCAACGAACATCTGGCCTCCATCGTCATAGAGGAGACTGCACGGCTGGACAGCATTGTCCGGGAGTTCCTCGATTTTGCGCGCCCCTTGGAGCCTAAGAAGGATCTGCAGGTGATCAACAACGGTCTTGCCAAGGCCGTTCGTTTCATGGCCCCGGAATTCGATAAATACAAGATTCGGGTGGCGATGGAACTCGATGAAACGCTGGACCCCATCCCCCTTGATGACAATCTGCTCTACCGGGTCTATCTGAATATTCTGGTCAACGGGGTGCAGGCGATGCCGGACGGGGGTCACCTGTGCGTACGGACGAGTCGGGCGGGGATGCATGAGGTGCGGGTCGAGTTTGTCGACGATGGGGTCGGCATCGCGGAGGAGAAGCTGCAGCAGATCTTCACCCCATTCTATACCGACAAGAGCAGGGGCACCGGGTTGGGGTTGGCCATCGTCAAGAATATCATCGACAGCCATGGCGGCAGGGTGGAGGTGGAGAGCCGGGAAGGCGGCGGCACCACCTTCCGGCTCATCCTGCCCAGTGAGTGATTATTGCTTCTTGCTGTTCAGTTCCGCCAGCATGTTGTCGCGGATGCTCTTTAGTTCATCGTAGGTCGAGTCGGCCTTCCCTTCGATTTCAGACTGTTTCTTTTTGATTTCAGCTGCCTTGGCCTGAATCTTCTCCGCCTTGATCGGCAGATCCTGGGTGCCGAACAGGGATGAGGCGAGATAGCGGAAGGAGAAATGCATCAGGGCGATGTCATCCTCGCGGATGCGGTCAAGTTCTTCCGGGTCGATCTGGTAGGTGTCGAGGAACGAGCTTTCGAAAACGAAGCGGCGGAACTGGTCGAGGTCGGTGCTGGTCATAAAGAACATCCGTTGCGCCTTCTCGCTGAGGGATGCCTGCGGTCCGAAGGATTTGCGCCGCATGACCAGGGCCATCCAATCTTTGTTCATCTCGTCGCAGACGTCAACCCCTTGATCCGCCCGCCACTCCCGGATGGTCCACTCCTTGCTTTCCTCATGTCCCTTGCAGTGCGGTTCCTTGATGAGGAAGAAGAACTGCTGGTCGGTTGCCTTCTCGGCGTCTTCATCTGACCTTTCATGGAAATTGGCCATCCCCACCGGGTAGTAGCGGCAGGTGGTGGGCCGGGAGGCATATACCGTGCAGCCCGTCGGGGTAACGAAGGGGCAACGGTTTTCTTCGGTAAGCTTGATGCGGACCCCCGGCATATCGGTTTTTTCAAGAAAGACCGGGGTGGTGTATTGATGGATGAATTCCGGCGCCGCCATCTTGAGATGCTTGCGCAGGCGCAGGATGTCAAACGGGGTCAGGGTGATGTTGATGTTGCCGCAGCAGGCGGTAAAGCAGCTTACCTCTGGATGACAGCGGAATTTGATTTTGCTGTCCAGGGTGAGCTTGGCCGGCATGATATGGCTCGGGTTGTTCTCGGTGCCGAAAAGTGACTTGGCGCTGCTGGGGCCGGAGGTTGGTTGGTCGCTCATGGTTGTTTCCTTCAATATATTAAATGCGTTGACAAAGTTACAAGGTATGGTGCCGGGCAATCTTTGTGGTTAACTGCAGGACGCTCTGGGTGTCAGCCGCGCACGAAAGCTTGTCGTGGGCGAGGTACGCGTAAACCGGGGTTGTGTCGTCAAGCAATTTAAAGCGTCCTTTTGATGTGCGGCACACATTAATCATCACCAGGCCTGGTGTCAAATTCATAATGGCGGATGTGCCGTGACGGGCGGCTGAATGGCTGCCGCGGTGCTGGTTGACGGTGATAAACGGAGAGAAAAATGCACATAAGTCTGACTCGGAAACCACGCTGGTGAACTCGGGAAGGCGGCGTAGTTTTTTTCTTGACATTTACCAGACGAAAAATTATACAAACTTCTGGATAAAAAATGAGTGATTCCTCATTTTAGTTCATGCTTCTCGGTGACAATCCAGTCGAGAAAAATAATGAACAATATTAGATGGTTGCCTGTAGGCTCAAAAATGCCTATGTGCTACTAACGGTGTGGTATTGTTCCTATTTTTGGGTATCAAGGCCGTTGATCGTGTATTGGTAATCAGGTGTCGGCTGGCGCATCAGTTTATGTGACGGTTAACCGGTTATGGCACGTGGGGCGGTTCAGGTATATAGGAAAAAATCGGTTTCGCACTGAGGTGGGACCGGAAATTACAATCCAATTGAGGAGGTAGTTTAATGCCAAGTTTTGTAGATCCTTCCAAATGTGATGGTTGCAAGGGCGGCGATAAGACCGCTTGCATGTACATCTGCCCCAACGACCTGATGGTCTTGAACAAGGAGGAGATGCGGGCATACAACCAGGAGCCCGATGCATGTTGGGAGTGTTACTCCTGCGTAAAGATTTGCCCTCAGGGCGCCATTGCCGTACGCGGTTACAACGACTTCGTACCCATGGGCGGTCTGGTTCACCCCATGCGGAGCGCCGACTCCATCATGTGGACCATCAAGTTCCGTAACGGCAACATGAAGCGCTTCAAGTTCCCTGTTCGTACCACCGCAGAGGGCGCTGCCAACGGCTATGTTGGACAGACCGGCAGCAACCTTGATGACGAGAAGCTGCTTCTTGAGAAGGACCTGCCCACCCCCAAGAAGTAAGGTCGGGACAGTCTCACTTAGTTTAAAAAATAATTGATTTTTCAAATACTTTAGGAGGAATCCGATTATGGCATTACCGAATAAGCCGTTGGGCGAGCTGCCCGCAATTGCCAATCCCGAGATTGTCGAGCACAAGGTTGACGTTCTGATCGTTGGCGGTGGTATGGCCGCTTGCGGTTGCGCATTCGAGATCAAGAAATGGGCACCCGCAGATTTGAAGATCCAGCTTGTCGATAAGGCATCCATGGAGCGTTCCGGCGCTGTTGCCCAGGGCCTTTCCGCTATCAACACCTACATCGGCGACAACCCCATCGAGAACTATGTAAAAATGGTTCGTAACGACTTGATGGGCGTTGTACGTGAGGACCTGATCTACGATCTTGGCCGTCACGTTGACGAGTCCGTTAAGCTGTTCGAGGAGTGGGGTCTGCCCATCTGGAAGCTCGACGCCGACGGCAACAACCTCGACGGCGCCGCTCCTGCTCCTACCCTGCGTGAAGGCGGCAAGCCGGTACGTACCGGTAAGTGGCAGATCATGATCAACGGTGAGTCCTACAAGTGTATCGTTGCCGAGGCAGCTAAGACCGCCCTTGGTACCGAGAACATCATGGAGCGTATCTTCATCGTTAAGCTTCTCCTTGACAAGAACAAGCCCAACACCGTTGCCGGTGCCGTTGGTTTCTCCACCCGTGAGAACAAGGTACACGTCTTCACCGCCAAGGCTATCCTTTGCGTGTGCGGCGGCGCTGTTAACATCTTCCGTCCCCGGTCCACCGGTGAGGGTAAGGGTCGCGCCTGGTACCCCGTATGGAACGCTGGTTCCACCTACACCATGTGTGCACAGGTCGGCGCAACCCTGACCATGATGGAAAACCGCTTCACCCCCGCTCGTTTCAAAGACGGTTACGGTCCGGTTGGTGCATGGTTCCTTCTCTTCAAGGCCAAAGTACAGAACGGCCTTGGTGAGTTCTACGCCAACTCCGACTCCGTTAAGGCAGAGCTTTCCAAGTTCATGCCGTACGGCGCTTCCGCCGTTACCCCGACCTGTCTGCGTAACCACCTGATGCTCAACGAGCTGAAGGAAGGTCGCGGTCCGATCTACATGGCTACCGACGTAGCTCTGAACGCATTCCTTGACGATCGTCGCGCCAAAGGCATGGACGAGAAAGATGTTAAGAAGTTCTGGAAGCATCTTGAGTCCGAGGCATGGGAAGACTTCCTTGACATGTCCGTTGGTCAGGCTGGCCTTTGGGCTGGTATGAACATCGAGCCCGAGAAGGTTGGTTCCGAGATCATGCCGACCGAACCGTACATGCTTGGTTCTCATTCCGGCTGCTGCGGTATCTGGACCTCCGGCCCCAACGAGGATTGGGTACCCACCGTTAACGGTCCCCGTTCTCATCAGTACAAGTGGGGTTACAACCGCATGACCACCGTTGACGGTCTGTTCACCGCTGGTGACGGCGTCGGCGCTTCCGGCCACAAGTTCTCCTCCGGTTCTCATGCCGAGGGTCGTATCTGTGCCAAGCAGATGGTCAAGTACTGCCGTGACAACAGCCACACCCCCGAGTTGGGCCAGTCCGCTGCCGATCTTGCTGCCGAGATCTACGCACCGGTACGTCGTTACCTTGAGCACGTTGGCAAAACCACCGCTGCTGATGTTAACCCCAACTACTGCAAGCCCGCCGGTATCATGATGCGCCTGATGAAGGCCACCGACGAGTACGGCGGCGGTGTTGCTACCTACTACATGACCTCCGGCAAGCTGCTCAACATCTGCCTTGACCTTCTCCGCATGCTGCGCGAGGATGCCGAGCTGATGGCTGCTGGCGACCTGCATGAGTTGATGCGCGCCTGGGAGAACTACCACCGTATCTGGTGTGTTGAGACCCACATTCGTCACATCGAGTTCCGTAAAGAGAGCCGTTACCCCGGCTTCTACTACCGGTCTGACTACCCGACCTGTGACGACGCCAACTGGAAGGCCTTCGTTAACTCCACCTTCGATCCTGCTACCAAGGAGTGGAAGTGTGAGAAGGTCGAGTGCATCAACATCGTTGAGACCGAGCCCTGGATCTAATCCACGGTTAGATGTAGCTGCCTGAAAGTGAAATCTCCAGGCGCCGGCAACGGCGCCTGGAGATTTTTCTATAACCTGGGAAATTTGGTTTTGTTGGTTGAATTGACTGGTCCTGCAGGTTGGCGAGGCGCCAAGGCAAGTCACTTGAGTCAATCAAATCAGATTTAATCAATCTTTACCAAAGCTATGGAGGAAAGCATGACAGACGAGCGCAGCGCACCTGGTGCAGGTGGAGTACTGGTCGTTGGTGGTGGGATTAGCGGGCTGACTGCTGCATTGGAAGCCGCAGAAGTCGGTAGCGACGTCTTTTTGGTGGAAAGGAATCCGTATCTGGGCGGCCGTGTCGCTCAGTTGAATCAGTACTTCCCCAAACTGTGTCCTCCTTCCTGTGGCCTTGAGATCAACTTCCAGCGCATCAAGAAAAACCGGAAGATCCGCGTTCACACCATGACCGAGGTCAAGTCCATTGCTGGCGCCCCTGGTGCATATCAGGTGACCCTGGAGAGCAAGCCCCGCTTTGTCAACAACAACTGCACCGCATGCGGTGACTGTGTTGAGGCCTGCCCCGAAGAGCGCGACAACGCCTTCAACTTCGGCATGGACAAGACCAAGGCTATCTACAAGAGTCACGATCACGCCTTCCCGATGAAATATGTCATCGACATGGCTGCTTGCAACAAGTGTGGCAAATGCGCCTCGGCCTGCAAGTACAACGCCATCGATATGACCATGGCTTCCAAGGAGATCACCGTCGATGTCGCGAGCATCGTCTGGTCGACCGGTTGGAATCCTTACGATCCGACCAAGATGGACAACCTGAAGTTCAACTCCAGCGAGTCCATCATCACCAACATGATGATGGAGCGGCTTGCCGCACCCAATGGCCCCACTGCCGGCAAGATCCTGCGCCCCGGCGACAACAAGGAGCCCGAGTCCTTTGCATTCGTACAGTGCGCCGGTTCCCGTGACGAGAATCACCTGGAATATTGTTCCTACATCTGCTGCATGGCTACCTTCAAGCAGATTACCTATATTCGTGCCCAGTATCCCGAGGCCAAGATCTATGTCTTCTACATCGACCTTCGGACTCCTGGCAAGTATGAGCATTTCCGTGAGAAGTTGATGGGAGACGCGAATACCACCTTCGTCAAGGGCAAGGTTGCCGACATCGTTGCCGAGGCCGGTGGCGCCGTGACCTTGATCGCCGAGAACGCAGTTACCGGCGAGAAAATCTCGCAGACGGTTGATATGGCGATTCTGGCTACCGGCATGCAGCCGGCTCTCCAGGGCCAGGGCGCTGCCTTCGGTGTAACCATGGACGGCAACGGTTTCGTCCTGGCTGATGAGGCCAAGGCGATGTTCGCCGGTGGTTGCGCCAAGAAGGCGGCAGATGTCGTCACCAGCGGCCAGAACTCAACGGCTGCTGCACTTAAAGCCATTCAAGCGTCTCGGAGGTAATTATTCATGGATAAGAAATACGCTGCATATATATGCACTGGATGCGGTATCGGCGATGCCGTCAATGTCGAGGAACTGGTTGGCGTTGTAACCGGCAGCGGCGTTGGCGAATGCAAGACTCATGCGGCACTCTGTAGCGCCGAGGGTCTTGGGGTGATCAAGGCCGATATCGACGGCGGTGTCAACACCGTTGTCATCGGCGCCTGTTCCCCGCGGGTAATGACCGAGGAATTCGATTTCGGCAAGGATAAGATCGTTGCCCGCGCCAGCCTTCGCGAGCAGGTGGCCTGGTGCCGTCCCGCCGAGGCCAAACCCGATTTTACTCAGGAACTTGCTTCCGATTACATGCGCATGGCCTGTGTTCGCGCCAAGAAGTGCGAGTTGCCTGAGCCATTCCAACTTGAGCAGGTCAACAAGAAGGTTCTGGTGGTCGGCGGTGGCGTTGCCGGTTTGACTGCGGCCCGCGAGGCTTCCAAGTCCGGTTGCCAGGTTACCATCATCGAGGCCGCGGCCCAGCTCGGTGGCAAGGCCGTCAACTGGCGGAAGCAGTTCCCGTCCAAGTCCCCTTGGACCGATCTCGAGGAGCCGACGGTTCCGGCGATGGTTGCGGCGGTTGAGGCCGACGGCAACATCACTGTCCGTACCAATACCGAGGTCGCACGTATCGGCGGCGCCCCCGGTGCCTTCAAGTTGACCACCAAGGCTACCGGCACCAAGAGCGAGTGGGATGCGCCGGCCAAGGTCGGTGTCGATGAGCAGGAGAAGATCGACAAGGGCGAGTTGGCGAACCCCAATGAGGGTCTCAAGCGTTACGACGAGGCCAATCCCGATGCCGAGGATTTCGGCGCCGTGATCCTTGCCACCGGCTGGACCCCTGCCGATGTCTCCGAATACGAGCATCTGGGCGCCGGCAAGCTTGACAAGGTGGTTACCAACGCCCAGTTCGAGAAGATGGCCAAGGAGGGCAAGGTTCCCGCCAACGTGGTCTTCATCCAGAGCCCCGGCGGTGAAGAGCATGACCGCGATTTCCCGTACTGCAACTCGGTGACCAGCATGGTTACCCTGAAGCAGGCCAAGTATGTATGCGAGGACAACGCCGACGGTAAGGCGTATATCCTCTATCAGCATATGCGTACCCCCGGCAGCATGGAGCTGTTCTACAAATCGGCACAGAACACCGACGGCATCTTCATGACCAAGGCCACCGTAACCGGGGTCAGCGAGGATGGCGGTTCCTTGGTGGTTGCTGCCAAGGATACCCTGTTGGGTGAAGATCTTGCCCTCAAGGCCGACATGGTGGTACTTGCCGCCGGCATGGTGCCCACCACCGCCGCCAAGCCCACGGTAAACCTGGCTTATCGGCAGGGTCCGGCGTTCCTTGATCTGGATCTGTTCGATGGCTATGCCGATTCCCATTTCATCTGCTTCCCCTACGAAACCCGCCGGACAGGTGTCTATGCCTGCGGCGGCGTGCGGAAGGCGATGACCATGGAAGAAACCATCGACGACGCCACCGGTGCAGCCTTGAAGGCGATTCAGTGCATGGAATCTGCCGATCGTGGCGTATCCGTGCATCCCCGTTCCGGTGATGCGACCTATCCGGAATTCTTCATGCAGCGCTGCACCCAGTGCAAGCGTTGTACCGAGGAATGTCCGTTCGGCGCCATCGATGACGATCCCAAGGGCACCCCGCTGCCCAACCCGACCCGCTGCCGTCGTTGCGGTACCTGTATGGGCGCTTGCCCTGAGCGGATCATCGGCTTCAAGGATTACAACATCGATCTGATCGGTTCCATGATCAAGGCTATCGAGGTTCCTGACGACGACGAGGACAAGCTGCGTATTCTTGCCCTGGTCTGCGAGAACGATGCCTATCCTGCCCTCGACATGGCAGCCATGCGGCGTCATCCGCTCAACAACCTGATCCGCTTCATCCCGGTCCGCTGTCTTGGTTCGGTCAACATGGCCTGGATCAAGGACGCCATGTCCGCCGGTATGGACGGTGCGATCCTCCTGGGTTGCAAGTTCGGTGATGACTACCAGTGTCACTTCGTCAAGGGTTCTGAGCTTGCCGATCGCCGGATGATCAATATCGCAGAAACCATGAAAAGCCTCGGCATCGAGCCGGAGCGGGTCAAGGCCCAGCAGGTCGCGATCAGTGATTTCAACGAAGTTGCCACTGTTCTGCAGGACTTTGTTGAAGAGATCATCGGTATGGGACCCAATCCGTTCAAGGGCTTCTAGGGCATATTGATAAAAAAAAGGCGGTATTCAAGGATTCGGTTGACGCCGACCTTGAATACCGCTATTTATGTGCCAAACTTTAAGCCATCGTGTTACTTGTCTGGCCTACGTTTAAACCGGAGCCAAAGTGAGGGGGTAGAAAATGAGGGTAGAACCTGATTTACAATTTATCAAGTACCTGAAGGGTGCGGGCGGCGATACTCTGAAGAAGTGCTACCAGTGTGCCACATGTTCCGTCAGATGTCCGCTGTCCAGCGACAGCAAGCCTTTCCCGCGTAAAGAGATGATCTGGGCGCAGTGGGGCATGAAAGACCGCCTGGTCGCCGATGCCGATGTCATGCTCTGCCATCAGTGCGGTGACTGTACAACCTATTGTCCCCGTGGGGCAAAGCCTGGTGACGTGCTCGGTGCGATCCGCGCCTATGCCTACACCCATTACGGCTTCCCGAGCGGGCTTGCCAAGCTTGCCAGCAACGGCAGCAATCTGCCCATCCTGATTGCCTTCCCGGCGCTCTTGATCCTGGTCATGTGGTATATCTCCGGCGGGATGCATCTTCCCGATGCACAAACCCTGAGCGAGGTCGGCTTCAGCCATTTCTTCGGTCACTGGGATTTCAAATACCTGACCAAGAATGTTTTCTTCATCGATATCATGATGCTGCCGGCGTTCGTCTTCGGTGCTTTCGCGGTATTCAAGGGTGTATCCAACATGTGGAAGGCGATGGCCGCCAACGCCAACGTCAACACCCAGTTCAAGCCTTCGATCAAGCAGTTTGTCGAGCAGTTCCTGATTCCTTCGGTCAAGGAGATCCTTGAGCACCGGCGTTTCAAGGAGTGCGGAACCAACCACGATCGGGTAACCGGCCATCTGCCGTTGCTGCTCTCCTTTATCGGTCTGTTCATCGTCACCAACTATGCCTTGATCAGCAAGGATATCATTGGCATCTTCATGCCGGAGTTGCATGGCCCCATCGGCCAGCTTAACCCGATCAAGATTCTTGCCAACGTCAGCGCCATTGCCCTGATCTTCGGTATTGGCACCCTGTGGGCCAATCGCGCCAGGATGGAGGAAGAGAATAACTCTACCCCCACGTTCTACGATTGGTTCCTGATCGGCGAGATCATGGCGGTGGGCGTTACCGGTCTGGTGGCCGAGTTGACCCGTCTGATCGGCGTGCCGGTG
>Ga0224510_10002251_pt1 | contig 11780 bp, 13 predicted proteins | sample SF_May12_sed_USG_FD_170161 | JGI IMG/M metagenome (GOLD analysis project Ga0224510, IMG submission 170161) | Sediment microbial communities from San Francisco Bay, California, United States - SF_May12_sed_USGS_4_1 | ecosystem: Environmental > Aquatic > Marine > Sediment | place: USA: California... | reverse complement strand
CGTCCACTGGTTGGCCAGGTGAATGGTGAGCTCACCCTTCTGGCTGACTGGGATGGGGGCCAACAACAGGCGATCGGCTTCGACGCGGATGCTCTGCCAACGCCCCCCCTCGTCCTCGGCGATGACGGTGAGGTGATGCTGGACGCCTTCCGAGAGGATGCGCTCTCAAGGTGCGGGAACTAGGTCATGCTGTGGGTGGCATGAGCTTCGCCCTCGTCTCTGACTCTGACGTGAGGGCACGAGGTAAAGCGGCGGTCGAGCGCGGTCGACGATTTCCCGAAGCACTAGTAGCGAGCTGCTGTCGTGGAAGGACCCGCCCTGGGCCGAGGGCGCTCCAGCCAAGACCACGACGGGCTCGGTCGTGGCAGACGTGCAGACCACCTACAACACGAGGGGCCTGCCCACGACCGCCACGAACGCGACCACGGGTGAGACCGTCACCTACACCCACGACGCCGTCGGCAACCTCACGTTGACCGACTCCTCGATCGCCACGAACGACTGGTCCCAGACCTTCGACGCATACTCCCGCATGACGTGTGCCAAGCAGGCCACGACGTGTGCCTCGGGCACCACGAGGGTGCAGCTGACCTACGACGCGCTCGACCGGACCCGCACCAGGATCAACAACTCGGTCACGACCACCTACACCTACTCGGGCATCTCCGAGCAGCTCGCCAAGACCGTGGCGGGCTCGACCACCACGACGTACGCCTCGACCCCCGGTGGGCACCCGATGGCCCAGCGGGTCGGATCGGCCGCGGTTTCCTACCACCTGCTCGACACCCACTCCGACGTGGTGGGGCTCGTGACGACCGCTGCGGCCAACCAGGGAACGACGGCCTACGATGCCTACGGAGGGGTGCTGGGGGTCACCGGCACGCAGGGCATCGTGGGCTACCAGGGCGACATCACGGATCCGACCACCAAGCAGGTCGACATGGGCACCCGGTGGTATGTACCGGGCCAGGGGCGGTTCACGTCCCGCGACGTGCTGTTCGGCGAGCTCGGCTCTCCCATGACGCTCAACCAGTTCGCCTACGCCGGTGGGAACCCGATCACGATGTGGGACCCCACCGGGATGCTGCCGACCTGCCGTCCCGAATGCTCGTCGGACCAGGAGAAGGATCTGACCGACTGGTACTCCGACACCGTGACCGAGGCCGGGGGGTACTCGACGCCCTACGACCCCTCACCCCCCCAGCCTCAACCTGCGCCTTCGATCACCTACAAGCGAGAGAGCGGGGACTACGCGATTTCGACCGATGGTTGCGCCCGTCGATGTGGCACCGATACCTTCGCCAACGCCGAATGGGGCGAGGACGTCTCGCTTTCTGGGGTGTCAGATACGGGGGAGGGAAAGTGTGCCCTCTGGCTTCTGTGCGCGGTGAGCCCAAACGGCCTAGACCGTGGCGCCGGCTGGCTACTCGACAAGACCGTATGGTGGGGGATCGCGACCGCTGCCAGGCACGTGGGGCGAGCCGACTCGCGGCCTTGTGGCTCAGGGACGTGCTATGACAACGCAAACTTCATAGTTCCGCCTGGCGCGAGTGCTTGGACTGCTGGGACGAGAATCTTCTGCAGAGATGTGTGCTCCGATACCATCGTGAAGCACGAGCAGGTCCATGTAGCGCAATGGGCGACTCAAGGAGCATCCTTGGGGCCGCGCTACGTGTACCAGTCAATCGTGAATGGTACGAAGTGCAGCAATCCATGGGAGGCGCCCGCGTATGGCGACTCGTGCTGAGTATCGGTGGCGGTCAGTTAAGCGCCTCGCAGTCGCAGCCATTTCGATGATCTCGTTCGCCTCATGCTCCGACTATCGAGATGCGGTGGTCTTCAATGGATGCGACGAGAAAGTGACCGTCTCCTTCGGTGCGTCAGCATCTGACGAGGGGTCCGACGCGACGACCGTGGCAGTCGGCGAAGGCGTGACGGTTCCACGGGTGATCGCCGACACCGGCGGGAGCGTCACGGTAAGGGTGGAGAACGGCTCAGGCGACAGCCTGCTCTTGGATATCCACGTCACCGACGACGGAGGCGTGATCCCGATCGGCATCCTCCCGCCAGATTGCCCAGAGTAGACCCCACGACCTACGCCTTCACCCCCGGTGGGCACCCGATGGCCCAGAAGGTCTGATCGGCCGCGGCTTCCTATCACTTGCTCGACACCCACTCCGACGTGGTGGGGCTCGTGACGACCGCTGCGGCCAACCAGGGAACGACGGCCTACGATGCCTACGGAGGGGTGCTGGGGGTCACCGGCACGCAGGGGATCGTGGGCTACCAGGGCGACATCACGGACGCGACCACCAAACAGGTGGACATGGGCACCTGGGCGCCGCGCCTGGCTGTGCCGGGGCGTGGGCAGGGATCGGTCCCCGTGTGGGACTGAATGGAGACTCCATCGCCGACAGCGGCGATTCTCTTGCTCCCTTCTCATAGACGAGGGCGGCCTGAGGGCGACAAATGGCCAGCCGTGCGTGTCGGGGGTGCAGTTGTCATCACCATCGGAATCCTGTCACTGCATGACGTGTCCCCCGAAGCTCGACTTGATCTCTTCAACTTCGCAGATTGCACCGCCGGGGTATTCTCCTGCGGTGATTAACATTGAATAGGCCGCGAGTTCACGGGCGAGTCTGGAAATCGCTCCTGTTCTCAGGGATCGCCCTGACCTATCTTGCGGTGGTCGTGTGGGCCCTCACGCGATTCGTCGGAGATGCAACTGCTGCCATGGTCGCCTTCCTTACGGTAGCCGTCTCTATCCCCGTCATCGCCTACGGGCGGTACTTCGTCGAGCCGGGGAACCAGGGCGCCTTCAAGAGAACGCTCGCCAGGGTGCTCGGCTGGGTCGTAGTTCTGCTCCTCGTGGCGAGTGCAGGACTCATCCTATTCCTGCTTGAAAGCAACAACTGAGTCGATCGGGGAACTCGCGTTACCTGTCTGAATCAACCGGGGCCGGCTCATCGGAGGTCCCAGCCGGGGAATCCATCCCGATGAGATGGGCCAATGCTCCCGCCCCGAGAGCTCTTCGAGCAGGCGACTCACGATCCCGGCTGAGTTCACGACCAAACGATCCAACTGCTTCGACCGCGTCCTACCGTTGGAGTCGCGCCGGCGGGCGAGCCACGTGTCGGGCGGCTCCTTCGTCCTCCGTGAGACGAACTTGGCCCCTTGACCGGGCCGGTGTGGTGCGCGGGTTCCCGCGTACCTCTGCGCACCAGCCCTGGTCAGGGGCCATGTCGAGCGGAGGCGGCAGGATTTGAACCTGCGAGGGGCGGTTTAGACCCCTAACCGCTTTCGAGGCGGTCCCGTTCGTCCGCTCCGGCACGCCTCCGCCGGCGAGTCTAGCAACGCGCGCGGCAGCGTTCCGTGGCATCATCGCCGTGGACGTGCGGTTGGGCGAAGATGGCGGCCCGGAAGGAAGCGGCGAGGAAGCGAGGACTGGCGTGGACGCGAAGGAACTCGAGGCGGTGCCCTTGTTCGCAGGCCTCTCGAAGAAGGAACGCACACACATCGCCCAGCACGCAGACGTGGTCGACCTTCCCGCCGGCTACCACCTGGTCGACCAGGGCGCGTTCGCGCACGAGTTCTTCGTCCTCCTGTCGGGATCCGTCGAGGTGACCCAGGACGGGAAGCACCTGACCGATCTCGAGCCCGGCGACTTCTTCGGTGAGGTCGCGCTCGTCGAGCACGATCGTCGCACGGCGAGCGTCGTCGCCTCCACGCCGATCAGCGCGATCGTGATGCACCAGCGCGACTTCGACGCGATGCAACGCGGATTGCCCGAGGTCGCCGAGACGATCCACCAGGCCGTGCGCGCGCGGCTCCCGAATCATCCCGCCGACTGATCGGGCCCTTCGCCCGTCGTCCGCCGGGAACGGAAGAACGTCCGCAGCACGTGGCCACACTCGTCGGCGAGCACCCCCGACGTCAGCTCCACGCGGTGGTTCAACCGAGGGTCGCGTACGAGATCGCCGAGCGAGCCGGCGAACCCCGCTTTGGGGTCGGACGCGCCGACCACGAGGCGCGCGATGCGAGCCAGCACGATGGCGCCCGCGCACATCGCGCACGGCTCGAGCGTCACGACGAGCGTGCAGCCGTCGAGCCGCCAGGAGCCGGTGACGCGCGAGGCTTCGCGCACCGCGAGCATCTCGGCGTGCGCGGTCGGGTCGCCCAGCCGCTCACGGGCGTTGCCCGCCGCCGCGAGCACCTCTCCCTCGCGAACGACGACGGCGCCCACCGGGACGTCGCCGGCTTCCATACAGGCACGCGCCTGCTCGAGCGCGAGGCGCATCGCCTGCCCGTCGTCGAGCGAACTAGTCTCGTTCATACTAGTAACGATCGATCTCGTGCAACCGGTCGTCGTCGATGCCGAAGTGGTGCGCGATCTCGTGCACGACGGTTTCGCCGATCACGCGCTTGAGCGCCGCGTCGTCCGTGCCGGCTTCCGCTGAGATCGGCACCGCGAACAGCGTGATGCGGTCGGGCAGCACGCCCGAATAGTCGCTGCCGCGCTCCGTGAGGGGGATGCCCTCGTACAGGCCCAAGGTGTCCGGGTCGGCGTCGTCGGGAGGCCGATCGTCGACGAGCACCTCGACGTTGTCGAGGGTTCCCCGCACCCACTCGGGAAGCTCGTCGAGCGCCTCGGCGACCAGCGCCATGAACCGGTCCTGCTCGGGCATCGGCGCGCGGCCAGGGGGCGTGCGGCCGGGTGACATGCGAGTAGCCTACGCGCATGCCGGGGGGCCTCCTCACCGACCTCTACGAACTAAACATGGCGGCCAGCTACCTGCGGCGCGACATGGACGGCCTCGCGACGTTCAGCCTCTACGTCCGGGGGCTCCCCAAGACCCGCGGCTTCCTGGTCGCTGCGGGGCTGGAATCGTGCCTGGCCTTCCTCGAGGCGTTCTCGTTCACCGACGACGAGATCGAAGGGCTCGCCGGCATGGGCTTCGACGACCGAGCGCTCGAGGATTTCTCGACGCTGCGGTTCGAGGGCGAGGTCTGGGCCGTGCCCGAGGGGCGCATCGTCCATTCCGAGGAACCCGTGCTCGAGGTGACCGCCCCCGTCGCCGTCGCACAACTGGTCGAAACCGTGCTGCTGAACCAGATCACGCTGCACACGACGCTTGCGTCGAAGGCCGCCCGCTACGTGCTCGCCGCGGAGGGACGCCAACTCGTGGACTTCGCGTTCCGCCGCACCCACGGCGTGGAAGCCGCGATGGCCGTCGCGCGAGCGAGCGCCCTGGTCGGCTTCACGGCGACCTCGAACGTGGAAGCCGCGCGACGGTACGGGTTGACGGTCGCGGGCACGATGGCGCATGCGTTCGTCGAGGCCTTCCCCACGGAGCGAGCCGCGTTCCGCGCGTTCGCGGAGGATCATCCGAGCCGTACCACCTTCCTCGTCGACACCTACGACACGCTCGGCGGCGTCGACGCGGCGATCGACACGATCCGCGAGCTCGGGCTCGACGATGCGATCGGCGTGCGCCTGGACAGCGGCGACCTCGACGCGCTGGCCCGCGGAGCGCGTGCGAAGCTCGACGAAGCCGGCCTGCACCACGCTCGCATCTTCGCCAGCGGGGGGCTCGACGAGCTCGAGGTGCACGAGTTGGTGCGCGCCGGCGCGCCGGTCGACGCGTTCGGCATCGGCACGCAGATGGGCGTGTCGGCCGACGCTCCCTACATCGACTCGGTCTACAAGCTCGTGGAGTACGACGGCCGGCCGGTGATGAAGCTGTCCTCGGCGAAGGTGAGCCCTCCCGGGCGCAAGCAGGTCTGGCGATCCGAGGGGCCCGAGCATCACGACGTGCTCGCCCTGCGCGACGAGGCCGGGCCCGACGGCGCCGCGCCGTTGCTCGAGCCGGTGATGCGCGAGGGTCGGCGCGTGGTGGCGGCGCCGTCGCTCGCCGCGGCACGTGGCCGATTCGAGAGCGACCTCGGCACCGTGCCGCAGAAGGCCAAGCGGCTCGCCCACCCCGAGCATCTCGCCGTGCACCACAGCCACGCGCTTCGGCAGCTCACCAGGGACACGCGCGATGAGGCCGAACGCCGGTCGGGCCTCGACACATGAGCGGCGAGGCGGCTTCCGCGCCCTTGCCAGAGCGCCGGCGTCGGCGCCGGTGGCCCTGGGTCGCGGGCATCACGATCGTCGTGCTGCTCGCCGCGTTCTACGGAGGCGGGGGCTTCTACTTCTCGAACGTGCTCGACGAGCGCGCGCTCGACGGCGCCTCGATGCGCGCCGCCACCGCCGAGCTCGACCCCGATGTCGAGGTGCTGACCGTGGCGACCGCCGACGTCCCCGGCGAGACGACGATCACGCTGCGTGCGATCGACGGCGACCTCGGCGTCGCGCTCCAGGGCGTGCAGGGACTGCGGTGGGAGTCGGGCTACGGACGGATCGTTCCGATCGGGCCGGGCGACGGCAGCGAAGACTCGAGCCGGGTCGAGCGCGCGTTCACGTTGATCGACGGCACCCTGCCGACGTCGGGCACCAGAGCCGAGCTCGACGTGCGGGCCTACCCGATGGAACCCGCCGACTCCGGCCTCGGTTTGCAGGCGCTCACCGTGTCCGGACCCCTCGGCGACTACCCGGCGTGGCTCGGCTCCTCCGCCGGCCCCACATGGGCGATCGTCGTGCACGGCAACTCGCTCTCACCCGCCGACGGCCTGCGCATTGTGCCCATCCTCACCCAGGCAGGGTTCCCCACGCTGGTCGCCACCTACCGCAACGACCCGGAAACGCCCGAGGATCCGAGCGGGAAGCTCCGATACGGGCTCACCGAATGGGAGGACCTCGAGGCGATGGTGCGCTACGCCCTCGAACAGGGGTCGGACGGGGTCGTGCTCGATGGATACTCGATGGGCGGAGGCGTGGTTGCAGCCTTCCTGCAACGATCCCGGCTCTCCGCCGAGGTGCGGGCGGTGATCTTCGACGCCCCGATGCTCGACTTCTCCACGACCGTCGACGACAACGCCGCGAGGGAAACCCTTCCCGTCGTGGGCCTGCCGCTGCCGAGCTCGCTCACGGCCGTTGCCAAATGGATGGCAGGAGCCCGCTTCGACGTCGAGTGGTCGTCGCTGGACTACCTCGCCGACACCAGCCGATACGACGTGCCCTTCCTCGTGTTCCACGGCACCGCCGACACGACCGTGCCGATCGGCACGAGCCGGGAGTTCGCCCGGCTGCTGCCGGAGGCGGTCACGCTGGTCGAATGCGAGGGGGCCGAACACATCGGGTGCTGGAACCTGGGGCCCGACCGGTACGCGACGGTGGTGCGGGCGTTCCTCGACGAGGCGACGCGCTAGGTCGTGCCGCGTTTGTGGCCGGGCGTCCGGACCCGTAGGGTTCCCCGGTCACCCGAACCGACCCCCCCGGGGGAGGGCGCCATGAGGAACGCGATCCGCCTGAGCCTCGCCGCCGTGCTGCTCGTGGTCGTCGCAGCGCCGGCGTCGTCGAGACTGATCAACCCCGACGTCGTGAAGGGCACCACGCTGTTCGAAGGACACGGCGCGGCCACCCACATCGGGCCGAGGCGACTGTTCGCATGGTCCAACGAGGTGGGCCGCAGGGGCACCGACGTCGCCGCCTTCTCCGAGGTCAACGGCGGCACGGTCACCCGCATCAGCGCCAAGCGAACGACCGCCTACGTCGGCGGGTTCGATCAGGGAACCGATCGCGTGATCTACCAGCAGGTCCGAGATGGCGACAGCGACCTGTTCCGCTACGACATCAGCGAGGGCGAGCGCGTGCCGCTCAAGAGGATCAACGACGGCCACTGGCAGTGGAACCCCTCGATGGACACCCACCGGGGCACGCCCTGGATCGTCTACGGCGTGAACCGGTTCGGCAGCCCGGCCGCCAAGTGGCGCTTCTACCTCTTCAACGCCGCGACCAAAGAGCGCACCCTGCTCGACGAGACGACGAACCGCTGCGGGTGCCTGTTCCCGGGAACGATCGCGTACCCATGGGTCACGTGGGCGGTGGGCGACGACGCCACCGCGTGGCGCTACAACATCCGCACCGGCGAACGCTCGCCGCTGCTGCCGACCGACCGCGACGAGTACGGCGTCGCGGTGGCTCCCGACGGCACGGCCTACGTGGCGCAGGCCGGGAATCGTTGCGGCTCACACGCGCAGCTGTATCGCGTCGGCCTCGACGGCACGCCGTTCCTGATCCACGAGTTCGGGGATGGGCGGGAGGCCGCCAACCTCAGCCTCGACACGACCGGGCCGCACGACCGGCTGTACTTCGATCGGCGCAACTGCCGCACCGGGTCCGCGGACATCTTGCGGCTGCGCCGAGCCGAGCTGGTCGGCAGCGCCGCCGGGCCGGTTCGAGCCGGTTCGGGCGGCTCGGGCGGCGGCGGGGCTAGGCGGTCGGAAGCCAGCTCGGGCGCGTCGCTTCGAACTCGCTGATCTTCCGCTCGTTGCGCAGCGACAGGCCGATGTCGTCGAGGCCTTCGACGAGGCGCCGGTGGGTGAACTCGTCGATGTCGAAGCCCTCGTCGAGCCCGGGAGCACGGACCAGGCGGCTCGGCAGATCGATGACGATGCGGGTCGAGGCGTCATCGAGCACGGCGTCCATGAGCGCCCGCACGGACTCGGCGCGGAGCTCCACGGGTAGCAGCCCGATCTTGAAGCAGTTGTTACGGAAGATGTCGGCGAAGCTCGGGGCGATCACGGCGTCGAACCCGTAGTCCTCGAGAGCCCACGGGGCATGCTCGCGGCTCGAGCCGCTGCCGAAGTTGGCGCCGGCGATCAGGATCGTGGCGCCCTCGTACCTGGCGTCGTTCAACACGAAGGCCGGGTCCTTGCGCCACTCGTCGAACAGGAAGGGACCGAACCCCGAACGCTCGATGCGCTTGAGGTACTGGGCCGGGATGATCTGGTCGGTATCGACGTCGGACCGATCAAGCGGCACCGCGGTGCCTTCGATCACGCCGATCGGCTCCACCTCACACCACCTCCTTCGCAGGCAGCTCGTCGGGCGTCCCGAACCGCCCCAGCACCGCCGTCGCAGCCGCGACGGCCGGACTCACCAGGTGCGTGCGGCCGCCCTTGCCCTGCCGGCCCTCGAAGTTTCGGTTGCTCGTGCTCGCGCTGCGCTCCCCCGGTTGCAGGATGTCGGGGTTCATCCCCAGGCACATCGAGCATCCGGCACCTCGCCAGTCGAAGCCCGCGTCGGTGAAGACTCGATCGAGGCCCTCCTGTTCGGCTCGTCGCTTCACCGCGACGCTGCCGGGCACCACCAGGGCTCGAAGTCCGTCGGCGACCCTGCGCCCGCTCACGATCTCGGCGGCCAGGCGCAGGTCCTCGATGCGCGAATTCGTGCACGAGCCGAGGAAGACCGTATCGGGCCTGATGTCGCGGATCGCCGTGCCCGGCGCCAGGTCCATGTAGGTGAGTGCGCGGGCCGCAGCGTCGCGCTTCGACGGTTCGTCGAAGCCCTCGGGGTCGGGCACCTCCTCGTCGATCGTCACCGACTGAGCGGGGTTGGTGCCCCAGCTCACGAATGGCTTGAGCAGGGTGGCGTCGACCTCGACCTCGGTGTCGAAGGTCGCGTCGGGATCGCTCGGTAGCGTCCGCCACTCGTCGAGCGCGGCTTCCCAGTCGGCGCCGGCCGGCGCGTGCGGGCGCCCCTCGACGTAGTCGAACGTGGTGTCGTCGGGCGCCACCATGCCCGCACGCGCTCCCGCCTCGATCGACATGTTGCAGATCGTCATGCGGCCTTCCATCGAGAGCGCGCGGATCGCCGAGCCCCGGTATTCGATCACGTGCCCGACGCCGCCGCCGGTGCCGATGCGGTTGATGATGCCGAGGATGATGTCCTTGGCGGAGACGCCCGCGGGCAGCTCGCCGTCGACCGTGACCGCCATCGACTTGGCGTGGTGTTGCGGAAGGGTCTGGGTGGCCAGCACGTGCTCGACCTCGCTCGTGCCGATGCCGAAGGCGAGGGCACCGAAGGCCCCGTGGGTCGACGTGTGCGAATCGCCGCACACGATCGTCATGCCGGGCTGCGTGTACCCCATCTCCGGACCGATCACGTGCACGATGCCTTGGCCGGCCGCGCCCCATGGGTAGAGCGTCACGCCGAACTCGTCGGCGTTGGCCTGCAGCGCCTGCATCTGCCGCGCGCTGATCTCGTCGGTCACCGGCCCGTCGGTCGTCGGCACGTTGTGGTCCATCGTGGCGACGGTGAGATCGGGGCGGCGGACGGTGCGTCCGTGCATGCGAAGGCTCTCGAACGCCTGCGGACTGGTCACCTCGTGCACCAGGTGCAGGTCGACGTAGAGCAGGTCGGGCTCGCCGTCGGCCCGATGCACCACGTGGCGTTCCCACACTTTCTCGGCCAGCGTCTTCGCCACGTGCATCCTTCCCTTCGCTTCTGGGCTCGTTCCTCGTGTGGGTTGTTCCATCCTATGGAACTATGATACCGATATGTGGAACATGAAGGTACCAGATGCCCACGGGACCCGCGACATCCCCGACACGGCGACGGGTGTGCTCGACCGGAGCATCGCGGTGCTCGACGCGGTGCAGCACGGTGCGCGCACGCTCGCTCAGGTCGTGGAGGCGACCGGGCTTCCGCGCACGACCGCGCATCGACTGCTCGGGGCGCTCGCGCGACACGATCTGGTGGAGCACGTCGGTGGCCGTGGCTACCTCCTGGGCCCCCGCCTGCTCCAGATCGCTGCCGCCTCGCTGCCGGAACCCTCGCTCCGCGCGGTCGCCCATCCCGCGCTGGAGCGACTCGCCGGGACGACGGCAGAGAGCTCGCAGCTCTACGTGCGAACGATCGAGGGCCGTGTCTGCATCGACGCCGTGGAATCGTCGAAGGAACTCCGGACGTTCGTGCGCGTGGGGACGGAGCTGCCCGTGACGGCCGGGTCGGCCGGCAAGGTCTTCATGGCATGGACCCCCGAGCCCGCCCGCAGCGACCTCGTTTCGCTCGCTCGCGGGTACACGACCTCGACCCCGACCGGCGAGCGGTTGCGACGCCAGCTGGCCGCCGTCCGAAAGCGGGGCTGGGCGTCGAGCGCCGGCGAACGAGAGGAAGGGGTGGGCTCGGTGAGCGCGCCGCTACTCGGTTCCCAGGGTGAACTCCTCGCGGCGGTCTCGATCTCGGGGCCGACGACCCGTCTCACCCGCGTCGCAGCAAAGCGATACGCGCCCGCGGTCATGGCGGCCGCACGCGAGATCGAGCACGCGCTCGGCATGGTGCGAAGCTGACCGGTTCACGTAAGCTCGGCTCTCACATGTCGCGCGTCCAAGCCTTGCAACGCTCCGTGGACAGCTGGCTCACCGGCCGCCGAGCGATCGGCGCGTCGATCGCGACCTTCAGTGCAGTTGCGCTGATCGCCGCGACGCCGCGTTCGCCATTCCACCCGGTGCTCCCCGAGAGCCAGGGCAACGGCCCGATCGGCGTGCTGGCCGAGCTCTTGTTCCTCGACCGCATACCGCACGGCGTGCTCATCGGCATCGGGTTCATCGCGATGATCGCCGCAGGACTCGCATTCCTGCTGGTGTTGTGGGCGGCCGAGCGCGGTGAGGTCTCCACGCGCACCGTCGTGACCTTGGCCGTGGTCTATCACGTCGTCGTGCTGCTGCTGCCGCTGTTGTTGTCGCGCGACGTCTTCAGCTACGCGTTCTACGGTCGCATCCTCAGCCGCTACGGGCAGAACCCCTACGTCAGCACGCCGGCAGATCATCCCGCCAACGACATCTCGCGTTTCGTATGGCCCGGATGGCGCGACACTCCATCGGTCTACGGGCCC
>Ga0224510_10002250_pt1 | contig 11783 bp, 12 predicted proteins | sample SF_May12_sed_USG_FD_170161 | JGI IMG/M metagenome (GOLD analysis project Ga0224510, IMG submission 170161) | Sediment microbial communities from San Francisco Bay, California, United States - SF_May12_sed_USGS_4_1 | ecosystem: Environmental > Aquatic > Marine > Sediment | place: USA: California... | reverse complement strand
TACAGCAAGGGCCTGCAGTGCGTCGTTGACCATATCCACTACCCGAACTGGCGCATCGACTTGGACGTCGACGGCCCGGCCAACGACCTGATCGAGCACAACACGGGGACGGGGTTTGAGACCAATGCCACGGAGGTCGACAGCAATGCCGCGAGTGCCGCGAACCACGGCTGGCGCGTGCGAGATTCGGCGAGCGGCCTGTATGTGGACATTCTTCCTGGGTTCTCAGGTTTCTCGATTCCGGACGGGAGCACGACGGCGCCGGTGACTGCCTACTCCCATAACACCGTCTTCGGACGGCTCTATCAGCCCACCGAGGACACCGGCTGGACCTACGGGCCGAACATGCAAGTCCCGTACAACAACGGCGAGCTCATCCAGAATGCGGACATCGTCGGGTGGCATGAAGCCTATATGCCGCATGCGGCGGCCGATGGTTCGGACCTCTGGCATTCGACCGGGATCCGGCTGGTCCCTTCGAACATGACGGCCGCGTGTGAGGTCAGCGAGAGCTTCGCGTCCATCGCGGACAACAAGGTGGTCTACCAGCTCACCGACACCGGTACGACGAGCGTGACGCTGGACACCTTCGTGTTGAACTTCCCGAGCAACTACTCAGGTATCAAGGAAATTCGCCTCGGCGGATCCAGTATTTTCAAGTCGAGCTCCAGCGTCCCGCCGGTGGACCCCGGTGTCACGATCAGCACCTGGACCAATCCGGATGTGACGAAACGACAACTGAGCCCGGGTGCGCCCGAAAAGCTGGAAATCTTCTTCACCAAGAAGTGGCCGAAAGCCAACTGCCCGAACGGAACGTGCTTCACCGGCACGGCCAGCTTCACGCCGGGATGTCAGGTGAATTTCGGCCCCTGATGTCGTTGACCGGTCTCGACACGAGGGGGGGCGATGCATGCGCCTGCCTTTAATAAAGAGCGATGGGTCAGCATGGTATCGAGTGATTCGGCAAGGATAGAAGCGGGATTCGGCTATGTGTTTCTAGCCGAGTGCCGGAACGCGAAACTGTCTAAGAGAACCGGATTTCTGGATGAATAGCAGTGAAGGAAAGGCCGGGGTCCGGACTAGGACAACGGTCAAAGCGCAATTAGGCGCGAGAAAATGGAGGGAAACCTATGCTTCGTAAATGTCTGGCGATTGTGGGGACAATAATCGGACTGTGTCCGATTTGGGCGACTCCAGCCATGGCTGGAGGGACATATTATATAAAATCAGCAATAATTGAGAAGTTGGATTGCAGCAGCTACACAATCACCGTAGAGGGCGTGGCTGATAAGGGTTCTTCCGTCGAGTACCAGTTTATCCTCACGCCACAGCCGCCTTTTACTGGTTCTCCGACCACGGTTGCAGGTAAGATTCCTGTGGATGGGACCTTCAGTGGTGTGTGGCAATCAGGATCATTCACCTTGGCAAGCGATGGTATTTCCATGGTCACCGGCAAAGCCACGCTGAAGGATGCCAATGGCGGTACGGTCAACAGCGTTGACATAATCAACAACGTCACTCTACCCATCGCATGTCCTGAGCCCCCGAAACCGAGGGTGAAGATCGAAAAATTTACGAACGGGCATGACGGGGATAACTCCAAGGGTGTACCAACACCTGGTAATGGCAACTTCACGCCTGGCACCAACACTGTCGCTGAAATACCCGGAGGCCTCACTGTTACCTGGACATACCGGGTGACCAACACTGGTGCTGAGAAGCTCGTTAAGATTTCTGTCTCCGATAATCGGATAGGTCCGATTGCTTGTCCAAAAGATTACCTCATTCCAGGTGGGTCCATGGACTGCGAAGCGACTCAAGGTGCGGAGCAGCTTGTGCTGAACCCACCACGTGTCATTGAAGGTTGCGGTGACGGCCGACCGACGTATGATAACACTGGTGAGGTCACAGCTTATGGTGAAAGCAGCAACACGAAGGTTACGGATTCTGATCCAAGTCACTACTGCAATCCGAAGCAGGCCGCGTGCGATCTCACACTCAAGAAGACCTGCGAGATCGTGCAGCCGCCGAGCACGGACTGGGCGTCCTGCAAGGGGAAGCTCCAGCAGTTCACGATGATCTGGGGCGGTGAGACGCCCATCAGCATCAGCGGCATCAACAATAATGCCCCGGGCGGTGTAGTCAATCCTGGGGACAAGGTCACCTTCAGTGGACCATGGTCCACGAACGATCTGTATCTCAATATCTCGGGTGGTGCGGTGAATGGGCAGTCGACCTTCCATGTCTCCTGCTCCGATGCAGATATGGATGGCAGGACCTCGACCAACCTGTCGCAGCCACAAGTCTCTGGAAAGGCCCAGGACTGCGGTAAGTTTGAGGGCGACGGCAAAGCGAAGTCCGGCACCTGGATCAACACCTGGCTGTTGGATGGCCTGGTGGATGCAGAAGGCAAGGTGCTGACCTGCAGCCCAACGCCGACGACGCCGACCAGTTCCTGCTCATTTCAGGAGGAGGAGCCGCCACAATGCGGCACGGGCGGTACCTACAAGCCGAGCACGCTCACGTTCCAGTATACCGGTGGGGGCTGCTCGACCCAGAGCAACAGTCAAGCTGCCGGCAAGACGAGCTGCAGCGGGACGATCGATTCGACTAAGCCGGTGAACGTAACGTTCCCGGGCGGCAGCGCGCTCAATGTTTCTCCGGGTGGCACCTTCACCATGCCACGGACGCAGACTCAAAGCGTTATTTCGCTGACTAACACGGGAGGCACAGAGACCGACAGCATCCATACCTCCTGCTCGCAACCATTAATCGTCGGGGATGTGTACTTTAGCCTGACCTTGGTGGCCGAGGACGGCATTGGAGTGGGGAAGAACGTTCAGTACTCGTACAACCTGAAGAACGCGGGATCGAGTACGGTCAGCAACATTCAGGTGACCGACGACAAGCTGGGTAAAATCAATGAGAGCCCTTTCTCCTTGGCTCCTGGTCAGAGTCAGACGCTGACCAAGTCGGCACTCATCTCGGGGACCACGACGAATGTGGCGAAGGCGACCGGTGGCGATTCGTGCGAAGCGAAAGCCACGGCAACTGTAACCGTGCTACCGCCGTTGCCCTGCACGGTGAGCGAGGTGCTCTACGATCTCACGGATGACAAGATCGTGTACAAGCTCACCAATACCGGCAACAAGGATGTGACGGTGGACGGGCTAACCTTGAACTTCCCGAGTGCTCGCGGGGAAATCAAGGAGGTCAAGCGCGAAGGTGACACCATCTACAAGAGCGACCAGAGTAATCTGGTCGTCACGTCGGGCGTGACGATCGGTCATAATGACTGGACCAATACCGACGTCAACAAGCGCAAGATCAAACCGGGCGAGACCAAGAAGCTCGAGATCCGGTTCACCCAGAAGACCAAGGCCACTGAGTCTGAATTCAGCGGCACCGTGACCTTCGCGGAAGGCTGCGAGGTCGACCTCGCTCCTTGATCTCGTAGGGTCGTAGTGAAGGGAGGGCAGGCGGCGCAAACCGCCTGCCCTTTTTTCTTTATCAACCCGGCGCGCTCTATGACATGGGGGTCGGGCAATCCTGCTGGGCAGGAGGTCTTCGTCGATGAGGACGATCGGCACCGTTTGTCTGACCTGCCGGAGGAAGGAGTGCGCCTCTTCGGGGGGCACTCCTTACAACTCAGCCAGCACGCTCTCCCCCATGATCCGCAAGCCATACCGCGACGTCTCTGGCGGGTTCTATCAGGCCCTCACCTACGGCAATTGCGCGCCACGATCTTCCAGGACGACGCGGGTTCCCGCGTTTATCTGGAGCTACCCCTGCTCGCCATTTTTGCGTTCGGCGGTATCTACGCAGCCAGTGTGTTCGGGATGAGCGAAGGAGAAATCGTGACCAGATGTTCGCACTTCAGGCCTTAGCCGGTAAAGTCACGGCTTTTCTCGGACCGCTCGTAGTTGCTCGGACAACAGACTAGACCGGAAGTCATCGCCTGGGCATGAGTACGATCCTCGTATTCGACGAAGTTACCGCAATCGGCGGATCTCTTCGTAATGCGTGGACACGGTCTGATCGAGTGCCGCTCTGAGTTCTTCTCCCTGATAGCGTCGGTTCGCCACTTTGCGAAGGCGTGAGGTGAGTGCCGCGTCACCGAGCGTCGATTCGGCCCATTTGACGAAATCGTTTCGCCGATCGTGATACTCGAGGCTCTCCAGCGGGAGCGTCGGAATCAGCCGGCACAGTTCGTACAAGCTGGCGGCTTCGATGCCTATGTAGCTTTTCTCGGTGCGAAACGCGAATCGTTTGCCTGGTGGGAGGGGGATATCGAGGTACTTATAGAGGTGACGGACGTGAGGAACTCGACGAATAGCCGGGCGCATGCGGACGATGTCGCCGCCGCAGAGCAAGGCGCTCCCCATCGGGATCTCATTCAGATTGGCTCCCTTCAAATTGCACGTGGTGCACTGAGTGCGCAGGCAATCCCAGATCGCATGGTCCGTGATCCGGGTCAACAGGAGATGATTCAGAGATTCAAGGACTGAGCTGCTGAGGCGATCAGGACGATAGGACACAAAGGCCCAGCCTCCTGTGTTCAGAACGGGATGGAGCAACGAGGAAACCTCGCTACCTTCAAACAGGAATTCCTGCGCTTCATCCAGGACAATCCAATGGGGGCGGAATTTTTGTTCCCGGACGGGACGCAAGGCACGCAGCAATTCGGCCACATAGTGGCTGCGCAAAGTGATTGGATACCGGCTCATGTCGAGGACCAACGACACGCCTCCTTCCTCAAGAAGCGAGACGACTGCGGACGGTGGGGGAAGCGAAGCCCGGTCACCTGTGATCGACACGAAGCGAGGAAGGACTCTCAGCCCGCGGAAGTCCCCTTCTGGGTCGATCAGCAAAACCTGATACTCTTCATGATGGAGTCCTTCTGCAATCAAGCCAACCATCCATGACTTACCGGTTGCCGAATCGCCGAAGACTCCCAGATTAAGGCCGGCGAGTCGAGCCGCAGGGACATGGATGGCTGTGCCGGATTCTGTTTGCCCCAGCAGGATCGGTCGCTCCCGCTTGAGTGGGATATCGAGAAATTTGCCGCCCAATGGATACTCTCTGAGGACTTCAAGGACGCCTTGAGGGCCTGGCGCCGTGGCAAGGACATCGGCTGTTTCGATGACGGCGGGAACCGCATCGGCCACTGCGACGGACACCTCCGCGAGCGTCAGCATCGACAGGTCGTTTTCCGCATCCCCGAAGGCCGCGAGGTTTCTGGGAGACAGACCGCACAGGCTAAGCAGTCGTTCGAGTCCCGAACCTTTTGTCGCTCCAGGCGGAAGCACCATGACTGCGCTCTTGTTATATTCGAGCGAGGTGCTGCTACCGAGTGAGCTTAGAATGCGCCAGAGAGCCTGGTCATGGGGTGTCCAAGTCGCAGCGATGGCCAGACCCCGTTCGAAGGGAATGCCTGCTTCTTCCATGGCCTTGAGTAGGCGGAGGTCAAGTTGCCCGAATGGAAGGTAGGTCTCTCCGCTTGCCGTATGTGAGAGCACCGCACCGTTTTCCCATACGATACCGCTGAACAGATCCGCCAGATGGCCAAGCGCAACGGTCTCATAGCGACGCCCAGTCACGAGGAACAGGACATGACCGCTGGCTCGGCATTGTTCAAGAGCTGCTTCGATTTCTGGAGGGACAGCCCCGTTTACAGCCAGCGTGCCGTCGAAGTCGAACGCTAACACACGACGATACATGAGGACCCTCTTACGGGAGGTTGATCCATCGGATCATTGATTCACTGAAGGACTGAGCAGATGGTTCAACTCTGCTTCAGGTACTGCCCAGGGTTCGATGGGAGTCGTCTTTTCATGGAGTCTTGAGCCGGAGCATCCGATTGACGACGGTTGTGTCTTGCACCAACTTGCCGAAACTGTCGGCTAGGACTTCGTTGACGACTTCCTCCAGGTCTTCCGGGTCAAACCAAAAGACCTGTTCAGATCCCGCGCCGTTCAACGTCATGCGCACGATGCTGTCGTCTGACGAGTTCTTTGCCTGAATGGCCAGCTTGGTCTTTGTCGTTATCGCCGTAGAGCCGACCCGACTTTTCGCATGGACGAACAGCTCAAGAATCTTTCCCGTCAGGACGACGTCGGCGCGCTCGATTCCGCCTTGCTTCACGACGTTCCAGCCTTTGGCTGTGAGGTAGTCAGCCAACAGGTGGGCGACGGTTTCAGCTGGCTTGCTTTCAGGGACGTCAAAATAGCTCACGCCCCCCCAGAGATGGGTCCGTACCCCCAGGCCTGTCTGAACGCTCCGTACATCCTCAAACTCGCCGATGGCCACCTTCGTGGGTTCAGCCGGCTTCACGGTCTTCTCAGCACCTGTTGGGACTACGTGCAGCCGCAAGGGAGTCACCTCGCCGGTCCCGGCGCATCCTACGAGAGTGACGAGCCCCATCCCACCGATGAGTCGCATTAGTACCTGCTTCACTGGACCCTCCCTGAATATATATAGGTTCAAGCGAGTGGCTTGTCTCCACCGGCCCGGGAGACCTGTTCCGCAACGCCTGTGCTATGGTTGCCTGAAATGCGTACGCCGGTTGGATTGCCAGCAGGCCTCACTGTGCTCGGTGCAAAAAGGCCGCTCTTTTCCGTAACTGGTGATTTGGACTTGAGATAGGGCCAAGCCAAGGTCCTGCAGATATTGTTTGGCGGCCTGGGCGCGCCGTTCCCCAAGGACAAGATTGTAGGCGCTCGTGCCTCGCTCGTCGCAGTGGCCTTCGATCACGAGCTTTTGGTTCGGTTGGGATTTGAGGAGGTCGGCGTTGCGCTTCAATGCTGATCGCGCATCCCCGCGGATCGCATACTGATCGAAATCGAAATACACGTCCGAGAGTTCGGCCGGCGGTTCGGCCGGTGGAGGCGCGGGTATGGCAGGAGGCTCCGGTGCAGAGGACCGTTCCGCCAGGCGCACCTCCGATTCTTCCACTCTCGTTGGCGGTACGACCTTCGTGACCTCATCCACAGGTACAGGGGAGGGGCCAGGTCGAAAAGCTTGATCCTCCACCGCGGTTGTGATTCTCCGACCACCACAGCCCGACACAATTGTGAGCACGATCAGCCACAGAATGAGCATGTCACACTGACGCCGAATCTTGAGCGACATCATTCCTCCTCGTTATCGAAGGTGAACGGATCGAGCAATCAAGCCATCGGCTGTCTTGACGTACGTGATATCCGCTTTCTCACCGACTTTCACGTCAGCTAACCGAGCGGCCTGCTTCCCTCTCACAATCCTCGCATCTGTCGGCACACGAGCTCCGACGACGAGCGCTTCATTATGAGGGAGCAATACCTGCACCACGATAGTCGGAGGGTCGACGGTGACGTCCGTCGCGACCACAGTACCCTGGACCGTTCGCTGTATCGTTTCTGCGGGTCGACTGGTAACAGGGATGGTCAGGCTCGCCAATCCACATACCAGAGCAACAGAGAGTAGGTAGGCTTTCGTTCTCATATGAAACCATCCTTCCTCTCCCGGCACCGATGATTCAGTGCAGGATCTCGCCAACCGTACCCCGACTACTTGGCAAGAAGGGAGCCAGGCGATGTGACGACGAAGAACGGTGCAACTTGTTGAAAACCTGTTAGTCAAACGAGATGGATGAGTGAGAGACAGAAGGTCTGTGAGGAAATCTGCAACAAGGAGGAGCGTACTGGTGTAGCAAAAGGTCACGGTCATTCCAAGTAGCTCACACGATGTACGCCTCTTTGTAACGGGAGTTCTGTTCCTCTTGGCTCTTTGATCTCATCGAGTTCTCTCTGAAAAGTAGCTTCTGCCGCATGTACTACAGACATGAAGTTCGAGCGGCACCTCACTTGCTCATGGATTGAAAGAGCAGGTGCGATGTCTAACGAGGGGGGATCAATCCATGTCATGCTGCTTGTTGGGGGCAATGCAGTCAACGCAAGTCATCAACCGATCTTGACCCGGCAGAAACGTACGTGAACGTGATCTGTGCACAAGAGAAGCGTGACGGAGGAAGGAGGTACCATGACGGTGTCCCGCCATGTGGAGGAAGCAGCAGAAAAGCTCAAGGAAGCTGCGCGGCAGATTGCATTGGCGCGAGAGGGCCCCGACAGCTGTGAAAATCAGCGGGTCTGGCTGGAAGGTCTCACGGCCTATTGTGAGGCTCTCGCTGATATCCATGCCTATAACAATGAGTCCATTCACGAGAAGCTTCATGAGTTGGCAGGACGGATGGGTCTGAGAAAGTTTCCGCCCTCGTCCTAGCTCATCACTGATGATACCATCCAAGAAACCCTTGAGGCTCGCGATTGTAGGACTCGGCAGGATCGGGCAGACCTGCGCGGAGCTCATCGCTCTGAGCCATGCTTTCACAGTGGGGGCATTCGCTCGTCGGCCGGCCAGTGGAGTGGAGGGACTGCCTGCCTGACCACCTCCGACATATTCCGCTGCTGAGTCATGTGGGTCAACTGAGGGAAGTAGATGGAGCCTTGATCTGTGTGCCGACAAACGCCGTCATGGAGGCTGCCTCTCAGATTCTCCAACATGGAATTCCGATCGTGGACTGTGCCATCCTCCATGGAGAATCGTTTCACGCATACAAGGAGGCGATCCACAAGCTGGCCTTTCATCACAACGCTCCGGCCGTCGTCGGAGCCGGCTGGGATCCGGGGGCGCTCTCGGTCTTTCGATCCTGGTTGGCGCTGCTCACGCCCGGAGGGGTGACCGAGACGACGCATCGGCCTGGGATTACTCTTCGCCACACTGTCATGGCTAAGAGCGTCGTGGGTGTGAAAGATGCGCTGTGTACTGAAGTCCGAGCGGCGGACGGCAGGTTGCAGCGGTACGTCTATGTCGAGTTGGAGAAGGGCGTGAACGCCGATCTGGTGGCCCAGGCCATTCGTGCCGATCCGCTATTTCTTGGCGAGGAGACAGAGATATTTCCCCTGGAGAATCTTGCCTCGCTCGAACAGGAGGGGCGGGGTGTCGTCCTCGACCGGCGGGGTTCTTCACAACGGCTTGGTCGCCGGCACTTTGTGCTGGAGGGCCGTTTCGACGAAGCGGTGGTGACGGCCGAAGTCATGCTCGCGGCGGCCCGTGCGTTGCCTGACCTCGACCCCGGCGCGTACTCACTTGCAGATATTCCTCTCAGTGCCTTGTGGGGCGAACAGGCTGACAAGGCGGAGCGAGAATGGCTCTAATGGCGGCGCGATGACGATATCGCAGTTCATAGAACAGCGGGAGCCGGAGCCTCCAGTGATCTGGGAGAGCTTTCCCTCCTGGGCACAGTTCAGTTGGCTCTACCTTTTGAGCGCCCTTTCCGCCATACGTGGGGCGCTGTTTCATAGATTTGGTGTGGGCGGCTGGGAAATGTGGGTGATAGGGGCAGGAATCCTGCTTGCGTGTGCTGCGCTCCTGCGGCACTGGGGGCACTACGAACTTACAAGGGATCAGATCACGGTGCGCAACGGCTATACGGGACGCGAGATTCAATTCATTCTGTTGAACGAGGTCAGAAACATAGAGGTGCGACAAGGCATGGTGGCGGATTATTTTGGGATCGGCATGGTGCTCGTTCACGCTCGAAGCAGCGACCGTGTGCTGTCTCTGCGAGGCGTGAGCGATCCAGAAGAGGTCAAGATCCGCATCGAAGCCCTGGCTTGGAAGCATCATCGAACGGCAATGGATTCAGAGTCGGTAGGTGCATGATCGGGAGCTGAATTCAACAGGCTCAGAGCGACTCACAAGGTGGGTGCCGTATTGCATCAGACCGGCCGAGTCTTGCGGGAGACACATCTGGTGCTGCAACGATGAAGATCGCATTGACCGGTGATGTGATGCTCGGACGGTTGGTGGATCAATATGTCATACAGAACCGCTCGGTGCGTCCCGAGGCGCTCTGGGGCGATGTCCTCCCGATCATGCTTGCCGCTGACTGCCGACTCATCAACCTGGAATGTGTCATCAGCGATCGGGGAGAGGAATGGCATCCGACTACGAAAGCCTTTCACTTTCGCGCCAGGCCCCGCGCCATTGAGTTCCTGCAAGCAGCGAGGATCGACGGCGTCACTCTGGCGAACAATCATGTGCTGGATTACGGTCCTGAAGCCTTGCTGGATTGCTTCAAGCTGCTTGACCAAGCCGGGATCAAACGGTCCGGCGCTGGCGCCATGATAGAAGAAGCGCTGACGCCTCTTGTGCTCGACTTGTCGGAAGGCCGGGTGGCCGTCGTGGCCCTGACGGATAACGAGCCGGAATGGGAAGCGACAAAGACGAAACCGGGTGTGAACTACATCGCGTACGGCAATCGCGGGTTGAAGGAGCCATACCGATCACGACTCACTCAAGCGCTGTTGTCAGCACGAGGGCAGGCCGACTTCGTGATTGTTAGCGCGCACGTCGGCCCTAACTGGGGTGCGCCGTCGAAGGAGATCCGGGCACTCGTACGCGACCTCATCGACATGGGCGCCGACCTCTACTGGGGCCACTCCAATCATGCGCCTCAGGGGATCGAATTCTATAAAGGAAAGGTCATTCTCTATTCGACCGGCGATTTTGTTGATGACTATATGGTCGACAAAGGCGAGCGCAACGACCTCTCATTCCTATTCATGTTGGAAGTGGAGCAAGGTCGTCTTGCGCGTATCAGGCTCCATCCGACCTGCATCGAAGATCTTGGCGTCCGCCTCGCTAATGAACGGGAAGCATTGTTCTTGAAGAAGACGATGAAAACGAAGTGCGGGGCATTCGGAGTGAAGCTCGAGTTCGAGAATCACGTCGGGATGGTCATGATTGAATAAATAGGAAGAGGAGAAAATCGATGCGTCAGGCCATCCGCAACAGGCAATCTCTCGTGAATGGAAGAACGATGGTGCGTGCGTTCCCGCAGGCTGGCTCAGAGTTACGCAAGCCGCAATCTAGGGGGTCCACACAGATGACTCGCAGGCAGTTCATGATTGTGGGAGCGATGGTGGCCGCGTCTATTGTTGCAGGGGCTTCCCCTCGCTCTGCATGGGCCACGGCCAAGTACCAAAAAACGATCGCGGTGCTGCAGTACGCTTATGATCGCGAGATGGCCCTCTACTATGAGTATCTGGCCTTCGGGAAAGTGGCAAGAGCTGAGGGCTACATCGGGATCGCCTATCTATTCATCGCTTTAGGAACGGCGGAGCTGATCCACGCACAGAACTTCGGGAAGATTCTCTCGCGTCTTGGCGTCGAACTGCCTTCCGTCAGCAAACCGGCCGGTTCGCCGGCAAAGACCCGGGAGAATCTCATCAAGGCAGCCGACGCAGAGATCGATGCGGTGGATGTGTTCTATCCTGAGGTCCTACAAGAATTGGAAGCCGAAGGCATGAAAGATGCGATTCTCGCCACACACTATGCCTGGGAATCGGAGAAACAACACCAAGGAATCATCAAGAAGATTCAGCGGTGGTCGCCGAGCTTTTTTGAACGGGTCGCCCGGACGATCGACGAACACATCGGCCCGTATTTCGTCTGCCAGGTCTGCGGATCGACCATGACCGAGATCCCGCCCGACACATGCCCTATCTGTAAGTTGTCATCTCGACATTATCGAAAGATCGAGATTGTCGAATGAAAGCGCGCTCATGCCTAGGAGGACCATCGGTGACACCCCCCCCCACTCGCTCAGAGATTATGCAGGGAAGCTGGGAACATTTCCCGCACGAGGCTGATATCGGTGTGCGAGGAATCGGCATGACGAAGGAAGCAGCGTTTGAACACGCAGGGCTGGCTCTGACCGCCGTGATCACAGACCTGGCCTC
>Ga0224510_10002249_pt1 | contig 11784 bp, 13 predicted proteins | sample SF_May12_sed_USG_FD_170161 | JGI IMG/M metagenome (GOLD analysis project Ga0224510, IMG submission 170161) | Sediment microbial communities from San Francisco Bay, California, United States - SF_May12_sed_USGS_4_1 | ecosystem: Environmental > Aquatic > Marine > Sediment | place: USA: California... | reverse complement strand
CTCATCAACCGACTCGAGTCGCACCAGGAGGGCCGCATCGTCGTCGACGGCATCGAGCTCGCCGAGGACCTGAAGGCGATCGAGGCCATCCGGCGCGAGGTCGGCATGGTGTTCCAGAGCTTCAACCTGTTCCCGCACCTCACGGCGCTGGAGAACCTGACGCTCGCGCCAGTGTGGGTGCGGCGCATGCCGAAGAAGGATGCCGAGACGCTCGCGCTGCAGCTACTGGAGCGGGTGCGCATTGCCGAGCAGGCGCACAAGTACCCGGCGCAGCTCTCGGGCGGCCAGCAGCAGCGCGTGGCGATCGCGCGGGCGCTCGCCATGAAACCCAAGGTGATGCTGTTCGACGAGCCGACCTCGGCCCTCGACCCGGAGATGATCAAGGAGGTGCTCGACGTCATGATCGAGCTGGCGCAGGAAGGCATGACGATGCTGGTGGTGACGCACGAGATGGGGTTCGCGCGCACGGTGGCCGACCGGGTGGTGTTCATGGACCAGGGCGAGATCGTCGAGTCGGCGCCGCCGCAGACGTTCTTCGAGGCGCCGAAGACCGACCGGGCGCGGCTGTTCCTCAGCCAGATCCTCGGGCACTAGCTATGCTAGACTTTTTTCGCTCTTAACCATAAGCACGCAAAGGAGATTTCCATGGGCGCGATACTGCAGTCCCTCAACCGCACCATCATTGCGGGCATCGTCGTTCTGGTCGTCATCCTGCTCATCGTCGGCCAGGCGAGCGGCGCCTGGATCGACCTGTCGAGCCACCAGTGGTGGGCGTTCTTCATGCGCTGGCTGCATGTGCTCTCCGGCGTCATGTGGATCGGCCTGCTCTGGTACTTCAACTTCGTGCAGACGCCCTCGATGCCGAAGATCCCGGACGAGCAGAAGCCGGCGATCAGCAAGGTGATCGCGCCCGAGGCGCTGTTCTGGTTCCGCTGGTCGGCGCTTTCCACGATCGTCACCGGGCTGCTCCTCGCCTCGATGAACATGTACCTGGTGCAGGCGCTGTCGCTGCAGCGGCCGTTCACCGCCATCGGCATCGGCATGTGGCTCGGGCTGCTGATGGCATTCAACGTCTGGTTCATCATCTGGCCGAACCAGAAGAAGGCGCTCGGCATGGTGCAGGTGAGCCCCGAGGAAAAGGCGGCGGCGGCGAAGAAGGCCGGTATGACCTCGCGCCTCAACACGCTCCTGTCGATCCCCATGCTCTATTGCATGGTGGCGCAGCAGAACGGCGGGCTATAGGAACAGGGGAACCGCAAGGTTCCCCGCGTTACCCCCTCCTCGCGCTAACGCGACTTCAGTTTGTCCAGACCGCGCAGGCGCGAGCCGGCGCGGATGCCGCGCTCGGCGAACCAGCCCTGCGCCATTTCGAGCGCGAAGCGAGCCGGCTGTTTCGCGCAGTGCGAGACCTCCGTGTGGGGTTGCATGTCGGCGATGTTGACGATGACGCCGCTCTCGTCGATGAAGGCGACAGACAGCGGCAGCGGCGTGTTCTTCATCCACATGCAATGCACGGTGGTCTCGTCGAACACGAACAGCATGCCGCCGTTCGGCGCGAGCGCGGTGCGGTGCATGAGCCCCAGCGCCCGGGTGGCATCGCGGTCGGCCACTTCGGCGCGGATCAGGTGCATGCCCGCGCCGAGCTGCACGGTGGGCAGGGCCGGTTGCTGGGCCGTGGCGGCGCCGGCGGCGAGCAGCAGGGCGCAGAGAAGCTGGCGCATGGGCGAAAAAAAGGGCAGGGTAACCGCCCTGCCCTCATTGCGGAAGGGGAGAGTTACTTCTTCTCTTCCTTCTTCATCTCTTTCTTCTCGGCCTTCTTCTTGGCGGCCTTCTTGTCTTCCTTCTTCTCCATCTTCTTCTCGTCCTTCATCGGCGCACCGGCGTGCGAGGCGGCGAAGGCGGACGCGCTAACGGCTGCAAACATCGCAGCGGCGATCACAGTCAGAAGCTTGTTCATTCACATCTCCTAGGTAGGTGTGTAAACGGGTCGGCGTGGCGGATCCGCCACGCTCCCGCAGCGCATAACGCGTCTGGGCGAAAGGCGTTGACACGGATTGTGGCGTCGACGAATCAACCCTCGACCCCGACGCACCGATGAACCCATAACTATATGATAAGATTGCTTTTTTACACGATGATTGCTATGTTGCGCCGATTGCTTACGGCGGCTGTGCTTTGCTTCGGCGCGCAGTCCTTGGCCGGCGCCGCGCCGCGCATACCCGCAGACGACGCTGAGATTCTCGAGCGACTGTCGCTGGTACGCGACAGTCCGCAGGCTAAAGCACTGCGCGAGCTGCGTGCCCGCGTCGCCGCGGCGCCCGCCGACCCCGGGCTGGCCGCCGCGCTCGCTCGCCGTTACTTCATGCTCGCCATGGCCGACGGTGATCCCCGCTTCATCGGCTACGCGCAGGCCGCGCTGCGCCCCTGGGACGGTGCCGAGGCACCCCCCGGCATCCTGCTGGTGCGCGGGATGCTGCGGCAGTACCGGCACGATTTCGACGGCGCGCTCACCGACCTCGCGCTCGCCCTGCAGCGCGACCCCGGGAACGACGAGGCGCACGCCTGGCGCGCCGCCATATTCATGGTGCGCGCGGATTACGCGCGCGCGGCCGACGCCTGCGCGGCGCTCGCCGCGCTCGAGGACAGCATTCAGGCCGTCGGCTGCAGCACGTATGTGGAGGCCACCACCGGCCGCACGCGTGCGGCCTATGACCGGCTGCGGGCCGCCCTCGCGGCCCAGCCGGACTCCGGCGGGCAGGTGCAGCTTTGGGCGCTCACCCGGCTCGCGGAAATGGCCGATCGACTCGGCGATGCAGCGGCGGCCGAGAATCACTTCAAGGCGGCGCTGACGCTCGGCAGGGAAGACAACTTCCTGCTCGCCGCGTACGCCGATTTCCTGCTCGAGCGGCGCCGCGAGCGTGAAGTGCTCGCCTTGCTGAAGGATCGAGGGCGCTCCGACACGCTGCTCCTGCGCGTCGCCCTCGCCGCGCACCGGCTGGGCCTGCCCGAGGCCGCGGGCCACGTGCGCACCCTCGGCGAGCGCTTTGCCGCCGCCGCACTGCGCGGCGAGCGGCTGCATCTTGCGGAAGAGGCGCGCTACCTGCTCGAGCTGCGCGGCGATGCCGGCGCCGCGCTCGCCGCGGCCGCCGAGAACTGGAAGTCGCAGCGCGAGCCGCGCGACGCCCTGATCCTGCTCGAAGCCGCGCGCGCCGCGCGCGCGCCCGCGGCCGCCGCACCGGTGCTCGAGTGGCTGGCGCGCTCGGGCTTCGAGCACGAAGGCATGCGCCGCCTCGCGGTCGAGCTGCGGTGAGACTCGCACTGTTGTTCACGCTGGCGCTGTGCGCCGGCTCGGCGCTCGCGCACAAGCCGAGCGACAGCTACCTCGCGCTGCGTGTCGAGGGTGCCGCGCTCGAAGGCCAGTGGGACATAGCCCTGCGCGACCTGGAGCACGCCATCGGCCTTGACGCCAATGGCGACGGCGCCATCACCTGGGGTGAGTTGCGCGCGCAGCGCTCCGAAATTGTCGCGTATGCGCTAGCGCGCCTCGTGCTGGACGCCGACGGCAGGCCGTGCGGCGTCGAGGCCCGCGAACTGCTTGTCGACGAGCACAGCGACGGCGCCTATGCCGTGCTGCGCTTCGCGGCGCGCTGCGACGCCGTGCCGGAGCGCACGCTGGCCATCGGCTACAGCTTGTTCGCCGACCTCGATCCCACGCACCGCGGGCTGGTCCGGGTCGCGCACGGCGCGCAGACCGCAAGCGGTGTGCTCGGCCCGGACCAACCACGACTCGAGGTGAGGCTCGGCGAAAGCTCGCGCCTGCGCCAGTTCTTCGATTACGCGCGTGAGGGCGCCTGGCACATCTGGATCGGCATCGACCACGTGCTGTTCCTCGTTTCGCTGCTGCTGCCTGCGGTGCTGGTCTACGGCGCACGCGCGTGGACACCTGCGCCCCGCTTCGCGCCCGCCTTCTGGGACGTGTTCAGGATCGTCACCGCGTTCACCGTGGCGCATTCCATCACGCTGTCGATGGCGGCGCTCGGCGTGCTGGCGCTGCCCTCGCGCCTGGTGGAGTCGGTGATCGCGCTTTCGGTGGTACTGGCCGCGCTCAACAACCTCTACCCATTGGTGCTCGGCCGGCGCTGGGCGGTGGCCTGCGGCTTCGGGCTGGTGCACGGCTTCGGCTTCGCCAGCGTACTTGCGGATCTCGGCCTGCCGCGCGATGCCCTGCTCGTCTCCCTCGTCGGCTTCAACCTCGGCGTCGAAGCCGGCCAGCTCGCCATCGTCGCCCTGTTCCTGCCGGCCGCGTTCCTTGCGCGCCAGCACCCGCTCTACCGGCGGCTGGTGTTCGCGGGCGGCTCGCTGGCGATCGTCCTGGTCGCGTCGCTGTGGATGCTGGAGCGGATTTTCGACCTGAAGATCTTATAATTCCGCTTTTCGCGGCGCAATCGCGCAGGAGTATTCATGGCGTACAAGCATATCAAGGTCCCCTCGGCGGGCGAGAAGATCAAGGTCAACAAGGACTTCTCCCTGGCGGTGCCGGACAACCCCGTCATTCCGTACATCGAAGGCGACGGCACCGGCGTCGATATCACGCCCGTGATGGTCAAGGTGGTGGATGCAGCGGTGCAGAAGGCCTACGGCGCGAAGAAGAAGATCGTGTGGATGGAGATGTACGCCGGCGAGAAGTCCTGCAAGGTCTACGGCGAGAACGTCTGGCTCCCCGACGAAACGCTGGCCGCGGCCAAGGAGTACGTAGTGTCGATCAAGGGGCCGCTCACCACGCCGGTGGGCGGCGGCATCCGCTCGATCAACGTCGCCCTGCGCCAGGAGCTCGACTTGTACGTCTGCCTGCGCCCGATCCGCTACTTCAAGGGCGTGCCCTCGCCGCTCAAGGAGCCGGAAAAGACCGACATGGTGATCTTCCGCGAGAACTCCGAGGACATCTACGCCGGCATCGAGTGGGCGGCGAAGACGCCCGAGGTGAAGAAGCTGATCAAGTTCCTGACCGACGAGATGAAGGTGAAGAAGATCCGCTTCCCCGAGACTTCGGCGATCGGCATCAAGCCGGTGTCCGTGCAGGGCTCGGAGCGGCTGATCCGCAAGGCCTTCCAGTACGCCGTCGACAACGACCGCAAGTCGGTGACCCTGGTGCACAAGGGCAACATCCAGAAATTCACCGAGGGGGGCTTCCGCGACTGGGGCTACGCCCTGGCGCAGAAGGAGTTCGGCGCCAAGCTGGTGGACGGCGGCCCGTGGTGCAGCTTCAAGAACCCGAAGTCCGGCCGCGAAATCGTGGTGAAGGATGTGATCACCGACGCCTTTCTGCAGCAGATCCTGCTGCGTCCCGCGGAGTACGACGTCATTGCCACCATGAACCTGAACGGCGATTACGTCTCGGACGCGCTCGCCGCGCAAGTCGGCGGCATCGGCATCGCGCCGGGCGCCAACATGAGCGACTCGATCGCCATGTTCGAGGCCACCCACGGCACCGCGCCCAAGTACGCCGGCAAGGACTACGTGAATCCGGGCTCGGAGATCCTGTCAGCGGAAATGATGCTGCGGCACATGGGCTGGGTCGAAGCCGCCGACGTCATCGTGCGCTCGATGGAGAAGGCCATCGCCGACAAGGTGGTGACCTACGATTTCGCGCGCCTGATGCAGGGCGCGAAGCAGGTGTCATGCTCGGGCTTCGGCCAGGCGATGATCGAACGCATGTAGGGCGCGCAAGACCGCAATGAAAAAGGGCCGCTGGCGCGGCCCTTTTCGCTCTTGGCGTCGGCGGCTCTAGACCTTGTTGATGTTGGAGGCCTGCTTTCCCTTGGGGCCCTGCACCACGTCGAAGCTCACCTTCATGCCCTCCTTGAGGGTCTTGAAGCCCGCCATCTGGATGGCGGAGAAATGCGCGAACAGGTCCTCGCTGCCGTCATCCGGCGTGATGAATCCATACCCTTTCGCGTCGTTGAACCACTTCACGGTGCCGGTCGCCATTGCCGCTTCCCTTGTATGAGTTGGATAACGCCGGGCGCTGCGCCCGGGCCATGCTTGAAACTCATGTCGCCGCCGCCTTTTTTGCCCATGGCGTTACCGACAGCCTGAATCCAAACACAAGGCGGCTTCTACCCGCCTTCCCAGGTGCAGTCAAGACCCCCCTGCCGCCGCATTGCGCACACCGAACACATTGATTAGGATAGCTATGAGCGGGTGGAGCAACGCCCGGCGATTCACCATCATTAGCACGGAGTGCGTGAACGGAAACGTAAAGGGCATGTCCGATCGGATTGAGCTTGAGAACGAAACTTAAGAGGCATGGCGCAGTTCAAGGACGACACTCTGCTCGAGGCGCAGCGGAGCAAGCTGCAGCCTCCGCCGATGTTCAAGGTCATGCTGCTCAACGACGACTACACGCCAATGGAATTCGTGGTGCTGGTGCTGCAGAAGTTCTTCGCCATGACGCGCGAGCGCGCCACGCAGGTCATGCTGAAGGTGCACCGCGAGGGCATCGGCGTGTGCGGCGTGTATCCGCACGACATCGCCAGCACCAAGGTTCAGCAGGTGGCGGCGTTTGCGCGCCGGCACCAGCACCCGCTGCAGTGCGTGATGGAGGAAACGTAGCATGATCGCCCAGGAGCTCGAAGTCAGCCTGCACATGGCGTTCGTCGAAGCGCGCCAGAAGCGGCATGAGTTCATCACCGTCGAGCACCTGCTGCTGGCGTTGCTGGACAACCCCACCGCGGCCGAGGTGCTGCGCGCGTGCGGCGCCAACCTCGACGAGCTGCGCAAGAGCCTCACGCAGCATATCGCCGAACAAACGCCGCGCATCGCCGCCGACCGCGAGGTGGACACGCAGCCCACCCTCGGCTTCCAGCGCGTCATCCAGCGCGCCATCCTGCACGTGCAGTCCTCGGGCAAGAAGGAAGTCACCGGCGCCAATGTGCTGGTGGCGATCTTCGGTGAGAAGGATTCGCACGCGGTCTACTTCCTGCAGCAGCAGGGGGTGACGCGCCTCGACGTCGTCAATTACATCTCGCACGGCATCACCAAGACGCCGCAGCCGCATTCCGGCAAGGCCGAGCAGGAGGCCGGGGAGGAAGCGCAGGCCGAGCCCTCCAACAGCCCGCTGGACAACTACACGCAGAACCTGAACGCGCTGGCGCTCGCCGGCAAGATCGATCCGCTGATCGGCCGCGAGCGCGAGCTCGAGCGCGTCATCCAGACCCTGTGCCGCCGGCGCAAGAACAACCCGCTGCTGGTGGGCGAGGCCGGCGTCGGCAAGACTGCGATCGCCGAGGGCCTGGCGCGCAGGATCATCGAATCGAACGTGCCCGAGCTGCTCGCGCGCAGCACGGTGTACGCCCTCGACATGGGGGCCCTGCTCGCCGGCACCAAGTACCGCGGCGACTTCGAGCAGCGCCTGAAGGCGGTGCTGAAGCAGCTGGTGGACAATCCCCATGCCATCCTCTTCATCGACGAGATCCACACCGTGATCGGCGCGGGCGCCGCTTCGGGCGGCACGCTCGACGCCTCCAACCTGCTCAAGCCGGTGCTCTCCACCGGGCAGCTGAAGTGCATCGGCGCCACCACCTACATCGAGTACCGCGGCGTGTTCGAGAAGGACCACGCCCTGTCGCGGCGCTTCCAGAAGATCGACGTCGTCGAGCCGTCGGTCGACGAGACGGTGGAGATCCTGAAGGGGCTGAAGACGCGCTTCGAGGCGCATCACAGCGTCAAGTACACGGCCACTGCGCTCACCTCGGCGGCGGAGCTCTCGGCGCGCTACATCAACGATCGCCACCTGCCCGACAAGGCCATCGACGTCATCGACGAGGCGGGCGCCGCCCAGAGAATCGCGCCGAAAAGCCGGCAGAAGAAGGTCATCGGCAAGGGCGAGATCGAGGAGATCGTCGCCAAGATCGCGCGCATCCCGCCCAGGAGCGTATCGAGCGACGACCGCGGCGCGCTCGCCAAGCTCGACCGCGACCTGAAAGCGGTGGTGTTCGGCCAGGATCGGGCCATCGACGCCTTGGCGTCGGCTATCAAGATGGCACGCTCGGGGCTTGGCAATCCGCAGAAGCCGATCGGCTCGTTCCTGTTCTCCGGGCCGACGGGCGTCGGCAAGACCGAGGTCGCGCGCCAGCTCGCCTATTGCATGGGCATCGAGCTGATCCGCTTCGACATGTCGGAGTACATGGAGCGCCACGCGGTGAGCCGCCTCATCGGCGCGCCCCCGGGGTACGTGGGCTTCGAGCAGGGCGGCCTGCTTACCGAGGCCATCACGAAGAAGCCCTACGCGGTGCTGCTGCTCGACGAGATCGAAAAAGCGCACCCGGACATCTTCAACATCCTGTTGCAGGTGATGGACCACGGCACGCTGACCGACAACAACGGCCGCAAGGCGGATTTCCGCAACGTGGCGATCGTCATGACCACCAACGCGGGCGCCGAGTCGCTCACCAAGAACGCCATGGGCTTCACGCCGTCGGCCACGGCGGGCGACGAAATGGAGATCATCAAGAAGATGTTCACGCCCGAGTTCAGGAACCGCCTGGACGCGGTGATCTCGTTCAGCGCGCTCGACCACGACGTCATCATGCGCGTGGTGGACAAGTTCCTGATCCAGCTTGAGGAGCAGCTGCAGGAGAAGAAGGTCGAGCCGCACTTCACGCAGAAGCTCAAGGACCACCTGGCGAAGAAGGGGTTTGATCCGCTGATGGGCGCGCGCCCGATGGCGCGCCTCATCCAGGACACTATCCGCCGCGCCCTCGCCGACGAGTTGCTGTTCGGCAAGCTGGCGCACGGCGGCAAGGTGACCGTGGACGTGGACGACGCCGGCAATGTGGCCCTGCAGTTCGAGGCGCCGGCGCCGGCGTCCGCGCCGCCGGCGAAAGAACCGGTCGCCTGAGCCCGGTTCCCGGCGCAGTCGCGCCGGGTTGCGCTGCCTCAATGGCGCACGCCAATTTCCTTGACAGGCGCCTCCCGCTGAGCCGAGACTCCGCCGAGTAGCAGTCAACTTCGGGGAGGGGCTCCGTATGCGAATTGCTCTTATTTGCGCGGCCGCGCTGGTGGCTGTGCCGGTTGTTGCGAGTGCGCAGGACGCGGGCAACCGCCTAGCCGCCTCGTGCGCCATGTGCCACGGCACCGCCGGCCACAGCGTGGGCGGCAACGTACCCTTGGCGGGGATGCCGAAGGACGAGATGGTGAGCAAGTTCAAGGCATTCCGCTCCGGCGCCGCGCCAGCGACCGTCATGCATCAGATCGCCAAGGGCTACACCGACTCTCAGCTCGAGCAGTTGGCCGCGTACTTTGCGGCACTGAAGAAGTAGGGGGGAATGCCATGAGCAAGATATTTGATCGACGCGACTTTCTCAAGCTGAGCGGCGCCGCCGCGGCGCTCGCCGCGACGGGCTGCGCCACCACGGGAGGCGCCAAGGCGCGCGTAGTGGTCATCGGCGGCGGCTTCGGCGGTGCCACTGCAGCGAAGTACATCCGCATGTGGGGTTCCGCCATCGAGGTGGTGATGGTGGAGCGCGAAGCCGATTTTGTCTCGTGCCCGATCTCCAATCTGGTGTACGGCGGCTCGAAGACCATGGCGGACATCACCTACGGTTACAGCGGCCTCGCGCGCTATGGCGTGCAGGTCGTGCGCGACGAGGCGAAGGCGGTGGATACGGCGGCGAAAACCGTGAAGCTCGCCCGCGGGAACGACCTGAAATATGACCGCCTCATCGTCTCGCCCGGCATCGATTTCATGTACGACCAGATCGCTGGCTACGAAGCGGCGATGAGCGCGAACCGCGTGCTGCACGCCTGGAAGGCGGGGCCGCAAACGGTGGCGCTACAGCGCCAGCTCGCCGAGATGCGCGACGGTGGCGTCTACGTCCTCTCGGTGCCGCTTGCGCCTTACCGCTGCCCGCCGGGGCCGTACGAGCGCGCGAGCCAGGTCGCGCAGTACTTCAAGAAGCACAACCCCCGTGCCAAGGTGCTGATCGTCGACGCCAATCCGGACGTGACGTCCAAGGGCAAGCTCTTCAAGCAGGCTTGGGCGGACCTGTATCCGGGCATGATCGAGTTCCGCGGCAACTCGAAGGCGATCGGCGTCGATGCGGCAAGCAATACGCTCAAGCTCGAGGTCGAGGACGTAAAGGGCGACGTGCTGAACGTGGTGCCGGCCCAGCGCGCCGGCGACATCGCCGTCAAGGCGGGGCTGATCACCGCGAACGACCGCTGGTGCGGCGTGGACTGGCGCACGACGGAGTCGACTGTGGTCAAGGGCGTGCATGTGCTGGGCGACGCCACGCTCTCCGCCCCCGGCATGCCCAAGTCGGGCAGCATGGCCAATCAGCAGGCGAAGGTCTGCGCCGCCGCGGTGGTGGCGATGATCAACGGCCGAGAGCCGAGCGCCGATCCGTTGATCGTCAATACCTGCTACAGCTTCGTTTCCGACGACGAAGTGGTCCACGTTGCCTCGGTGCATGAGCTGGATGAGAGCAAGAAGACCTTCGTGCCGATCAAGGGTGCGGGAGGGTTATCCGCGGCGCGCAATCAGATCGAAGCGCACTACGCCTGGGCCTGGGCGCAGAACATCTGGTCCGACATGCTCGGATAGGGCGGGCAGTGACGCACCCAGCGGCTTAACGGCCAGTGCTGCCGAAGCCGCCAGCGCCGCGCGCGCTGGCGGCGAATTCTTCCACGACCACGAGCTCGACCTGCACCACCGGCACCACCACCAGCTGCGCGATGCGCTCCAGCGGCTGGATGGTGAAGGCGGCCGCGCTCCGGTTCCAGACCGAAACCACCACTTCGCCCTGGTAATCCGAGTCGATCAGGCCGACGAGGTTGCCGAGCACGATGCCGTGCTTTGCGCCCAGGCCGGAGCGCGGCAGCACCACGGCGGCAAGCCCGGGGTCACCGAGATGGATAGCGAGCCCTGAGCGCACCAGCTGGCTGTCGCCCGGCTGCAGCACGAGCGGCGCATCCACGCAGGCACGCAGGTCGAGGCCGGCGGCGCCCGCGGTGGCGTAGTGCGGCAGGTGCGCGCGGATCCTCGGGTCGAGGATCCGCACTTCAAGCTTTTGCACGCGCGCGCTTCTCTCCCGCCAACATGCCGGCGACATGCGCCACCAGCCGGCGCGCAAGCTCGAGCTTCGGGGCGCGCCCAAGCGCATGCTCGCCGCGCTCGTCGAACAGCGTGATCTCGTTATCGTCGGCGCCGATCGCGCTCTGCGCCAGATTCGCCGCCAGCAGGGGCACCGCCTTCTTCGCGCGCTTGGCGCGCGCATGCTCGGCGAGATTCTCGCTCTCGGCAGCGAAACCGACGCAGAACGGGGCATCCTCCAGGCCAGCGACCCAGGCGAGGATGTCTGGATTCTCGGCGAGCTCCAGGCTCGGTCCCGCGCCAGCGCCCTTCTTGATCTTCTGCGCGGCGCGATTCCTCACGCGGTAATCGGACACCGCGGCTACGGCGAAGAACACGTCGCTGCCGGGCGCAACCTTTTTCACCGCCTCGAACATCTGTTCGGCGCTTTGCACGCGCACGTATTCCACGCCCGCGGGCGCCGCGAGCGCGGTCGGGCCGCTCACCAGCGTCACGCGCGCGCCCGCTTCGTGCGCCGCGCGCGCCACCGCATAGCCCATCTTGCCGGAGCTCGCGTTGGTGATCACGCGCACCGGGTCGATCGGCTCTTCGGTCGGCCCCGCGGTCACCAGCACCCGCTTGCCGGCGAGCAGCTTCGGCTGGAAGAACGCTTCGATCTCGGCGGCGATCTCTTCCGGCTCGAGCATGCGGCC
>Ga0224510_10002248_pt1 | contig 11784 bp, 16 predicted proteins | sample SF_May12_sed_USG_FD_170161 | JGI IMG/M metagenome (GOLD analysis project Ga0224510, IMG submission 170161) | Sediment microbial communities from San Francisco Bay, California, United States - SF_May12_sed_USGS_4_1 | ecosystem: Environmental > Aquatic > Marine > Sediment | place: USA: California... | reverse complement strand
CTCCTCAAGAGTAAGAACGCGGGACGGGGGGCTCGGATTCAATCAATTTCCTATACGGGGTCACCCGAAGGTGCCGCCACAGATGGGTCCGCAGATCCCCCTGGGCCAGGTTTTTTGACGGGGTTACAACCTCCAAGAAGCTAACGGCCACTGTCCACGCGTTGGAGGATTGTACCGCCCGATGTTTCTATGCAGAAGGGGCACGGCAAGCCGTGAGGGCCGTTTTTTAGGATGTCCCGCTCCATCCGCGCTTCAGCGAGATCGCGCTTGAGCCGAGACACCTCGGCCTCCAGTTCCGTCACGGGCCGCCGGCTCTCGCCCAGCGTCGCGAGCTGGCCTTGCCGAGCGCGACACACCCAGCGCTCGAGCGTCCTGCCCGACATGCTCAGGTGTCGGGCGGCCTCCGGAATCGTCAACGGCTGTTCCAAGACCAGCCGCACGGCCTGCTCCCGGAATTCCTTCGTATACTGCTGTCGCGGAACCTGTTCCATTTCACACCTCCAGCCCTCTCATTGTAGGTTGAAGGCGTCCACTTTTTCGAGCCTAGCACACAGACGTGCGTGTCAGGTTTGATGTGCAGGCCGGTTACGCCGCAGATGTAGCGGTCGCTGCTGTCCTGCCGTCAGCGTCCAGCCGTGCAGTGTTTGTTTCAGCGCTCGCGATCGATGCGACTGGACTGACAACGCTCCGCAAATCCGGCGTCGCGGCAAAAGTCGTGCTCTCGTTAGACAAGCTCGCGTTGCCGGAAGACGCAGTCATCACAAACCTCGCTGTACTGCTTCCGGGTGTCGATGGGGGGACCTTCAATGCAGAACTTCAGTTTGGGAGCGCAACGCCTACGCCGTTTACGATCGACAACGGTCTGGCGATGTCTAACAAAGGACCGCTCGATGATGGCATTGCTGCGAATGTGCAACCACTCAATCAGGCGGTCGGCGGGTCTCCAGCTCGTTCCGTCGTGCTCGCCATCGACAAGGGGACAGATGCTGCTCGTCTAGCCAAAGTGCGTGATGTTATGCTATGGGTCGAGTATGACGCACTGTAGCTACAACAAACGGGTAGTGGAGTGAGGTTGGGGTGGACTCGCTCTCATGCCTGATCGCACAGATGGTTGTCAAACAGTACTCTCTTCCATTCCTGCATAAGTCCCGTGTAACTTCTGCGAGCGCCAAACAGCGCCTGGCGCCAAGACAACGAGTGAAACCCTGCGGAGGTCTTGTCAATAAGTGTGTAAATGCCTAAAAACAGAGATAGAAATTGGGTGTGGGGAAGAAAGGGGTCGGGAGTCTTTACTCAAGGTAATGGGGGCAAAATTTTGATATCAGCAATCGACTCCCGACCTTTTGCGGGCGTTCTCGATCAGGGTTCCGAACCCACGGTACCTCGGCTTAGCCTGCAACCACAGGCTGGGCTTCTCGCCCCGCCAGACTCTTCCGACGGTTGCTCGAGATTGTTCGGTCAATGATCGCGCCGCAATTGAGGCATTTCCACGCATAGAACACGAGAAAGAAATCCGAGTACCGCTCCAGCAACATCATCCCTTTACACTTCGGACATTCCATTCACTCCTCCTCGGGTGGGTAGGTTCACAGCTGATGATGGACTTAAGCAAGAGCTGCGCCACAGCGCGAGGTGTCATATTTCCAAAGTTTCATGTAATACGTACTTATAAATATGTACGTATGTTCATAAATTTGACGGCGATAACGAGTATATTCCGTCAATGTTTTGTCTATACCGAAATCATGGCGTTAAGGATGGAGGAGTGTCATGAATCGTGCGTGTAGGCAGGAGGCTGGTCCGATCTGGTCACTTGCTACCCTTGGCAAAGTCCTGTTCATCCGCTATAGGTTTCTTCAATGTCAGCGAATGACGTGAGTGTGACTCATCAGGCACTCGGTCTGGAGGCTGTTACGGCTGATTCTGAGCGGATGATCGATAGGTATAGTAGAGGATGAGGCCGGCCAGAATTGAAACGACAATCCCAAATCCCATCTGTGCATCAAAACTCACTGGGCCCACATAGATCTTATAGAGTTGCAAGAGCACAACCGGCAGACCCACCGCTAGGATGAGCGCGAGCAGGTGGCGCCGCAGATAGATCGGCTCGCCCGGTTTTCGCGCGCCTCTTCTCAAGACCGTCACTCCTCGATCGTTGAAATGTCTCCAGGGTCTTGCCCCAGCTCTTTGGCTTTGAGCACACGGCGCATGATCTTGCCGGACCGGGTTTTCGGCAGTGACGAGACGATGTCAATTTCAGACGGCACGCCGATCTTACCCAGTTCTTTCAAAACCTGATCCTTGATCGACTTGATCAGATCCGGGCTTTCCTGCTCACCTTGCTTCAAGATGATGAAGGCCTTGATGGATTCGCCAACCGTCTTGTGCGGTTTACCGATTACGGCGGCTTCGGCAACGGCAGGATGGCTGACCAAGGCGCTTTCAACTTCAGCCGTCCCGAGCCGATTGCCGGCGACTTTGATCACGTCGTCGGCCCGGCCCATAAACCACATATAGCCGTCCGAATCTTTGTGGCAGACATCGCCGGCTGTATAGCAATTGGGGATCGTGTTCCAGTAGGTTTTGTACCGCTCGGGGTCCTTGTAAATCGTGCGCATCATGGAAGGCCAAGGTTTCTTGATCACAGCAAACCCACCTGCGTTCGCCGGTAAACTGTTTCCTTCGCGATCGACGACATCAGCTTCAATCCCAAGGAAGGGGCGCGTGGCTGATCCTGGCTTCAAAGGTACGGTGGGGAGCGGGCTGATCAAGATGGATCCGGTTTCGGTCTGCCACCAGGTATCCATGATGGGCTTGTCTTCCCCTGCCGCACGGTGAAACCATTCCCAGGCTTCCGGGTTGATCGGTTCTCCCACACTGCCGAGGATACGGAGGGTCGAGAGGTCGAATTTCTTGGGCCAGTCTTCGCCGTATCGCATGAGGAGGCGGATGGCCGTGGGGGTCGTATAAAAAATTGAGACCCCATATCGTTCGATAAGATCCCACCAGCGACCGGGATTCGGATAGTCCGGTTTACCCTCTGCCGCGAGAATCGTGGCGCCGTTGAGCAGAGGGCCATACACGATATAGCTGTGGCCGGTGACCCAACCAGGGTCGGCGACGCAGAAGTACACATCGTCGTCTTTGAGGTCAAACACATACTTCGTCGTCGTGTAGGTGCCGACCATATATCCGCCATGGACGTGGACGACGCCTTTCGGTCGACCGGTTGTCCCGGAGGTGTAGAGAATGTAGAGCGGTGTCTCTGCATCCAGTGCTTCCGCTTCGCACAGGGGCCGCTCGTTCTTGATCCACTCATTCCAGTCGATCTCTTTTGGCCCAGTCAGGGGGGCATCCTGAGACTCACGACGCACGACAATCACGTGGTTGACCGATGGACAGGTCTTGAGCGCCTCGTCCACGACCGTCTTCACTTGAGTAGGCTTCCCACGGTCGAATCCGACATCAGCAGTAATCACCACCTTGGCTTCCGCATCGTTGACACGGCTGGCGAGTGCCGGGGCGCTGAACCCTGAATAGACGACGCTGTGAATAAGACCGATCCGGGCACAAGCCAACATGGCAATGACCTGTTCCGGAATTTTCGGTAGGTAAATCGTGACTCGGTCTCCCTTCTGAAGACCGAGCTTTTTGAGGGCATTGGCGCAACGGTTGACTTGTCGAGAGAGTTCGCCATAGGTGAAGATGCGCTCTTGATTGTCTTCACCTACCCAGATCAAGGCGACTTTGTTTCTGCGCCACGTCTTGATGTGACGATCGAGACAGTTGTAGGTGATATTGCAGCGTGCCCCGACAAACCATTTGGCCCAAGGGTAATCCCAGTCCAAAACCTTATCCCAAGGAGTGAACCACTCGAGCTGTTTGGCTTCATTACTCCAAAATGCTTCGGGGTCAGCGATGGATTTCTGGTACTCTGTCTCGTAATCCTTGATGTAGGCGGCGTCCCTGGTCTTGGCCGTCGGGTGATAGGTTCGACTTGCCTTCAAGAGCGTCTCAATTTTGTCACTCATGGTGCGAGAATCTCCTTCAGTAGGGCGGTCCGTTGTCTCGTCCGCGATTATGGAGAAAGCTGAACGGAGCTGCAACCATCCATTTCATTCAGAGCGCGATCACGACGGCACCGGCCCCCTCTAGGCTTTCTTGACACCAGCTTAGACGGAAGATAGGCTGGCCGCATCAACGATGCCTAGATATATGATGAAAAAACCGTGGATCATTGTGCTGGCTGTGGTTCTACTGGCCCCCTATGGGTTTGGTGCATTCCCACCTTTCTCCGTTTCCACTGTACTGGCTCAATTAGGGAAGCCTGAAGGGCTCTATTACAAATCTTGGGCGATCGTGATCGGGATCGAACACTATGTGATGGCGCCGCCGATCTCAGGCGTGATCGCTGATGCAAAGAAAGTCGCCGACGCATTTCGACAGTTGGGGTTCGATGAGGTGGTGGAGCTCTACGACAAGGGTGCCGGATCGCGGCGCTTGCACCAGATCTTAAACGATGTGTTGCCGAGAAAAGTCGGGCGCATGGATCGACTGGTGATCTTCTATGCAGGCCATACCGGCTCGATACAAGATGCCGATGGGCAGGACCGGGGATATCTTGTGCCGTTTGATGCCCCAGTCAACAACGCTACTAAGTCGGTCACGGTCGAACAACTCAAGGAATTTACCCGACGGTCCGCCTCAAAACACACACTGTTGATCCTGGATGCTCCGATCTTTGGATGGGAAATGACCAAGCCGCAAGAGCTCACGTTGGAAGGACGGCTGAGTCCGGAATCGGAGACAGAGCGCCGCGCGGTGCAAGTGATAAACGCGGCTCGTCAGGGCGAAGTTTCCGAGCGACCCGATAACGAGAGCCGCTTTGTTCATACGCTCCTCACGGGTCTTTCGGGAGCGGCGGATCTCGACAAGAACGGCTGGCTCATGGTTTCCGAGTTAGGCCGCTATCTTGAGCAACAAGTCCGAGCAGCTTCCAGCGGCAAGCAGATCCCGACGACTCTACGCATTGAGGGAGATGGTGATGGTGTCCTCATTGAAGGACGCAAGTTGGCGTTGACAATCGGCGCGGAACCTCGGACACCTGCTGAACGACAGCAGCGAGCAAAGGCTGAATACGAACGGGCCTTTGCGTTGCTCCAGGAAGGGAAGGCGATCGAAGAGGCAGTCGAGCTGTTGGATCGCGCGATCGAGTACGATCCCACTTATGGCGACGCCTATGTCCTCAAAAGCTATGTTCGATCGGAAGTTTTTCCAGATCTTGATGAGGCCTTGAGTGCCGGGCTTCTTGCTGTAAAATATGCTCCGGAAAATCCTGATTCGTTTTATATGCTTGGCATGGTCTACGAAAAGCGCGGGCAGTTTAGCGATGCCGAGACAGCCTTGCAACAAACACTGCGTGTGAACGATGCCTATCAGGATGCCTACTTTGCGCTAGGAGAACTCTACGCTGATCGACTCAACGAGCCACAGAAGTCGGCTGAGGCGTTTCGCCGGTACGTAGAGCTGGGTGGTACTCATGATCGAGCTCGCGCAGCGGTGAACCAAGCCGATCGTACGCCAAAGCCTTAGTCCCGTTCTCCCCCTTTCAAATACCCCAGCCCAATCTTCACTGCTCGACGTGTGATTTCTGCCCAGCGTGTTTGAGGGTAGGCTGAGAGGATGGCTGCCACGGTGGGGTCTTGGATATCAAGCTGCTGAATGCGAAGAATGCCGTCTTCAATTCGTATGTCTGCCACAGATCCTCCTTGTTCGTGATCCAGGGTGAAGTGTGAAGCGAGCGTTGCGTTGACGGATTAAAAGTCACATGTTAGCATGATTTCACCGTTTTTACCGATAGCATCTACGTACGTGACACTTCTTATTCATCAGGAGGAGGATTGCTATGATCCGGTCGCAACTGACTCACTCAAGGCTGGTCGGCCTCTGTCTTACGGTCTTGCTGATGGTGACGCTTGTGGCTTGCGGTGGTCCTCCTAAGTGGGTCCAAAAGGGATCCGGGGCGTTCAATGAAAAAGAAAGCAAAGCCTTTTATGGCGTGGGGGCCGTCACCGGAGTGCGCAATGTCCCACTGGCATGGGATACGGCAGAGAATCGGGGTCGGGCAGAGATTGCGAAGACCTTCGAGACCTACACTGGATATTTGATGAGAGATTATGCCGCCTCGACGACGGCAGGGGATTTCACTCGGAATACGGAAGAGCAAAATGTCGAGCGTGCGATCAAGACCATCACGACCACGACACTCAGCGGAGTGCGGAAAATCGATCAGTATCTGGATTCCAAGACCAATACATACTATGTCTTGACCAAGTTAAATTTGGAGGATATGAAGAACAACTTGGAACAGGCCAAAGAGCTCAATGCTCAGGTTCGAGACTACGTGAGAAAGAACGCCGATCGTCTCTTTGAGCGTTTGGAGCAAGAAGAAGAACGGCGAGGTGTTCGATAAACGGTGCTGAAAGCCAGAAGATGGTCCCTTCTTTTGGGAGGCGTACTGTGATTCAGAGGTTGAGTTGTTCCCTTATTGCCACGGCGATGGTCGCGTTCGTCTTGTCCGGGTGCGGCCATGAAACAAAGGTCACTCGCGTCGACACCGGAGTGGTCACTGACTTGAGTGGTCGGTGGAACGATACGGATTCCCGGATGGTGGCGGAAGCGATGGTCAAGGACGCTCTGCAATATCCGTGGCTCGGCAATTTTGAGAAAGCCAACCAACGTCAGCCCGTCGTCGTCGTCGGCACCGTGTTGAACAGCAGCCACGAACACATCAGCGTGCAAACCTTCATCACGGATTTGGAGCGCGAACTCACCAATTCTCAAAAGGTCACGTTCGTCGCCGGCAAAGGTGAACGTGACGAGGTTCGAGCCGAACGCAAAGAGCAAGCCATCTACGCGCGTGAAGAGACTCAGAAGTCTCCCGGGAAAGAGACCGGGGCCGACTTCATGATGAAGGGCACGATTGCCACCATTCTCGACGAAGCCGACGGGACCAAAGCCGTCTTCTATCAGGTTGACCTTCAGATGATCGATCTGGAGAGTAATGCCAAGGTCTGGTATGGGCAAAAGAAGATCAAGAAGGTGGTCGAAAAGAAACGCACTGTCTTTTAAGTTCCGCGGACTCTGTTGAGACCATTCCTCCCACGGCTTTCCCCCAGGGGGTTCTGTGCGGTTGGGTGTTACCGCTCCCATCTCGTCGCTCTTGTCCGTTTTCGTTCTTTTTCTCCTGACTGGCTGTGGTCCCTCAGTCAATCGTTATCTCCTGATCGAACAAAGCTTGCAAGCCGGCGATCCGCATCGGGCTGCCACGATCGTTGAGGAAACTGAACCAGAGTATGGTGCGAGAGGTCGACTCTTGTACGCGATGGATCGGGGTATGGTGCTGCAGTTGGCCGGCCAGTACGAGCACAGCAACGCAGCACTGAATCGAGCGGAAGAAGATATTGAGCGGCTCTATACCAAGAGTATCCGTACCGAAACAGCCGCCTTTCTAACCAACGATAACGCCTTACCCTACGAAGGGGACGCGTATGAGCATGTGATGGTCAATGTGATCAAGGCGTTGAACTATGCTGTGCAGGGGCAAGTCGACGAGGCACTGGTGGAGGTGCGTCGTGCCGACCATCGTCTGAATGTGCTTGGCGATCGGGTCAAGGACAAGGGCAAGTATCGAAACGACGGATTCGCTCGATACCTGAGCGGGATCCTCTACGAAGCAGCCGGAGATCTCAATAATGCGTTCATCGCCTATCGGAATGCCTACGAGGCTTATGGTGCCATGAGCGGGTGGTCGAAGATGTCGTTTCCTCCATCTTTACGGGCTGATCTCCTACGCACAACGGAGGCTCTCGGGCTGACGACGGAATTCGAGTCATACCGGACAGCTTTCCCGGATGTCGTCTGGGAGCCATCGATTTCTGGTGAGAAATCCGCTCAGGTTGTGATGATCAGCTATAATGGGCGGGCTCCCCGAAAGGAAGACTTGTTGCTTGATTTGCCGATCAGTCTTGATGCCGTACAGTTAGTTTTGCTAAATAGAGGAGTTTTCCATCAGCCGTACGGGAGAGATCGCGTGGTCGACAGCGTTCTCTATGGCCTCAATGGGCGGGTGGTTCGAGTGGCGCTTCCGCAATTGGTTCGACAGAAAACGCGAGTTCCGTCTGAAGCCATGACGTTGACGGATTCACATGGGCGCTCTGTGACCGTCCGATCGGAGCTGGCTCAAAATGTAACGGCCCTGGCCGAAAAGAGTCTTTCCGAGCGTTTGCCCGCGATGACGGTGAAGGCCCTCGCAAGAGCTGTGACCAAATTCGCGATGGCGGAAGGCATTACACGAGGGGCTCAACATGCGGCGGGCAGAGATGCTGCTCCGTGGGTGGGACTGCTGGTGGAATTGATCACCAAGGGACTCGCGGTGGCCTCGGAAGAGGCCGATAAGCGAAGCTGGCAGACCTTACCTGATGAAATTCACGTCGCCAGGGCATGGGTCTCACCCAGTCAGTATCAGGTCTCCGTGCAACCGCCAGGACACCGCATGATGGGGAAGGATGGACAGGCGATCTCGTTGGTGGCTGGACAGACCCTGTTCATCATCCAGCGTGTGTTGCAATGATCAACCGGCGTGGCTCGATACTTGGGCAAGGGATGGTGATCGGTCTGTGTCTCTGTGGAGTTGTGCCGATGACCGGTGGGTGTACCTGGATACTGGGAAAAGACAAACCCACGTGGGTTGATGGTCGGACCTCGGACTATCCTCCCGCGCAATATCTGACCGGGGTCGGACAAGCCGACAATAGGAGCAGTGCGGAGGATCAGGCGTATGCGGCGGTGGCGCGCATCTTTAAAGCGGAAGTGGCTTCGCACGCCAAAGACCGGGAATCCTATTCGATCATTGAGAACCAGGGCCTTGTGAATACCGAGAGACGGTTGACGATCGACAGCGTGACGAACGTCTCGACCGAGAAGGTACTCGAGAATGTCAGAATCCTCGACAATTGGTATGACTCGGACAAGAAGGTGCACCATGCTCTAGCCGTGATGAATCGATCTCAGGCGGAAGCGTCGTTGCTGGAAAGGCTCGGAGAATTGGATCGGACGATCACGGCGGAGGTCGCAGAGGCTAGGCAGGCATCAGACAAGCTTGTGAAGGTACGTGCGCTCTTCAAAGCCGGTCAAAACACGGTTCTGCGAGAGGCCTATAACATGGATTTGCGCGTGATTCGCCTCAGTGGCCACGGAATTCCTCCTGCCTATCGACCGAACGAATTGTTCAGGGAGTTGGAACAGTTTCTTGCGACAAATCTGGTGCTCTCCGTACATGTGTCTGGCGAGCAAGCGGAGCTGGGCGAGCATGCGCTGGTCGAAGGGCTGCTTCGAGAGGGGTTGCATGTGAGGCCTCAATCAGGTGAGGTCGACACCGGCTTGACGGAGTTACTCGTTCGAGGCACGGTGCGGCTCTTCCCCATCCAGGTGGGCGATCCACACTTCAAATATGTCCGATGGTGTAGCGATTTTGAGGTTCTGAATATCGTGACGAGGCAAGTGATTGGGGCGGTGGCCCGAGGAGGGAAGGAAGGCCATTTAACAGAGAGCGAAGCGATGGCGAAGACGCTTCGCGTGATGCAGCAAGAAGTGTCGTTCGAAGTGGCAAAGGCGATTGCTGCACAGATCCTCGACGATGATGCAGTATCGGTCATAACGGGGATGCCGGTTGGTTGTCCGCGAGAAGAGTCAACGGTGAGTCCGTGAGTGAATGTTCACATCAGAGGAGGTCACAATCGTGAAAAGATCGGATGAAGTGTCCGTCAGTCGTGCTCCACGCAGCAGAGGCAGAGGCTTGACCAAGTCGGGGCAAAAAGTTTCAAGCCGACTGGCTAAGCGACGCTTGAATGACCGTCTGAAGCAAGACACGCTGTCCTTTAACCAGGGTAACTTGGCGGACACCTTTCGGAAGGAAGGGTATGAAGAGGTCCCGCTCGATGAATTACAGGACCGGCTCTCCAAGCTCCAAGGACCATTGGCCGAAATCATTTTGAAGGGGAGGGTGTAACGAGATGCCGTACTATTATTTTGACTCAACTGCACTGGTGAAGCGGTACAGTATGGAGCGAGGCACCAGGATTGTGAATAAGTTGATGGTGAAACGTGGGAAAGTGGCCATTGTGCCGACATGGTCCGTCACGGATTTCTACACGACCCTCTGTGCGCGCGCTCAAGAGGGGCAAATCACACGGGACGATTGCTACTCTGTACTGCACAAGTTCGAAATTGAATCCAAACAGGGGCTCTATCAGTTCATGGCACCAAGGATGGAGACCTATCTGGCCACCAAGGAGTTGGCCTTAGAGTATCCGTTCCTTCGATCATCTCAGGCGATGCATTTAGCCTTGGCGTTGGAGCTGAAACCATTGCGGTTGACCGTCGTCAGCGCAGACACTCAGCTGCTCGCAGCATCGAAAACCGCGGGGCTCCATATCATCAATCCGGCGGAAGATTAGCGGCTTCTATATAGGGTCAGAGTGGGCTGCCATCACCTAGTTCTGACATCCAGAGAGTGCCCATGTGGTGTCTCTTCCGAGGCCCGCTGAAGGATATCCAGAACAGCATGGTTCCATCCGGCTGGCCCGACGCCAGGGGCTCGAATGAGGTTGGGGAGATTGATGTCCGGGTCATAGGATCCGTCCGGTTTTTGCACCAATATCGGATGATCGACCGTGAGTAAGAGGGGGAGGTCGTTGAGGCTATCACCGATACCAATGGTCTCGAGATCCGACAAGTCAGGATCGAGTTCTTGTCGCTTGTAGCACCGAAGTAGAATCTCGACTGCCCGGCCTTTATCATTGTTTCCCATCAAGTGAAAGAAGCGCCCTCCTCTTGTCCAATTGAGACCTCGCGTCACGATTTGGCGACAGATCTCCTCGATTAATTTGGGCGGTCCGTTGACCAAGAATGGTTCATCGAACTCGCGAAGCATCGACCGCAGCGCCTCCTCACGTGAAAGCCCCGTCGTCGCCATGACCTCATCGACCGATAAATCGCCGAACCCTCGCAGCCTCGTTCCGACCGCGTCCTCGATTTGTCGGAGGACATCGCGGAGGAGTGCATAGGGAGTGCCTAATTCTATGACGTGATACGAAGCACGTCGGCGAGATCGGTCCGGAGTGAAGCCAAAGGTCTCGAGCGGGACATACACCGCCGCTCCGTTCTCGACGATAAAGGGTGCCTGGTGTTCCAATCGTTCGCGAAGCGGTTCGATTTCGGCGCACGTCTTTCCTGAGACCAAAATGACTGGAATATTCTGCGAACGGAGCAGATCGAGTGCCGGTTGGGCTTCGTCGAACGAGTAGGTGTTCCCGTCTAACAGCGAACCGTCTAGATCAGTGAACAGGAGATACTGTGGCATAGGGTCAAAAGATAGCGTTAATCCTTGTTGAGCTGGAACCGGGATTTCCTATTTAGATGGTGCGCCAGGAAATCGTTCGCCGAATCATGTCTGTTCAGTTCCTGGTCAAGTTGTACGGGACCTCGCCGGCCGAAACCGTGGGGAGCCCTGTTTACACAATTTTGATAAACTGACGACAGAGTGTTCTCGCTACGTATTCCAAAGTATGACTGAAAAATGATCGTGCGTAAAGTCTGAGCCTCTTCCAATATGAAATGAGTCTGAAGCCGGGTCGTATTTCCAACGAGAAATGAGTCTGAGCGGCGGCTGTGCTGAATCGGGCATGATGCCAGGCATGGTGATCGACATGGAAGAAGCACGGC
>Ga0224510_10002244_pt1 | contig 11800 bp, 1 predicted proteins | sample SF_May12_sed_USG_FD_170161 | JGI IMG/M metagenome (GOLD analysis project Ga0224510, IMG submission 170161) | Sediment microbial communities from San Francisco Bay, California, United States - SF_May12_sed_USGS_4_1 | ecosystem: Environmental > Aquatic > Marine > Sediment | place: USA: California... | reverse complement strand
TGTTATTCGGGTTAATATTCAACTTCGCGTCCGGGTTAACTCCGCGGTTTTGTGTATTGGACTGGCCGTTAGACGGCAACACCTGGCGGCTTTCCCCGCTGATCTTCTCCGATTGCTTCCTGTGCTCCTCGTCTTCGACCATCTTTGTGGCAATTCTCGTATTACCGGCAAAGATGTGCTTAAAGACCGCCGCGTCGTCTCTTACCTCGTAGAACTGGTTGATGTAGTAGGTCTCTCCCTTGTCCCCGTGCTTGATCACGCGCTCGCCGTTTGCGTTGTAGGTAAAGGTGGTAAGCTTTTGACGGTTATATTCCCCGCGATCATTTTTACCCTTGTCAGAGCCTTCTTTACCCCGGCCCTTGCCTTCGGCCCGCCCAGCACTTGCATCGCTGGTGCTGTGGTCCTCGTGCTCATAGACGGCCTTGAGCCTGTCGGCGCTGTCCCACCTGAGGTAACGTTTGTGTTGGCTGTTACCCTGTGAACGGCCCTGGTCTTGCTTATCGTCGTCTTTGTCCATTTCACGGTCGATGAGGTTTCCGGACTCGTCGTAGTTGAAGTTGATCGTGTACTCGTGGGGCTTGTTATGGCTTTGACCAAACTCGCGCCGGTCGTGGTCGGCGCGGTCTTTCTCCGGGCGCAACTTGACGTTGATCGAACTTACCGCGTGGGGCTTTGCGCCTTTATAAAAATAGTCATAGGCATAGTTGTTCTCTTTTGAATAGACAAAATGACTCGAATTGCCTTCGATTTCCTTTACCCTCTGCATCGAGGTCTTCTTCGTCATGTTATGGATATTGTCGTAGCTGAAGGTCTGGGCGTACTCGTGAAATTTCTTTTCTCCCCCATGCTCATGATCGTCGCCGCGGGCAGGGCTTTTGCCGGAGGTCTCGCCGTAATGATCCGCATGACGTTCCCTGGCCTTTCGCTCATAGGTGCCGTGGGCCGCGACAAGGCGGTAAAGATCATCGTAGTCAAACTCCTGCTTGACAGGGTTTATCGCCCCGTCGGTTATCGAAAGGACATTACCGACGCGGTCGTACCTATACGTCAGAGACTGCAGAAGCTTTACCCCGCCCTCGCGCGCCGGGGCCTTCATCTGCAATGAACTTAAACGACGGGTTTTGTCGTCATACTGGTAACGGGTCTGGGTATTGTTTCCAAAATCCATAAAGACCCGCTGGCCAAACTCGTCATAGGCAAGCATCTTCAGGTATTCAAATGTCTTGGAATCTTTCTTGCCCGTGGCCTTCTGCAACAGACCGCCGGCATCATAGGTATAGGTCAGAACCTCCCCGTCAGGATACGTTAGCTGCTTCATACGACCAAAGGAATCCCAGGATTGTTTGGTTGTGAATTTTTTTACATGTTCGCGTTCGTGCTTACGTTGCTCATGCTCGAGGTTCTTTCGTTTTTGCGTATAATTATGCTGCTCTTTGGCAAGTTTTTCATGCTCGCGGTCTTTATGCTCTTCGTAGTCTTCCTCGAAGATCGTCTTGTCGGTCTGGATGACCTCGCCAAGGCGGCCGTAAAAAAGTTCGGTCAGGCCGGACTCGTCGGAAATTTGAACGATTCGCCCGGCCCGGTTATTTGCCGCACCCGGTTTTCCATAGGTATACAAAACGTCCTTTTCTTTACCGGGGTTGTTGATCTTTACAAGACGGTTAAATTCGTACTCGTACTTGATGGACTTGTTTTTTGCAGCAAGACGGGCCGTGATCTTCTCTACAAGATTTCCAGCCTCGTCGTATTTAAAACGCGTCTTGCCGTTATCCGGGTTATCTATCATCAGGCGTCTGCCCAGCAAGTCATAGTCAATGCGGGTGCTGTTTCCGGCGTCGTCTTTTACCTCAAGGATTTCCCCGACTGGCGAATACACATAGCTTGTACGAATTGCTTTGCCGTCTATGTATTCCTGGATCTGGCGAATCTTGGAGTAAAGATCCGCATAGGAATCTTTCTTCTTGCCCTCGGGGTCAACCACGCGGGTCTTCATCCAGCCGTCTTCTACGCTGTAGGCCGTAGTCGTAATCGAATGATCCGGAGTCTCTACCTTGACGGTTCGGCCCTGGTCGTCGTAGTCAAACAACGTCGGGTTTAATACCGAGGTCGCCAGGTAATTTGTGTTTTGACCGATCAGGCCGGGAGAAAATACCGGCTGTGACTGCGACGTTACCCGCCCCATGTCGTCAAAGATGACCCGGCCGGTTACGGTCTTTCCGATAACGGTTTGACCGTTTGCGTAAACCTCGGAGGTCTTCATCGTTTGAATCACGCGTTTTAAAGAATCGATGAAAATCACCGTGTCGATCGTGCGCGGGCCCTCGTGGTCCTCGCGGTTTTTAGTCCAGGCTTTCGGGATCACATCGCCCGGGTAATAGTGCATCTCTAAAGAAGCTGCGTCGGTACGGGTCAAATACGGGCCCCAGACGCGGCTCATACGGCCAGAGTTATCGTACTCGTACTCGATTGTGTTGGAGTTTGTATCCACGGTTCTTGTGGCAACCCCAAAACGATAGTCAAAATTCTCCGACTGCGAGCTTAGCCCAAAGCTGTCGCTTACACGGGCAACCTGGCTGAAGGTTACGTTTTCGTATTCATAATCCAGCGTATAACCGTTTGGTCCCGTCAGGCGGGCGATATTACCATAGGCGTCATAGTCAAGCGTACTTCGGCTGACTACGGCATCATCGCTGTAGGCGATAAATTCTTTTAAATTGCCAGTTTCATCATATACGGCCTGTCTTTTTCGTAGAAGCTTTTGCGAGGTAGACACATCAAAGACACGAACCAATGTCGGTTTTCCCACAATGTAGCGGCCATCCTCCGGGGCATACTCGATCATCAGGTTTGTCGTATCCCGGGCGTCATTATCGTCGCCTTCGTCAAGCTCCGACAAGACGTTGCCATATTCGTCATAGGTATAGCTGACCTTGTTAACCTTGGCTGAGCCCTCTTTTTCCAGGTAGACAAATTCCTGCGTTACTGCAGCCGGATATCTCACGGCTACCTGGCCTGCGGCAGTTGAAACGCCCAGCAACTGGTAGGTTGTTACTTCCCTATGGTAAACACTTCCGTCTTTACGGTGGCTTTCTTTTTTATAAGCAAGTCCCTTGGTATAATAGGTATTGGCCAAATTGATATTATGTTCATAAGAATGTTCTTCGTCATAGCCGTTTAAAAAGTCTGTTCTTGTCCATGTTCCATCTGGCTGGGTTTCTTTTACCCAGGCAAACCCATAGGCGGTTCTCTCCTTGCGATCGTGCATCGCGGCGCCATAATCAAAGGTCGTTGTATATGTCTCTTTGCAATTGATTGCATCGGAACAACCTGCCTTGGTCGAATGACTGTTTTCAACCGCAACGCTTTTTAGCACATACTGGCTGCTTGGGTTTTCTACCGTATTGCCGGTTTTATCGGCATGGTTGGTTCTCTCATAATCAAAGGCCATCGACATACCAAGCGGACCCTCAACCTTCTTCAGCAGGTTGACGCGGCCTGACTGGTTAAGCTGCGCATAGAGCTTGTTCCTGTTTTTGTCCGAACCCTTGTACAAACGATCCGGCAGACCGTCGCCGTTTATATCCTGAATGCTCAGGCTCGACTCACTATACGAGGTCGAGGCCGTAAGCTTTGGCGTAACCACGAATCGCATATCTGGCTTAGACCAGGGAAGCGGAAGCGGAATTTCTATACCGCCCGTGGCATTGGTCGAATTGCTTGACGAATACGTCAATACGTCGGGAACCGAAATGCCGTTTCCCCAGGAGGGAACGATCCATTTTTCAAATTGACTGGCATCTGCGCCGCCATAACTTGTTCCATAATTTAATTTTACCCAGCAATAGTTATTCCCGGCTTCCTTTACGACAATATCCGGAAGACCGTCGCCGTTTACATCCATGATCTCAAAAAAACTTTTATTCTCGGTCTTGCTTGAATTTACGCCGCTGCGGTTTTTTACCGCATTCTCATTCTTTGCAGCATCGGGATCTACGCCAGGTGTCGGGTACATTTTAAAATACCCCGAATACGTTGTACTGAAATTCAAGGAGTCGCCCGTATTGATGCTTAAATTCGCCTTGCTCAATACGCTACCCAAATCGCCTCCTAAAAACGATGAAATCCCGTTTAACGTTACGCTGCCAATCTTGATTCGATCTGCGCTGGCGCTAAAACTGTCCCCGTAATTTAAATTCACGACAAGATAATCGCCCTCTCTCTTTACCTGGTCGGCAAGGCCGTCGCCGTTTATATCCATCAGGCTTAAACTCGACTGCGATGCGCCAAAAGTAAGTCCCCCGCTAAAACCAACCCCCGGAGCCGGCTTACTCGTTCCCACATCGGGCGCCTTTACTTCCTTGGTGCCCCCGTAAGAATTGATCACCGTTACAAGACCGTCTGAACCGGCGTTTATGGCAAGACTCGTATCCTTGTTCTGGCGAATCCCTATACCGTTTGCATAAACTGCCGGAGGTAAAAAACCTGTCCCGTGATTGTTCATCGCAACCATTAGCGATGGACCATTGGAAATCAACAAATCAGGGTAACGGTCGCCGTTCATATCGGCCCAATCGACTTTCGTATCCGTACTACCCTCGCTATAGGAACCGCCGACACCAACTACCGAAATATTTTTACTTATCGATGTATTGACGCTTTTGCGAATAAACTGCGGCGCCTGCCCACCACCGCCGCTGCTTCCGCTTAAAGGCAAACTTGCCGTTGCCTGCTCCCCACCTACTCTCGAGGGGTTCATCTTGGTTTTTGTTATGTAGGTATTTTCTCCGGCGCCACCAACGTACTTGTGCTCTTTACCATTGGCGTTCATGTCCATGATGTGCTTGTTTGTTAAAGCATTCCATTCTTCATAATTCCAACCCCGGTACTGGTTGAAAAAATATGTATCCATATTGTATGTATCGTATTGACTATAGAGCTTGTCAAAATGGGGGTCGCTTTTCTTAACATCAAAATAAGGTGTACCTCTTAAGTAAAAATCCTGTTCACTGCTAAACAAATTGTCGTCCGGCAAAGAATACTTTTTACCGCGTAATGTACAACGGCTGTCAATCAACGGATCACAGCTTGCATCAAATGCCGCAACACCACGGTCTATACTCAGATACCTTATCTCAGGCGTCCATTCCACCGTATCTCCCGAAGCATTATCAATAGAATTTACGCGAAATGCTATAGACTCTCCCGCCCGTATATGAACCTCGATAGAATGTGCATAGTATTTGCTATCTGACAAATCTATTGTTTTTTCCCACAAAGGATGGGGATTTATAAGCGTCAAATCCTTTACTTTTACTTTTACCGGTTTGCCTTTGTCATCTTTTATGATGTTCCCTTCCTGGTCCTTTCTTGTCTCCTCATGAATCGTGATCAACTCGTGATTTACCTTGACGTTTACCCCGTCTTTTGCGACACTTTCTGTAGAAGAAATCCGTTTAACTTTCCCGTTTATTAATATTACGCCGGATACGGGGGCACTCCACCTGCGTACCGCCTCCGTTAGAAAAAAACGCTCCTTGATCTTTCGTACTTCATCCTCGGGTAATAATGGCGCATCTACCCCCGGCGATACAATCTCTGCTCCCTCTTCAATTTTATTGCCATTGTTGATTTTATAACGAATTTTACCGGAATCGTCCAACACCAACTGGTCGACAAAACCGTCGCCGTTTATATCCTGAAACGTTATCCGTGAATCTGTAAAACTCAAACTGGTGCTTCCCGAATACGAAATGGACACAGGACCAACCTTGGCCGTCACTCCACCGCCATAGGTAAAAGAATTGTTATTATCCACTGTCGCGTATTCTTTCAAACCGCCAAAAGGCATAATGTCCATTACCGCAATTACCGTCGTAACCGCCTGGATAGCCTGCAACCCCGTATCCACACCGGCTACTATACCGGCAATTATATTGCCGATTCCAGGGATCAACCAGGTCGGAATCGCGTTTAAAATACTCACAATCGTTTGAAGCACACTTACAACAGGCTTTATCGCGTCAAAAGACTGGTGCAAACTGTTTATTGTCTGGGCAAAAGGATTTTTGGGTATCGGGGTTACGTTATTTGATTTATAATCCCCTGGTGCCGAAAAATTACTGCCGTCGTTTTGACGATAGGTAAATTTGTTATCCTGGTAGTTTCTCTTTAACACCTGGTCGGGAAGGTTATCGCCATTTATATCCATCAACAGGTACCGGCTTAAATTACCGCCGCTTGAACCGCTTATGCTCCCGGAAATGTCAAAACCCGAACTCGCAAATTTGGTCTCAAAACCAAGGTCAAGACCGCCACCAAGTGAATAACTCTCCGAATACGACAAACCGGCGCTGACTGGCGATATCAACTTCGTTAAATCCGATAACAAACTGCTCTGGGTCGTACCGTAGATCTCATCATAACCCATACCGTCGTTGTATTCCTTCACCGCGCTAAAGGCATTATACTGCTCCCCGGAGCCGTCCATATCCTCGTAGCTAAACTTGTAATCATAAAAAGGCTGGTTGGCAGCGTCAAATACCTCAAGCCTGGTTATGATGCTCTTGTGCGCCGAATTGCCCGTCGAATAGCTTAACTTGTATCTCTTTATGAGGGTGTCATTAAACTTTACCCGAATATCCGTAAGCCGTTTAGAGACGATCATCTTGAACTTCGACTTGGCGTTGCTGATCTTGTCAGGACGAATCCCATCGGTTTCAAAATTTACGGAGTACTTGCCGCCGGTGCATTTTTTACCGCTGTAGACGCCCGTATAGGTTATCTTTAACGGCGTTACCTCAACTGCGGGTATCTTGTTGGCTTCTGTATATTCTTTGTTCTCGTACTGGTAATCAACGCAGTTGTTGTTTAAATCAACGCTCTCTGACAGGTTCCACTGGTAAACCGGCTGTTTACCGCCTATCGAACGGTTGCTCTTTACCTGTGAATTGACATCGGAACCGTAAAACGTACGGTTGCCGTTTTTATCCGTTACCTCCCAGGTATAATCCCCTACCGTACTGCCGTGGCGAATAATTCTCTGAAATGAACCCTCGACGCGCATCACGTAACGGCGGTCGTTGCCGTTTACCTCGGCAAGTACAAGCTCCTGGCCGTTAAATAAATACGTATCATTGCCGTCATACCTGGGTACCCCGAATTTCGTATCGTGGGTAATCGACGGTATCGAAAGATCCCAGCCGACCCCGAGCCAGCCGTTTGCGCCGCCGCTGTTATAGGCTATCGAAAGCTGGGGCGCCTGACCTGCCCTGCCCGGCGGTACCTCAATGGGATAATTTAAATTGTTCGTTCCAAAGGCCCCCCCCTTGGGTTGCTCTATCATCGTAATGCCCGCCGAAGGATCGGCTGCCTTGATATCCTTCAGTGAATTGGGGTTATACGACAACGCCTGGGGACTTTCCGGAAGCTTCAACGTCGCATTTACCATCTTCGTAAAATGCGTCGTTAAGCTGATTACATAATGCTCTTTCTTGTCAACGCCGACTCTCTCAAGCCGTATCCACTGCTTTGATTCTTCGTCATAAAAATACGTAAAAAGACTTTCTTCACCCATGTCTTTGGGAATAAACCGGGGATCATAGGGCAAATATATCTTTACCGGCTTTTTAAACTTTGTGCCATGAGGGAGAAACTCGTAGGCCTCGACATTGCCGGTTTCGCCTGCCGTGGCATTGACCATCCCCTGCTTCATCGCCGGGACTTCGCTTGATGTCAGGGTACGGCCATAGATGGTCGTTTTCTGGGCCAGCGCGTCGCGTCTTACCACGACCCGGGCGGCCGACTTGACGCCCACAACAAGGGCGTCTTCAATGGCCCCCTCTTTGGCATCCAGGCTGCCGCCGACCTCCTGGCGGGCCCCGGAAGATACAAGCATTCCGCCGCGGGTATTTGCGCTTGAGGCCTTGACAGATCCACCCTGGGCAGAAAGCGACATTCCCGGACCGGAATAAAAAATCCCCGTAATAAATGTCGATAAACAAATCCAAGCCGTTATTTTTTTAATATAGTTATTTTTTCTTTCTCTAAACATCCTACCCGTCCCTGTCGTAATCCTTCACCCGGTATCTTATTACAATATCTCAATACGTTCTAACCCGAATCTATCTCTTGCCGATCGAATTTGCCTTCGTCTGCCCTTGCCTCTTGTTTAAAACGCTTTCGTTTTTCACGCTACCGCTTTTTTTATCATTACTGACGGCAGACTTTGCGGTACCTGTCGGCCGGTTCGATCCTTCATGAACGATCGATTGATCCTTGCCTTTATGCTCCTGCTTTGAGGAGGAATCCGCCGACTTCTCTTGCTTTCGAACTTCGTCCATTGGCTTGACAAAATTCTCCCTGGTCGTTTTCACTTCAATATGCTTTGTACCCCTGGCTTTTTCCGAAGAGTTCTTATTACCTTCTGCCCTGACTCCAGAGAACCCGGCCGTTGCGGCAAAAAAAATCGCCGCCACATATATTCGATGTAATACCATTTTGATGTCTCCGTTACTGTACTGTAAATTCGATCCAGTCTTCGTCAACCAGTGTGTCAATTGAGTGCTTCTGGATCAAGGGATTTGCCATATCATAGGAACTTGCCTTGTTCCAGGCGTCGTTTCTCTCATAAAGCGACGGGTCCCTTAAGGAACTATCTACAAGCCCCGTTCTCTCTGAAGTGGCGCCGAAAAAATTGTAATTGCCCATGGCAGAGCCCCAGGCATAAATACGGACAAAGTATTTACCCGCCTTTAAGCCGGCCTTTATAAAAGAATACCGCCCCAGGCCGTCGTCATTTCTACGTATCAAAACCAGCCGGCCCGAGGCGTCCTTGATATACAGTTCCATCACCGTATCTGCGCCCGAATCGCCATATTTTAAAGCCCTGAATGTCTCCAGGTAATACGATACATTCTGACTGGTTATCGTAATCTTCGAAGCGGTAAACTCTGCATAGTTGTTCTGGCGGGTTCGCTCGACCAATACGCCATCCGGGTTTACCTCAATGCCAAGGTAGTAGTCGCCAGAGGCCACGTAGTCGTCTACGGCAAAGGAAAACGTCAGGTTTGCCGTCTCGTTTAAATTGATTACCGTTTGATCCGAAATATCCCAGGTCATCAACACACGGCCGGTCCGGCCCACGTCGGCTGCCTCCATAAGATAGGCGCGATAACCCAGAGACGAAATCTGCATCTGCCCCAGGTTCGATACAGACACGCTTGCGTCTATTTTCTGCACAACCCCGGCCGAATCAACAACAGGGGCGACATCCAGAACCTGTATCGTTGCATCGGCGACACTCTGGGCCCCGGATACCACATTTTGACCCGTAAACAAATTGTTCGTCTCTAATGATTCCTCTATGCGGTTGTCGCTGTCGACGATCGCGCTGACCTGGTACTGCCCGGCGGCAAGCCGGTACTCAAATGTCGCATAAACGCTCTGGCCGGCTCCAAGGCCGTCCGTAAATACCGCATAATAACGGCCGTATTGACCAAGGGCGGCCCCGCCGGAAATCCCCGTCAGTATCAAATCTACCGTCAACTTCTGTGACGGAAGTATCGCCTCCGTTCCGCTATTGGTAACGGCAACCGTTGTACGGTATAACTCGCCCTCAAGCCCCGAACGCGGAGTCGTCGCAAGAGAGGTAACCACAAGATCCTTGGTACCAACAGGGGCTTTTTCAAAAAGATTCAACGTATAGACATTGGATGTGTCCGCAGGGCGAACCTCTAAATAGATATCCTCGCTTTGCGCCGTGGTATTTTCATACTCCAGGTATTCGTCATCTACGTTACCTGCCGATGAAACAAGGTCCTCAAGCGAAGAACCGCCGGGGGTACTTACCAGGCGCTTTGCAAAAAGATCAAGGTCTCCAAGCTTGTTGTCAAACAAAACCGACACGGCAAGTTTTTTGCCCGCGCCTAGCGTTACCACGTACCAGTCCTCGTCAAACGATTTCAGGTTCTCATAATTGCCAAATGGCAGACGCGTGGCGCCCGTATACAGGTTGTTGAAAACAGCCCCGCTTCTCTCAAGGTTGTCATCCGTTGCCTGCCACGAAGCATTCGATGCCGCCTGCGCCGTATTGTTGTTCTCGTTTTTTTCCAATACCTGGTCGTCTTTGTCAAGCACGGCATAATAATAAATCAAATTGCTGCCCGCCGGAAAACTAAAGGTTTCGCTTACCTGGGCGCCGCCGGCAACATCCAGGATCGTCCGTCTTTCCTGGACAAGATTGGCAAGTACCGTACTTTCGGTTATCGGCGTTTGGCTTCGGTATAAATCCAGGAAAGAACCGTTTAGCGCAACGCTGCCACGGTTGGCATAGGTCAACTTCACGTTTAACTGTGAAGAATCGTTTGGATCCTGCGTGACATCAAAATACGTCACCTCCAAATCCCGGTCGGGAACCGTCGAAAACTTGTTTACGATAAGCGTATAGTCGGGATTGACCCCCACGGAGATTACCCGCAACAAATATTCTTTTGCCGACGAAGATACATTGCGAAAACGAACCAGCTCCCGGTCGTACTGGCCTGCCGATTTCACCAGGAGTTCGTGCGTACCAGCGTCGTATAACTCCAGGTCAAGATCGCCGTCGATGTTTCGAAACTGTAAAACGCTTTCCAGGGTCTGGCCGGGATTCAGGCTTACGCTGTAAAAATCATCGTCCCAGGCGACAAGATGATCATAGCGCCCGGCCTCTTTACGAATCGAGCCCAGGTAGGCCGATGCGTCGCTTACGGCCGACGACCAGGGAAAATAATCATTTTGAACATTGCCGGCTTTCTCCATGGCATCATCTGGCAGCGTCGTCTGGGCGGCTAACCGCGACTGCAATTTCCCCAGAAGCCCCGTCCAGTCCTGGTTCATATGCGTTGCCCACTGGCGAAACTCAAGGTAGCTCAAGTTCCCGGTTGCCGGGGGGGTGGCATAATAAGGCGCAAAGTCCGAATCGGGAAACGTATGGTTAAAATCAATAAATGTTACGTTATCTGCCAGGGTATAGTCCATTACGCCGGCATCGTCAAAAACCCCGGTAAGGGCGTCGGCGCGAACGATCAAGGGACCGTTGAAATTGTTGTCACGGTTTACCTCGACGATATGCTGGTCCGTATCGGCCAGGACAAAATAGGTAAAATGCCCGACCGTGATGTTTCCGTCGGCGTCAACGGGCAAAACATCCTTTACCGGCAACAAGACGCTTATGTTGGCATTACCCGAGGAGTCAAAATTTGAGCCCCGAACAACTACGGCGCCAAAATTACCAAACTCCCCCGCCGATGGTTTGACGGACTTGTTTCGAAATATGTCGATATAAAAAAATTCGCCCGGCTTTAAAGGCTCGCCGGTATTTTTAATATGAACGTTAAATTGAATTTTGTAGTGGTACTTTACCTCGCCAAGACCAAAGACAGGGTCGACAACCGTCGAGGAATTCCTGTAGCGAGTACCGGACATGCTTATGGTCATCTTGTCGATCACCTTCTTGACAACCGGCGCCGAAGAGGTGATTTCCAGATCAGGGGCCCTGCCGGAAAAAACGTCAAGAACATAGCCCGTCGGGTTTAGACCCGGCTTGATGTTTACAAAGTAGGACTTCTCCTGGTTGCCTGGGCCCGAAGCCGAAGGTACCCGGTAGTCCATCGTCTTGACATCGCCGATGCCCTCAGAGGACTTTAAAAGATGACCGGCCTCGTCGTATAAAAACATCGTCAGGTTGGACATCTGGTATTCGTAATTGTAAATCTTGAAAATAATTGTGTCGCCGGGTCTGGCCTTTACCTGGAAATAATCG
>Ga0224510_10002242_pt1 | contig 11803 bp, 12 predicted proteins | sample SF_May12_sed_USG_FD_170161 | JGI IMG/M metagenome (GOLD analysis project Ga0224510, IMG submission 170161) | Sediment microbial communities from San Francisco Bay, California, United States - SF_May12_sed_USGS_4_1 | ecosystem: Environmental > Aquatic > Marine > Sediment | place: USA: California... | reverse complement strand
ATCATGAGCGGCGGAGAGGCTGCCATCCGTAAGGGTGCGATCATGGGCGCGCTGGCGCTTTACCTCGATTTTATCAATCTGTTCCTGAGCCTGCTGCGCTTGATGGGGGATCGCCGCTAGTTTTTTTAAACAACAGCTGCAATGCAAAGGAGGGATGTTGCCTTTACCGGCAGCATCCCTCCTTTTTTGTGTGTGGGCAACAGTTTGGTCGGCGTTATTTGTTGCCGTATTTTTTCTGGTATTTTGTCTGCATGGCCGTAAGTCTTTTTAGGTACGCCTCGCGGTTCTTGATGTTATGGGAGACCTCCATTTCTTCAATGGCGGAGCGAAGCGGGGTTCGGATATCGATGCCGTGGCGGTTCAGGCCTTTGTCGTTGGCGCGATCGAGAATCGTCACCGCGTAGTATTTGATCAGGATACGGGTTCTGGAATCGCGACGGAAGAGGTATGACTGGCCACCCAGGGTGTTGAGGAAGAAGCCTGAGTATTCGTACAACGAATTCAGGGGCAGAGGCAGGGAGAAGTTTGCGGCCTTGCAAGCTTGTTCCTTCTCAGACCAGTGATAAAAAACCGCCATCACTTCTTCAAGTGTATCTGTTTCGTGTTTGAGGATGTCCTTGATCAGCAGCAGGTCCTGCCTGCCGAGGATTCGGTAAAAATGCGCCGAGTTGGTGAGGATGGTGAAAAGATCATCTGTTTCACGGGTCACCACCGGCGGTTTGGCATAGAGCTTCTTGGCAATCTTGGCGAAGTGGTTCTCGCAGGTTTCCTTGAGGCCATAGTTTTTGATGTATTCCTGCCGGTCGAGGTGCCGGAAGAAGGCCACGATCTTGTCCGTCGCCTCCTTGCAGGGGGCGGCGCCGGTGGCCGATGTCGGGGCCGCGCTGCCGGCTTCGTGGGCGGCTGCCGGCGATGCCGGTGGCGTCGACTCAGCGGTTTCACTTAGTGGGGTCAGGGTTTGCGCGTCTGAGGTGGCAAGCGGTTCTTGGCTGTGCTGTGGCACCGCATCCGCGGCCTCGCGGGTGGCTTTGTCGAGAGAGTGCTTCCAGCCGAAATAGACCAGCCCTGCAAGGACAATGGCAACAATGACGGCCGCGATGATAACGGTCTTTTTGTTGTTTGTTTGTTCAGTGCTTTTCGGCATGAGATGTGCCCCGGATGTTGATTTTGTCGGAATGAGTATCAAAAATTTACGTTAGTCTATCGTTGCACAACCGTGAGGTCAAACGAAATATGGAGCATCGTTTTTGTCATCAGTGTTAAATCGTCTCGTGAAATCAAGCTATTGCAATGCGGCATGCCTGACCTGGCGGGGCCATTGGTGGTTGGTTGTTTGTAATTCACCGGCATTTCTGTAAACGGTGTGTGTGGGGGGGGCGTCGGCCAGAATCCGGACAACAGTAATTGATCGAGGTGTTGTCAAAGTGGCATCTATCCGGTATGAATGGATTTGTAGGAGTTGCATTCGGTGCAGCGGCCCAGGTGTCGGCCACAACTTTATTTAAAAATAGAGGCGTTCAGGCCCAGGTGACGGCATGGTTAACAGGGGAACGGTAAAGCGGAAATGGTACGAGAAGTATTTGCCATTTGTTGCGCAGAGTCGTCGTATGCAGGTGGAGTGGTTGGTTGGCGCGATCCGCAAAAACGTCCTGCACCTGGAAGAGATCACCCCGTATGTGCGGCTTCTGCTTGCCGATGTCGCGGGAGAGGATGATGAACCGCTGGTGATGTTTTTGAAGGATATTGACGAGGATGTTCTTTGCCGGATGGTGCAGGCAGCTGATATCTATGATGTCGCCAAGTTAATGCGGTTGGTGCCGGAACCCACCGTGGAGCAGGCGGTTGTCGCTCTTTGCAAGGAGCCGCCGTCGTACGAGAAAAGACCGGAATTGGTGTTGGATAAGGTTTTTCAGGCTATACATGACCGATCTGAAGCCCTGTTCGAGGAAGCGGCCGCGGAACTCCGCAAAAGCACGGATGCGCCGGCCCATTTTGATGCCGCATACGAGAGGTTCCAGGAGATTCTCGCCGACGAGAGAATCCTGAGCGCCATGTACCCGAAAGCCAGTAGTTGAAGTTTGTTTCACGCCCTGCAGGATAGTAAGAAGTGTGTGCAGGCGGTAGTTTGGATAAAAAAAATCCCATGCCCCTGGTTGGAGGCATGGGATTTTTTGCGATTGCCTTGAGAAGAAGTTTTTACTTCTTTCCTTTGCTCGATGCCCGCTTGGATGCCTTCAACGGGTTGACCTTAATCTTGGCAACGGTGATTTCCGGCTTGGCGTGGGTTGCAAAATTGCAGATCCCCAAGCGCCATTTAGCCTCGGGGTTGACGTAGGATTTGCAATATTTGGTGGCGTCAACCGTGATGGCGCGCTCGCAGCCGTCGCATTTGTCGATGATCGGGCTGAATGTGCCGCTGGTGTACTTCACACTGTCAGTGGCGCTGATCTGGTTGCTTACTGCTGATTTTACGCTTGCCATGGTGGAACCTCCTTGCTGGTAACCTTCTCCTGATGGAGTAAAAGTCAAATTTTTTATTTTATCTGTTGTAGATCGAATGCTCTGTCGCGTTTGACATTCTTTGGTCTGTCTGGTCTGCGAAAGGCTCCTCGACTCGTTTTGCATTTATTGTATCGAAAAACGAAGTTTTATAAGAAGAAAGAGGCTGGCTGTCAAGGGAAAACATCATCAACATCATGGCGCGGCGGATGATGGGGGCGGTTTCCGGGGGCGGGAAAGGCTCAGGATCGGCAATCTCCGGGTTGGAATCAGGATCACATCTGATTTGTTGTAAATTTTATGATTTCGGTTGTTTCTTGTTGAACTCGGCAATGAAATGATTTTTTAAACGGTATGCTATTGTTTTTCCAAAAAAGTTACGATACTATCGAACATATTTATTAATTTCTTGCATATAGAGAGGTCGTGGTCATGCCCGTTTTTATCTGGAAGGGGAAAAATACCTACGGCGAAAAACGCAAGGGAAAGATGGAAGTTCCCAGCGAAGAGGCCGTGCATGCGCATCTGAAGAAAATGCGCATCACCCCTTCCATGGTCAAGGAAGCACCCAGAGATATCTTTGAAAACGTCGCCTTTATGCAGCCCAAGGTCACCGGCAAGGATGTCGTGATCTTTACCAGGCAGCTCTCCACCATGATCGACGCGGGTTTGCCCTTGGTGCAGAGTCTCGGTATCTTGGGCGCTCAGCAGGAAAATCCCACCTTCAAGAAGGTGCTGTTGCAGATCAAGGTCGATGTGGAAACCGGTTCTACATTGGCCGAGGGGATGAAAAAACATCCGGAAATCTTCGACAGTCTCTATTGCAACATGATAGACGCCGGCGAAACCGGCGGTATTCTCGATACGATTCTTTCACGCCTGGCAGGGTTCATGGAAAAAAGCATGACCCTGAAAAAGAAGGTGAAGGGCGCCATGACCTATCCGGTGATCTGTCTCGCCATTTCGGTCATCATCATGGGCGTTATGCTTGTCTTTGTCGTGCCGGTTTTCGAAAAGATGTTTGCCGATTTCGGCGCTGCCCTGCCGGCGCCGACCCAGATGGTGGTTGGCATAAGTAATTTCGTGCAGCACAATATTCATTTTGCGATCATCGCTGCTGTCGCCGCGGTTTTTGTCTTCAAAAAAGTCTACAAGACTGAGAAGGGGAGGGTCAGGATCGACGCCATGCTGCTTGAGTTTCCCGTTTTCGGCCCCTTGATCCGCAGGGTTGCGGTGGCAAAATTCACCAGAACCTTGGGCACCATGATGACAAGCGGCGTGCCCATTCTTGAATCCCTACAGGTGGTCGGCAGGACGGCCGGCAACAAGGTTATCGAGATCGCGGTTTTCCGGGTGGCCGATGCCATCAGCGAAGGCCGGGCCATTGCCGAGCCCCTTGAGGAGACAGGGGTTTTCCCCAGCATGGTGGTGCAGATGATCAACGTCGGTGAATCCACCGGTGCGCTCGATGTCATGCTTGAAAAAATCGCTGACTTCTACGATGAGGAGGTCGATCAGGCCGTTGAAAACCTGACCGCCATGATCGAGCCGTTTATGATGGTTTTCCTTGGCGGCATGATCGGTGGATTGGTTGTCGCCATGTATCTGCCGATCTTCAAGATGGGCGAGGTTGTTAAATAGGATTTCTTTAGGTGCCGGCCAAGATGGCCGCACGAAAATTTTGATTCTTTCCGGAGGATATAGATGGGCGAGATTATTGGAGTGCTGGGGCGGGAGGTTATTGATTCACGGGGCAACCCAACCGTTGAGGTGGAGGTGTATCTTGACTCCGGCGTGATGGGGCGGGCCTTGGTGCCGTCCGGGGCTTCCACCGGTACGCGGGAGGCGTTGGAGCTGCGCGACACCAAGAGCAATCGCTATCTGGGCAAGGGGGTCTTGAAGGCGGTGGCCAATGTCAACGACGTCATTGCCCCCAACCTTATCGGCCTTGAGTCCACCGAGCAGGTGGTGATTGATCAGACCATGCTGAAGCTCGATGGCACCGCCAACAAAAAGAAACTGGGCGCCAATGCCATCCTCGGCGTTTCCATGGCCGTTGCCCGTGCCTCGGCGGAAGAACTCGGCCTGCCGCTTTTCTCTTACATCGGCGGCGTCAACGCCAAGGTGTTGCCGGTGCCGATGATGAATGTTCTGAACGGCGGCGCCCATGCCGACAACAATGTCGATATTCAGGAATTCATGATCATGCCGGTGGGCGCCTCTTCCTTTGCCGAGGCGCTGCGGATGGGTGTGGAGACATTCCATACCCTGAAATCGGTGCTCAAGAAATCCGGCCTGCAGACCGCGGTTGGCGATGAGGGTGGCTTCGCCCCCAACCTGCGCTCCAACGAGGAGGCGATGGACGCGCTTCTTGAGGCGATTGTCAAGGCCGGCTTCGCGCCAGGCAAGGATATCTATATCGCCCTCGATGTTGCCGCCAGCGAACTGTATGACGCCAAGAAGAAATGCTATGTGATGGCCGCCGAGAAAAAGAAGGAAAAGTCGGCCGATGACCTCATCGCCTTCTATGCCAACTGGGTAAAGAAATACCCCTTGGTTTCCATTGAAGACGGCCTGGCCGAAGGCGACTGGAAGGGTTGGAAGAAGATGACCGATGCCCTGGGTGGCAAGATCCAGTTGGTGGGCGACGACCTCTTTGTCACCAATACCGAGATACTGCGGAAAGGTATCGATATGGGCGTCTGTAACTCCATCCTGATCAAGCTGAATCAGATCGGTTCGGTCACCGAAACCCTCGATGCGGTTGAGATGGCGCATCGGGCCGGGTACACCTCCGTCATGTCCCATCGTTCTGGCGAAACCGAGGATACCACCATTGCCGATCTGAGCGTCGCCTTGAACACCGGTCAGATCAAGACCGGCGCCCCGTCCCGTACGGATCGGGTTGCCAAGTACAACCAGTTGCTGCGCATTGAGGAGGAGCTGGGCGCCGCCGCCCGCTACGCCGGCAAAAGCGCTTTGCGTTACTTGAAATAGATGGCTGTGTTGCCTTGCGCCGACATGCGATGGAGGTCGGCGCAAGGGCATTGTTTGGAGACGGCGATCCCAGGATCGGCATGCAAATATAATTCTTGACAAATAGCAGTCATTTTGATTTGTTAGCTTATATTGGAGCGTAAGGAGGCTGTGCATTATGACCTTGACTAAGGCCGATTTGGTTCAGAAGGTATATCAAAACCATAATCTCACCAAAGCTCAGGCCGCCGAGGCGGTTGAGGCCTTCTTGCGGATATCCAAGAATTGTCTTGAGCAGGGTGAGGATCTTCTGGTGAGCGGGTTTGGGAAATTCAACGTCAAGGAAAAGAATTCCCGTCGCGGCAGAAATCCGCAAACCGGCCAGGAGTTGATCCTCGACGCTCGGAAGGTGGTGACCTTCAAACCTTCCGGTATCTTGCGGGACAGAATCAACGGCGCAACGAAATAGACTTCCAGACCTGCTGAGATTGAGGTTGCTAAAGACGGGTTGCGTTTCCCCCTCAAGGAGAAACAGCCCGTCTTTTTTTGTCGTTACCGACAAGGTTATGTTTCTCGATTGGCGGCAAACGTCCGGGGATTTTGATGATGGTGAATAAAAGCGCAACATTGGCGGCTTTGGCGGCGATGGTAGACGGCGAGGTGTGCGGTGATCCGAATACCGTGGTGCATGGACTTGCCGATATCGAAGGTGCCGAGGCTGGCGAGATTACCTTCGTGGTCAAGGCAGCGAAGCTTGCTTTGCTTGCTGGCTGTCGCGCCACGGCGGTTATCGTGCCGCGTGACGCCGGTGACCTTGATCGGCCGGCGATCAAGGTTCGGGACCCGTATCTCGCCGGCGCTCTCATCCAGCACTATTTCCTTGCCGCACCCTTTGTCGCGACCGGCGTTCATCCCATGGCGCATGTGGGCAACGGGTGTGTGTTGCCCGAGCAGATTTCCATCGGACCGATGGCGGTGTTGGGCTATCGGGTTACCCTCGGTGAACGGGTAGTCATTCATCCTGGCGTGGTACTCGGCGATGATGTCGTGATCGGCGATGATACCGTCTTGCATGCCAATGTTTCCATCCGCGCCGGTTGCAGGATAGGGGCCAGGGTTATTGTGCATGACGGCGCGGTCATCGGCAGCGACGGCTTCGGCTACGCAACCGATGCCGGTGGCAACCATGTCAAGCGGCTACATGTCGGCACGGTCCGGATCGATGACGATGTCGAGATCGGCGCCAATGTCTGTATTGATCGCGGCACTTTCGGCACTACCTGGCTCAAGCGCGGGGTGAAGGTTGATAATCTGGTGCAGATCGCGCACAATGTCGTGATCGGTGAGAACTCCATTGTTGTGGCCCAAGTGGGCATTGCCGGCAGCAGTGAGTTGGGTCGAAATGTCGTGCTGGGCGGTCAGGTGGCGATATCCGGGCATCTCAAGCTTGGGGATCGGGTGATGGTGGCAGGCAAATCCGCAGTACACGACTCCCAGGAGGCAGGGGCGGTGATCTCGGGGATCCCCGCCATCCAGCACCGGGTCTGGATGCGGAGTGTGGCCGCCTTCGCCAAACTGCCCGAGTTGTTGAAGAGGGTGCGGAGCCTGGAGAAGAAGATCGGCGAATAGGCAGGCGTGTCGATGCCGTGTTTGCCGGACAGCGACTCCGCAACCCGGATGATCGTTTGGAAGGCTGATTTAAATAAAAAATCGGAAAATCAGTAAGATGAGGAGATGACGAATGGGTTCTGATTTTAAACAGGTTGACATTATAGAGATTTTGAAGTTGTTACCTCATCGCTATCCCTTTATCCTCGTCGACCGGGTTCTTGAGTTTGAGCCTGGAGAACGGATAGTCTGCCTGAAGAATGTCACCATCAATGAAAACTTTTTTCAGGGTCATTTCCCAACCGAGCCGGTGATGCCGGGGGTTCTGATCATGGAAGGGCTGGCGCAGGCCGGGGCCTTGCTCGCCTATCTCACCGGCGGCGAGTCCGTTGAGGGCAAGCTTGTTTATTTCGCGGGCATGGACGGGGTCCGTTTCCGTCGCAAAGTGACCCCCGGCGATCAGCTTCACTTCGTGCTGACGATGATCAAACGCAAAGGGCGGATCTGGAAACTTGACGGCAAGGCTTATGTCGGCGAGGAATTGGCCGCGGAAGGGGAGTTGATGGCTACCTTTGCCTGACCGTTGTTCATGCAACGAGAAGCGGCGACGGCTGACGTCGCTGATAATTTTAATCACAAGACTTAGACAATGAATATACATCCAAGTGCAGTCATTGATCCCGCCGCCGAACTGGACAGCTCGGTGCGGGTCGGCCCTGGCGCCGTCATCGAAAAAGGGGTGCGGATCGGCGCCGACACCGTGATCGGCCCGCATGCCGTCATCTCCGGGCCGACCACCATCGGCGTCGGCAATACCATCAGCCCGTTTGTCAACCTCGGCGCACCGCCGCAGGATCTCCATTATCACGGGGAAGATACCCGGCTTGAAATTGGTGACCACAACATCATCCGCGAATACGTTTCCCTGCATCGCGGCACCGCGACAGGCCGGGGTGTCACATCCATCGGCAATCACAATATGTTGATGGCGTATGTCCACGTGGCCCACGATTGCCAGGTGGGGGATCATGTCATCATGGCCAATGCCGCGACCCTGGGCGGGCATGTGTTGGTCGAGGATCGCGCTACCCTTGGCGGGATGGTGGCGGTGCATCAGTTCACCCGTATCGGCGGCTATGCCTATATCGGCGGCATGTCCGGGATCAGCAAGGATGTCCCTCCCTATGTCATCGTCGCCGGAATCAGGAACGGGATGCGGGTGACCGGGATCAACAAGGTCGGCCTCAAGCGGGCGGGCTTCGATGCCGAGGCCATCAACATGCTGAGCCGGGCCTTCAAGCTTCTCTTCCGCAGCAGCGATCTGATCCTGCAGGATGCCTTGGACAAGGTAGAGGCCGAATTCGGCGGTTGCGAGCAGGTGCAGCGGATGGTCAAGTTTTTCCGTGAATCAAAACGCGGCGTGGTGCGTACAGCGGGAGAAGATGAGCTCTAAGATCGGTATCGTCGCCGGCGGCGGCCAGTTTCCGCTCCTCTTCACCCAGGCGGCGCAGGCTGAGGGGCGGGAGGTGGTGGTGGTCGCGCACGAGGGCGAAACCAACCCTGAGCTTGCCGAGGTGGCCGATCGCCTGCACTGGGTGAAGCTTGGTCAGCTCGGCAAGATCATCAAGTGTTTCAAGAGCGAAGGCGTCACCGAAACGGTCTTCCTCGGCACCATCACCAAAACCAGAATCTTTCGCGATATCCTGCCCGACCTGAAGGGGTTGTCACTCTGGAACAAGATCGATGTCCGACAGGATGATGCCATCCTGCGGGCCATTGCCGGTGAGCTTGAAAGGGAGGGGATCAGGGTTCTCGAATCGACCCTCTTTCTGCGACACCTTCTTTTCCCCAAAGGCGTTCTTGGCAAGAAGAAGCCTTCTGCCGAGCAGCTTGAGGATATCCGTTTCGGTTGGCGGATGGCCAGGGCGGTGGGCGGCCTCGATATCGGGCAGTGCGTGGTTGTGCGTGACCGGACCGTGCTGGCGGTGGAGGCCATTGAGGGTACCGACGCCACCATCAGGCGCGGCGGCGCTTTGGGGCGTGAAAAGGCGGTGGTGGTCAAGGTTCGGAAGCCGGATCAGGATTTTCGTTTTGACCTGCCGGCCATTGGGGTTACGACAATCGAATCCATGCAGGAGGCAAAGGCCAAGGTTCTGGCGGTGGAGGCCGGGCAAGCGCTTCTCTTTGATCGGGAGGCGGTGGTCGAGGCGGCCAATCGGGCCGGGATCGTTGTCGTCGGTGTCGAGGAGTTGGCCGACGGCACGTTGGCGATGCAAGAGCGATGATGCAAGCCATGATTCTGGCGGCCGGCCTGGGCACCAGGCTCCGGCCGTATACCGAACTGCGGCCCAAGCCGCTCTTCCCGGTGGCGGGCCGCTCCCTGCTGGCCATCACCCTGGAGCGGCTGCGGCAGGCCGGATTCGGTTCGGTGGTGGTCAACGCCCATCATCTGCGGGGGCAGGTCGCGCAGGCCCTTCACGGTGAACGGGGGGCCATCCTGCAGGAAGAGGAGGTCATTCTCGGCACCGGCGGCGGATTGCGCCGCGCCCGTGAATATTTCGGGCAAGAGCCGGTATTGGTCACCAACGGCGATATCTACCACACCATCGATCTGGCGGAGGTGTATCGCACCCATCAGGCCTCAGGGGCGGCGGTGACCATGGTTCTGCATGACGAACCCCGCTTCAACAAGGTGGCGGTCGCCGCCGACGGCTCGATCCTGGGCTTTGGCCCGGAGGTTGAGGCCCCGGCCCGCCGCTTGGCCTTTACCGGCATCCATGTGCTTGCACCTTCTGTTCTCGACGAGATCCCTGACGATTCCTTTTTCGACATCATCGACTGCTACCGTGGGGTTATCCGGGCAGGCGGCGCGATCCGAGCCCTGGTCGTCGATGGCCATTACTGGACCGACATGGGCACCCCGGCCGACTACCTTGCCCTCCATGGCGCGCTTCTCACCGGTCGGGTTGCCGGCGTGACGGTTCCATCCGCCCCTTTTCAGGTCGAAGCGGGAGCGGCGGTGGGGGATGATCTCCGTCTGCTGGACTGGGCGGTGGTGGGCTCCGGGGCCCGGATCGGCGATCATGTTACCCTTGAACGGGTGGTGGTCTGGGACGGGGCCACGGTCCCTTCCGGCAGCCACCTCCGTGATACGATTGTGACCTGAGATGGAATCTGTAAACAAGCTTGATCAGAACGAGGCAATCAGCAACCTTTTGCGTCGGCACGGCTGGGAAGACGGGGAAACCCAGACTCGGCAATGGCTGGCCGGTGATGGCTCCGACCGGCGGTTTTGCCGGATCCGCCGCGGCGGCGACTCCCTGTTGGCGGTGGTGCCTCCCCTTGACAACCCGGCGGGGATGCGCGAGGCGCGCGCCGTGTATCGGATCGGCCGCCACCTCGGCAACTGTGGGGTGGCGGTGCCGGCGTGTTATGAATTTGACGAAGACAGCGGCATCGTCCTCTGCGAGGACCTTGGCGATCGCCTCCTGCATGCGGCGCTGCCTGACCTGAGCGACATCGAAAAAAAGCGCTGGTATGAAGAGGCCATTCAGGCCCTGGTCCGGTTACAGGTCCTGGGCCGGGATGGCTTTGATCCCGGCTGGTGTTGGGATACCCCGCGTTACGACCAGCAGCTGATGTTGCAGCGGGAGTCCGGTTATTTTCGTGACGCGTTTTGCCGGAGCCTTCTCGGGATTACCGATTTCACGCCCGGATTGACGGCGGAATTTGCGCAGATTGCCGCCCTTGCCGGCGCGCAGCCCGCCGACTACCTGCTGCATCGGGATTTTCAATCCCGCAACCTGATGCTTTGCGATGGCCGGGTGCGGATCATCGATTTTCAGGGGGCGCGGCTCGGCCCTCTCGGCTACGATCTCGCCTCGTTGCTGCTCGATCCGTATGCAGCCCTGGCCCCCTCCCTGCGAGCCGAATTGCAGGCCTACTATATAACCACCGTATCGGGGTATATTCCCCTTGACCCCCACTCTTTTAATGAGGGATACTACTATCTATTCTTGCAGCGTAATTTGCAGATTTTAGGTGCTTTTGCCTTTCTTTCCCAGCAAAAGGGAAAGGTGTTCTTCAAGGATTTTTTGAAGCCTGCCTTGGTTTCGCTTGCGGATCATCTCGCCGTGAATCAGGGAAGTTCCTTCCCATGCCTGCGCGCTTTGCTTGATGAGTGTTTTCCCCTTCTGGAGCAGTCTTTATAATGGAAGCAGCAACTTTAACCCCCGCACTCCACGGCCCGCGCAAGATCGTCGCGCTGGTCGGCAAGCCGAACGTCGGCAAATCGACCCTTTTCAACCGCTTGACCAAGAGCAACAAGGCCATTGTCGATCCTACCCCCGGTGTTACCCGTGACCGCCATTACGAAGAGGTGATCTGGAACGAACAGTCGTTCATCCTGGTCGACACCGGCGGCATCGAGATGGAGGAAGGCAACGAGATCACCAATCAGATTCGCAATCAGACCTGGCAGGCGGTGCAGGAGGCGGATATCATTCTTTTCATGCTCGACGGCAAGGAGGGTTTGAGCGCCGAGGATTACGAAGTGGTGGCGCATCTGCGGCGGTCCGGAAAACCCGTGCATTTCCTCGTCAACAAGATCGACGGTGCCGAGGTGGAGCACCAACGGTTGCCGACCTTTTACGAACTGGGGTCGGACACCCTCTGGCCGGTTTCGTCGGCGCACGGCTATGGACTGCGCACCTTTATGGAC
>Ga0224510_10002241_pt1 | contig 11804 bp, 9 predicted proteins | sample SF_May12_sed_USG_FD_170161 | JGI IMG/M metagenome (GOLD analysis project Ga0224510, IMG submission 170161) | Sediment microbial communities from San Francisco Bay, California, United States - SF_May12_sed_USGS_4_1 | ecosystem: Environmental > Aquatic > Marine > Sediment | place: USA: California... | reverse complement strand
ACCTGGGCTCTGCATGGCGATAACCGTGTCGGCAATACCGAGCTCTGCTCTACCTGCCATAACCCGAATGCGACCGACGTTAATCGACGCGTTGCCACTGGTGCCTGCGCAATTGCAGACGGCACTGATGACAAGCCGATCGACCTGAAACGCATGGTGCACCAGATCCATGCCGGCAACGCGGTCCTGTGCGGCTTCGGCAACAGCCTGCATGACTACACGGACCTCGTGTATCCGGGCCACATCAACAACTGCGAGGGCTGTCACGTGGCCGGTACCTACTACCCGGTCGATCCGGCAGCCGTCATGGCGACCACGACCGATGTGGGAGCCGATCGCAGCTCGCTGCTGGATGATGTCGCGATATCACCGAATGCATCGGTGTGCTCGTCCTGTCATACGTCGGATCTCGCGAAGAACCATATGCTGCAGAACGGTGGCGACTTTAGCGCCGGGAAAACAGAAGATGGCGTGATCGTGTCGTCAGGCGTGGAAACCTGCATGCTTTGCCACGGTGACGGCGCAACGGCCGATATCGGCGTCGCGCACGATCTCGACAATTTCGACTACAACTAGGACTTAGGATCGTACCCATGACCGCGAATGCGCGATTAGCAACAGTGGCGGCGATCTTCGCGGTCATCTCCTTCCCGGGCATCGTCTCGTCACAGTCTTCGGATGACGAGACGAGCGCGCCCGAATACAGCCGCAAGGGCGCGGACTCCTGCCTCGCCTGCCACGACGACCAGAAAGTGCTGTCGGTATTCCAGACCGCGCACGCGGTTCCGGGCGACGCGAATTCGCCCTTCGGCCACGGGCAGCTGCAATGCGAAGCCTGTCATGGTCCCGGTGGCGATCATGCCGGGCGCGTGCGTCGCGGACAGGAGCGGCCACCGGTACCCGCGTTTTCGAGCATGAGCAGCGCGTCCGTTGCCGATCAAAACGGCAACTGCATCGCGTGCCATAGCGGCGACCAGGGCTTTGCCTGGCACGCGAGCGGGCACGACAGCAATTCCGTTTCCTGTGCCGGATGCCACACGGTGCACGCTGACAATGACCCGGTCCTGGCAACATCGACGCAGGTCGAGGTTTGCTTTGATTGCCACCAGCAACAACGGACGCAGTCCATGAAGCCTTACGCGCATCCGATACGCCAGGGCAAAATGGAATGCGCCAGCTGCCACAGCCCGCACGGCGAAACGACGGACTTGCTGCTAGTGCGGCAGACCTTGAACGACACCTGCTATGACTGCCACGCGGAAATGCGCGGACCGTATCTCTGGGAACACGCGCCCGTATCCGAAGATTGCAGCAATTGTCATGAACCGCACGGTTCCAGCCAGCCGGGCATGCTGAGTATGCGCGCGCCGCTGCTTTGCCAGGGCTGCCACTCTCAGGATGGCCACCCCTCCCTGCCGCAGGATGACAGCGGCCTGGCCAGCGGTGTGCCGTCCCAATACCTGCTGGGCCAAAGTTGCCTGAATTGTCATAGCGAAGTACATGGCTCGAACCATCCCTCCGGTTCGAAACTGATGCGTTAGGAGCATTGAAATGCCAAGACCCGTAACCACCCGTTCCCTGCTAGTCGCACTGGGCGTTAGTCTGCCCGGCATCGGACTGGCGCAGGCCGATACCTCCGAGTGGTTGTGTGAGACCTGTCCATTCGAAGACGGGTATCGCGCCAGCTATGACGTCGGGGCGACCTACGTCAGCGATGACGCGGCACGCTTCGGCAACGCAACCGGTTACGACGAGAAAGGTGCCTATGCCATCGTCGCCGGCGAAGGCAGTTACGTCAAAGACGCCTATCGCCTGAACTGGTACCTGGAGGACCTGGGTCTTGAGTCCCGGGCTTTCGAGATGGATGGCGGTGTGCAGGGCAAATTTGGCTTCAATATCGGCTACCGCGAAATGCCGTATCGCCTGTTCGATACGACACAGACTATTTTTGCGGGCTCAGACTATCTTTCACTGCCGTCCGGCTGGGTGCCCTCGGGATCGACCGCCGGTTTTACGCAGCTCGCGTCCTCGCTGTATCCGCAGGATGTTGGGAGTGATCGAACGATTCTTGATCTTGGTGCGGACTGGACGCCCCTGGAAAAATTCGATGTGTACGCCGATTTCCGCCGACAAAATAACGAAGGCATCAAAATCAGCAGCGGAGCCAGCTTCACGCAGGCATCGCTGCTGCCACAATGGTTCGACTACGAAACGGACCGCATCGATGCCGGGGTACGCTATGCCACGGACCGCGCCAGCATCGGATTCGCCTACTACGGTTCGTTCTTTACGAATAACCATGCGTCGCTGACCTGGGAGACGCCGTTTGCTACGTCGCCGGGCATGGAAGTATTAAGAAAATCCACGGCGCCGAGCAATGACTTTCAACAGTTCGCAGTTTCCGGGTCTTACCGGGCATCCATCTGGGATACCGTCATCGCGTTTTCACTGGCCAGCGGCAGCGGCGAGCAGAATGAAGCGTTACTGCCGTACACCATCAATCCGGACCTGGTTACCTCGCCTCTGCCGATAACTTCCCTCAACGCGGAAGTGGATACCAGCAACTATGCGTTGACGATTTCCTCCCGGCCGCTGCCGAAAGGCCGCGTGCGACTGGCCTACCGTTACGATGATCGTGACAACAAGACCATGCAGGCCGGATGGAATCGCGTCATCGTCGATGGCTTCGTTACCAACGACAACGAAACCAACACGCCGTACAGCTTCGAGCGCACACAGCTCGGCATCAGTGGCGACTACGTCATCTGGAAGGACATTCAGCTTTCCGGTGGCGTCGAGCGCAAGGAACTTAACCGCGACTACCAGGAAGTCGCCGAGCAGACCACTGACGAGGCCTGGGGACAACTGCGCTGGCGCCCGCTGGACTGGCTGGATTTGAGAGTCAAGGGCGGCGAATCCGAGCGCGACATCAACCGTTACGACGAGACCGTCGCCGTCAGCCTGGGGCAAAACCCCTTGATGCGGAAATACAATCTGGCGTATCGGTATCGTTCCTACGGCGAGTTGATCGCCGCGGTCTCTCCCGCTGAATCGCGTTGGTCGATGAGTGCAACGGCGTTATACGCTGAAGACACCTACAATCAATCCAGCCTGGGAATGAAGGAAAGCGACGAAACGCGCGCCACCCTCGATCTCAGCTTTGCAATGACAGATTCGCTGTCAGCATTTGTCCTTTTCGGATGGGAAGAGATCAATGCGTTGCAACTGGGCAGCGAACAATTCGCCAGCCGCGACTGGTCGGCGGATCACGAAGACAGCTTTGATCACTATGGCTTCGGCGCCCGTTGGCAACAGCCGGAAGGCAAGTTCGACTTACAGTTTGACTACAATCGCGCCGAGGGCACGTCCGCAATCCTCATGAACAGCATGAGCGGCGGCGCCAGCCAGATGCCGGATCTCGAATCAACGCTGGACTCAATGCGCATAGACGCCGGTTATCGCTGGAATGAACGTCTGCAGGGTTTCCTGGATTTGCGCTACGAAAGCTTCACGTTGACGGACTGGGCGATGGTCGCACCGGACACGCTGCCGTCCGTACTGACTTTGGGCGAGGACCCCTACGACTATGACGTGTGGGCGATCGGGGTCGGTATTCGATACAGCTTCGGTGGCGCAGCAGCTGAAGCTAACTAGTTAGCCGTCGGATTGTCCCGCCGCAGCAATTTCGCTACGAGTATCAGGGCGCTGCCTACCAGCGCGAAGGCAACAAACAAGGTCACCGGCCGACCGTTCGGAAAGTCCTCGAGGAAGAACTTGAATCCGACCAGGATCAATACCGGGTAGACGAGCCAGCGGGCCTCCGGCCAGCGCGCGTATCGACTGGAGAGCGCCAGGGTTACGGACGAAGCCGCCAGTACGCCCGTGCGCAAGGCCGCCAGAATGGCAAGGTCGGGCGCCGCACCGGTGGTATTCGCCAGTAGTGGCGCGGCTAACACCACCATCAGCCCCCCCACTTCCCAGACCGATAAGGCCAGCACCACAAGCTGCGGCAGACCGGCGAAAACTCCCCAGCGATCGGAGTGTTGCGCGACCGGAATAAACAGGCAGGCGACGGTCGTGAGCGCGACGATTAAGTAACCGGGTGATGCGATCCGGCCAGGGGCGAGCCCTTCTCCCGCCAGCGCCTCGAAGCCCATCGCCAGCAGTCCCGATGCGATACCGGCGGCAAGCAGCAGGAACGTGCACTGCAGGCTGAGCGCCACCCGGCTGTAACGTCCGCTGCACCAGGCCATCGCCAGTGCCAGCAGGGACCAGGCCACCGCCGCCTGGCCTGGCGAGACGATCAAGGCGCTGCCTGCTACTACAAGGATCAGTCCGGTCGTCGAGTAAAAATAGAAATTGACGCCGCGACGTGCGCGGGTCTCCGGCGTGAACGCCATGCCGTACGCACAAGCGCTTAGCACCAGGCTCAGGTAGCCCGCTTCAACGAGTATGTCGCGGCCGGCTCGTAAGGCGGTAATCGCTGTCAGGAACGCGATTGCTACGACGATCACCGTCTGCATGGCTTCAAATACGCCGATTTTCTTATCGCGCAGGTGTGTCCTGATCGCAAAGCTCCCGAGGTAGGCAACTAGCAGCAGAACGGCCATGAAAAACGGCGTGAGCGCTTGCACAGACCAACGATCGCTGACACTCAGCACTGCCAGTACAAAGACACCCATGTTTGCACCAACAGCGCCAAGCCATTGCACGCCGGTCCATTGTTGCCGATAGATGGCCCACAAGGTGCCGAGCCCAAGCAGCAGGAGAAACGCCGCCGTTTCCACCGCACTGTGAGAGGTATTCAACACAACGAAGGCGGTCGCGATGCTCCCGCCTGTCACCACCCAGCAGAGACTGCGCAGGTTTCTTGCAATGGCCACCGCAAGCGTTAAGGCGCAAAACACGCCCAGCGCGACGACACCCTGACGACCTGTAAGCAACTCGAACCGCGTCGTGGCCTCAACAAACAGCGGCAACGCCAGGAATACCGACGAGGCGCCGTAAAACAGGGCATTGAGACTGCGACTCTTGTCTCGACCGGTTCGATACGCCATTGACAACCAGAACAACGCATACGATGTGCCCATCGCAATGCCGATTGCCGTGGGTACGATTTGCTCATCCGTGATGGCGCGCAACAGGAAAGCGCCGCCGAAAATTAACAGGATCTTGCCGATATGCGTTGGGGCGTTCGATAAGAGACTTGTCTCGATCTCCGGACCAGCCTCGCTCAGGTCGTCAGCGACCGTCGCAGACGGCTTTGCACCTTCGAGAACTGCGAGCCGCCGCTCGACCGCCGCGACACGCACCTCAAGATTGGCGATACCTTCGCCCATGGCCTAGCTCCCCTCTGTGGTCCTCCGCAACGAAGGCACAAATTTATTGATGATCCAGAACAATACGAAGGGAGTCGTAATCACCATGAGCGCGCCGAACACGCCTTCCTTGAATGTTTCGACGCTGTGCGGGATAACCGGTATCTCGTAATGCATATAGCCGGAGAACGACAGAGAGAAAGCCTGGCCGCCAATCACGACATTCCAACGCATCATGAATACACCGAACAGGACGAGCAACAGAGCGACAACCGTCCTCAAGAGTGTTCGTCTCGGCAGCACCAGCAACAGGAATGGCACCAGGTTGCCAAGCGTGTACTGCAGCACGAAAATATTCATGAAATCCTTGCCGTACATTACGGAACGCAGAATGTCCCAGGACTTCATCGCCGTATAACCGCGGAAGATCAGATCCAGCAGCTCCAGGCTGATCGCCGCGATCAGAAATCCGATCAGGTAACGCGCCGCTTTGCTAATGACTTCCGCCTCTGCGCCTTTTATTTCACCGGCTTCAATTACGCCGCCACTGCGTCGGCGACGAAATGCCTGCCATTCCATAATGACGATGTACGTCAGCATGCAAAGAGCAATGCCGGACACCACGGCCGACATGATGAAAATCACCGGCATTAATGGCGACATCCATAAAGCGTTGGCCTTGACGGAACCAAAAATAAATCCTGCGTAACCGTGCAGAAAGCAGGCCACCGGGATACCGACAGCGGCAAGAATCGTGGCCGCCTTCTTGTCAATCTTTATCGCGCCGTCACTGACATCGTATGCGCCCATCGCCAGGACGCGATAAACCGTACGCCGCATTGCACTCGACAGTCCCGGCGCACTTTTCAGGGCATGAATCTGCTCCACAAAATACTTGCGATAAACGAACCAGATTTCGCTGAGGACGATCAACGCGTAGGTAGTGAAGACAATGCCAAATGCGGCAATCGCGGAAGTGAAGTGTGGTGTCAGCAGGGGCTCCATTGCCCTGGTCGGCTGCTGCAAATGCAACAGCAGGGGCAGCGCCGCAACGGGCAACAGCGCCAGTGAAAATACCAGGGAAAACTGCGCAATCTCCTTGAGGTCCTTTTGCCCGAAAACGTGGTACAGGGACGACAATACGAACGCGCCCGCAACCAGCCCGGTCATGTACGGGTACATGACGATCTGGATACTCCAGTAGATGAACTCGTTGGGATAAACAAAAAGCTCTTTTACGGTCCACTCGATGCCATGAACTACGGGTTCCTCAATCATCTGATCACCTCACTTCCGCATCGAGGCCAAGGTAAAAGACGTGGGGCTTGGTACCGTATTCGTCTTTCAGCACCGAGACTCTTTCAGTCTTGATGATATTTGCGACCGGGTCATTCGGATCATTCAGGTTGGCGATACGGCGCGCGCCGAAGGAACAACACTCAACGCATGCGGGCTGCATGCCTTTGCTGATCCGGTGATAGCAAAAATTGCATTTGTCGGCGACTTTCTTCTCGGGATGAAAAAACCGGACACCGTATGGGCATGCCATGATGCAGTAGCCACAGCCGATGCACCAGTTCCTGTCGATCAGCACGACACCATCGTCAGTCTGGTAGGTTGCGCCGACCGGGCACACCTGCACGCAAGCAGGGTTGTCGCACTGATTGCACAACTTCGGTACAAAAAACGCCTTGTCGATGTTGTCCGGGTCAATTTCTTCGCCACGAATCTTGTCGTCGATAAAGCCGTCGCGTCCGCCCATCGGAGAATCGATGTGCGTTTCCCCGTCTTTAGTGACAACGTAACGTTCAACCCAGGTTCTTGTCACGGGAGCGTCAAAAGGAATTTCATTTTCCTTTTTGCACGCTGTCACGCACAGACCGCAACCGACGCATTTGTTGGTATCGACCAGGAACGCCCAGCGCACCTTTGATTCGGCCAGTGCTGCTGCCGCTTCTGCGTGGCTGAGGAGTGTAAATGCGCTCAAGGGCATCACGGACGCGACGGTGCTGCTCACAGTATTCTTCAGGAACTCCCTTCGAGAACAAGTCATTCCACTTCCTCCTTCGGGTCGTGCGGGTTATGGCATTTCACGCACTCATAGCGACGTTTGTGACGCCGGTCCTCGATGCTGACCAAGCTGGCCCGGGCACTGTTCGGATAATCGAGAAAAGCATGGCAGCGCAAACAAAGTTCGCGGGTGGTGTTAAGTGGCAGGAGCTCGACGTCGTCGGGGTGATTAACGGACGGTCCGTGACAGTTTTCGCATTCAACCGGTGCGTGGCTCGAGGCATTCACTTTTGCCAGGTTTTCTTCATGGCACTCGGCACAGGATTCCCTGCCCTGGAATTTGACAGGGAAATCTTTCCACTCCTGGACATTGCTCAGGCGATAATAGCCGTAAGTGAAATTTCGTCCGTGCACGCCGAAGTCATCGGGAACCAGGAACTGGCGGGCAACGAGGATTAGACCTACAAGGCCGATGGCCACCCAAAGGGGTCGCAAGACATGCCACTTCATCGCCGCCTCCTCAGTTATTCTTATCGGACAGGCAAGGTTCATGCACGATCAAAACAGGCGGCAGCAAAAGTCGGCAGTCGAGCGCAGATTTGTGCATCCAATTCCGCCAGTTTCATGAATACGTTGCAGGGCCAGCCAGTTCAATACGTAGAACCCGTAGCAATGCGGTCATCTGCTATAGTCTTGCGCAATTTCAGGACAGGCGAAAAAACCCGTGTCATCAATACTCGTCATCGGTAGTTCGAACACCGACCTGGTGATACGCGTGCCCGTGTTGCCGCTGCCCGGGCAGACCGTGCTGGGTGAAAATCTGCAGACATTTGGCGGTGGTAAAGGTGCCAACCAGGCCGTAGCCGCGCGACGCGCCGGAGCCAAGGTTCGTTTTGTAGCGGCGGTTGGCAATGACGGCTACGGCCGAAGCGCAATCGATAACTTCGCAACCGAAGGCATCGATACTTCACTTGTACAAGTGATCGACGGCGTACCGTCTGGCGTCGCGATGATACTGGTCAGCGAAAACGGCGAGAACAGTATCGCTGTCGCCCCGGGCGCCAATGGCAAACTGTCCCCCGAATGCCTGCGTCGTCAAAAAGACCTGTTCGCTGATACCAGCCTCGTATTACTGCAGCTCGAAATGCCGCTCGACACCGTTACAACCGCCGTCGATCTCGCGCATCGACAAGGCACGCCCTGCATACTCAATCCTGCACCCGCGACAGAGTTGCCCGACACGGTACTGGAAAAGTTGTTCTGCATTACACCCAACGAAACCGAGGCCGAAATTCTTACCGGCATTCAAATCGTCGATCGCGAGAGTGCGTCAAGTGCAGCCGAAATATTGCTGCAACGCGGTGTCGAGAATGTCGTGATCACGATGGGCGGTCGCGGTGCCCTGCTGCACAACGCGGACGAGACCTATTACGAGAAAGCGGCTCGCGTCACCGTCGTCGATACGACGGCCGCAGGCGACACATTCAACGGTGTGCTGGCAGCGATGATTGCCGAGGGTCAGTCACTTAAGGAAGCTGTCCGGTTCGCTGTTGCCGCCGCGACACGCTCGGTACAGACGGCCGGCGCCATTGCCAGCATTCCGCATCGCGTCGACTTCATGTAAGCATTGCGACCAGATCGGCGCCGAACAAAGAGATCAACACAAAACTGACGCCACCGATCAGCAGCGCCGCAAACAAACCTAAAGCGAACGGTCGCAAGCCGATCCTGATTATCCCCGCGAGCATCGATGTCAGGCCCACGGCAGCCATCGCGATGAGCAGGCAACGCTCCGCCGCGTTTTGCAGGAAGGAAACGACGTCCTTCCATTGCTGCACGTCCAGAAATCCGAAGGGCTTGTCACCCATGTCGCCAATGGTTCGCAACGCGGACATCAGCGCGAAGCCGACGATAAACCAGGGAATCATCGCGAGATAGTTAATTTGCGTGGCATCTTCTTTGGCGCGTTCCCGGCCGTACAGTACACCGACCAGCGGGATCACGGCGATCATGCACAGGTTGCGAACCAGCTTGGTCACGGTCGCGATATCGAGCGCGACCGGCGCGTTGTATTGCGCTTCATACATCATGCCAGCGCCCGCGACCTGCGCCGTCTCATGAATCGAGGTGCCGAGAAACAACCCGGCGAGCTCCGGCTGGTTGGCGAATGCCTGCTGCGCAAGCAATGGGTAAATAAACATCGCCGCGAGACCAAAGACCGTAATGCACGCGACCGCATAGCTGACTTCCGATTCCTTTGCCTGGATCAGGGGAGCCGTTGCAACGATAGCCGTGCATCCGCAGATGGCCGTACCGACTGCAATCAGCCCACTGAGTTGCCTGGAAAGGCCCATGTAACGCCCCAGTAATCCGACCGTGAAAAGCCCGATCGCGATTGCGGCGATGACAAATGGCAGCGCGACCAGCGTGAACTGACCGGCACCCGTAAGACTGAGTCGTATGCCGAGCAGCATGATGCCGACACGAAGGATCGTCGACGCGCAAAACCGCAAACCCGGCTGCAGGGATTCGGGCAGGCGGACGATATTGGCAATTACCATGCCGAGGACTATGGCCATCATGATTGCGCTGATAGGGCTTTTTGCGAAGCCCAGCAAGGCCACGCCGACCCAATCGGCCGCGTAGCCAGCGGCGAAGGACACCACCATGGCCAGTGCCAGTCCCGCCCACCATCCGGACGCTCTAAGTTGTGCAATCACTGGTATAGTTCCAACTGCAATTAACGCGCGCAATCATACCGTAGCCTGCCGCTCAAATTCGCTTCCATGGGCGTTTATTGGCAGGCAATATCGACCGTCACGCCGCAAACGAGACTTAAATGCCCGAATCCGCAGTCAAAACGCCCCTGGTCAGCGGTCCCGATTACACCGAGCTCTTCGAGGGCCTGGCAGCCGAGTTTCTGAGCGGCAAGACCCTTGACCTGGCCTGGCGTCGCGCGCAGCTCAAGGCCGTGCAACGCATGATGCGCGACAGTGAAGCCGACCTGTTTGCCGCCCTGAAATCCGACCTGGGCAAGTCCGCCCAGGAAGCGTTCGTGACGGAAACGAGTTACGTCAGCGCAGACGCGGCCTACAGTGGCAGGAAACTGAATCGCTGGACGCGCCGGCGACGCGTGTCGACTCCGATCATCGGACAACCTGGCCGCAGCTGGGTCCAGCCGGAACCGCTCGGTACGGTACTGGTCATCGGCGCCTGGAACTATCCCGTACAACTCACCCTCTCAGGCATGTCCGCGGCGATAGCCGCCGGCAATTGCGTCGTTATCAAACCCTCGGAACTCGCCCCGGCAACATCCGCGCTGCTCGCAAAGCTGGTGCCCCAGTACCTGGACGACGATTGCGTCAAGGTCATCGAAGGCGCAGTGACCGAAACGACGGCGCTGCTCGACCTGCCCTTTGACCACATTCTCTATACCGGCGGCGGCACTGTCGGCCGCATCGTTATGGCCGCAGCGGCGAAGCACCTCACGCCCGTCACGCTGGAGCTGGGTGGCAAATCGCCCTGCGTTGTCTTGTCGGATGCGGATCTCGAAGCAACTGCGAAACGCATCGCCTGGGGAAAGTTCACCAATGCCGGCCAAACCTGTATTGCCCCGGACTACATACTCGCGGACGCCGACACCGAAGCCCTGCTGCTGCCGTTACTTGAGAAAAGTATTCGCGAGATGTTCGGCGACGATCCGCAGAAATCCGATTCCTACGGACGCATGATCAACGAGCGTCATTTCGAGAGAGTCAGCGCATTCATCGACTGCGGCTACACGGTCATCGGTGGCCAAACCGATGCGGCGGAGAAATACATTGCCCCCACGGTTCTGACCGACGTCAAGCCCGGCAGCGCGATCATGAAAGAAGAAATCTTCGGACCTGTGCTGCCGATCGTGCGCGCCGAAAACCTGGAAGATGCGATTGCACAGATTCGCGGCGGCGACAAACCGCTGGCAGCGTACCTGTTTACCAGCAACAAGCGCGCCGAACGAAAATTCCTGGAACAGGTCAGCTGCGGCAGCGCCTGCGTCAATGACGTCATGATGTTCATGGCGGTCCACGATTTGCCTTTTGGCGGCGTGGGCGCCAGCGGCATGGGTGCGTACAGTGGACAACGGGGTTTCGAAACCTTCAGCCACATGAAGGCGGTCATGAAGCGTGGATGGTGGCCGGACCTCGAGCTTCGCTACGCCCCGCACAGTGAAAAGAAACTTAAGATTCTCCGTAAACTCAGATAACAAGGGGCCAACGATGACTTCACTTCGCCGATCAATTGCGGTTGTCTTCCTTTTGGCGTCAGCCATGCCAGGTTTCGCCGACACGACGCTGATTCACGCCGGGCAGCTGCTGGCTGTGCCAGGTAAGTCACCCTCCTCTCGCCAGACGATCGTTATCGAAAACGACAGGATCGTCGCCGTTCGAAGCGGGTTTGCGAGCGCAGACGAATTCGACGGTGAAGTTACCGTCG
>Ga0224510_10002237_pt1 | contig 11816 bp, 10 predicted proteins | sample SF_May12_sed_USG_FD_170161 | JGI IMG/M metagenome (GOLD analysis project Ga0224510, IMG submission 170161) | Sediment microbial communities from San Francisco Bay, California, United States - SF_May12_sed_USGS_4_1 | ecosystem: Environmental > Aquatic > Marine > Sediment | place: USA: California... | reverse complement strand
CTAGCCCGGATAATTCACGACTGGTGAGATAAAAAAGCCATCAGGCCTCCCATCTGTGCTATAGGAGCGGTGTTCAGGCGCTTCGATAGACCGAGAAGAGGAGACCCGATGGCGACAGACTGTATACCGCAAGTGACCTTCAAATTCTACGACCACCTGAAGCCGGTGGTGGCGCTCTTTGATCAGGCGCAGGCCAGCACCGATGGGGGGGCGGTGTTGCTGAAGGCACTGGATGAGCAGCTCCAGCTGACCGATCAGTTGGCCTGTTGTCTGGTCGACCGCCGGGATCCGGACAAGATCCGCCATCCACTCCGCGATTTGCTGCGACAACGGCTCTTCGGTCTGGCCTGTGGCTACGAGGATGCGAACGACGCCGCCCGGCTGGCAGACGATCCGTTGCACAAACTGGCCGTGGGACGGGATCCGCTGACCGGAGCAGCCCTGGCCTCTCAGCCGACCCTGTCGCGCTTTGAGAACGCGGTGAGCCCGTGGACGCTGGCCCGGATGGGGCGCACGCTGGCCGCCACCGTCATTGCGCACCATCGGGAGCGCCTGCAGGGCCGCGCCCAGGGGATCACCATTGACCTCGCCCCGACCGACGATCCCACGCATGGGCAACAGGCGTTCACGTTCTTCAATGGGCACTATGACACCTGGTGCTATCTGCCCTTGGTCGCCACGCTCACCTTCAACGACGAAGCCGAACAGTATCTGGGGGCGATCGTGCTCCGGCCCGGCAACAGTCCGGCCACGCGCGGCGCCGCTGGCCTGCTGCGCACGCTGCTGCGTCGCCTGCGGCACGCATTCCCTGGGGCGGCCCTCCGCGTCCGCGTCGATGGCGGGTTCGCCGGAAACGCGGGGCTCGACTGTTTGGAGGCACAACGGGTCGAGTATGTGGTGGGGCTGGCGAGCAACGCGCGGCTGGTGCGGCGCGCGGGACGGCTCTTGGGCGAGGCCTATGGCCTGTCCAAGTACAGCGGCCGCACCGAGCACGTCTACGGGGAGACCGGCTATGCCGCCCGGAGTTGGTCGCATCGTCGGCGGGTGATCATCAAAGCCGAGGTCGTCCGGTTGCCGGAACGAGACCCCACATGTAATCCCCGCTTTGTCGTGACCAATCTTGGTGACACGCCGGCCACGGTGTACGCGCTCTACTGTCAGCGCGGCGAGATGGAGAACCGCCTCAAAGAGTTGCACAACGGACTGGCGTTGGGCCGGACGAGTTGTTCGCGGTTCTGGGCCAATCAATTCCGGGTGCTGCTCACCACCGCAGCGTCTGTGCTGCTCCAGGAATTGCGCCGTCAGGCGCATGGCACCGACTGCGCCAGCGCGCAGGTGTCCACCCTGCGGGAGCGGCTGCTGAAACTGGCGGTGTGGGTGGAACGATCCGCCCGCCGGCTGGTCATGCATCTGCCCCAATTCGCGCCGTGGGGCGACACCTGGCGCCGTGGGGCGGTCGCGGTCGGCGCCACACCCGGCTCACGCGGGATCATGCCGTGTCACAATCTGCATCCTTACAGACGAAGTGCGGCAGGGTCTGTCCGAAAAAGCCGCCTCCCGGTGTCCGCCCATGATGGTCACGGTACACCAGGCATTCTCACCCTTCAGCGCACTCCAGTCGGACACCGGCCAGCACGGGCGGGGGCTCACGTGCTCGGTCCAATCGCATGAAACTGATTATTGACCACCATCATGAATAATCCCGGCTAAGACTGTTCGCCTTGTCGCTTCATTCGTGCCCGCTTCCGAAGCACCCGCAGCTGCATCGGTGGGAACCACCAGCATAGCCTACACTGCCCTACCCTGAGTCTCCCCTCCGCTTCCATGCAAGCAGCCCCGGCTTTCTTGAACGGGAAATTCTCGAGCATTTTTCCACATAGGAGGAGGCTCACAAGTTCACCGAGAAAAGGCTCATGGCCCACACAAAGAACTACAGCATCCAACGGGAGTGTATGGAGAACACTCACGAGCTGGTCCGGCTTCGCTCCGACCGCTAACTCTTCCCGCGTCTCAACCTTCAACGTCGGACAGAGCTCCGCGCGCAGCACCCTGGCCGTATCGTACGCCCGTACGAATGGACTCGTGAATAGATGAGTCGGCTTACAGCCAAGTGCAACAAGACCCGCGGCGGCTTGCCGCACACGCTTCTTCCCCCTGTCGGTGAGGGGACGATTCTCCTCCGTTCCTTCCCATTCATCTCGCTCTACGGCGATGCCGTGGCGAATTAGAATACATTCCATAGCATTCCCTCCACGCAGTGAGACCGCAACTTACCGGAAGACTACCCTGCAGTTAACAACGATTTTGCCGCGTGATGACCATGTTGAAATCGAGATTGAGCACGCTGACATCAATCTATGACAGAAATATCGTCCCAATAACGGTTTTCTTTTGGGTTTTTGTTAAACGGCATCTAATATGACGTATACGCATTTGAATGACGTCCTCTTTGCAGAGTAACGCCATATGCAATTCGGCTATCGACGCCCAATCTTAGAGAAGAACACTGGCATAACACAAGATAACCAATGTCAGCATGGAGATAGGTCATGACTCAACAGGCAAGAGCTAAATTATTGGCGATTGTGCATGAACACCGACACATTGCTCTGGAAGAACTTGTCAACAGCCTCCCCGAATTAACCTGGACTCAGGTATTTTGCATGGTCGACGAACTGAGCCGAAGACAATTGATCTCATTGCGTCGACGAGGATTCAACTACGAGTTGCGCGCATGCTCGGTGCCGGCCTAACGAGATATTCTTCCGCTTCGGTAATATTGTAGGATCGGGCCTGAGAAGTGAAGATAAAACGCAGGCAGTATATCCCGTCACTCGCCAGCCAGACTGTAGGCTCAGCAGCTCCTTTGAGCTGGGCGACTCTATGGGCTAAGAGTTTTTGCTGGTACCGTTGGTCGTCGAGCACTAAGCTGTTCTATCCGTTCTGTCACATCTCGATACGCAGAATCCTCTCGCCTGATCCACCGATAGGCTTCAAGGGTTTCCGCTATCCGCCCCAATGATTCTAGGGTGCGGCCTAGAACGTAGAGGATCTGGACGGTTTCTTTCGGCGAGACCGGAGTGGCCTTGAGGGCCCGTTGAAATGCAGGAATGGCCTCCTCGTAACGACCAGACAATTTGTAACACAGTCCGATTTAGGCATGTGCCTTCACGGCCAATGACCTATCACCGGTAGCCAGTTCAAACTGCTCAATGGCAGCTTTATACAGCCCGGCCTTCTTCAGCGCAGTTCCACGCTCATACCGTTCCACCGGGCTTACTGCTTGAATATCCACGCCATCGACAGGATCCGACATGGTGTGGCTGTGCTCCTTGAAGCTCTTGGCGAGAGTGCTCCGTAAGAACCCAACCTGCGTTGTATACTGGACCTTGGAGAAACTTACCGGACGTCTACTTCTGGCTACCAATCAGGAACCGCTGAAAATTATCAACCACGCCGCTGAACCACGAGTGTCGTTCTGCAGTGGATTGCTCGGTTTTTCGCGCCGGCCTTGGAGTCCCCTTCAGCTCCTCCAATCGACTCACGACGTCTCGGAAGGATGGAGTTGAATGGTCGATGCGCTGATAGATTTCCACTGCTTGACTCGTTTTCCCGATAGACTCGAGACTGCGCCCCAAGAAATAGAGCACGTCCATCATATCTCGAGGAAGTGCCGCCGTATCGTTCAGTGCTGTACGAAATGCTTGTATCGCAGCATGGGGCTCCCGCATTTTCACATAACAGAATCCGACCTGTGCGTAGGCTTTGAGCCACAACGCCTTATCCCTGGCGGCTGAATGGAACATATCGATTGCCTCTTTCAACTGCCCATCATCTTTAAGCATCATCCCTTGCTCATAGTCTTCTTCCGGGGAGCTGGCCGGACCTGTCTCAGGGAATTCATCGTCAGCGATGGTCGGTTCAGGAACCGGAATGGAATCCTTGAGTTCGGTCGGATCTTCCGGCGCAGCTGCTAGTTCTCCCAGCTCTTCCTTGCCGGCCAGCGGAAGAATCCCCCCCTTGAGCCGGTCAAGCGCTGCTTGGGCCACCAGCTTCGAGGTGATGATGGGCGCTTGCTCCGCGTAGCCATATGTCAACGTGATATCTGATACCTGATTGATCAATCGTGGGTTCCCTCGACTCAATCGATGTATTAATGCGCACGCCTTGTCGGTGAACAGCCTCTGATGCCTGCCCGCAACGTGTATCCGATGACGAATAAAGTTGGCGGTATCCATTTCCGACAGCGGCTTAAGATGATAGTCGACGACGATTCGTTGCGCGAATTGAGTCATGTCGACTCGTTGGAGCAAGGTATACAGATCTGGTTGACCAGAAAGGATGACCTGCAACTTTAACGTTTTACCGTCGTTCATGTTGGACAATAGCCGTAATTCTTCGAGTAGTTCGGCCCCCAGACTCTGGGCTTCATCCACGATGAGAATGACGCGCCGAAGGCGCTTCGACTCTTGCGTCAAAAACTCTGAGAACAGGTGGTAGGCTTCGATCGGATCAAGACGTTTGGTGCTTAGTCCAAGAGCCAATAGGATCCACGGCAAGAGATGCTCGATATCATAACGCGCATTTGTCACAAGCCCAATCTTATGCTTACTCCCGTGTTCTGCGATAAGTTTCTGGAGCAGGGAGGTTTTCCCCATCCCAGGATCTCCGGTAAGCACCATGAATGGAGCCTGACTTACAATGCCATACTCCAAGAGGCTGTATGCGGCCTGATGCTCGGATCCCGAATACAGAAAACTGCTATCCGGCAGGAGCGCAAAAGGCTTGGCCTTCAGATGATAAAAGGATTCGTACATGGGTATGTCTTTCGCCCCTCGATATGTTCCCCGATCAAGACAGCATCGCTTTCATGTCGGCGAGGCTCAATGATGAACGGCCGGCTTTATTCAATACTGTTCCGAGAACAGGACGCGAGTCTCGCACCAACCCCAAAGCCCGCTGGAGTTCCTCACCAGTGGTTTTGCCTTCTTCGACGACCATGAGGAGCGCATCCGTATATGGAGAGAAGGCCAAGACATCAGCCGTATGAAGCAATGGCGGAAGATCGAAGATAACGTAGCGTGAGGGGTATCGATGCTTCAGTTCCTCAACAAGCGCGACCATTTTCGGCGACGTCAGAATTTCGGTCGAGTTTGAAATAGCTCTCCCCCCTGGCAGCAAGACAAATCGCCCGATGCCTGGATGAAGGAGCAGCTCTTCAACAGGTTGATCATCCAACAAATAGTCAGCCAGGCCCAGACAGTCCTGCACACCAAACACCTTGTGCACACTAGGGTCTTGAAGGTCTGAGTCGACGAGGAGTACGGTCTGCGTCGTCTCCATCGCAAGACTCACGGCTAAATTGATGGCTGTTAACGTCTTCCCTTCACCGTATCCCGGACTTGTGACTCCCACGACGTTCCAGCCGTTTTCTCGAAGTCGATGGGTCACTTGAGTTCGTAGGATCTTGTACGCATCGACGAACGGCCCTTTGTTGTGAGCGGCCATGACGCGATGTCCCTGCAGCACAGATCGTGGAACGGTCAGTGACCTGGTTCGCGTATAGGTAATGGGGGGCGGTACGGCCTGCTCATCGGACCGCTTTGGCGTCGCCTCAGCGGTAGATGTGCTTTTTAATTCCCGATAGAGCTCGAGCGCTGTTCGAATCCGATCCATAATATTCCCGTTCCTTATTCCATACCGACCCGTCTCAAGGCCGTAAACCACAAGACGTCCAAAGGAATGACGTACACATGTAAGACAACCAGCGCAGTCCCGAGGACTCCCAACCCCGCAGTTTGAGCGAGGCGTCGCCTGATTCTCACTCGTGACACATCTTCCTCATTCGGCATAAAAGGAATCACCGCCAGAGGAAAATGTTGAGTCAACGTGAGGAGCTGCTCCGGAGACCGGATCGAGTGATCCAGCGATTCCGCCACCGTTCCGAACCCGATTCCGCCACCGATGGCCAGAATGAAGCCAAGCAGAACGATCGCCATGCGGTTAGGCTTGAAGGGTTTTTCGGGGAGGCTTGGAGGATCGATCAAAGAAAACCGCTCCCCCTTTCGCTGCACCTCCAACCCTTCCGCTACTTTCGCTTCCAGCAACCGGGAACGGATCTCTTGATACTTTTGTGCCGTGGTGTCGCGGTCACGTATGAGCACCAAGTATTCCGGCTCAATCCCCGGAGATCGTTCCAGACGGGTCGCATACTCACCTAGACGCCGCTTCACCTCGAGACGCGTCTTACGGAGTGCATCCAACGAGGAGAGAGCAGAATTCAGCTGCGCCTGAAGATTGATATAGGCTGGATTTTCCGGTCGTTGATTCGTAATCTTGTTCGGCCTGGCGTTGAGCATCAACACTTCCTGCTCGAGGGCCGAGACTTTTCTCTGTGCCTGAAGGATGTCAGGGTGGGCGCTTCCAAGTCGTTCTAAGTCGGCTGATAAGGCGACACGGGCATCAATAAGCCGTTTCGATGCCTCTTCCGCGTCGGGGAGTTGGCCGGTCTCCTTCTCCAAGGCATCGATCTCCTGTTTCATTTTGAGGATATCTGGATGATCGGCTGAAAGATTAGCTGCAGCAGCCGCATATTCGGCACGAAGAGCCCGCAGCCGCTCGGTGGAGTCCAAAATCCGTTCTCCCGTAACGGATAAGATCGGCGTATTCGGTTTGATCGTGGCTAATTCTCCCTCAAGATACGTCTTGCGTTCGTCCAGACTACGAATCTGCTGATCGATATCCATCAACTCCCGTTCCGCTTGGTTCATCAACTGCTGATTCAGTGGCGTCAACTCCGGAAGCGCTCCATGGGCTCGTCTCTTGAACTTCGCGACCTTTTCGTCAATGTCGTTGATATGCCGCTCGAGGTTTTCCGCTTCTTGCTGAAGGAAAGTTGTGGCCTCCTGCGCTTGTCGCTCGCGGCTCTTGAGGTTTTCCCCTAGAAACAGGCTCGTCAGCTCATTCGCTACTTTTTGGGCTAATTCCGGAGACTTGTTTTGATACGCAACCGTAAAGGCAATGGTCGCCTTGGTCGCATGCTGCGTACGTTTGTCCACAACATCCGCACTGATGACTTCGACTTCAATATCCTTGATGAATTGCTTGACAATCTCTTCGGCCGGACTGTTCTTCCGTTGATCTTGATAGAGATCAAATTGGTCGACCACTTTCCAGAGCGTGGTGCGGCTCATTACTTGTTGTTTAATAGTCTCAATCCTCTGATCGGCATAGCTTGTGATGGTCGACCGAACGAGATCAGAAGGGATTTCCTGTTCCTCGATCAAGATCGTGGCCGTTGACTTAAAGGTCGATGGCCACAGGAACGCTAGCGTTAACGAGATCGTGAGAAGCCCGAGACTTGTGAAGACGATGAGCTTGCGACGTCGTCGAAACGCGACGACATACTCTGTAAAACTTTTACCCTGCTCGGATGTACGCATCGAAGTCTGTGACTGTGCCATAGTTTTAATGGAAGAACGTCCGTTTAGGTGGATAATAGGTCACCATGAATGTCGTGGCGTGGGAGCTCGCCGAATCAGCTTGCGTATCAATGTCGCGCCATCGGTACATGTAGGACACCTCGGCCTGCCACCACTCGAGAAACTTCCAGGAGAGTTTCGGCGCAACGCTGACATAGCTGCTATCCGGAAAGGCTCCGCCGATCGCCACTCGTGTTTTTCCAGATGTCAGCACCCCCACCACATTGACAGAACAGGCCAGGGTCTCTGAAAGATCGTACGATCCTGATGCTTCCGCTCGATTGGTCTGAATGAGCAATCCAAACCCACTGGGAACCAAATCCCGCGCAAATGCTACTTGGAACGCAGCGCGCTCAAAGTTCTTTCTCAGACTCGCCCCCGCCAACCATACGGTATCGTGAGTTGTAAGATTTCCGCCCAAGATCTGTGAGCTGGAATGCAGGAATCTTGGACCACCGTGGACTGTCCCCGTTAATGATTCGCTAAAGGCATGTGTCACGCTGAGATCGACCCCGGGAAAGCTGGCTCGAAATGGCGATGGGGAGTCGGTCGTATGAAAATCGACATAGGTTCCTGAAACTTGCACTTGGTCTCGCTCAGTCACGTGATACAGAACGCCACCCGAACCGCCCAGTAGTCGGTAGTCGACCAACCGTCCGCTTTCATATGTCGTATCTGAAAACTGCATGCCTGATTGAAACGACAACTTTTCAGTGAGACTTCTTGTCCATGTCGGGTTAAACGTCCACTGATTGCGCTGTGCGAACTGCAAGACAACCCCGGTCGCTTGCAACTCACTGATCAGCGTATTGTCTCGACTGAGACCGCCGGTGAAACCTATGAGATCCTTCTCAGTCCTATAACGAATCGATACAGGCACAAAGACGTTGGTAAACTGCCGGTCTTCTCCACCGAAATACCCAACAAAATCCGCTGCGACCCGACTGCTCACATCCAGCCGTTCAGTGTTACCGGATAACTCCATCGCCGGCGTGACCCAGTATCCATAGGTGTCATCATGCGGTAACGGAGTCAGCAGCAAGTTACTGTTATAGACTCCTTTGACACCCAAGGATGGCGACAGCGACCATTCAGCTGCCTTGATACCAGGCACCTTGGCGGACGCAATGATCACCAGGACGAGAATAACCTTGGCGACACGGTTGCTGCTCCACCCTCGACTCCACCACGTACAACTCGGTTGCATTCTAGCGGCGACCGTCACGGCACCATCACGACATCACCGCGCTGGAGGACGATATTTTGCTCCAGCTCCCTCCCTTTCCTCATATCCCCATAGCGAAAGGGAATGGCATGCTGTTCTCCTCGCACTCGGCGCATGACTTTAATGTCATTTTCTGCGGCAAATGGCGTTAATCCTCCAGCAAGGCTCAAGGCTTGAAGTACATCGGCGTAATGCCCAATCACATATTCACCTGGTTTGTTCACTCGTCCAACGACATAGACCTTGTAACTTGCTACTTTGTTCACTGCCACGGATACGTTTGCATTAGGGATATACTTCGTCAGTCTTTGAACGAGATCGGTACGGATTTGATCGACCGTTCTGTCCTCAGCCTGGACGTCGCCGATGAGGGGAAAGGAGAACATCCCGTCGGGGCGGACCACGACCTCTCGTGTCAACTGTTCGTCTTTCCATACAGAGATCAGCATGATGTCCTCGGCCCCCAAGCGATATTCTGGATCAACCTGCGAGGCCATGGCGGTTGTCGTGATCCCTCCTCCAAGTCCAGACAAAACACCGACCGTTGCCAATAGAAGCACTACTCGACTGCTCAGCACTCCAACGGAATACACCATGGCTTCTCCTTATCCTCTGAGCTGCGCCAGGGCCTGTTCAGCCTCTTGTCGTCCATCAAACACATCTGTGCCTTTGAGCGCCTTCGAAAGAAAGCTCCGCGCCTCGGTACGTTTTCCTGACTGAAAAAATGCTATTCCAAGATGGTAATTCAGAACAGCGATTTCTGGCGATTTCGCAACGGCATACTTCATCAAACGAATCGCCTCTTCCTGCTGTCCCATTTTAAATCGCACCCAGCCAAGCGTATCGATGAAGAGAGGATGCGGAGCGTCTTTTTCAAAATCTCGGCTGAGGGCAAAGGCTTTTTGCAGGCTTGATGGATCACCTTTTCGATCCACGAGCAACACGGCGAGGTTATTTGCAGCCAGAACATTGCGTGGATTGAGACGCAACACCGTGTCATAGGCGGCCATGGCTGACTCGATTTGCCCCTGCTCCGAGCGGGCCGAGGCCAGCAGCATGTACAATTCCTCACTTTCCGGATTGGCCTTGAGCCCGTCTTCTACAATCTGTGCGGCCATTTCCGGTTTCTTCTCGGATAGTAATAAGGTGCTCCAATTCAACCAGGGCGTCATCCATTTGGGGTTCAACCTCACCGCTTCACGATATTCATGAAGAGCCGCTTCACGCTCGCCCGTCAGTGACAACACCTCACCGAGTAATCCATGTGCGAATGGATGGTCGGAACGAGCCGCAAGAAGAGACTCCAAGCGCGTTTTCGCACGGGCCGACTGACCGTCAGCAACTTCCAGCCTTAGGAGAGACAATAAGGGTTCCGGCTCGTTTGGAGCCAGCGTTGTCGCACGCTCGTACGCATGTCTCGCATCACTCAAACGACGCTGCGCTTCATAAAAGCGCCCTTCGGCCAGTACCGCAACATAATTTTCAGCCGACAGCCGACGAAGCCGTACCAACGTTTGCTCAGCCCCTTGCCAGTTCTTCGTTGCCAAATCGAGTGACATCAACATGTCAAGAGCAACGACATCATCGGGACGTTGCTTCAGGAGATCGTCGAGTCGCGCGCGCGCCTGCTGATAGCGACCACTCCTACTCTCCAAAACTGCCAGGGATCGTTTCGCCTCGATTTGGTCGGGATACAGAGCAACTGCTCGCTCAAAACTTTCCTTCGCAAGATTGGTCTCCCCGGTGAGCTGATAGGCTTGACCAAGTAGGTACTGTACCGTTGCCAATTCCGGTTGATCATGTAGGACCGTACGAAATGCCTGAACTGCGTCCTTCCCATTCCGTCTGGCCAACGCCATGCGGCCTAAGAGGATCAGCCCATCGGAAGATCGAGGGTTCTCACTCAACACCTCTTGTACTTGTCGCTCCGCGTCGCTTTGCCGCCCTGCGACAAGATCCATCTCTGCCAGCTTCACTTTAGCTTCCAACCCAACTGGTTTGTGCTTGAACTCCTGTACCAACGCGACATACCGCTCTCTGGCTTTGTCGTCCTGCCCACTCTTCCGGTACAACCCAGCAAGTCCGAATTGGATTTGGCTTGAGTACGGCAATGTAGTGGCAGCATCGAGAAGCACCCGTTCCGCTGCAGGTACATCCTTCCGATTTACAAAAAAGTCGGCCAACGCAAGACGGCGCTGTTCGCTGTCAGGCTCAGAGACAATCGCCTCGCGCAAGACCGCTTCGGCCTTCTCGTAAGTGTTACGGCTCATATAGAATCTGACCAATCGTATCCGATGGTCCATGGATTGAGGTTCAGCCTCGATCATCCGACGAATGACGGCTTCCGCACCGACCCAATCCTTAGCTATCGTCAGAACGGTATTCAAATTATTGAGAAGATCCAGATCTCTTGGATGAACGTCTAAGGCACGCGTGAGTGTGCGTTTCGCCTCATGGTGCCGTTCTTGCTGGCCATACAACGTCGCAAGGAGGATGGCAACATCCGGCTCTGTCGGAAACTCGCTTGCCAGTGCCTCTGCCTTGGAAATCACTGTAGGGACGGCCTCTTTGGCCACCGCCTGTGCAGCAATCTTGAGGGCTTTAGCCTGAGCATGGCGAGGCTCCATCTTCAGCACCGTATCCGCTACCTGGATCACCTGTTCCGTCAACCGAGCCTCCAGATAATACTTACCGAGCGTGATTAAGGCGGCCGAATGATCAGGGACCAACCGGACAGCTTCTTGGTAGAGTTGAACCGCATTGCGCCAGTTCTTTTCCTTTTCTTCAACCTGAGCGAATAGATAATAGGCCTCCCCCTCTTTGGGATCGATTTTCAGGACGTTGCGGAGTGCAACCCTCGCTTTTGGATAATTCGCCGCTTCCATGTACTCGTGCGCTCGCGCAAAGTACTTAGCCTTCTTTTCCTCAGGGCCGCCACAAGCCATCAATGTCATCACGGCCAGAAGCAGAATGCCGATTCCATTACTCATGCTGAAAGTCCACCCCTGTATGTTGTGTGTGAATACTGCGTCATGAACTTAGGTTATTACGTAACTCGTTTCGCTACAACAAAATCCGAATTCCGAGTCCGAAGAGGATCCAGAGCGAAA
>Ga0224510_10002236_pt1 | contig 11819 bp, 12 predicted proteins | sample SF_May12_sed_USG_FD_170161 | JGI IMG/M metagenome (GOLD analysis project Ga0224510, IMG submission 170161) | Sediment microbial communities from San Francisco Bay, California, United States - SF_May12_sed_USGS_4_1 | ecosystem: Environmental > Aquatic > Marine > Sediment | place: USA: California... | reverse complement strand
GGCAGATCACACGGCCCTCTCCCGGGCCTATGCCGCTCCGCTCGGCAGGCTAACGACGTTGCGGGATAGGTGGCCACGCGCCTCTGAAATAGGTAAATGCGTCACCGCTTGTGAGCGAATTGCCTCGAAGTTCGTGCGGTTCCGGTCGTCGAGGCCGCCACGCGCCATCCGCCTGGCGGCCTCAGCGGAATGGCCCGCTACTCGATCGGGGCGATCTCGGCGGTGCTCTCGCTCCAGCGCGCCGTCAGCGCGTAGAGCACGACGATGTTCAGCACGATCGCGGTCAGCGCCCACAGCGGATAGTCGCTGCTGCCGACGAAGCCGAGCTGGGCGAGGATGCTCAGGGAGACGACGACGATGGCGAACCAGCGTGCCCATGACTGCGCGGCCAGCAAGGCAAGGCCGGCAAGCACGAGCAGCGCCCCCCAGAAGAGCATGAACCAACCCCAGGCGGTGAGATCGACGACGAGGTAACCCGCGCGGGTGGGGATGAAGTACTCGTCCTCGAAGATCGCGATCAGACCCTGGAAGAAGTCGATTGCGCCGACGATCAGCATCACGATCCCGGCGAAACCGATCCACCCTGCCATGCTCTTTCCGTTCATCACTACCTCCCTGTCGAGGACGCTGGACGTTCTGGATGCGTGGGAGCGTCGCTGGATCGCGGTTCGGAGACATCGGGGTCAGTCCGCGGGAAACGTGCGGGAAGACACGTACGCCCTCGTTGGCGGCGCTCGGGGGTCTTGTCCACTCCGCGCCGGCCGGCGACACTTACGTCGGTGTTGAGCTGGGCTTGGCTTGGGCGCCAGGTTGTACGGTTGGGATGCCTCGGGAGAACGGCAATGCAAGCAGCGTGATCAAGGCCAGCAGGGACACGGCGACACGGAGCGCGTCGATGCGGCTCTTCTCGTTCTCGTCCACGATCGCGTTGCTCGCGCGCGGGGGAACGTGGGCGTCCTTGAGCGCCGCCTCGAGGTCGGCGTTCGACATGAACGGGGCTCCACCGGCGAGCTTCGTCTGCGCCTGATGGACGACGCGGTTGGGGACGGTCGGATTGTTCGCGATACCGGTGAGGAACGACGCGGTCAGCGCCGAGATGAGCACGGCTCCCGCCAGCGCGGTGCCGATCGACGCACCGAGCTGCGTGCCGGTGTTCTGCAGCCCGCCGACCTCCCCGCTCTGCTCGTCGGGCACCGCTGACACGGTCACGCTCCCGAGCTGCGAGGCGATTGCGCCGATCCCGGCACCCGCGAGCAGCAACGGCCAGGTCACGATCTCCGCGCCCGCGCCGTAGTCGAGCAGCGCGACCAGGAGCACCAGCCCAGCGAACAGCGAAATGAATCCGAGGCGGATCACCCGCTTCGGCGACGCCTTCGCCCACAGCTTGGGGACTCCGACAGCGAAGAGGAGCAACGTCAGCGAGAGCGGGAGCAGCCGGACGCCGGTCGCTACCGCGGACATGCCGAGCGCAACCGACAGGAACAGCGGGACTACGAAGAAGATCCCCGCCTGGACGAGGAACATGAACAGGAACAGAGTCACGCCGTCGCGCAACTGCAGGTTCCGCAACATCTTCGGATTGATCAGCGCACCCTCGCCGCGGCGGAGACGTCGGTTCTCCCACGCGGCGAACAGAAGGAGCAGCACACCGCCCGCGAGCATCATCCAGATCACAGGGGAGAGCCCGAGCCACTCCGGGGCTCCGGCCTTGGGCAGCACGAAGCCCCAGGTGCCCGAGCGCAAGATGCCGAACACGATCAGGCCGAGGCCGGCGCCGGACAGCGCCGTGCCGACCAGGTCGAGCTTGACGCCCTTCTCGGCGGGTGTGTCTGCGCACTTCCGTGCCAGCACGAGGATCACGAGCACGATCAAGACCTCGCCGGCGAACACCCACCGCCACGACGCGTAGGTCGTGAACACGCCGCCGATTACCGGCCCCACCGCGCACGCGATAGCACCGGCTGCAGCGACGAGGCCGTACGCGCGCGGTCGGTCCGGCCGTCCGAAGTTCGAGGCGACGAGCGCCACGATGGCCGGCATGATCAGCACCGCGCCGAGACCCTCGAGGAGCGACCAGCCGAAGATCAGCATCGTCAGGCTCTGGGACAGCGCGGTCGTCATCGACCCGCACGCATAGACGATGCAGCCGATCGTGAACGCACGCTTGCGGCCGATGATCTGCCCGACCTTCCCGCCGGTGATCATCAGCGACGCCATCACCAGCGTGTAGAGCGTGATCGCCGTCTGGATCCCGGTCACAGTGGTTCCGAGGTCCTCGGCAACCGTAGCGATCGCCGTGTTCATCACCGTGGTGTCGAGAGCCATCACGAACTGGCCCGTTGCCAGCGTCAGCAGAACCACCCCCGAGGCCTTGGCAGCGGTCGTGCTGACGCTCATGACGAGAATCTCGTCAGCATCGCGACGGGATCATCCATGATTGACCAGGCTCGCGTCTTCAGATGTGTCAAGGTCGTGTTGGCCGCGGTTTCGGGCAAAGACGCCCCCTGATGGCCACCGGCAAGGACGACGGCAAGACCCTGATGTCCAGGCTCGGTGTTTCCCCGGACGCTTCGTTGCGGTGTGGGGGACGTCCTGACACTCGTGCGCCGGCCGCAGAGTGATCCGCGGACTGCTGGCAGCAGGGCACGCGCGCATGCGCGGGGATGTTCCTGGACCCACCCGTGTCGACACGGGAGCCAGTGGCCCTCCGCTCCGACCCACCGCCCCAACCATGTCAGTCTTCGGCGTTCCCGCTGTGGAGCGTCCCGGTCTCTCGCTCGGGCAGTGCCATTCGCCCGGGATCGAGGTCGTACGTCCACGGCAGGCCCGAGACCTTCCAGCCGTTACGGAGGCGCATGCCGTCGAAGACGCTGTCGGGATCGTCGACCCGGCCGCCCTCCATGCCGTCGAGGATGTTGTAGGCGGTGGTGAAGCCGGCCTTGGCGAGTGCGTTGATCGCCATCGCGCTGCGGCCGCCGCTCCGGCACGAGACGAGGATCATGTCGTCGAGTGCGTACCGCGCTTTGACGAGGTCGACGAAGTCGGGGTTGAGCTCCCACGGGAATCCCTTCTTCGCGTCGTCCCAGGCGTAGGCAAGGAAGGCGAACGGGATGTTCACCGCCATCGGGGCATGGCCGACGAACACGTACTCCTCAGGGGTCCGGACGTCCAGGATCTTCAGGTCCGGATCCGCCTGCCACATGTCGTACGCCTCCTTCGCGGTGACGTAGAGTCCGAGGCTCGTCTGCCGGGCCTCTGCGACCGGCCGGTCGGCGTGTGTAACGGTGGTCATCGCATCCTCCTTGTGACCACGGCTACCCGAGCCGCAGTTGCATCGCCTCCTCGAGGGTGCTGCCCTCGGTGAGTCTGCTCCAGCTCTTCTGCTCCCACTCCTCCTCGAGCCACTCCCGAACGCCCTGCTCGAGGAACTCCGGGCGTGCCCACGCTTCCACATCGAAGTCGTTCTTGATGTAGCCGTGGCTGACCATGAAGTCCTTGCCGATCTTGATGCACTGCATGTTCATGGCGCTCAGGCTCGGCACCATGTCGACGTCCTTGATCCCCTGGTACGTGTCCTCGGCGTCGCGGTAGAACGTCTGTCGGTTGAGGATCGCGCCGGCGGCGTGCTTGTTCTCGTTCGCCCAGTGCCCGACCTTGACCATCGCCTTCATGTAGGCGACGACGAGCTCGGGGTGCTCGTCGGCCATCACATCGGTGCAGGTGATAACGGCCGGCGTGTTCGCGACCTGGATCCTCCAGTCCGCGTACCGCGACAGGTCCTCGATCATCGCGATCCGGCCGGTGGCCTCCTGTAGATGCTGGAACACCTTGCTCTGGGTGTAGATGGCGTCGACCTTGCCCTCGAGCAGCGCGCTCTCGAGCGGGCGGAACGCGAGGTCGTGCTTGTGATCGCGGCGCATCCACAGCTCCGACGGGTTGTTCATCTGCACCTGCAGCATCTCGGGCTTGTCGTACCAGTCGTCCGGATAGGGGAACTCGACCAGTTCGACGTCGTCCATGCTCATGTCGTGGAGCATCAGCATGTTCTCGATGCCCATGTGCTCCTGGATGCGCCACCAGTCGTTCTTGATCGTGTTGAGGCTCTTCGAGATTCCGATCTTCTTGCCCTTGAGATCCTCCATCCGGAAGATCTCGTCGCCGGCGCGCACCGCCATGCAGCCGCCCTCGTGCACCCAGGTCGCCCCGAGCAGCACCGTGCGGCGGATGTCCGCGTGGACGTGGATCGGCGGATAGAGGCCGCCGAAGCGGATGAGGTTGTCGAGGTTGTGGATGTAGTGCGGGTACCAGTTGTTCTCGGGTGCGTGGCGGAAGTAGGCGTACTCGACACCGATCTTCTTGTACTCCTCACGGCACCAGCCGAGCTCCTGGTCGACGTTGTTCGCCGACACCATCGGGCAGTTGGTGAACCAGACCTCGTTCCAGTTCAAGGGCACCGTGGTCGAGACTCGCTCTCCTTCGGCGACAGCTGTCATCGGATACCTCCTTCTTGCAGGAGCCGTTTCCGACGCCGATGTTCATCCGGTCGCTCGGCGCGTGCATCGGTGTCGGCGCGGAGGATCTGTGCGTGAATGTACGGAGGCGGCTGGGAACTGCCTGCGAAGGATCATGTCCGATGTACGAACCGCCACCGGACTATCCGGACGGAACACACGTATGGCCTCGTAGCGACGCCGGGGGCGTCTTCTCCTTCGCAGCGCCCTCAGGGCTTTGGAAGACCGGGAGAACTACTGATGTCCTTCGCCCTCTCTGTTCGTAGCGTGGACGGTGGCAAATCTCAACGAGAGGAGAGCTCATGGCTGCACCGGTAACCGAAACCCCAGTTCTTGACCTGATCAAGACGATGACGGAGGCCTCGATCGAGGCATCGACGCTCGATGAGAAGGAGCTGATGCTCGTTCGGATCGCCGCGCTCGTTGCGGTCGACGCTCCTCCAGCCTCGTACTTGCTAAATCTCGCGGCTGCCTCCGAGCTGGGCATCGACGCCGACGACCTTCGCGGCATCTTCACCGCCATCGCACCGATTGTCGGCACCCCCCGCCTCGTCCACGCGGCGGGCAACATCTTCCGCGCGCTGGGAGCTGCGTACGAACTCGCTGAGTTCGAGGAATTCGAGGTCGACGAGACGTAAGGGCTAGCCGCGCGCGCCGAAGCGCGCACCACCCACCTTCGGCTCGCTACGGCGAGCCGAAGGTGGGTGGGCCTTTCGGAGCGAACATCGACGAATCCACAGAAGGAGGAGCGATGAATGGCGACAATCTCGTGCTCGTGATTGGCACGTATTCTGACGCTGACGCAGCCGCCAGCGACTTCAAGGCGCTCAAGGCTCAAGAGGATGCCGGCGAGTACAAGGTCGTAGGAGCCGTCGTCATGAGTCGTGATGCCGACGGCAAGGTCGATGTCGACGAGCACGGCGACGGGCGCACTGGCGGCGGTGCGGTTCTCGGTGGCACTGCCGGGCTCGTGGTCGGGCTGTTCGCGCCGCCGCTGCTGGCAGCGACCGCGATCGGCGCCGGGATCGGCGCCGTAGTCGGGCACTTGAGCCAGCGGCACGACGAGAAGAAGCTTGGCGTCGACGTCGAGGAGTACCTGCCGCCGGGATCTTCGGCGGTGGTGGCCGTCGTCGACGACGTCTATGCGGACAAGGTCGAGGCAGCGCTCGTCTTCTCGGACAAGCGGATCAACAAGGCGATCGACTCGGGCGACTACGACGCCCTGCAGAAGGCGATCTCGCAGTCCGACGACGAGATCTCGGACGCGATCACTTCGTAGATCGAAGGGCCGGGGAGGGTCGGCCACTATGCCTGCCCTCCCCAGCTGCTGTCGCCACGCGTTCCCTTCGCCGCGACTCCTTCGCTGCCGTTGACTGCCCACGGGCACGCAAGCGCCGTGCCGAGAACGTCCACCTCCCGTTCGCCCACTGGCTCGTCCAGCTCGGGCACAGCGCGCCTGGAGCCGAGCTGCGGGACGTACCGAATCGGCTCGTCTTCCCGACGGGCGACGCGGATGAAAGGATGCTTGAAGTGAGTGACGGCCCAGCGCACGTGAACCTATCCGCACAGGCTGTGCGGTGAGCACGTCTGCAGCCATCGGCGCCGCGGTCGACACCGTCAGTCCGCTTCGCGACCCGCATCGCCACCGACGTCTCATCAAGGTCTTCGCCTGGATCGTGGGGATCGCTCTGCTCTTGCTCGTCCTGAACCTGTTGGGCGTCGACGTCTGGGGCTGGCTGGTCCAGATGTGGAATCAGATCAAGGCGATTCCGATCGGCTACCTGATCGCCGGGGCGGCGCTCCAAGTAGCCCAGACGACGTTCAACGGCGTCGCCTACTACGGGATCCTCCGCTACGCCTACCCGGATGCCGGAGTGGAACTGTGGCCGATTGTCACCGCCTATGCGGTCGGAGTCGCGATGAACAGCTTCCTGCCCGCCAACATCGGCACGTTCGTGACGCTATTGATGTTCGTCGCGATCATCCCGGGCTCGACCTTCGCGGGGATCTTCGCCGCCTACGTCGTCGACAAGATCTTCTTCAGCATCGTGGGGGCGCTCGTGTACGTCCTGTTGTTCCTCCAGGCGGGAGCGGCCTTCAACGTCGAGCTGGGCTGGTTCCGCGACCACGCGCTGCTGACGCTCACCATCATCGTCGGCGGCGCGTTCCTGATCTTCCTGCTGGGACGGATGTTCTGGCACAAGCTGCAGAAGCTCTGGGAGAACGCGAGACAGGGCGGCAAGATCCTTGGCGACTGGAAGGCGTACACGACCAAAGTCCTCTCCTGGCAGGTTCTCAGCTATGCCGCCAAGGTCGGCGTGATCGCGGTCTTCCTGGCCGCGTACTCGATCCCGGTCACGTTCAGCTCGGTCGTGCACGTGATCGGCTCGAGTTCGGCCGCGAACATGACCTCGGTGACGCCCGGCGCCGTCGGTGTGACCCAGGCCGCCAACGTCGCCGCTCTGCGCGACTACGCCGATGCCACGACAGCTACCGCCTACTCGCTGAGCCAGCAGCTCGTCACCTCGGCGACCAACGTGATCTACGCGCTCGTGCTCGTCATCCTCGTGTTCGGCTGGACGGGCGGCAAGGCCCTCGTCGGAAGCTCCTACACCGGCGCAAAGGAGAAGGTCCACAAACCGAAAGACGACGCAGCAACGGCATAAGGTGGAAAGCGGTTTCGGAGATACAGGTCGATAATCACAGATACAAGACGATGCTCAGGGCCTGCTGGAGTCGGTCGAGCTCTCGCAGGTCGCGAATTAGACCGCGGTCGAGACGCATCTCGTAGCGGGATGGGATTCGAATCGAGGTCTGTCACTGGTCCGATCAAGTACGCAAACAGTGGGACGAGGGGCTGCATCTTGAGGCCAAGCCGTAGTCGCCTGGCCCGCCTACTGGGCTCCGCAGCGACCCGGTGTGCCACAGCGCTCGGCTGCCCCAGCGTGCGCGAATGTCCCTTGAGCGGAGGCATCAGGCCGGCGCTCAGTCGGGAACCTGCTCGATCACATAGACACGACCGTCGGGGGCGCGTGCTCGTGGTCACCGGGGACGTGTGGACGATCCCCGAGGTCGGCCGCGCCTAGCTCGTGTCGGTCACGGGTGCCTCCGCTCAGGACTGGCGCCGCCGCAGAGTCACACGTCCTGAGAGATGCAAGCGAACCGCAAGCTTCCTTCAAGCCAGGGCATGTAGCGTCGGGGGCGTTGATCTCGCGTTCCGACCACCTGAGGAGGGCCTTCTCATGTCACCAAAGGCCATTGCTGTTGCCGGTCTGAGCGCACTCGCACTCGCGGCGAGTGGCTGCAGCGGAGGTTCCGAGAGCGAAGCGGAGAAGTTCCGTGCCTCGTTCGAGGAACGCTACGGGAGCCCAGAGAATGAGGCGACGTGGTATCGGCACATCACCGGGCTGAGGATGGGTGATGATGGGTATTTCAAGATCACAACGGATCTCGGCCCGGAGAACGAAGAAGGGAGCGTGATGAGCGGGACAGTGATCTGCAGGGCGGCTTCCACGCTCGCTCTCGAGTTAGGGGTGCTGGGCGACGAGATCCGAGGCGTCAATGTGAAGGGCAGGGACGGCGGCGGTTTGGTCGGCTGCGCGTGACACGCCTCCTCAAGGTCGCCTGAGTCGTCCGCCCGAGTGATGGACGAGAAGTGCACGACCTATTGGCGGGTGAAATCCGCGGAGGGCGAGGGCGAGAAACCGCGATGGGAGCAACTCGCTGCGGCTTCCCAGTCGACGGAGGGCTTGCACGGCGATCTCAAGATCGAAAACGACGACCAGATCATGTGGGTCTACTTCGTGGATGCGGCCGCACAAGAGCACGTGTCACGCGCTGCCCGCGATGCCGCTGCATTGGCCCAGGAGTGGGAAATCCCGCACCGTCCCTGGAACACTCCGACCGACTAGCCCTGCCCCGATAAGTGCCGTCTGCCCGTCGCGCGGAGGCCGGTCAAGGCGCGTAGCGCCGACCCCGCTGTGCGGGGTTGACGGGGTGAGCACGGCGGGCAGCGTGAGGCGCGTTCGGGGCAGGGCGGCGACCGCCTGGTCGCCGTTGCCGGGCGCGAAGCGCCCGGCTTCTTCTCTTGTATTAGCAACGTAACTCGTAGGCCCTAGAGAGGCGTCCGCACGCCCGCGGCTCCCCCGAAGGACGGCCCGACTTGGGGGCCACGCGTGAGCGGCAGCGAACGCGGGGGTCGAGTCGTCCGGCGCGCGGGCGGGCGCTCATTACGAATGCGTCGTCCGACCGTGCGCGTACGTTGCGCGAGCTCGCAACGCCAAGAGATAGAGGCCACCTATCCCTGGGTCCGAAGTCACTGACAACGGGCGGACCCGCCGAAATGCCTCCGAGAGACCGAAAGAGCGAGCACACGGGCGTTTGAGGCCCACGGTGTGTCAATCGAGCTTCGCTCGGAGGTCGGGTAGGTGGCAGGTCGAGAGCACGACGAAGAGCACTCCTTGCGGCGGCGTCGCTTGGCGCTCCTGCGTCGCGAGTGGCAGCTGAGCCTGTACCCGCAGGCCGCCGAGGCGGGCGGTTGTCTCGTTGGCGTTCGCTCCGCCGAGCCGACGGGACGAGACGCTGACCCCGAACGATCGCGGGCCGAGGCAATCCGTCGCGCTCGCGCGAAGGTCCGCCGCTACGGAGTGGCCAATCGGCTGAACCGGCTCGCGACGCTGACCTACGCCGGCGAGGGCTGCTTCGACCCGGTGCAGCTACGCCAGGACGTGGCAGCGTTCTTCAAGGCTCTGCGCCCGGCACTCGGGCGTGAGCGGTTCCCGTACGTGTGGGTGCCCGAATGGCATCCGGGCGGGCACGGCCTGCACGTCCACTTCGTCGTCGGGCGCTACGTCCGCCAGTCACTGATTCGGGAGGCGTGGGGGCACGGGATCGTGCACATCAAGCTGATCGGTGACCTGCCGGTTGGGTCAGGAGCATTGGCCGAGGCGCGTAGGGCAGCCGGCTACCTGTGCAAGTACATCGGCAAGGGACTCGAGGACGAGCGCCGCCGCGCCGGCCTTCATCGCTACGAGGTGGCGCAGGGCTTCCAGCCGGAGCGGATCTACGTGTACGGGGAGACAGACAGCGACGCGATCGCGCGCGCATCCGAGTACATGGCACGAGCACCCGAGACGATCTGGCGCTCGTCGAGCGTGGAGGGGTGGCGTGGCCCGCCTGCCTGCTGGGCTGCCTGGCCATGACTGACCACCTGCGCGAGCAGGCACGTGCTTGGGCGGAGCGCTCGTGCCTGGATCAAGGGCTCGCCGTCAAGATCACCGACTCCCGGACGTTGCGCGACGTCGCGAGCCTGCTCGGTGTGAACCTCGGAGGCTCAGACCTTCCACACGGGGGTCAGGCGGTCGGGATCGAAGCGGTTGTACCCGCGCCGACCGGGGCCGACGACCACGTGGTCGAGGACGGCGGCGACGATCGCGTGCTGCCTCGTCAGGGGCAGGTCGGCCCAGCGCTCCCGCAAGGCGGGTGCCTGGCCGACATGCCCCTCGAGGACAGAGACGCGGCTTAGCCGCGCGAGTTGACGCTTGGCCTGGGTCAAGCGCTGCTCGATCGGCTGCCGTGCTGCGAGCCACTCCGAGAGTCCGAATGCCTTGTTGCCATAGGCCGCTGCAAGCTCGTCGAGCTGCGCCTGAGCCTGCTCGACCTCTGCCTGGGCACGCTCCACGTCGGGGTCGCCGCGCGCCCCATTGAGCGCGGCGGCGAGCCCGGGCGAGTCGAGGCGGTGCAAGACGGCCTCGACGACGAAGAGCTCGAGCAGGTCGGCATCGATGTACATGTGCCCGCAACCGGAGAAGTTCGGTCCTTTCGCGCACACGTAGCGGCGCTTGCCGGTTGCGGTCGGGCGTGACACGAGCAGCTCGCCGCAGCGCCCGCAGCGCAGCAGCCGCACGAGCAGGTAGCGGCGTGCGCTCTTGTTCGTGCGCCGCGAGGGATCGGAGAGCAGCGCTCGGATACGCGTCGTCTCGGCCGGGGTGATGATCGCCGGCCACTCCGCCTGGGCGACGATCTCGCCGCGGTGCTCGCGCTGGCCGCTGATGCGGGGAGACATGAGCATCCGCCGAAGCGCCTGCGTCCTCCACTGCCCTCCCGTCACCGTCGGGACGGCGCGCTCGTTCATATCCGCGCAGATCGCCCGCAGCGCCTCACCCGCCAGCAAGCGCCGCGCGCACTCGCGCACGATCAGCGCTTCCGACTCGCGCACGCTCCGCCGGTCGGGCTCGTACCCGTACGGTCGCGTGCCTCCGCCCGCGACCTTGCCCGCTTGCGCCAACTCCTCGTGCTTGCGCTTGATCCGCCGGCTCTTGTCGTCGCTCTCTTTCTTCGCCACGGCCCCGAGGATACGAGCGAGGAACTGGCCGTCGTGGGTCGCGAGGTCGATGTCGCCCGACACCGAGGCAAGCCGGCTCACGCCCGCGTCCTTGCACACGTCGAAGAACTCCTCCAGCTCCTTCGGTTGCCGGTGTAAGCGATCGGCGTCCCACACCACCACCGCGTCCAGGAAACCGCCGCGCACGTCATCGAGCATTCGCCGATACGCCGGCCGCACGCGGCCCTTGTACGCACTCACGTCATCGTCGACGTAGCGCTCCGCAATCTCCCATCCCTTGCGTTCGATCAGGCGCTCACAGTCGTCGACCTGGCGGCGCACGCCCAGGTGGTCGCCGTCGCGGTCAGAGGAGATGCGAGCGTAGATCGCTGCCCGAATCACTCAAGGAACATACACGAACACTCGGGTGCGCGAGTGTGCTCCTGCTCGAGGTCAGGCCTGGCGCTGGAAGTGCGCGACGGTGCGACGGACCCCGTCCGCGAGTGACGTCCGTTGGACCGTGCCGAGAAGCTGCTCGAGCAGCCCCGACTCGAGTCGCTCGGGGAACGGGAGCCGCTGCTCGGTGAAGGTGATCGTTCCTGCGGCCTCCGGCGCAGCCGTTTCGATCGCCGCGACGACCTCCTCCATCGAGGCGGCCTCGCCCGGGAAGTTCGCGACGTGCGCTCCGTCGGTCGAGGCGCGGGCGGCGAGCGCGAACGCCATTCCCACGTCCGCTGCGAGGTCGTACTGCACGACACCGGAGTATCCGATCTCGTACGGCTCGCCGCGAGCGGCCGCGGCCATCGCGAGCGACGGCCCGGATGTGAGCCCCTGGTCGCGCGCCGGGCCGTAGACGACGTAGGGGCGGATGCCGATCGACGCGACGCCGTCGTCCTGCCAGTACACGCGGGCCGTCCCCTCGTTCGCGAGCTTGTAGACGCCGTACAGCGTGGAAGGCGCGTGGCCGCCGGACTCAGGGGCAGGGG
>Ga0224510_10002235_pt1 | contig 11822 bp, 11 predicted proteins | sample SF_May12_sed_USG_FD_170161 | JGI IMG/M metagenome (GOLD analysis project Ga0224510, IMG submission 170161) | Sediment microbial communities from San Francisco Bay, California, United States - SF_May12_sed_USGS_4_1 | ecosystem: Environmental > Aquatic > Marine > Sediment | place: USA: California... | reverse complement strand
GATCTCTTCGATGGGCAGATCGTAGCCGGTGAGATGAAGAAGCGAGTAGATCAGCATCGAGCCGTGGCCGTTACTGAGCACGAAGCGGTCGCGGTTTGGCCATTTCGGGTTGGCCGGGTTGTGGCTTAAGAAATCGTTCCAGACGACTTCGGCGATGTCGGCCATGCCCATGGGCGCGCCGGGGTGACCGGATTTGGCTTTCTGAATCGCGTCCATGCTCAGGGCGCGGATGGCGTTGGCGAGATCTTTGCGCGACGGCATTATGTTCCTCCAGCGGCTACTTGTGGTTTGCGTTTGATTCTGGGTTTGTGGGGGCGGCGTGGCCCCGTCTGCGAGGGGGCCCGGAGCCGCTTGTCGCGCCCTATTGCCGTAGGCGGGGCACGGTGTTCAGCGGGAGCCAGATTGCGCTCTTCCGGTTCCGTATCTATATACCGGCGGCGCGGTTAAATTGCCAGCCTTATTCAGCGGCGCCGGTTTTGTCTTGCGGGGCCGCGACGGGCGGCGTTGCCTGCTGTTTGCGCAGTTCGGCGATGGTGTTGAGGAAGCGGATGTAAATTTTTTCGCCGATGTTGTCGGCGATCTCGTGCAGCGCTTTTTGCCGCTCGCTGGTGGTGGCGGCGGCGTCGTCGGTGATCAGGTAGGATTTGGCGAAGACGCTGCTGGATTCCGGCCAGATCAGTTTATCGGTGGCGGTGTTTTTGAGGGAGTAGCGGACGGTGAGCCGCACCGTGCCCCGTGAAGAACTGAGGTCGATGGCGCTGATGACGCCTTCCAGCAGGTATTCCGCCTCGGCCGGTTTTTTCTTGAGCAGGATATGGTTCGAGCCCTGCAGCCAGTCGGAAACGGTGTTGTAGACATCGGTTTCAAGGCCGAACTCGTTGGTGGCGTTGGTCCACATCGGCATGTGCACGGAAACCGGCTTGCCCCCTTCAAGGCCCGGCGTTTCGTAGATGCGGGACAGCGGCCGGTAGCCGCAGGCGGCGAGGAGCACGGGGATGGTGAGCAGGGCGGCGATGGCGCCGAACAGCCGGGTTGCCTTGGGCATCATGGGGCGATCCTTCTTCTTTGGGTCTAGCGATGGTGGCGGTTAGACCACGATGTTGACCAGTTTGTTTTTGACCACGATGATCTTCCTGATCGCTTTGCCTTCGATGAACTTGATCACCTTTTCATCGTTGCGTGCCAGTTCCTGCAGGGCCGCATCGTCCACGCCCGGCGGCACCGTCAACCGGCCCCGGACCTTGCCGTTCACCTGCACGACGATGGTCAGCTCGTCTTCCTTGGCCGCCTCGGCGTCGTGGGTGGGCCAGGGGGCGAGGTGGAGGGGCTCTCCGTGGCCGGTCATCTCCCACAACTCCTCGCAGAAATGCGGCACCATGGGGGCGAGCAGGAGCAGTATCGTTTCCACCGCCTCGTGGATGACGTCGTTGCCCACCGGCTCCGTCGCCTCCTCGGCGGTGAGGCTGTAGAGGGTGTTGACCAGTTCCATGACCCCGCTGATCGCGGTGTTGAAGTGAAAGTCGGAGTCCAGGTCGCCGGTGACCTTCCTGATGGTTTGATGGGTTTTGCGATGGAGGGTGCGGTCCGCGCCGCTCAAGGCGCTGCCGTCGATGGCGGCATGGCTGCCGGAGAGCATCTCGCGGTTGCCGACCACGAAGCGATAGACCCGGTAGAGAAAGCGCGAGGCGCCCTCGACGCCCTTGTCGCTCCAGTCGAGGTCGCGTTCCGGCGGCGCGGCAAAGAGGCTGAAGAGGCGGACGGTGTCTGCCCCGTACTGCTTGATCAGGTCGCTGGGGTCGACCACGTTGCCCTTGGACTTGCTCATCTTGGTGCCGTCCTTGATCACCATCCCCTGGGTGAGGAGATTGGTGAAGGGCTCGGCGACGGTGAGATAGCCCAGGTCGCGCAGCACCTTGGTGAAGAAGCGGGCGTACAGGAGGTGCAGGATGGCGTGTTCGACGCCGCCGATGTACTGATCCACCGGCAGCCAGTGGGAGACGGCAGCCTTGTCCAGCGGCCCGTCGGTGAAGTCGGGGCAGGTGTAGCGGGCGAAGTACCAGGAGGACTCGACAAAGGTGTCCATGGTGTCGGTCTCGCGGCGGGCAGCCTTGCCGCAGGACGGGCAGGCGGTTTTGTAGAAGCTTTCCAGATTGGGCAGTGGTGATTTGCCGGATTTGTCCAGCTGCACATCGGTGGGCAGCATCACCGGCAGATCTTGCGCCGGCACCGGTTGCGCACCGCATTGGTCGCAGTGGATCATCGGGATCGGCGCGCCCCAGAACCGCTGCCGGGAGATGCCCCAATCCCGCAGGCGGTAGGTGGTGCGCTGTTTGCCGAACCCCTTGGCGGCGGCAAAGGCGGTGATCTTCTCCTTGGCATCCGGTGAGGCAAGGCCGTTGAAGTCGCCGGAGTTGACAAGCCGCCCGGCGTCGGTAAAGGCCTCGGTCATGGCCGCGCTGTCGAGGGTTGCGCCTTCGGGCTCGATGACCACCGTGATCGGCAGGTCGTACTTCTTTGCGAACTCGAAGTCGCGCTGGTCGTGGGCCGGTACCGCCATCACCGCGCCGGTGCCGTATTCCATCAGCACGAAGTTGGCGACATAGATGGGCACCTGCTGACCGGTATAGGGGTTGAGGCAATAGCTGCCGGTGAAGACCCCTTCCTTTTCAAGCTCGTCCTCGGGCTTCTGGCGCTGCTTGAGGGCGCGGGTGCGTTCCACGAATTCGCGCACCGCCTCCTCGTGGCCGGTGCCGCGGCAGAGGGATTCCACCAGGGGATGCTCCGGGGCGATGGACATGAAGGAGACCCCGAAGATGGTGTCCGGGCGGGTGGTGAAGATGGTCAGCTTCTCGGGCCGGCCCTCAACGGCGAAATCGATCTCGGCGCCGTGGCTGCGGCCGATCCAGTTGCGCTGCATGGCGAGAACCTTCTCCGGCCAGCCCTTGAGGTTGTCGCATTCGTCGAGGAGCTCGTCGGCGTAGGCGGTGATCTTGAAGAACCAGCCGTTCATCTCTCGCGGGGTGACCAGGTTGTCACACCGCCAGCAGGCGCCGTCGATGACCTGCTCGTTGGCGAGCACGGTCTGGCAGGTTTCGCACCAGTTGACGGTGGTCACCTTCTGGTAGACCAGCCCCTTTTCGAACATCCTAGTGAAGACCAGCTGTTCCCAGCGGTAGTACTTGGCGTTACAGGTGGCGATCTCCCGATCCCAGTCGTAGCTGAAGCCCATCCGCTTGAGCTGGTTCTTCATGTAGTCGATGTTGTCGTAGGTCCAGTGGGCCGGATGGGAGTTGTTCTTGATCGCCGCGTTTTCGGCCGGCAGACCGAAGGCGTCCCAGCCCATGGGGTGCAGCACGTTGAAGCCGCGCATCCGCTTGTAGCGGGCCACCACGTCGCCGATGGTGTAGTTGCGGACGTGGCCCATGTGGATACGGCCGGAGGGGTAGGGGAACATCTCCAGCAGGTAGTATTTGGGCCGGTTGGTGTCGGGCGAAACCTTGAAGGTCTTCGCCGTAAGCCATCTCTTCTGCCATTTCTCTTCGATGGCCTGGAAATCGTAGGTGATCGGGTCGTTGGCGCTCATGTTCTATCCTTGATAAACCGTTCTCGCAAACGGGCTGGATGCAGTTGGCAAAGATGTTTTTGGGGGTGACCGTCGTTCGGCCTGGAGCGGCACCGAAATCGACCGGATAGCCTGATGTAATAACGGACCGGCTCTAAAAAGACAACCTCAATTATGACCGCAGGCCGGCAGGCGGCAGGCCCGTATCCGGCTAATGCATCTCGTCTTGCGGGGCAAGGGTCTCGAAGGTGGTGTAGCGGTCGATGAATACGAGTTTGACGGTGCCGGTGGGGCCGTTCCGCTGCTTGCCGATGATGATCTCGGCGACATTGCGGTCGGGGTTGTCCTCGGCCTTGTTGTAGACGGCGTCCCGATAGATGAAGAGGATCACGTCGGCGTCCTGCTCGATGGCGCCCGATTCACGGAGGTCCGAAAGCTGTGGCCGCTTGTTGGGACGGTTTTCGAGGCTCCGGTTGAGCTGGGAGAGGGCGATGACCGGGATGTGCAGTTCCTTGGCCATGGCCTTGAGCGAGCGGGAGATCTCGCTGATCTCCTGTTCGCGGCGCTCGGTGCCGCTGCGCCCGCGCATCAGCTGCAGGTAGTCAACCACCACCAGGCCGAGGTTGTGTTCGGTTTTCAGGCGGCGCGCCTTGGCCCGCATCTCCAGAACCGAGATCGCCGGGGTGTCGTCGATGAAGATGGGGGCCTCGGCGAGCATGCCCGCGGACCTGGTCAGTTTCGGCCAGTCCTGATCCTTCAAAAAGCCGGTCCGGACGTTTTGCGAATCGACCCTCCCCACCGAGCAGAGCATACGCATGGCCAACTGCTCCTTGCTCATCTCCAGGCTGAAGACCGCCACCGGCACCTTGCGCAGGATGGCGGCGTTCTGGGCGATGTTCATCGCAAAGGCGGTTTTGCCCATACTGGGCCGGGCGGCGAGGATGATCAGGTCGGAGGGCTGGAGGCCGGCGGTCATCTTGTCGAGCTGCTCGAAGTTGGTGGGCACGCCGGTGATCAGTTCCTTGCGCTCGAAGAGCTTTTCCACCGCCTTGAACGCCACGTTGGCCAGCTCGCTCATCGGCGTGAAGGATTGATTGCTCTTGGAACGGGAGATCTCGAAGATGTTCTGCTCCACCTCGTCGACCAGGGCGTCGATGTCGTCCTGCTCTTCGTAGCAGCGGCCGGCGATCTGGGTGGTGGTGCTGATGAGCTGCCGGAGAATGGATTTCTCGCGGACCATTTTGGCATAGAAGGCGATGTTGGTGGCCACCGGCACGATGTCGGTGAGCTGGGCGAGATAGGCCGGTCCGCCCGCCTGCTCGAGCTTGTTGGTGTCCTTGAGCAGGGAGGTGACGGTGATCAGGTCCTGGGGGTTGTTCTTGTCGAAGAGCGACAGCATCGCCTCGAAGATGACCTTGTGGTCATTACGATAGAAATCGTCGGGCGAGAGGGTTTCTATAACCTTGGCGAGGGCGTCCTGATGGAGCAGTACGGAACCGAGAACGCATTGTTCTGCCTCGATATTTTGAGGCGGGATGCGTTGGCTGGTGAACGTTTTCTTTTCCCCCGGCTCCATGGGCGAATACCGTTAGCGAAAGGAGTGAGGAGGGAGACGGGGATGCGCGCATCCACCGTCTCCCGGTCCGGCAAGAAGCCCGGGTTTATTCGGCTGCTTCTACTGCTACGGCTGCCGCCGCTTCGTCGACGATCTCGATGTTGAGGTCGACAGACATCTGGTAGCCGACCTTGACCTTGGCGGAGGTGACGCCGATGGTCTTGATGGGCTGGTCCAGGAGGATCTTTTTCTTGTCGATCTCGATGCCGAGCTCGGCAAGCTTGGCGGCGATGTCGCCGTTGGTCACGGAGCCGTACAGGCGGCCGTCTTCGCCAACCCGCTGCGCGATAACCACCGATGCACCGGCGATTTTCTTGCCAAGGGCCTCGGCCTCAGCCTTCTGCTGTTTCCGGCGGGCCTCGATGGTGGCTTTGTTCTGCTCAAGGATTGCCAGGTTGCCCTTGGTGGCGACAACGGCTTTTCCTTTTGGGAGCAGGAAGTTGCGCCCATAGCCGGGCTTTACTTTGACGATTTTGCCTTCCTCGCCAAGGGTATCGATGGTTTCTTTGAGAATGAGCTCCATTGTGATCGTGCCTCCAAATGTAATCAAAACGATGTTGGAATCGATGTTCCTTATTTATTGTTCAACAGCAGTGTCATGGTCCGGTCGCGGCGTTCCGAAATTTACCCAGATATCGGCGACGCCGAGGGCGGCAAGTGCGACAAATCCCGCCCCCTGCAGCATGGCGATGGCAAAAAGAAAAGCCCGCATCGGTCTGGGTACCGACCATTTGGCAAACAGTTTTGCAAGGACCGCCACCCCTTGGAAGAAATAGAGGGCGCCGACCGCGATCAGCACGTTGGTGCCGTAGATCTTTGCCTGCTCGTTCGGGATCAGGGCGGCGATGCCGCTGACGATCACGACCCAGACCAGTTGCTCCGGCAATCGCCAGTATCTGAACTGCGGCCATTTCGACCCTGCCGGTTCCTTACGGTTGAGCAGCCACTGGCCCAGCAGCATATTCAGCCAGACCGTGAAAATGGCGGTGGTCGCAAGCAGCGCCGGAGCGATCTGCAGCAGGAACTCCCGCAGCATTTGAATCGTGCCGGCGATCTCTTCCTTGTCGTTCAGCGACAGTTTCGCGTCGGACTGGTAGAGGGTGGCGACCGACGTCAAGCTTTCATCCATGCTTGACAGCATTTCCCGGTACGGGTTGGTATTGGTCGCCGCACCGTAGCCGCTCCAAAAGGTCAACCAGAGTATCAGTAAAACGCCCACCGCCATTAAGCCGGCCTTGGTCGGCGATACTTCGCGATCATAGGCGTTGCCGATGATCATCCCCACCGGCAGCATGGTGCAGGCAAAGATCAGGGCCGGCAATGATCCGATCAGGGCCGCGATGACGGTGGCCGCCAGGACAGCGTTGGCGAGCAGCCGGTAGGCCCGTTTTGCACCAAACTCGCTGATGCAGCCCATGATCGGGATGGCGATGAGCCCTTGCAGCCAGCCCAGCGGACCGGGCCAGATCGTCGGCAGCGCCAGGAGGATGACGATGGCGGTTGCATACTGCCATCCCATCGGGAGTGCGACCTTCCCGGTGTCCTGTCGATCTCCCACTATGCCTTCCCCTGTCGGTAGCCGTTAGGCTTTCTTACGGTTGTACCTGACCGCTGTAAGGCATCAGGGCGATCTGACGAGCCCGCTTGATTGCCTCGGTCATCTGCCGCTGGTGTTTGGCGCAGTTGCCATAGATGCGCCGGGGAATGATCTTGCCGCGCTCGGTAAGGAAGTTGCGAAGATTCTTGACATCCTTGTAGTCAATGATCAGGCTCTTGTCGGCACAGAAACGGCATACCTTGCGGCGGGTAAAAATCTTTTTTCTTGGTGGCATGTTATATTCTCCCTCTCTTAAAGAGTTATTTCAGATCGTTAAGTTCGTGGCGGTCAAATCAATCGTCGTCTTCTTCTTCAGCCAGCTTCTTTGCCTTGGCGGCCTCGGCCAACTTTTGGGCCTTGAGAGGGCCGGCAACGTAAACTTCCTGAGATTTGATGGTCATGAACTTGAGAACGCGGTCGTCAATCTTGAAAATACGCTCCACCTCGGCTACCGCCTCGGGTTTGCCAGCGTATTCGGCAAAGACGTAGAACCCTTGGATTTCCTTCTTGATCGGGTAGGCAAGTTTCTTCATGCCCCAGCGGTCAAGGTTGAGGATGGAACCATCAAACTGCTCGATGATGCCGGTGGTTTTGTCGATGATGGCGGTGATCTCGTCTTCGCCGACGCTTGGTTTGATGATACAGATGGTTTCGTAACGGCGCATGTTTTCCTCCTTCTGGACTTTTAACGGCCCTCGTTTCCTTTTTCTCGCGCTAGAGAGCAAGGAGGGTGAATGGATCGGCTGCAACTACGGACCGACCCCCAAAAATAAAACGCATTCCTTAACACAGGGCGCGTTTTACTGTCAATACTTTTTGACGGTCAATGGTGGGTTTAACCGGCATCGACAGCGGGATATTTGAGGGGTGGGCGGGGACCCGGTACGCGGGAGGCGCGGGGCGACGACGCGGTATTCGGTGGATCAGTCCGGTGCGTCTTTTTTGCTCTGTCGCCAAAGCGCGAGGAGTGCGTCGAAATCGAGATCGGTGAACTGCTTCCCCGTTGCAAGCAGATGCCTCTCCATGGTGGTGAAACGGCCGTCGAACTTGGTGATGGCGGCTTGCAGGGCGTCCTCGGTGTTGATGTTGGTCAGACGACCCAGGTTGGCGAGGAGAAAGAGGATGTCGCCGATCTCCTCGAAGATGCCGGCGTTGTTTTGCTCCGCAATGGCTTCCCGGCATTCGGCGATCTCTTCCTCGATTTTGCAAAAAACGCTCTCCAGGTCCGGCCATTCAAACCCGGTGCGGGCAGCGCTCTCCGAGACGCGCTGGGCACGCTTGAGGGCCGGGAGGGAGGCCGGCGGCAGGGATAGGGAGTTGTCGCGGGGTGGTTTGCCCGTGTCCTGTTTTTCGCGGGCCTTGATAGCGTTCCACTGGCTGCGCAACGCCTCTTCCGATGCGACCTCGGTGTCGCCGAAAACATGCGGATGGCGGCGGATCATCTTGTCGATGATGGTCCTCAGGACCTCATCCATGGTGAGGTGACCCGCATCATTATATAGGCAGCTGAGGAAGACTACCTGGAAGAGCATGTCTCCAAGCTCTTCGCGTACGTGGTTGGGGTCGCCGAGATCGATGGCCTCGGCAAGTTCGTGTGCTTCTTCAATTAAATACGGCTTGAATGACTGGGGGGTTTGTTTTTGGTCCCACGGGCAGCCGTTGGGGGCGCGCAGGCGGGTGACGATATCGATGAGGTCGGTGAATTTTTGCATACTGGGTGTCGTCCATGATGGGGTGGTGGGGTGGGAGGTAAACCTCTTACTCACATGGTGTCATCTGACAATTAAAAAATCACGTTATTCTAACATTTTATTTGTGCAGTCTAATTGGCTGTGATTAAAGGAAAAATCGTTGTTGTGGGGTAAGGGTTATCCCTTATTGGCAAAAAAAATCGCCAACTAACCTTGCGTAACAAAAGATTATTTTGTATAGATAAGTCATACCCCTTAGGGAGTGACCCTTAAGCAAATAAGAGATGACTTAAATGATTCTCGAGAGCTGAAGGGTCTATTTTTTGACTTTTAACCTAACGTTCCGTAAGTGTTTGCTAAAATGGTGATTTCGAAAAGAAAAAAAAGCTAATTATTGTTTTATTTTATTATAACCGTAGATGGAGAAAGGAACATGAGTAAAAAAATTTTGTTGGAAAAGCACAAGGATGTAGCCAGAATCGATCAAACCGAAAAAAGGACCCATGGTTGGTACGTACGGGTCCGCTTCCACGGCAAGACCCATTCGAAATTCTTTTCGGACGGGAAATGCGGCGGCCGTTATTCCAGTCTTCTGGCAGCCCTGGCATGGCGTGATGCCACCGAGAAAAAACTTGGCAAGGTGCGCACCGACAAGCACATTGTTACGGTCAGCAACACCACCACCGGCGTGGTCGGTGTCCGTTTGAACGCCAAACTGAGCCGCTATGAGGTAAGCTGGGTCAACGAGATCGGCAAGCAGGGCAAAACCTCAGTGTCGATCATCAAACACGGCAAGGATGCCGCCTTCTCCAAGGCTTGCGAGATTCGCCGCCGGAAAGAGGCCGAGCGGTTGCAATCGTCTTGATTCTGGCCGTTACTGGCAGTTGAGGCCCTGTCGCGGTTTCGTGGCAGGGCCTTTTTTTTATTCGGTGTTCGATTCTTTGGTGCCGGTGGCGATGCTCGTGGGGGCCAGTGTCTCCATGATGCGGCGGCCGACGCCGAGTCTTGCGCAGAGGAGGGATGGTTTGGTCGGCTTGGCGATGTAGTCGTCGGCGCCACCATCCAGGGCCAGCACTTGTTCTTCCTCGGAGGTGCGGCCGCTGAACATGATGGTGTAGACATACGGCCCCTTGGTGCGGACGCGTAGTCTCTGACAGATCTGCATGCCGCTCAGGCCAGGCAGGTTCCAGTCGACAATGGCCAAGCGGATCTGGTGGTCGCTTTCCAATGCCTGCCAGGCGTCGTTACCGTTATCAGCCTCAACGGCCTGATATCCCCATATGTCGAGAAAGTTGCTCAGCCCCTTGCGCACCACCGCGTTGTCTTCAGCAACGAGCACCTTCGGTCGCGGCGCGGCAAGGGGTGGCGATTGTTTGGTGTTTCCGGCCGTGGGATGCTGTTGGGTGGGCATGCGGAATCCTCAGGTAACGTATCGGTCCGGTTACGAAAAATGGAGACGAGAGAAGACTGGGGGCTGTTGCCTGTATCCGGTCTTTTGGGTTGCGAAAAAAATGTCCGCAAAATGCCGTTGTGAGGGGTGCCGGACGGCCAGTTTTTCTACTTGACTCCGTTATTTTTTGGCACTAAGATATGCCGCATTTCAAGGATAAAGTGGTGAATATTTATTTGGAATCTCTTTATAAATATACGGTAGAAGTTTAGCCGTGGGAACAAATTTATTGTTCGTTTTTGTCAGTTAACGTTTATCTACCTAAATTCAGGAGGAACCAAACCATGTCAGTTTGCGTAGTAGGCCATTCCAATCCCGATACCGATTCCGTGGCGGCAGCCATCTCTTTCGCCAATTACCTGAACGCAACCGGCACCAAGGCCGTTGCCACCATGCAGATCGCCGCTGCCGATCTGAACCCCGAGAGCAAGCTCGTTCTCAAGAAATTCGGCGTAGCCGCTCCTGAGACCATGACCGACGCCGCCGGCAAGGACGTTGCCCTTGTTGACTTCAGCGATATCGGTCAGGCTCCGGCCAATATCGACAAGGCAAACGTTGTCGCCGTGGTTGATCATCACAAGATCGGCGATCTGACCACCAACAGCCCCATCTACTTCTACGCAAAGCCGGTTGGCTGCTCCTGCACCGTGCTGTATGAGATGTACAAGAACAACAACATCGCAATCTCCAAGGAGATCGCCGGTGTCATGGTTTGCGCCATCCTGAGCGATACCGTCAACTTCAAGTCACCCACCTGCACCCCTGACGACAAGGCTGCGGTCAAGGCTCTGCTGCCTCTTGCCGGCGTAAGCGATCAGGACGCGTTGTTCATGGATATGCTGAAGGCCAAATCATCCATCGAGGGTGTTGCCATCAAAGATCTTATCTTCCGTGACTACAAGGATTTCGATATGAAGGGCAACAAGGTCGGTATCGGTCAGATCGAGCTTGCAACCCTTGAGCAGGTTGCCGGTATCCGTGAGGAACTGTACAAGGCTATCTCCGACATCAAGAAGGACGGTCGTCATTCCGTACTCTTCATGCTCACCGACGTAGTCAAGGAAGGCACCGATCTGCTGGTGGTTTCCGATGATCCGGCCCTTATCGAGAAGGCTTTCAAGGGCAAGATTTCCGGTCAGTCCATGTGGGTTGACGGCATGATGAGCCGCAAGAAACAAACCGTTCCGCCCCTGCAGGCTGCATTCGGCTGCTAAGGGCTGCTGTTAAATTGTAAAAAACCCCGTGAGCGTGATGCTCACGGGGTTTTTTTGTGCCTGCGCCGGGGCCAATCAATGAACGAGGTGGCGATCCCGTTGATAATCAAAGCCGTCGCTATGCTCAGGGGTATGGCAACGAAGGCAGACCTCGGCATCGGGACGCGGGACCGGCAGAGGGCGTCGGCCTCGGGAGTCGGCATGGCCGATTCCGTTGCCGTGGCAGGCTTCGCAGCCGATCATGCGTTGATTGTCGGCCAGGGTGAGCGCCTGTTGGCTGTTGGCGGCGTTGACCCCGGTTACATGGCAGGGCAGGCAGGCAAGATTGAATTGCTGGTTTTTGGCTACGAGGGTCTGGTAGCTGCCGGCATGGCGGCTGTTGCGCCAGCCTTTTGCTTGCTGCTGATGACATCCGGTGCAGCCTTGTGAGCCAAGATACGGCGCGGTTGCGGCAGAGGTAGTGGTTCTTTTCTTCCCGGCCAGATTAACCTCCTTGCGTGCGCGATCGACCACGGCCTGGATGGCCTTTTTTTCAGGAAGGCTTGTCTCCAGGGCAATAAAACGATCCTTGTAGGTGCAAATTTTTTCGTCGGCTGAACCCTCCAGCGCGGCAATTTCACGACGCAACTCCTTTTGGACGGTGCTGAGATTACGGTAGTCGTTGTTTTGTGTGAGGGTGTTTCCCGCTCCTTT
>Ga0224510_10002234_pt1 | contig 11823 bp, 12 predicted proteins | sample SF_May12_sed_USG_FD_170161 | JGI IMG/M metagenome (GOLD analysis project Ga0224510, IMG submission 170161) | Sediment microbial communities from San Francisco Bay, California, United States - SF_May12_sed_USGS_4_1 | ecosystem: Environmental > Aquatic > Marine > Sediment | place: USA: California... | reverse complement strand
GAGCGGCTCACCGACGACGTGATGACGCAGATCCTGATGGCGGAACCCGACGGTGAGCCGCTCACCGATGAGGAGTTCAAGAATTTCTTCACGGTGCTGATGATCGCCGGACAGGAGGCGTCACGTCATTCGATCTCGCACGGGACGCTTGCGCTCATGCAGCACCCCGAACAGCTCTTAGCACTCCGGTCCGACCCGGCGCTGATGCCCACGGCGGTGGAGGAGATCATCCGCTGGGCCTCGCCCATCTACCAGTTCAGACGCACCGCCACCGCCGAAGTCGTCATGTACGGGGAAACGATTCGCGAGGGCGACAAGGTCACCGTGTGGTACATCTCGGCCAACTTCGACGAGTCGGTCTTCGACGACCCGGAAACCTTCGACATCACCCGCTCCCCCAACGACCACGTTGCCTTCGGCAAGGGCGGGCCTCACCTGTGTCTCGGCGCCGGACTGGCGCGCCTGCAAGTGAAGATCGCGTTCGAGGAGATGCTCGACCTGATCCCCCGGCTCCGGCTCACCGGTCCCGTCGAACGGTTGCGGTCGAACTTCATCCACGGGATCAAACACCTGCCAGTTGCCCTGGACTGACACTGCGCCCGGCTAGCCGGCCACAGCACCGGCCTCGATCGCCGCCTCCAGCACCTCGAGCTGCACCACCAGGCCCGACAGGATGTGACTCACCAGCGCCTCTTGAGCGGCGGGGCCGTCACCCGCCGTGATCGCGGCCAGCACCTCTTCATGACTCGGTTCGGCTTTCAGGAAGTGCATGTCGGCGGCGTGGAGCTTCGCGAACATGCGGAAGGCCTGAGCCCTCCCCCATACGGAGTCGACCGCCTCCAGCAACATCGGATTGCCGGTTGCCTCCACGATCGACCGGTGGACCCGTCGGTTCAGTTCATACCCTTCCTCGAGACTGGCGGCCCCCTGAGCCGCAGCCTCGATGGCGGTGCGGATCATTCCCACCGCCGCCGGATCACCCCGTTCGGCCACGAGGCGCGCTGCGTATCCCTCGACCGCCGCACGCAACTCGTACGTCGCCTGCACCTCGGCCAGGTCGAGCGACCTCACGAGGAACCCACCTCGATCCGATGCCGCCAGAATTCCCTCCGACTCCAGTCGGAGCAAAGCCTCTCTCACCGGTGTGCGAGAGACGTCCATCTCCTCGGCCAGGACCTCCTGAACGAGCCGCTCGCCGGGGGGAATACGACCGGAAACCACCGCGTCGAAGATCTGGCGATACACGAAGTCCGCCAGGCGGACCGTCGTTCGTTCGAGTCGCTCGAACGCCATGTCGCAATCCCTTCCGAGTGGTCTTGCATACAGTATGCAATGAACAGAACAATATCGCTAACGTCCCCGAGATGGTCGACATTCAGACCACCTACGGAGGCGGCCGATTCGAACAGATCGGTTCCTACAGCCGCGGGAAACGAGTCGGGCCTTTCGTCTTCATCGCCGGCACGACCGCCATCGAACCGTCGGGCAAGTTGCACGCGCCGAACGACGCCTACGCCCAGACCATCTACGCCTTCGCAAGAGTCGAGAAGGCTCTCTCCGAGTTGGGAGCGGCCATGACCGATGTGGTCCGCACTCGCATGTACTTCTCCGACATGGCCGCCGCCGGTGATGCGATCAGAGCCCATGGCGAGATCTTCAAAGGCATCGACCCGGTGACGACCGGGTGCGAAGTGGGCCTGACGACACCAGGGATGATGGTCGAGGTAGAAGCCGACGCGGTGATCGCCTCGCGGGTTTAGGGCCCTCGCTTCGCTCGGGCCGGTCAGCAGGTCAGCACGTCAGCAGGTCAGCTGGTCAGCGAGCTGGGGACTGGCGACTGGAGACTGGATGTGGGCCGGAACACCGCCTCCCAAAGCCGAAAGTCCACATTTGACCCCGGATTTCCCGACTCGTCGGGAATCCCGACACTACCTTTGTGCACCGTATACAGAATTCAGTCCGGTGATGGGGAGTCGGGCTGACGCTGGAACGGCCGGTCGAGATGGAGGCGAGCATGGCAAAGGTCGACATAGAGAAATCCGAGAGCCTGGTAAAGGCCCTCGGAACATGGGACATCTTCGCTGCCGGCGTGGGTCTGGTGGTGGCCGCCAGCACGCTGGTTTCGGACTTCCAGGGTTGGTTCGGTGGCGGCACCAACTTCGCCATCGCCCTGGTGGCATCAGGCGTTCTCAACCTGTTGCTCGGGTTGTCGGCGGCCGAGTTGTCAACAACCTATCCAAAGGCCGGCGCACTCTACGATTACGGCGCAGCCGCCACTCCCGGAGGTCACGGAGCAAAGACGATCGTGGGAGTGTTCCTGGCTCTGCTCTTCTATTTCATGTTCGCGTTTGCGGGCGGCGGTGAAACGACGGCAGGTGCATCGGGAGCGGTCGGCCTCTTCGATGCGGGTTCGGTGCAATTCTGGATCATCGTGATGACGGTGCTCGCCGTGATCCCCAACCTCATGGGTATCGAAGCCCTAGCCAAGCTGGAACTCGGCTTGCTGGTCGGGATGCTGGGGATCCGCTGGTTCTTCGGACTGGCCGGATTCGCGGGATTCTCCGATTTGGGTTCGTGGTCGACCTCCAACATCCCCACTGCGATCGAGGACTTCGCCGGGTTTGCGGGAATCGTCGCTCTCACCGGAGGGTTCGCTTTCTGGAGCTTCGTGGGAATCGAGTTCGTCGCCCCTCTCGCCGAGGAGACGAAGGATCCTGCCCGGTCCATTCCGAAGGGGATCGTCTTCGGCATCCTCGCCATCCTCGCCACATCGCTCTTCATGGGCTATGGCGTCAGCGGTCTGGGCCAGGACTGGGCCGGCACGGTATCAGCCGACGCGCCTCAACTCGATGTCGGCATCGCCATGTTCGGCACCACGGGACGCGTGCTCATGGCGCTTGCATCGGTGCTGGCGACCTTCGCGTCGATGACCATCGTGTACGCGGCCATGCCGCGCATCCTCTACGGGATCTCCCGGAACGGCCACTTCTTGGGACCACTCTCCCGTTGGTTCGGGCACATCCATCCCAAGTACCGGACGCCGTGGGTGGCCATCATCGTGACGGCTGTCTTCTACACGTCGGTGGCGCTCTACTACACCAGCGCCGCAGAGGACGCCGTGATCACCCAGATCTTCACGGCTGCCTACGTGTGGATCCTCATCTATGCCATCTACCACGTGCTGGTCCTGGTGTCCCGCTTCACCAACCCCGACGTCGATCGGCCGTTCAAGCTGCCGCTTGCGGTGCCGGCGGTGGGCCTCGTGATGACCCTCTATGTCTGGTACAAGGCATTCGAGGGCGCCCACGGTGACTTCGGATCGTCGGCTGTGAAATGGATTCTGATCCCATCGGTGGTGATAACGATCGTCTCCTACGTCATTCGGGATTCGGCGAACATCGTCGACCACCTCGAGGAAGAAGTACACCAGGAGATATGAGCGAACCCTCGTCCGAGGAGCAGGGAGCCGGTCGCGAGACCGGCTCCCTGCCTATAGGGATCCGGGCGCGAGCCCGTCGGTTGTACCGGAACCGCCGAGCGCAACTGATGGAGGTTCCCGTTGCGGTCCTCGAAGCCCGATTCGGAGATGCGCTGTCCGCCGACAGGGAGACACACCAGTCGGCCCGGGTCAGCCTGGATGCTGCCACCCTCGAAATCGGCTTTGCGGGAAAGCACCGGATGTTTGGCTCCCTCATCGACACCCAGTGGGTGGGAGTCACGGGCACCCTCGCCGAGCCGATCGACCAGCTCGATTACCGGTTCGACAAGCGCCGCTTCTTCGTCAAGAAGGGATCGGACGGCGATCTTGCCGCCCGCCTCAGCGATTCACGCACACAGGGCCTGGCACAGGCCGCGGAACTGAAGGCACTCACGGTGGAGGAACACCCGGACGGTCGGCGGGTCACGATGATCCCCCTGCCCGGCACGATCACGGCGGTGTACTTCCCCCCGCTCCCCCCGTATACGGTGCCGATGAAAGCACACGAGGTGGAGGCTCAGATCGATCTCGTGCTCCATCTCCTCGCCAGGTGATGGATTCGGTTTTGGTATACTGTATTCAGTACACACTCAGGCGGAGGTAGACACATATGTGCGGCATCGCCGGGCGCATCTGCGCACCCCCAGGTCGGGTGGGGCACGACCTCGTCGAGCTCATGCAAGCGCAACGACATCGCGGTAGTGACTCGACGGGGTTCGGTCTGTACGGAATCCCCAGAGACACAGGGTATGTTGTGCGGGCCGTGGCCGCCGAGAGGTCGCGGCTGTCGACACTCCTCGACTCTTTTCTCGAAGCGACCCGAGCCCACGGAGCCGACTTCTCGGCTGACCCCACCTGGGACGAGCTATCCCAGAAGCACGTGTCGGTCAGGGCCGAGATCACCGAACCCTCCGACTCGGTGGAGGCCTGGCTCGCGGACGCCGATCACATCGACGGTTTCGAGATCCAGTCGGTGGGTCGCTCGCTGGAGATCGTCAAAGACCTAGGCGATGCATATGCGGTGGCCGACAAACACGGTGTCAGGGATTTCATCGGGACCCACGGCATAGCCAACGCCCGGATGGCCACCGAGTCGTTCGTCTCCCCCACCGCCTCTCATCCGTTCTGGGCCCGGCCCTACCCCGACATCGCCATCGTCCACAACGGTCAGCTCACCAACTACTTCCTCCTCACCGACAAACTCGTGCGCAAGGGCTACGACTTCAAGACTCAGAACGACTCCGAGGTGATCGCCATTTGGCTGTCCGATCAGATGGCGGCGGGGCGGACCCTGGTCGAATCGCTCGAACTGTCCAAGACCGCTCTGGACGGGTGCTTCACGTACATCCTCGCCACACCGGACACGCTGGGATTCGCCAAGGACAAGTTCGCCATCAAACCGCTGGTCGTCGTCGAAGAGGAGTCGGGTTCTGTGGCCATCGGAACCGAGGAACAAGCGGTCCGGAAGGTCTACAGGGACGAGATCGACGTCATCAACTACGACGGTCCGCTCATCTCGGCAACCTGGGCCGTTCCGCAGGCGGTCCCGGCATGAGCGACCGCGTCGAGATCATCGCCGGAGAACGGCCGATCCGGGAGATCAATCGTGAGATCCGCGCCGCCGTCGCCGAAGGTGAGCCGGTGGTGGTGCGCGACACGCTGTCCCGGCACAATCTGGGCATCGGGCTGGCCGAAGGCGCCGACATCCGCTTCGAGGGGTCGGTTGGCTATTACTGCGGTGGCCTCAACAACGGCGGCACCGTCCATGTGACCCGCAACGCCGGTTGGGGCACGGGTGAAGCGATGGCGAAAGGCCACATCACCGTCGACGGCTACGCCGGCATGAGCGTCGGTGCATCGATGCGCGGCGGCATCATCCACGTGAAAGGTGATGCCGGGCCCCGATGTGGGGTTGCGATGAAAGGCGGCGACATCGTCGTCGAGGGAACGGTCGGATTCCTCACGGGCTTCATGGCCCACACCGGCCGCATCATCGCCGTGGGCGGCGCCGGCGAGGCGTGTGGTGACTCGCTGTGGGGCGGCGAGGTTTGGGTGGGTGGCCCGATCCACTCCCTCGGCGTCGACTCGAAAGTGATCGAACCCGAAGCCGACGAGGTGGCCGACGTCGAGCGGCTTCTCGCCTCCCTCGGGATCGACGGATCCCACGATTGGAAGAAGATCGTGTCCGCCCAGCGGTTGTGGCACTTCGAGAGTAGGGATGCAAGCGCATGGCTGATGATCTGACAGGCGGGTACCAGTATCCGTTCCCGATGCCCGACGAAGACGACGTCGCCATGTCGGATGGCGCCGTCCATGGCCGGCCCCCCGGGGTCCCGTCGTCGTACGAAGCCGGTCGTTCGATCAGATGGACACCCGATTCCATCGCCGAAGTCCACGCCCTGTCGCGCCTCGGTCGCTATCAGATTCGCGGGTTCACCACCGACAACACGCGCTTCCCGACATTTGACGATCTGACGTTCGTCCCTGCGTCGCTCACAAGGCTTCCTCTGGAGGGATATCGGGAGAACTGCGACACCCGCACAGTCCTCGGAGGCGGCCGGCCGGATCTCGTGTCGGCTCCGCTCGAATTGGGAATTCCCATCTACATCGCGTCCATGAGCTTCGGAGCCCTGTCGGCATCCGCCAAGGCCGCGCTCGGATACGGAGCGTCCAAGGTGGGCTCGTTGACCTGTACGGGCGAAGGCGGCATGCTCGAAGACGAGCGCGAGGCGTCGAACAAACTCGTGTACCAGATGACCCCATCGCGGTACATGCTCGATCTCGAACATCTCCGACAGGCCGACGGGATCGAGATCGTTGTCGGTCAGGGGGCGAAACCGGGCACCGGTGGGCTTCTTCTCGGTATGAAGGTGTCCGAGCGTGTTGCAGGGATGCGGTCGCTTCCGTTGGGCGTCGACCAGCGCTCCACGGTCCGCCACCCGGATTTCCTGGGCGCCGACGACCTGCAGGTGAAGATCGAAGAACTGCGAGAGGCGACCGACTACAAGGTCCCGATCTTCGTGAAGATGGGTGCCACCCGGCCGAGGTTCGACGTGGCGATCGCCGCCAAGGCCGGCGCCGACGTGATCGTGGTGGATGGGGCCGAAGGTGGGACCGGAGCGTCACCGGAGCTCCTGATCAACCACACAGGCATTCCGACCATCACTGCGATCAAAGCCGCGCGCGAAGCGCTCGAGGACTGCGGCATGGCCGACGAGGTGAGCCTGGTGGCGGCAGGTGGCATCCGATCAGGGGTGGACGCGGCGAAATGCCTGGCTCTCGGCGCAGACTGCGTGATGATCGGCACAGCTGCGCTGGTCGCCCTCGGATGCAACAGTCCTCGGTACCTCGACGACTACGAGGCGCTCGGCACCGCACCCGGACAGTGCCATCACTGCCACACGGGGCGTTGCCCGGTTGGGATCACCACCCAGGACCCCGAGCTCGAGACCAGGATGCACGTGGCCGCCGGTGCCGAGCGGGTGGCTCGGTATCTGACTGCGATGACGATGGAGATCACCCTCCTCGCCAAGGCATGCGGAAAGAGTTCGGTCCACAACCTCGAGATGGAGGATCTGCGGGCGCTCAGCCTGGAGGCCAGTGCCTTCACCGGCGTCAAACTCGCCGGCATCGACCGCCCCTTCGGCTGGTAAACGCCTCCCCACCCCCGCCCCACTCCGTTTTCACGCACGAAAGGCAGCAATATGCTGCCTTTCGTGCGTCATAACCGGGTCAGCGGGGGGCTGAGCGCAGATTCGGTACCACGACACGCTGATGGTACCGGTCGAGGAACGCGGCGAACTCCTCCGACGTGACCACGGAGTCAGGGTTGGTGTGTTCGGTGAAGATCCCCATCTCCACGGCCCAGTCGAAGGGCGTGGCAAAGATTGCGTTGACTCCCTCGCCCGCTCCGGGAACGACCACATCTCCCATCTCGATCCTCCTCATCATTTCGGCGACATCAGTTCGCGACCGATTCATGTCGATACCTATCGGGTCGGGCTTGCGGTTGGGCGTGCTCTCGGGAGGTTGTGCCCACTCCTTGTGTCCGCAGAGATTGGCGACCGGCGCCCCGATGCGAACCAGGATGGCGGCGTCGAGCAGTCGGTACGCCTCGAGTTGTTCCTCCGGCCACGGATCCGAGGCCCGACCGGTGTGTTCCGCTTCGATCCCGATCATCGAGCGCGAGGAATCCAGGAAGTCCTCCCCGTGCCACTGGCCGTCGCCGGCGTGGTTGGCCTTTCCGGAGGCAATCACGTACACGGTTCCCGAACGGCCCAAGCCGTAGTGGCAAAGCGGACCGGCGAGGTCGGGCCGGCCCTTGATGAGCGCCGCCAGGGTTGGAAGGTCACCATGGGCCGCGCCGGCAGTGTGATGGTTGATCACACCCTTCAGTTCCATGTCAGCCGTGCCCCGGGTCTTCCACCCGTCGATCTCGACCACCACCAACCCGGCGTCACGGGCAACATCCGCCAGCCACAGCAGCCGACTCATCACCTGACCTCCAGAAGCTACAGCCTCAATGCACCCAACTCAATGGCCGCTGTGATGACCGGCAGCGGCGTGGGGTATCCCCCCGCCGTTCAGGCCCGGCGGGTGTGGTCGATAGTCAGACCGAGCACGTCGGGCCGGCTGTAGTGGCCCGTGGGATCGAAATTCTGCCGCTCGCGTCCAACCACAGCGAGATCGAGGTCGGCGTAGAGGATCGTCTCCTCTCCCCGGAGCGGCCCGGCGAGCACCTCGCCGGTCGGCGAGACGATCACGCTCCCACCGTTGTAATAGCGATCACCGTGCGCCCGCATCTGATCGCCCAGAGGGAACCCCTCCGGAATGTGCTCGGCCCGATAGACGGCTCCGACGCTGATCACGAACAACCGGCCTTCACGGGCCACGAACCGTGAGATGTCCTCGGTCAGACCGACCGAGCCCGGCCAGGTTGCCACATGCACCTGTGCGCCCTGGGAGTACATGGCCGTGCGGACAAGCGGCATCCAGTTCTCCCAGCAGTTGAGCCCGGAGAGCCGCACGCCTCCGAAGTCGTGGACCACCAGGCCGGCGCCGTCACCATCCGCCCACACCAACCGCTCGGCGAACGTGGGCTTGAGCTTGCGGTGCACACCCACGACACCTCGTTCGGGGTGGATTGCCACCAGCGAGCAGTACACCGACCCGGCCGAGGCGGAACGCTCGACGATCCCCACATACCCGAACACACCGGTGTCCCTGCAGGCATCGACCACTCGACCGAATTCGGCGCTTTCGACCACCACCGACTGATCCAGATACCAGGCAAACGCAGCCTGCTGATCCTCGTCCTCCCACGCCGCCGTGTTCGTGATGTCGGCCCACACCGGGTACCCGGGCACGAACGTCTCTGGAAACGCCACCAGTGTCGCCCCATCGGCAGCGGCTTCCTCGAGCTTGGCGGTTACGACATCGATCGTCGCCGACCGGTCGAGCCACACGGGCGCCGCCTGTACTGCCGCAACTCTCATGATGTTTCACCTCGCATCGAATCGAGCTCGGCCCGCATCTCCTTCAGACGCTCCCGAAGGAAAGCGGCCTCGGTTTCCGCCTTCGCGGCGCGTTCCCGGGCGTCGGCGAGTTGTTGACCCGCCTCGTGGAGGTTGCCCAGTTGATTCAACACCCGGGTCCACTGATCGAGGGGAACAAGTACGCCCGAAGAGGTCTCCTTGGCGTTTCTGGGCTCCTCCCGCTTCCTGTTTTTCTTCCCGGAGTTCTCACTGGAGCGCCTCTTCTTCCCGTCCGCGGGGTTGGCCTTCTTCTTGCCAAGACTCTTGGCTCTTGACGCCTTCTTCTTTCGTGTCTTCTTCTCGGATGCCTTCCTGGGCCTCTCCTTGGATGCCTTCTTGGGCCTCTTCTTCGATTGCTTCGAGACGCCCTCTCCGGAGTGGGTCCGGGCGTCAGGTGGCCTCCAACGGACGACCCGTCTGCTGCCGAACTCGATCTCCTCGAAGTCGTCGGGCATCAGGCCAGTCTCGACCTCACCGCTTCGGCAGCCGCGACCAGCGCCTGCCGCTCTGAATCCGCCAGCGACAGTTCGACGATCTCGAGGACCCCCTCTGCACCCAGGAGACACGGCACGCCGACGACCACTCCGTCGATCCCGTATTCCCCTTCCAATCGCACCGACACGGGAATCGCTCCGGCCCGCGCCCCGCGAATCGCATCGAGCACTTCGACCACGGCGTGAGCCGGTGCCAGGGTCGCAGATCCGGTCTTCCTGAGTGCCACCACTTGTCCCCCGCCCGTCACGGTATCGGCGACGCAGGCCTCCACCTGGGCGGCCGACAGCACCGTATGAAGGGGGCGACCCTTGATCGTCGCCGAGCTGACGACAGGCACCATCTCATCACCATGGCTCCCGAGCGTGAACGCGTCGACATCGAGGGGGTCGACTCCGGCGGCACGTGCCAGGGAACGCCGGAACCGAGAGGAATCGAGCGTTCCTGCCATGCCGACGACCCGCTCGCGGGGAAACTGCGTGGACTCCAGCGCCACCGACGTCATCTCGTCCAGCGGGTTGGTCACAACCACGACGATGGCCTCCGGGGCATGATCCCGCACCGCCTCCGAAACCTGAGCAACGACCCGGCCGTTCACAGTGATGAGATCGGCCCTGGTCATGCCGGGCTGGCGGGGTCTACCTGCCGTGATGACCACCACATCGGCATCCTCGACCAGTCCGAGCGACGTCCCACCCGTGATACGCGATGCGGAACCGGTGATGCCGGATGCATGTTCGAGGTCGAGCGCTGTCGCCTCGGCTGCGCCGGGTACTACATCGACCAGCACGATCTCGTGGGCGAGGCCCGCATTGGCAACGAGGTGAGCGGTATTGGCTCCAACTCCACCAGCACCCACCACCACCAGCTTGCGAAGCGTCCGAGGAGCGAGGCCCTTCGGACGGTCGGATGCCACCCACTTCGGATTCCGACGGTATAGAGCCCGCCGCATGGTGGCAGTCCCGTCGGTGGCAGGAACCGTGGGCTCCGGCGGTGGGCCCGGAACGAGGACGACGCCCAGCCTCTCCGCTGCCTCTCGTGCCTGGTGCGTGACGAGAGCACCGTCGAGGACGTGGAGCTTGCGTCGTCCGGAGTTCCAGACGTCGACGACGTCCTGTTCGCCCACCACTCCGGGCCGAACGCCGGAGCGGGTCGTCACGGTGCCCGACCCTCGGTGGCGGCCAGAGCGGTCACCGCAGCACTCATGGCGGTCTCGACCTCGGATTCCGAACCGGACATGAAGAACCGTCCGAACCTCCCGACCGCTCGAACCTCGACGATGTCGATGGTCGCCGATTTCTCCGCCTCGTTCGCCGCTATCGAGATGTACGCGGCCGGGGCACACTCGATGATCCCCAGGGTCTGCCCGGGAACCAGCATCGAACCCTTGCGCCACTTGTTCAACAGCTGGGCCTGGTACGGCTCCACCGAAGTGATGATCTGGGTGGATTCCACCGTCGGTCGGATCCGATCGGCCATCGACATACCGAGGTGATCGAGAATGGCATCGCGCGCTGCGGAGATCTCGGCGTTGACCGGAGAACGCAGGATGAAGAAGCCGAACTCGCGCTCGACGATCTGGCTCGTCGCCTCGATGGTCGCCGCCTTCAACGCGATGTCGATGAGCCGGAACACGTCGTTGCCGGGTGCCAGCTCGCCGATCAGGACGGTGTCGCCGGCGAGCGGGATGGAACCCTGAACGGTGGCGCCGTTGTAGGCGGCGAACTTGGGTTGCAGCCGATCTATCTGCAGAAACGCTCTGAGCACGGTGCGTTGGGTGGTCATCTCACCTTCCGTAGACGTCGTAGATGGACCGCCACGGACGAGACTCGTAGGCGACCCGCTTGATGTTGATGAGATGGAGGGCCGTCACGTTGTCGGAGATGATCGACCCCGACACGGTTCCCGTACCGAGCATGAAGCTTGGCTCCAGGTCGGCCGAGAAGCCCATCGCACCCATGAGGGTCGGCTGGTTGACGAGTATCCGACCGGCAGGGAGCTTTCCGAACATCGCGACCACGTCCGAGTCGTGGGTGTGGACCGCCATGGTGTGGCCTCTCCCACCCCACCGCAACACCTGAAAACACAGGTCGAATGCCTGCTCGGCGCCACGTGCCTCGTACCAGGCGAGCACCGGGTTCAGCTTCTCCAGCGAGAGAGGCCGGTGCCGGCCGACCTCGCTCTCCCGAACCAGCAACACTCTGGTGTTGGGCGGGACCCCGAAGCCGGCTCGGCGTGCCAGCTCGACCCCGGACTGTCCGACACCGCCGGCGCGGATGGCCTGGTTCTCGTCGAAGATCACATCGGCGAGTCGCGAGG